>Ga0335397_10001190_pt1 | contig 35383 bp, 29 predicted proteins | sample MAT04_FD_205740 | JGI IMG/M metagenome (GOLD analysis project Ga0335397, IMG submission 205740) | Freshwater microbial communities from Lake Fryxell liftoff mats and glacier meltwater in Antarctica - MAT-04 (spades assembly) (version 2) ... | reverse complement strand
GCGCCGTGCGCGAGAATCCAGCGGCCGGTCTCGATCTGCCAGAAGATGTCGGAGTCCTGCAGCAGCGCCTCGCCGGTGACGAGCAGGAACACCAGCACGCCGCAGCCGATCAGCAAGGGCAGCACGCCGCCCTTGGATCCGGCAGTCTCGGACGATTCCATCGCCTGAATGGTCACGGCAAAGCTCGCAGCAATCGGAGGATTGCCGCGAGTAAGCCATGCGTGGCGATAAGTTTCGGTTAACCGGTCGTTTACGACCGGCCGACGCGTGCTCAGATCTTGCGGTCTCGGCCCTGCCAGAACGGATCGCGCACCGCGCGGCGCAGCAGCTTGCCGACCGGGCTCTTCGGCACCTCGTCGATGAACTGCACCTGCTTCGGCACCTTGTAGCCGGCGAGCCGCTCACGCGCGAAGGCGATCAACTCGGCATCCTCGGCGCTTGCCTCCTTGCGCAACGCGACGAAGGCCGCGACGGTCTCGCCCCATTTGTCGTCGGGCAGGCCCACGACCACCACCTCGCGCACCGCCGGATGCGCCGCAAGCGCATCCTCGACCTCGCGCGGATAGACATTGTAGCCGCCGGTGACGATCATGTCGGAGGTGCGGTCGACCAGATACAGATAGCCGTCCTTGTCGAACCGTCCGACGTCGCGGGTGCGCAGCCAACCGCCGGGCAGGAACATCTGCGCGTTCAGCTCCGGCGCGTTGTAGTAGCCCTTCATCGCGAACGCCGTGCGCAGCGCGATCTCGCCGGCCTCGCCGGGCGCGACATCATCGCCCTCTTCATTGACCAGCTTGATCTCGCAATCGATCGATGGCCGTCCACAGGAAGCCAGCCGCTGCTCCGCATCGGGGCCGACGTGATCCTCCTTGGTCAAATTGGTGATGAAGATCGGCGCCTCCGACTGGCCGTAATATTGCGCGAAGCGCGGGCCCCAGAGTTTCAGCGCGCGATGCATCGTCGGCCGCGGCATCGGCGACGCGCCGTAGATGATGCTCTTCACGGAGGAGAAATCCGCTTGCTCGATGCCGGGATGGTCGAGCAACATGCCGATCATCGTCGGCACCAGGTTGAGCGCGGTCGGCTTCCAGCGCTCGACCGCGTCGAGATAGCTCGCGGGTGTAAACCCCGGCAGCACCGCCGCGACCCCGCCCCGCAACCAATACGGCACGATGAAGCAACCGGAGGCATGGATCATCGAGGCGGCGTGCAACATCACGTCGCCCTCGCCGATCTCCATGTTGATCAGCACGTTGGTCGCCATCGCCGCCCAGCTCGCCTGGGTATGCTCCACAGCCTTGAGCTTTCCTGTGGTGCCGGAGGTGAAGATCGTGATGACGACGTCGTCGGGCTCCGCGATACGCGCCGGCGGCGCATCGGATTGCGCCTGCGCGAGTTGCAGGAGATCGTCCGGATCGGCGCGATTTCCGACGCTGATCAGCTTGAGCTGCATCGACTGCGCGAGTTCATGCGCGCGCTCGGTCAGATCGGTGCCGTGGATCAGAATCTGGACGCCAGCACCCTCCAGCATCTGCTGCTGTTCGGCCGCCGACAATCGCGAATTCATCGGCACCCGCGATAACCGCGCCTTCACGAAGCCGAAGTCGATCGGCAGCGTGTAGATCGAATTGTTCAGCAACATGCCGACCCGGCTGCCGACCTCGAGCTTGAACGTCTCGATGAAGACGTTGGCGATCCGGTTCGACAGCAGGTCGACCTCGGTGAAGGTCATCGTCTGATCGCCGAACATCACCGCCGTCTTCGGGCCGTGATAGATCGCACCACGCCGGATCATCTCGCTCGCCAACATTTCCGTTCCTTCGCCTCTCGTGCCCGCCGCTTATGTGCGGCGTGATTGTTAGGTCAGTGTCCTCGCAACAAGTCATTCCGGGGCGCTCACGAAATGAGCGCCCCCGGAATCTCGCCGTCACAAGCTCGGGATTCCGGGTTCGCGCTCCGCGCGCCCCGGAATGACGAACGAGAGACTGCCCCTGTCACTTCCCCGGCCAGGTCGGCTTTCGCTTCTCGGCGAACGCCTTCAGGCCCTCTTTCGCATCCTCGGTCATCGCCAGCAGCGCGATCTGGCTTTCGGTATAGGCGATGCTCTCGTCGAACGACATCGATGCGATCGCGCGCATCGCGTATTTTCCTCGCCGGATCGCCGTCGGGGATTTGTCGGTCAGCCGCTTCACCAGCCAGTCGACCTTGGAGTCCAGCTCGGCGCCCGGCACTACGTAGTTCAGCAAGCCGGCGTCGCGTGCGGACTGGGCGTCGAACGGTTCGCCGGTCAGCGCCCATTCGTTGATCAGCCGACGCGGAGCGATGCTCTGCAACAGGCTCATCACCTGCATCGGGAATACGCCGACCTTGACCTCGGGAAGGCCGAACTGGACGTGATCGGCCGCCACCGCCATGTCGGTCATGCACAACAGGCCCATGCCGCCGGCCATGCAAGTGCCGTTGACGCGGGCAATCGATGGTTTGGTGGCATTCTGAGACAGCCGCAGCAGATCGGCGTAGTCGACATTCGGTTTGGAAAAATCGAACGCGAAGGCGGCTCCGGTCGATTGCAGATCGGCGCCGGCGCAGAACGCCTTGTCGCCGGCGCCGGTCAGCACGATCACGCGCACCGACGGATCGTCGTGCGCCTGACGCCAGCCGCGCGTGATGCCTTCGACCACGCCGGCATTGATGGCGTTGCGCTTGTCGGGACGGTTGATGGTGATCCACAACGCCTGGTCGCGCGTCTCGATCACCACAGGAGAGTCGGTCATTGTCTTGCTCGTTTACGCGGGTTGGGTTTCAGCCTCGATCTCGGCGACGATGCGGCCGGTAGTCACCTGCTCGCCCTCGGCGACATCAATGGCGATGATGCCCGACGCCGGCGCCAGATGCACGTGCTCCATCTTCATCGCCTCCAGCGTCAGGACCGGCTGACCGGCCGCGACGCGTTCGCCGGGCTTGACCAGCACCGCGACGACGCGGCCGTTCAGCGCGGCGCGCAGCTTGCCGTCGCCGCCAGCCGCCGCCGCACGCTGCGGTGCCGCGCGGGTGAGATCGACGATCGTGCTGCTGACGCCGAGCCGCTGCACGAACAGCCGGTCGCCGTCGCGGTGATACACCGCAGATTCGCTCAGGCAATTGGCCTGAAAGCGGATCCTGTCATGGCCGAGCTCTTCGATTTCGAACGTAATCGCACAGCCGTCCTGGGTGACGCGATAGCTGCCGTCGCGCTCGCGGACGACCTCGCAGGTCTGCGGCTTGCCATCGATGTCGATCCGTAGTTGCGTCGGAAACACCGCGGCGAGCGAGCGCCCCGACCGATGCGGAGGCGCGTGGCGGTCGGTGACGTAGAGCAGCAGCGCCGCCACCGCGGCGGCCGGCACGGCATCCTCGGGCAATGCGCGCGTCAGGTCGTCGCGATTCTGCGCGATGAATGCAGTGGTCGCCTCGCCGTTCGCGAAGGCCTCGTGCCGCAGGCAGGCGGCGAGGAAGCCGCGATTGGTGGTCACGCCGAATGCGAAGGTGGTGTCGAGGCCGTGGATCAGCTTGCGCCGCGCTTCGTCGCGGCTGGCTCCGGTCGCAATGATCTTGGCGATCATCGAGTCGTAGTATGGCGGAATCTCCGAGCCGGATTGCAGCGCGTGCTCGACGCGCAGTTCGCCCGGCATCCGCCACAGCGCCATCCGCCCGGATTGCGGCATGAAGTCCCTGTCGGCATCTTCCGAACACAGCCGCACTTCGATGGCATGGCCGTTGAACTTGACCTCGTCCTGCCGCAGCGGCAGCGGCTCGCCGGCAGCAATCCGCAATTGCAACTCGACCAGATCGAGCCCGGTGATCGCCTCGGTCACCGGATGCTCGACCTGCAGCCGCGTATTCATTTCCATGAAATAGAACTGGCCCTGCGCGTCGAGCAGAAACTCCAGCGTGCCGGCGCCCTCATATCCGATCGCCTTGACGGCGTTGACCGCCACAGTGCCCATCTGCTCGCGCAACGCTTGCGACACCGCGGGCGATGGCGCCTCCTCGATCAGCTTCTGATGACGACGTTGCACTGAGCAGTCGCGCTCGCCGAGATGCAGCGCGGCGCCGTAGCGATCGCCGAATACCTGGATCTCGATGTGGCGCGGATCGACGATGGCGCGTTCGAGGATCACGGTCGGATCTCCGAACGCGCTTTGCGCCTCGGATCGCGCGCTGCGCAGTGCATCCGGCAGCGCGGCTGCGTCCTTGACCAACCGCATCCCCCGGCCGCCGCCGCCGGCGACCGCCTTGATCATCACCGGAAAGCCGATCTTGCCGGCCTCCGCGATCATCGCCGCGTCGCTCTGATCGGCGCCCTGATAGCCCGGCACGCACGGCACGCCGGCCTTCAGCATGATCTCCTTGGCGCCGGCCTTGTTGCCCATCGACGCGATCGATTCCGCCGACGGGCCGATGAACACCAGCCCGGCGTCACGGCAGGCCGCCGCGAAATCCTCGTTCTCGGCGAGGAAGCCGTAGCCCGGGTGCACCGCGTCGGCACCGGCGATCTTCGCGGCTTCGATCAATGCCGGAATGTTGAGATAGGATTGCGACGGCTGCGCGCCGCCGATCGCCACGGCTTCATCGGCCTCGCGAACATGCGCGGCATCGACGTCGGCGTCGGAATACACCGCGACCACGCCATAGCCCATCCGGCGCGCGGTGCGCATGACGCGCAGCGCGATCTCGCCGCGATTGGCAATCAGGACCTTGGTGAAGGGAGTCGGTTTCAACATGCGCGTCACGTTCATGCCCGTGACACCGCGAATTGCATACGCTGAGGTTCGCGCGCCTCGCTTTCGCGGCAGATCGCCAGTACTTCGGCCAGCACAGCGCGGGTGTCGCGCGGATCGATCACGCCGTCGTCGAGCATCCGCGCCGAGGTTGAAAACACGTCCATCTGACCGTTGAACACCGCGGTGATACCAGCCTTCATCTGGTCGAGCTTGTCGCGATCGACCGGCGCTCCCTTCCGCGCCGCAGCCGCTTCCGTGACGATCGCCATCGTCTCGGCGGCCTGTTCGCCGCCCATCACTGCGGTCTTGGCGTTCGGCCACGAGAAGCAGAACCGAGGATGGAAGCCGCGGCCGCACATCCCGTAATTGCCGGCGCCGAACGACGCGCCGCAATAGATCGTGATCTGCGGCACCGACGCCGACGTCACGGCCTGGATCATTTTCGACCCGTGCTTGATCATGCCGGCTTCCTCATAGGCTTTGCCGACGATGTAGCCGGTGGTGTTGTTGAGATACAGGATCGGCGTGCGCGACTGGCAGCACGCCTGAATGAAATGCGTCGCCTTGTTGGCGCCGGCCGGATCGAGCGGCGCGTTATTGGTGATGATGCCGATCGCCTGACCGACGATGCGGGCATGGCCACACACCGTCGCCGGGCCGTAATTCGGGCTCATCTCCGTAAAGTCGGAATCATCGACGATCCGCGCGATCACCTGGCGCATATCGACCGGACGCTTGTGATCCATCGGCATGATGCCGAGCAGCTCTTCCGGATCGTGCACCGGCGGATGATAGGTCGCGGGATCGGGTCCCGGTCCGGAACGATCCCACGGCAGACCCGCCATAATATCGCGCGCGATCCGCAGCGCGTCGCGGTCGTCTTCGGCGAGATAGTCGCCGAGCCCGGAGATCGCGGTGTGCATCTCGGCGCCGCCGAGTTCTTCCTCGGTCGCGATCTCGCCGGTCGCGGCCTTGAGCAGCGGCGGTCCGGCAAGAAACGCCCGCGTCCGGCCGCGCACCATCACGATGTAGTCGGACAGGCCGGTCTGATACGCACCGCCCGCCGTGGACGAGCCGTGCGTCACCGTCACCACCGGCAGCCCCGCCGCCGACAGCCGCGCGAGATTGCGGAAGATGTTGCCGCCGCGAACGAAGTCCTCGACGCGGTAACGCAACAGATTGGCGCCGGCGCTTTCGACGAGCTGCACGAACGGAAGCTTGTTCTCCAGCGCCAGTTCCTGGACGCGCAGCGTCTTGTCGAGGCCGTAAGGCTGCAGCGCGCCGGCGTCGATGCCGGAATCATTGGCGCTGATCATGCAGCGAATGCCCGCCACATAGCCGATGCCGCCGATCACGCCGCCGCCAGGCACGCTCTTCTCGGCATTGGCGGTGTCGAACATATAGCCGGCCAGCGTGGACAGCTCGATGAACGGCGTGCCGGGATCGAGCACCAGCGCGACCCGCTCGCGCGGCAGCAATTGCCCGCGCTTGTGAAACCGCTCGGCGGATCCGGCCGACGCGGTGCGCGCACGGTTCTCCAGCATCCGCATCCGCTCGATCAGCGCCAGCATTCCGGCCTGGTTGGCCTTGAAGTCTTCGCTTCCCGGCGCGACGGTGGATTCAATCAGTGCCATTCGATGTTCCTTGCCATTCCGGGACACATCACTGCGCCCCGAAATCCCTCGCCTGTTGCTTCGTCATTCCGGGGGGCGCGAACGCAGTTCGCGAACCCGGACTATCTTATCGATACGTCATTCCGGGGCGCGCGCAACGCGAACCCGGAATGACGACAGTGATTCCGTCACCCCGTCTGCGCCATCGCGAAGTAATCCGTGAACTGGTTGCGCAGCTCGATCTTGCGGAGCTTGCCGGTCGCGGTCATCGGCATCTCCTCGACGATTCGCACCATTTTCGGAATCTGGAAACCGCCGAGCGATTTGCGGCAGTGTTCGATGATCTCCGTCTCGGTCGCCGAGGCGCCGGGCTTGAGCTTGACGAAGCCCGACACCGCCTCGCCCCATTGCGGATGCGGCAGACCGACGACCGCGGCGTTCATCACCGCCGGATGCGCCAGCAGGGTCTCCTCGATCTTGACCGACGCGACGTTCTCGCCGCCGGACTTGATCATGTCCTTCTTGCGGTCGACGAACAACACTTCGCCATGCGCATCGATCATCGCCAGATCGCCGGTGTGATGCCAGCCGAACTTGCGGGCCGCTTCGGTGGCCTCGGGATCCTTGTAGTAGCCGAGCATCACGTTGGGGCCGCGATGCACCAGTTCGCCGATCTCGCCGGGCGGCAGCAGGTTTCCGGCATCGTCCATGATCGCGGTCTCGTTGACCAGGGTCGATTCGCCCCAGTAGTTGCCGAAGCGCGCGAGCTGGCGATCGGGCTGCGACATCGTGGTCGCGGGATACATTTCGGTCTGGCCGCTGGGCTGGACGAAATTCGGGCACAGTTCGGCGATCGCGCGCTCGAGCAACGGCCGCGGCATCGGCGCCATGGTGTAGATGCAGCATCGCAGCGTCGAGAGATCGAACTCCTTGCGCCGCGGATGGTCGAGGATCACCTGATACATCAGCGGCAGTCCGATGAAGACGCTGAGCTTGTCGCGCTGGATCGCCTCCATGCAGGCGACGGGATCGAAGCCGCGCATCAGCGCCATCTTTCCGCCGACCACCAGATAGCTCAGCAGCAGCACGTGCGCGGCGCAGTGAAACAGCGGGAACTGCCCGGTGATACCATCCTTGCGCGACAGCTGCAGCTCGATCGCATTGCTCATCACCGCCATCGTCACCGCGAGGTGGCAATGCATCGCCCCCTTCGGTCGCGACGTGGTTCCGGACGTGTAGATGATCATCGCCAGATCGCGGTCGTCGAACGCGACCTCCGGCTCGATCTCGGACTGCCCGGCGATCAGTTCGTTGAAGCTCTTCAGCCCGGCCTCTGCGGCCTTGCCGGTGAGGTCGACCGCGACCAGCGCGATGCCGCGCTGCTCGAGCGCCGAGCGGCGATCGGGCTGGCCGTACAGATTGTCGTCGATCAGCGCGAATTTCACGCCGGCATGGTCGAGGATGTAGCCCATGTCGTCGGGACCGAGCATGGTGTTGATCGGCACCCAGACGAGGCCGGCGCGGTGAATGCCGAACAGTGCTTTGACGAACTCGATCGAGTTGTTGCAGATCGTCGAAATCTTGTCGCCCGGCTTCAGGCCGCGCGAGACGAGGTAGTTCGCGAAGCGATTGGCGTCGCGTTCAAGCTCGCTATAGCTCACCTGCCGCGCGCCATCGGTGAGCGCGATGCGGTCGCGAAACCGCAGCGCAGATTTCCGCAGGATATCGCCGATCGCGACCCGGCCGATCCGGCCCGGTCCCGGCACGCCGCCGGTTGCTTCAAGACTGGTCATGCTTCACTCCCTCGGTGCAAGGCAGCTCTTCCGGCTGCTTGTTCTGTGGTGCCTATCGGACTGTCGTTCCGCGGCGCGCGCAGCGCGAACCCGGAACCTGATACGAGCAGAGCATCTCGGGATTCCGGGTTCGCGCGTGATGCGCGCCCCCGGAATGACGGCGTTGTCAGTGCAGCACGCCAAAGATCTTGCGCGCCTCGGCGGGACTGGCGATCTCGCGGCCGGCGCGGCGGGCGCAGCCGGCGATCTCCTCGATCAACTGCCCGTTCGAGGTCACCTTCTCGCCGTTGGCGAGATAGAACGTGTCCTCGAGCCCGGTGCGGAGATGGCCGCCGAGATCGGCGCAGCGCTGATGCAGCGGCCAGATCTCGGAACGGCCGATCGCCGTGACCTGCCAATGCGCCTCGGGGCGCTTCAGCTTCAACAGGATCGGCAGCAGCTCGGGATCGGACGGCATGCCCGACGCGACGCCCATCACGAAATTGTACTCGAGCGGGCCGCTATACATCCCGGTCTCGACATACATATCAACGCAACGGACGATGCCGACGTCGAAGCATTCGAACTCCGGGATGGTGCCGGCGTCCTTCATCGCGTCGAGGAAGTCCTGGATTTTCTCGACCGCGTTGTCGAACATCATCGGCGGCCAGGCCCATGTCTTGTCGGCCTTCACCTTGAGATAGTTCAGCGAGCCGGCGTTGCAGGCGGCGATCTCCGGCTTGGTCTCGCGAATGCAGGCGAGCGGGCCAGCGTAGTTCGAGCCGGAGGTACCTGAGGTGTGGTTGATGATGATGCCCGGACAGGCTTCGCGGATCGCCTGCTGGATCTCGCGCGACACCGCGACATCCCAGCTCGGCAGGTGCCCCTTGTTGGGGGCCTGATTGCGCAAATGGATGTGGACGACGGCGGCGCCGGCGTCATAGGCCGCCTTGGCTTCGCGGGCCATCTCTTCCGGCGTCACCGGAACGTGGTGCTGCTTCGGGTCGGTCAGCACGCCGTTCAGCGAGCAGGTGATCACGGCCTTGTCGCTCATTCCTTGTCAGCCCTTTCGGTGATGCTGCACCCGCGAGGATCGCGCGGCGCAAACCGTTTCGAGCGGAATGATGCGTGGGCCGTGCGAGCGCATCTTGCGTGCACGCGCTGCCGCCGTATCGGCGTCTGGTCAGGGCCTTCCCTGGCGGAATTCCGCGACGCTCGCAGCCCGCGGATCGCTGCGCCAGATCGCGAGATCGCGCGATCCGGAGAAGATGGCGCGCGGCTGCAGCCCGTAGAACCGCCGGATCGAATGGCTGAAGTGAGTCGAATCCGGATAGCCGATATCCTGTGCCAGATGCGCGAGGTTGATATCGGCGTTGACGAAATGCAGCAGATGCCGCGCGCGTTTCCAGGCGCGCAGCGCGCGGAACGAGACGCCGGTCTCGTCCTTGAACAGATGCAGGAAGCGCGATTGCGACAGGTTGGCCGCCGCGGCGCAATCCTCGGCGGTGACCGCCGCACCGGACACGTCGTTCAGCCGGGCGACGGCGCCGGCAATGCGCCGGTCGATCTTCCGCGCCGGCAGGGTTTCACCGAAGAACAGATTGTCGAATTCGGACGTGGTGAAGCCGTCGCGCCGTCCGGTCGCAACCAGGGTCTGATAGGCCTGTCGGATACGGCACGCCAGCGCCGCTGCGCCGAAGCCGCCGATCCGCGCGCCGAGCGCCGCCATCGGCGAGTTCAGCACGCTCTCCGGCTCGATCACCAGCGCGATGACCGAGCGGCAGTCGCTTTCAACGTTGTGAGCGAGATAAGGCGGCACATAGGCCATTGCGCCGGCCTGCCCGGCCTGGCCCTCGATGGCGACCCGCAACTGCCCTTGCAGTGCAACATAAAACGTAAAGCCGCCAAAGCTCCGCCGCCGCGGCCGGCCCAACAGACCTGCATAGAAGACACGCTCAGGGCTGATCAACATCAGGCGTCCGGCATCCGGACATTCGTCGTCGCTCATCGTTCCTCCCGGGGCGGATGCCGCCCTTCTGCTGCATCCCTGCAGGGCTCTCTTGAGGAGCGCGTTGGACAATACAGCAAACCCGGTTGTTGTCACCGGGCGAGATGACGCGGAACTGCGCGCAATGGTAAGCCGTGGAGGCTGCTTCGTGTCGCCCGCCGCCTCAGGCGCGGCGCGCGACCTTCTGCTCGTCGCCGGCGCGAATCTCCGCCTCCAGCGCTCGGCGATAGCCCTCGCGCTGTTGCAGCCTCTGCCAATAGGCGGCGACGTTCGGACCGAAATCCTTCGCGAGTCCGAGATTTTCCGCGAGCCGCAGCGCATAGCCGATCACCACATCGGCAGGGGTGAAGCGCCCTGCGCACAGCCATTCGGTCTGGCCTGCGGCCGCCTCGACCGCACGCAGCCGGCCGAGAAACCACTTGGCGTAGTCCTCGACCACCTGCGGCTGCCGGCGCTCGGTCGGCTCGAGCGTGCTGTAGCGCAGCACGAGCGTCTGCGGAAAGGTCAGCGTCGCATCGCTGAAGAACATCCAGTTGAGATACGCGCCGTACTCCCGCTCGCCGACATCGAGCACCAGCGGCGTCGGGCCATATTTGGAGCCGAGGTAGTGGCAGATGCCGGAGGACTCCGTCATCCTGGTGTCGCCATCGATCAGGAACGGGATGGTGCCGAGCGGGTTGATCGCAAGATACTCCTTGGCGAACATCCGCGGCGGGAACGGCAGCATCTTCAACTCGTAATCGAGCCCGAGTTCTTCCAGCATCCACAGCGGCCGGAACGAGCGCGCGCCATGGCAATGGTACAGCGTGATCATGTGGTTTCCGTCCCTTTCGTTGTTGTTGTCGCCATCGATGACGTCGCCTTATAGCATAGCCAGTCCGTCTCCCCGCGTCCGGGGAGATGGCGCCGCCGCGATCAAAGCGACCGAACCTTCGGAAACGATCACTGTTTCCCTGGCAGCGTCCCCATCATCTTGCACAGGATGCCGAGCATCACTTCGTCGGCCCCGCCGCCGATCGACGTCAGGCGCGAGTCGCGATAGGAACGGCTGACCAGCGTCTCGTTCATGAATCCCATGCCACCCCAGAATTGCAGGCAGGCATCCGGTAGTTCGCGGCCGAGCCGGCCGGCGCGAAGCTTGGCCATCGTCGCGAGCTGCGTGACGTCCTGACCGGCGACCAGCGCTTCGGCGGCGCGATACACCAGCGCACGCAGCAATTCGACCTCGGTCTGCAATTCGGCGAGTCGGAAATGGATCACCTGATTGTCGAGCAGCGGCTTGCCGAACGCCTTGCGGTTGCGGGTGTACTCGATCGTCTCCTGGATCGTGCCCTCGTGCGCCTTCAGGCAGGCAGCCGCGCCCCATAGGCGCTCTTCCTGGAATTGCACCATCTGATAGGTGAATCCCAGCCCCTCTTCGCCGATCCGGTTGCGCTTCGGCACCCGCACCTCGTCGAAGTGAATCTGCGCGGTGTCGGACGAATGCATCCCCATCTTGTCGAGCTTGCGCGCGATGGTGACGCCCTTGCTGTTCATCGGCACGCAGATCAGCGACTTGTTGCGATGGATCGGGCCGTCCCCGGTGTTGCACAGCAGGCAAATCCAGTCGGCCTGAGTGCCGTTGGTGATCCACATCTTGCCGCCGGTGATGACATAGTCGTCGCCGTCGGAGCGGGCGGTGGTCTTGATTGCGGCGACATCGGAGCCGGCTCCGGGCTCGGACACGCCGATGCAGGCGACCATGTCGCCGGCGATCGCGGGCGCCAGAAACTCGCGACGCAATGCGTCGGAGCCGAACTTCGCCAGCGCCGGCGTCGCCATGTCGGTCTGCACGCCGATCGCCATCGGCACGCCGCCGCAATTGATGGCGCCGAGCTCTTCGGCCATCATCAGCGCGTAGGAGTAATCAAGTCCCTGCCCGCCATATTCAACCGGCTTGTTCAGCCCGAGAAAGCCGAGATCGCCGAGCTTCTTGAACAGTTCGTGCGCCGGAAAGATGCCGGCCTTCTCCCATTCATCGACATGGGGGTTGATTTCGGCGGCGATGAATTTCTGCAGGATGCGGCGGGGTTCTTCGTGATCGGCAGTGAACAGCATCTGATTTCTTCCCTGGTCATTCCGGGCGCACGCCGTAGGCGGGCGAACACGGAATCTCGGTTGTTGTTGTCGTTCGTGGTTATCACCGCGGGATTCCGGCTTCGCGCTGCGCGCGCCCCGGAATGACTCCCCTTGGCGCTAAAGCCCCATCTGCCGGCTGGCGAGATCCTTCATGATCTCTTCGGTGCCGCCGCCGATGGCGTTGACCTTGACCTCGCGGTAGATGCGCTCGACCTTGACGCCGCGCATGAAGCCGGCGCCGCCGAAGATCTGCACCGCCTCGGATGCGCAGAACGCCATGGTCTGCGTCGCCTGGTTCTTCAGCATACAAATTTCGGCGATCGGACTTTCGCCCTGCTGCACCCGCCAGGCCAGCAGCTCCAGCATCGCCTGCGACGCCGCGATCCGCTGCGCCATGTCGACCAGCTTGTGACGAATCACCTGATGCTTGGACAGCGGTTTGCCGAAGGTCACGCGCTCCTTCGCGTAAGCCGAAGCCTCGTCGAGGCAGACCCGCGATGCGGCGATGCAGCCCGCCGCCATCGACAGCCGCTCGCTGTTGAAGTTCAGCATGATGATCATGAAGCCGGCGCCTTCCTGCCCCAGCAGATTGCCGGCCGGCACGCGGCAATTGTCGAAATGCAGCGTCGCGGTATCGGACGCCCACCAGCCCATTTTCTTCAGGGACGTCCGCGTCAGCCCAGGCGTATCGCCCGGAATCAACAGCAGGCTGACGCCGCCGGGGCCGTCACCGCCGGTCCGCACCGCGGTGGTGATGTAGTCGGCGCGCATCCCCGAAGTGATGAAGGTCTTCTCGCCGTTGACGATGTAGTGGTCCCCGTCGCGCTTCGCGGTGGTGCGCAGATTGGCGACGTCGGAGCCGCCGGACGGTTCGGTGATCGCCAGTGCCGAGATCTTCTTGCCGGACAGAATCTCGGGCAGCACCCGCGCCTTCAGTGCGGCGGAGCCCGCGCGCGCGATCGGCGGCGCGCCGATCGAATGGCTGTTGAGGCTGGCGCTGACGCCGCCGGCGCCGGCCCGCGCCAGTTCCTGCGTCGCCACGATCCACATGAACTGGTCGGTCGGCGTGCCTCCGTATTCTTCCGGAAAGCCGAGGCCGAGCAGTCCGATCGCCGCCGCCTTCTCGTATAGTTCGCGCGGAAAGCCGCCGGCCTCGTCCCACTCAGTGGCGTAAGGCTCGATCTCCTTTTGCACGAAGCGGCGCATCACGTCGCGGAAGGCGATGTGATCGGCGGTATAGAAGAGAGACTTGGTCAATGTTGCACCCGCGAGCAGTCCGAGGACCGCGAAGATGCCGGGAAAGTGTCAACCTCACTTGCGTCGAGACGCTGACAGAGGCGCGTGGTTCAGCCGACGCGCGCTCGGCTCACGGCCGCTTCTGCTCGGCGATATAGGCGGCGAGGTTCTTGGTCTCGGTGCGGCTCAGCGCCATCCCGGACATTTTCGGATGCGGTTCGAGCAGGAAGGTGGCGAGCGTATGCTCATCGAAACCCGGCCGGGACGCGATCGAGGCGAAAGACGGTGCGAGGTCTGAGCCCTTGCGCTGCTCGTCCGAAACCACGTGGCAGCTGGTGCACCAGCGCTTGGCCAGCGTTTCGCCGTTGTCGGCGTCGGCCGCGAACGATGGAGTGCAAACGCCGGCGAGCAGCAGCAACGGAAGCCCGAAAGTCAAGGCGCGCATGAAAACCCTCTCGTGCGGCGGTCCGGCAGGCGTCCGCGCAGAATCAAACCAGAATCATCGCCGCTGTGTACGGCAACGGCTTCTGGGAATAGCACCATGCCTGCCGGTGGCGTACAACAGTTTCCTGCAATGGCGAAAGGTGCTTAATTGACAGCCAATGGCAGCAAACTTCGTCCCTCGTGACCCATGCTGACGGCCCAACGCGATTCGCTTCGTCTGTTGCGCGCGATCCTGATCGCGTCGGCGGTGCTGCCGGTGGCGCTGTTCGGTTACGCGGCCTGGCTCGCCTACCGCTCCAACGACGCCAGCGCCGACGGGCAGATCGACAAGACCCGCGACATCATCACCGAACATGCGCTGAAGATCTTCGAATCGGTGGAGCGCTCGATCGCGGAAACCGGCGAGGTCATCCGCGACATGACGGACGATCAGATCCGCGCCAATGAGGGCGCGCTTCACGCCCGGCTGAACCGATTGGTTGGCGGCTCCGATCAGATCAAGTCGATGTGGATATTCGACAAGGACGGGCAGACGCTGGTCAACACCCTGCTTTATCCGTCGCCGCGAACCCAATTCTCCGATCGCGACTACTTCAAAGCGCATGTCGGCAAGGATATCGGCCTGTTCGTGGGCCGCGCGCTGCAGCCGCGCCCGCCCTATGGCGGCGCCCCGTTCTTCAGCGTCAGCGTGCGCCGCAACGCGCCGGACGGCAGCTTCGCCGGTGCGATCCAGACTTCGATTCTGCCCGAGTATTTCGAGCGCTTCTACGCCAAGGTCGGCCGCGAGAGCGGCAGCTATGCGGCGCTTGTTCGCGAGGACGGCGCCATCCTCGCCCGCTTCCCCGCCATCGAACGTCCCGACCTGACGGAGAAGTCGGACGGCCTGATCGGCAGCGCGATGACCGCCGGCAGCATCGAGGGCACCGTGACCCAGGTCTCCCCGCTGGACGGAATCGAGCGGCGCGTCGCCTATCGCAAGCTGCCGAAACTTCCCGTCTATGTGTATGCAGGGCTGGAGACCAAGGCGATCCGGACAACGTGGCTGTCGCAGCTCGGCGCCTATCTGCTGGTCGGCCTGCCTGCCACCGCCGCACTGATTGCGATCGTGATGCTCGCGCTCGCACGAACGCGCCGGCTCTATGAAGAAGCCAGCCGGCGCGAGGTGGCCGAGAACGCGCTGAAGCAATCCCAGCGCCTGGAATCGCTCGGCCGCCTCACCGGCGGCGTCGCGCATGACTTCAACAATCTCCTGATGGTGGTCGGCGGTTCGGTTCAGAAACTACGGCGGCGGCACAACGATCTGCAGGACCGCCGGACCTTCGACATGATCGATTCCGCAGTCGCCAAAGGCGCCGGCCTGACCAGGCAATTGCTGTCGTTTTCGCGCCGCCACAATGTCGCGGCCAAGCTGGTCGACCTCGGTGACAGCGTCACCAAATTCGCCGACGTCCTGCGCCAGTCGGTGCGCAGCGACATCGCCATCGAAATCGATCCGCCTGACGAACCGATCATTGTCCAGATCGATCCCAATGAATTCGAGATCGCGCTGCTCAACCTCGCGCTCAACGCCCGCGATGCGATGCCGGACGGCGGCCGTATCACGATTTCGATCAGGACGGAGACACTGAAGAACTTCGGGCCGCGCCGGCTGACCGGCGACTATGCCGTTCTCGGATTCGCCGACACCGGCTTCGGCATTGCCGAAGAGATCCGCGACCGCATCTTCGAACCTTTCTTCACCACCAAGCCGGTCGACCGCGGCACCGGCCTCGGCCTCAGCCAGATCTACGGCTTCGCTCAGCAGTCGAATGGGGCGATCACGGTCGACAGCCACATCGGTCGCGGCACGCGCTTCGACCTTTTCCTGCCGCGTTCGACGGAGCGCCCGGAACAGGATCCCGACGTCCCCGATGCGGCGCCGGCGCAGGCGAAGTCGTCGACGCTGCTGCTGGTGGAGGACCATCCGGATGTGGCGGCAATCGCCACCGACTATGCGGAGCAATGCGGCTTCACAGTCGTCAAAGTCAGCTCTGCGGAAGACGCGATCGATCTGCTCAACAAGCGCAAGGACATCGATCTGGTGTTCAGCGACATCGTGATGCCGGGAATGAGCGGGCTCGAACTCGGGCGACTGATCCGCGAACACCATCCGGAGACGCCGGTCGTGCTGGCTTCGGGTTACAGCGACCGCAGCGCATCCGCGCTGAGCGAAGGATTCCCGCTGCTGCAGAAGCCTTACACGCTGGAGACGTTGCGCAAGGCGCTGATCCTTGCGCTGCAAAGCGCAGAGACGACACATATCTAGATCAGGATGACTGATCTTCGAACCGTCATCCTGATCCAGGCTCCGGTTTGGGGATGGTCATTTCCTGAAAACCGGGGTTCAGTTTCGGTATCAATTTTATTCTGTAGCGTTTTCGAGCGAAGTGGACACCGGTTCGCGTGCAGAAAATGCGTCAGAACAAAAGATAGAGCTCCGGTTTGATTCGATCAGAACCGGAAACGCTTTAGGCACACGCCAGGAAAGAACAAGCGCCAAGAACGACCGAAGGCGGCAGCGCTGTGCGCTACCGCCTTCGGTTTCGCGAGATCGGCTGAGCCGATCCCGCGCAGTTTCCCGGTGCTTACCAGTGGCGATGATGATGATGACCATGTCCGAACCGGCCGCCGATATGGCCGGCGCGGATCACGGGCGCACCGTAGTAACCATAGGACTGGCGATAGCCGCCATAGGGCCGGTAGTAGCCGCCGCCTCGGTAGTAGCCACCGCCTCGGTAATAGCCGCCACCGCCGTAGTAGACTGCCCGCGGACGGGCATAGTAACGCGGACCGGCATAACCCCAGCCACCGCCGCCATAATAGCCCGGGCTGCCATAGTAGCCGGCGTATCGCGGACCGTAATAGGACGATCGGTAATACGGCCCCCCGCCATAATAGCCGTAACCAGGACCATAGGCGTAGGAATTGGACGCGACGCCGGCGATCAGCGCGCCGGCTGCGAGCCCGCCGATCAGGCCGGGGCCGAAACCGTCATACGCCTGTGCAGGCGCCGAGGCTGTCGCCACCACGAAGGTGGCCGCAGCGCCAAGAACCAGAGCTGTCTTCTTCATGTCGAAACCTCATGCAACGTTGCCGTCGATCGATAACCGCAAGGAACTTCAAAAGTTGCGGGAACCCGGCGCAAGACACCCACAAAAAGTGTTGTTTGAATGGAAATCCGAGCGAAAAGCCGCGACACGTCGACGCGACCGCGAGCGGGATGCTACGGCTTCTGCGATGGCGCCGGCGGCTGGGCGGTGACGATGGCGAATTTTTTCAGCTCGTCCGGCTTGAACACGAACAGCCGATCCTTCGGCGTCTCCATTGCGTGGATCCAGACCTGAAGGTCGATTCCCATGTCGGCCAGATAACGCTGGCAACGCGCTGAAATTCGCTGCGCGTCGCTCATCTCGTCGCGGGGCATCGGGCCAGACGTCGCGGTTTTCGCCGCGAAGACCTGATGCACGCCGATTGCGGCCTTGTCGCCGGCGCGGCGCTCGACGCCACCGAAGAACACCAGTGGACAGGACGACGCGCAATATCTGCCGGCCTCGACGAAGGTCGCGAGCTTGCGGTCGCGGATCAGTCGCCCCATCGTCAGCGCATCGCTGACCGAGCCGCCCGGCGAATTCAGCACCACGGTCTTGATGTACTCGCCATGACGCTCGATCGCCTTGGCGAAAGCCTCGGCCGTGCCGGGCGTGATCGTGCCGGTGGCGGTGAGCCGCCCACCGCTGACCAGTTCGAACGTCATTCCCTTGCCGAGCACGCCGTCCGGTTGCGGCAGCGGCGCGAGGCGATCGCCACCCGGCAGCCAAGGCGACAGGATCGCCGGCAGCGCCGGCAGATCGCCCGGCATGATCTCGCGTTGTTCGGCGGGCGTCGACGCCAGATCCGCCGGCGCAATCCAGCCATTGGCACTGGCGAGATCGAACGCCAAGGCGCCGATCGAGACCGCGACCAGCCCACGGAACAGCAAGCGCAGCATCGCGTCGTCCGGATTGCCGGCCATCCATTGCTGGAAGCGCTCCGCCATGCCGCCCATCGACCGACCGCGCTTACTTGACGTGCCGCGCCGACGACAGCGCGGTAACGTTCTCGTCCAACGCTGCGACAGCCGGCTCGGCAGGTGCCGCCGGCGCCGTGGCCGGTTCGCTGACCCCCGGCTCGACCGGCGCATGCGCGGCGCGGCTCGCCTGCTCGACCTCACGCGCCATCCTCAGCGCCGTCATCATCTCGGCCGCGGTCATCGCAGATGCGCTCGCCGCCGGCAGGCCCTCGCGCCGGATGGCGGCGTGTACGACGCACAGGATCAGCACCAGCACCGCAGGCATCAGATCGATCGAGATCGCGCCAGCCCAACTCGGAATGAAATCGCCGGCATAATGCAGCACGGCTTCGGCCGGCGACATCGCCTGGAACCGCGCCGACTCGATCCGCGGCATAGCGAGGATCTTGTCCGCGGCGCCCGCGAGCGACGCCGCCTGCGCCGCGATCGCGCTCTCGACCTTGCCGACCACCGCCGTCTGGCGCTCGGCGAGATCGGTACTGCGGCCGCCGGCCGCGGGCGCGATGAACGACGACGACAACGAGGTCGCCGCCCGCCTGACTGCGGGCGCGACCGAAGTCTGCTGCAGATTGGCGATGACTCCCATCAGCGCCAGGGATTCGGTCGCGAAGCCGTCGCTGCGCTCGCTGATCGGGCCGCGATCAGACACCAACTCGCGCATCTTGGCGAGGTGTTTTCCGCCCTCCTCGAACAGCGCCGAGACGCGCTTGCCCGAAGCTTCGACTTCCTTGCCGAGGCTGTCGAGCTGGCCGGACATTTGGGTCAGAAGCTGCACCACCGTGCCCGATCCTGACGTACCCGTGAGCGAGCCGGCGCGTTCGGCGTCGGCCAGCTTGGCAAAGCGTGACGACGCGATCTGGATATCCGGCAGCAGCCCCTGCGCGGCGATCGCGTTGGTGTTGGCGGCGTCGAGATCGCGGGTGTAGTTCTGCACCGTGATCGCGAGATGCTGGCGGATCGCGGCGGCGCCGGCCAGCGCCGAGGCGTTCAACCAGGACGACATTGCCACGATCATCAGCGAGCCGAGAATCATGCAGCCGAACATCAAGGCGCGGCCGGTTCGATCGACGACATGCGGCATGAACTGCATCAGGAACACCCAGAAGGCGTAGATGCCGACCGACACCGCGACCGAATAGATCAGCGCCGCGAAGAACACCGTGGTCGGGCTGCCGTTGAGCAGCTCGCGCACGCCGAGATAAGTGTAGACGCCCGCGGCCAGTGCCAAGATCGCCGTGGTGAGCTTGAGCATCACCTCGAGCCGGGCGACGCCGCGCGACAGCAACAGCGACGCGGGAACTGGTGTCCCGACGGAATGCGAGTTCGTTGAGGACGACGGAACAGCGGCCGGATCGGCGGCAAGGGGCATGGGCATATCCGAATGGTGCGACACTGCGCACGACCAACGCCCCCGTGGGTTCGTACTCCGCAACGCTTAGTTGCGGAATCGGACCAGATTATGGTGACGCCCCAACAGCGCCATGCGTGAGAACACCTTCGGTCGCTCAGAAATGCGCGTTGATCCGCAGCATCGCCTGATGGCGCTCGAAATGATCGAGGTTGAACCGCCGGCCGTCGCCGATCGCGCGGCCCGCGACCTGGACCTGCCAGGTGCCCGACAGCCCAAGTGTATGGGTGAGATTGTAGGAGAAGGTCGGACCGACATAGACCGCTTCGCCGGCGAGACGATCGAGCCCGCCGCCCGCATAGCTGCGCAGGTAGCGTGTCCCGACGCCGACCACCAGGCCCGGCTCTATCTGGTAAGACAGCGCGCCGTGCAGCGCGAATTCGGAATCGTGAGCGCCGAGGCCGGTCGCAAGCTCGCGCGTGACGCCGGTCGCGTACCAGACGTTGAACGCGGCGAACCAGCGATCGGTGACCAGTTCCCGGTCGAACAGAGCCGCAAACTCGCCGCCATATTGCTCGACGCGCCGGCCACTGGCGTCGTCGACCCAACTCCATCCCGGCTGCGCGTGCAGCGTCAGCCCGAACGGTGCGGTCGCGCGGTCGACGAGCTTGTAGCGGAACTCCATCGTCGCACCATTGAAGCTGACATGGTGACGATCGTCGAAGCCCGCGACACTGTCGATCCGCTGCGCGCCGATCGCAAAGCCCGGCGCAATCCGGAAGCGATCGGTCAAAGTGTATTTGACCTGGTTGAGCGTCGCCAGCGTCGCGTAGCTGCCGTCGCGCTTGCCAAACGCGCCGACATTTTCCATCTCGAGTTCGACCTCGCCCGTTCGCCCGATGTCCGACCCCATACTGAAGCCGAAGATGTGCTCGGTGTCGGCGTCGTCCGCATGAACCGAGGCCGCGGCATTCCCCGAAGGCTTGCCGCCAGTTGGCAATGCCAGGATCGGTTTGCCCCCGGCGCGCAAGGGCTCCTCCTGCCCGGCGAAGGCCGGCACAGCGCCGGGCAAACCGAGGAACAGCGTGGCTGCGGACAGGAGCGGCGTCAGCGCGCGCGGACATCGCAGGGCCGCCGCAACGGCGGTCAGGGGGCCAGACGGTAACCTTTCCGTCGGAGCGACGGCGTCGAACCCCCACAAAAATCTCATATTATGCAGCATTATCAACTGCCTAGACCTTCCCCACGGCGATTGTCGACTTAATCTTTCTTGCATATGCAAATCATTAGCATAAGGGAGTGGAACTGGAAAGCGATCATGACGTCCCGCTCTACGGCCCCGCAACGGGGCATCGAACGCTCGCCTCACGGAAATTGATAGTCGAAAAAGAAAGCCCCGGGGCTGGCGGGGAAAGCCCCGGGGCTGGTCACCGCCGACCGGGGGAGGTCTCGGCGCTGACAAATCGGCGCACTGCGCGTCGGATCAGATCATTCCGATCCAGGCCAGCAGGCGGCTATTGCAGAGAGTTGGCGACATTCGTGTACATCGCCCCGGTTTTCACCCCGAGACCGTTGACGACCGAGACGATGACCAAACAAATCCCGCCGGCAATGATGGCGTACTCGATCGAGGTGGCGCCGCGGCGGTCCGCGAAAAATCGGCTGAGAAGCGAACCCATGACCATTTCCTTTTCCGAGCACGGAGGTGATGCACCTCCGCTGCGGAAAGGGAAAGCGAGAGCTTTGAGGGTGGTTGGCCGGCTGCTAACCAACAGCGCGCGATGAGAGGCCGTGAATTTACTTGAAATCAATGCGCGCTGAACCGACAAAGCGCCCGCAACGTATCGACCCGAACGCAACCTGTCCCCTGCTCCACCCGATTGCGATTCGTCAGCATACGAATGGCTCCGGCCGCATCTTTACGCGCGCAGCCCCGCCCAATACCGTCGTTTTCCGATCCTTTGTGGTGCATCTCCGAATGAGCCGAGCCAGCAGTTTCATCCCACGCCTCGAATCGATGCGCGGCGTCGCCGCACTGCTGGTCGCGGCGTCGCACGTGGTTCAGGCGCCGACGGGGGCGAATACCGGATTGCTGACCAACCCCGGCATCGAACTCGATGAGTTGAGCCGTTTCGCCTACCGGACGATCGTGCATTGCGTCGACGGGCTTCAGGCGGTGATCTTCTTCTTCGTCCTCAGCGGGTTCGTGCTGACCCGTTCATTGGCTAAAGAAACCCACCCGTCGTTTGCGCAAGCGGCGGAGTTCGGGATCGCACGGCTGTTCAGGCTGTATCCGGCGATCATCTTTGCGATCGGCCTGTTCGCCATCGCGATGGCGCTCGCCGGCGCGACCATCCCACTGTCCACCGTGCTGAAGAACATGGCGCTGATCGACACCTCGCTCAACGGCGTGATGTGGTCGCTGCAACTCGAGATGCTCGCGATCCCGTTGATCTACACGATGTATTGGCTGCTGATCCGCCGCACAGCGCTCGGCATCACGCTGTCGATTGCGATCTCGCTGACCCTGGTGGTCGTGTCGTTCGATCCGGCCATCCACAAAATGCTCGGCGATCCGCCGCTGCAATTCTACTACGCCTTCACCTTCGGCTGTTTCTGCGCCGTAGCGTCGGGACGGCTGGCGTCGCGGCTGTCACCGACGCAGGTCAATGTCGCGCTTGCGGTCTTCCTCATTCTCTTCTTCACAGCGCGTCCGCTGCTGGGCCCCGCCTCGACCTGGCGCTTTCTGGTCAATTCAATGTGCGCGTGGATGCTGATCCATCTGGTCGCCTACGGTCCGCGCGCGTCTTTGCTCAATCTCCTCGACCATCCGATCGCGCATTGGCTGGGCAAGCTGTCGTTCAGCTACTACCTGTTCCATTTCCTGACGATCACGCCGGTGTGGAATCACCCGGAGTTTCTGATCTGGATGATCCAGGATGTCGGACTGCCGAGGCTGGTGGTCGCCCTTCTGCTGTTCGTCGTGAGCACGGCGGTCGCGTTAGCGCTTGCCAACCTTTGCCACAATTTCGTCGAACTGCCCGGAATTCGCCTTGGGCAACGCGTCCGCGCCCTGCTCGTCCCGCGGCCGCCGGCGGGCTGAAGTCTGGGGAAAAGATTCGCCGGTCTCCGATTGCGGCGGAGCCTGCCCCCGTGCGGCCCGGCGTGCGCGCAGACGGCTGTGGGCCAACGCACGGACGCCGTCCACCTCGATCCCGAGATGTCGTACGGTGCCTTCGATTCGCCGCGCATGCGGTGATCATATCGATCTCCTCGCCCACCCTTTCGAGAGACCTTCAGTGCCGAAAATCGCGTCCGTCATCGCTACAGAACTCGCCGTCCGTGAAGAGCAGGTCCAAGCCGCCATCGACCTGCTCGACGGCGGATCGACCGTCCCGTTCATCGCGCGATATCGCAAGGAAGCGACGGGGATGCTGGACGACTCGCAATTGCGGACGCTGGAAGAACGGCTGAGCTATCTGCGCGAGATGGACGCGCGCCGGATCACGATCATCGACAGCATCAAGCAACAGGGCAAGCTGACACCCGAGATCGAGAAAGCCCTGCTTGCGGCGGACACCAAGGCGCGGCTCGAAGATATCTATCTGCCGTTCAAGGAGAAGCGTCGCACCAAGGCGCAGATCGCGCGCGAGGCCGGGCTCGAACCGCTCGCCGAGATGCTGCTGTTGAATCCCGACAAGCATCCGGAGACCGAGGCCGCGGCTTACGTCAAAACCGACGGCGAGCATCCGGTTGCGGACGTCAAGGCCGCACTGGAAGGCGCCCGCTCGATTCTGGTCGAGCGCTTCTCCGAGCACGCCGACCTCACCGGCAGTCTGCGCGAAGCGATGTGGAGCCGCGGCAAGATCAAGGCCTCCGTTCGCGACGGCAAGAAGACCTCGGGCGCGAAGTTCGCGGATTATTTCGATTTCTCCGAGCCCTACGAAAAACTGCCGTCCCACCGAATTCTGGCGCTGCTGCGCGGTGAGAAAGAGGAAGTGCTGGCGCTGGATTTCGGCGACGGCGAGGATCCCGATTCGAAAGAGCCGACACAATACGAGAACCGCATCGCGGCGACTTTCGAAATTTCGCGAAAAGGCCGGCCGGCTGATTCCTTCCTGTCTGATTGCGTGCGCTGGGCGTGGCGCACCCGGATCAAGACCGGGCTCGCGCTCGACATGCGGATGCGGCTTTGGCAGCAGGCCGAGAAGGAAGCGGTGCGGGTGTTCGCCGCCAATCTGCGCGACCTGTTGCTCGCCGCACCCGCCGGTGGACGCGCGACGCTGGGCCTCGATCCGGGCTTTCGCACCGGCGTGAAGGTCGCCGTGATCGACCAGACCGGCAAGTTCGTCGACCACACCACGATTTATCCGCACGAGCCGGCGAAAAAATGGAACGAGAGCATGTTCGAACTCGCGCAGCTCTGCGTGAAGCACCGCATCGAACTGGTCGCGATCGGCAACGGCACCGCATCGCGCGAGACCGAAAAGCTCGTCGCCGACCTGATGAAGCTCAAACCTGAACTGAAGCTCACCAAGGCGATCGTCTCCGAAGCCGGAGCTTCGGTGTACTCGGCGTCCGAATTTGCCTCCAAGGAGTTTCCCGATCTCGACGTCTCGATCCGCGGCGCGGTCTCGATCGCGCGGCGGCTGCAGGACCCGCTCGGCGAACTCGTGAAGGTGCCGCCGCAATCGATCGGCGTCGGTCAGTATCAACACGATCTCAATCAGTACACGCTGTCGCGCGCGCTCGACGCCACGGTTGAAGACTGCGTCAACGCGGTCGGCGTCGATCTCAACACCGCCTCGGCGCCGCTTCTCGCACGCGTCTCCGGCATTGGCGACACCCTCGCGACGAACATCGTCGCGCACCGCGACGCCAACGGCCCCTTCCCGAGCCGCGCCAAGCTCAAGGAAGTGCCGCGGCTCGGCCCGAAGGCGTTCGAGCAATGCGCCGGCTTCCTGCGGATTCGCGACGGCGAGAACCCGCTCGACGCGTCCGGCGTGCATCCCGAGGCCTACCCGCTGGTGAAGAAGATTCTGGCGGCGACCAAAAGCGACATCAAGGCGCTGATCGGCCAGACCAGCAAATTGAAGTCGCTGCAGCCGGCGTCCTTCGCCGACGACAAATTCGGCATCCCGACGGTGACCGACATTCTGAAGGAACTGGAGAAGCCCGGCCGCGATCCGCGCCCCGAATTCAAGACGGCGACTTTCCAGGAAGGCGTCGAGAAGATCACCGACCTCAAGCCCGGCATGATCCTCGAGGCGACGATTACCAACGTCGCGGCATTCGGCGCCTTCGCCGATATCGGTGTGCATCAGGACGGCCTGATCCACATCTCCGCGATGTCCGAGCGGCGCATCAACGACCCCCGCGAGGTTGTGAAGCCGGGCCAGGTGGTGAAGGTCAAGGTTCTGGAGGTCGACGTGCCACGCAATCGGATCGGGCTGACCTTGCGGCTTGCCGATCCGATTCCAGCGGCCGGCGAACGCCGGCAGAGCGGCGGCGGCGGCAACGCCAAGCTGGTCGAGCGCCATCGTCCGCGCCCCGAGCCGGCGGGCGGTGGCGCCCTGGCCGCCGCGCTGGCAAAGGCCGCCGAAAGCAGCAAGAACCGATCGAAGTAACCTGCAAAGCGGGCCGCCGCGGTCCTGAGACGTGAAAAGGCATCGCCGGCTATGCCGGCGACGCTGTATCCAAGTTACGTCACGCCGTCTCCAGAGCGCACAGGAGGTCGCCGGCGCGCAGGGTCTGGCCCGGCCGGGTGTGCAACACCCGGACGATGCCGCAGGCGGTTGCAGCGATGGCGATCTCCATCTTCATCGATTCGATCACGGCCAACGTCTGGCCGATCTCGACGCGCTCGCCCTCGGCGACAGAGAGCTTCCAGACATTGCCCGGCGCCTCGGTGAACTGGCCGATGCATCCGTCGGGGATGTCGCCGCCGGAGCCGAGCGCAGAGGCGGATTCATCGTCCACCACTTCTTCGATCCGGGTGTCGCGCCAGCGCTGCCGCTCGGCCTCGAACGCAGCCTGCTGACGTGCCTTGACGGTCGTGACGCTGTCGACCTCGCGCGCCAGGAACGCCTTGTAGTCCGCGTAGCAGAACGTGGTCTCCTCGATCTTCAACGGATAGGCGCCATGCGGAAACGCCGCACGGGCCTCGAGCAATTCGTCCGCCGTCACCGGGAAGAACCTGATCTGGTCGAAAAACCGCAGCAGCCAGGGATGACCGGGCGCGAATTCCGGCGTCGAGCGCCACGAGTTCCACATCTGGATGGTGCGGCCGAACAGCTGATAACCACCCGGCCCTTCCATCCCATAGATGCACATGTAAGCGCCGCCGATGCCGACCGCGTTCTCCGGCGTCCAGGTCCGCGCCGGATTGTATTTGGTGGTCACCAGACGGTGCCGCGGATCGACCGGCGTCGCCACCGGCGCGCCGAGATAGACGTCGCCGAGGCCGAGCACCAGATAGCTCGCGTCGAATACGATGCGCTTGACCGCCTCCTCGTCGGCAAGACCATTGATGCGGCGGATGAACTCGATGTTGGACGGGCACCAGGGCGCGTCCGGCCGCACCAGCTCCTGATATTTGCGCATCGCCAGCACCGCCTGCGGATCGTTCCACGACAGCGGCAGATGCACGATGCGGCTCGGCACCTGCATCGCATCGACCGGCGGCAGGTCGCACTCCAGCTCGGCCAGCGTATCGAGCAGCTTGCGGCGCGACAGCCGGGTGCTGTCATAGTGAATCTGCAACGAGCGGATCCCCGGTGTGAGATCGATCAGCCCAGGCAGCTGCGCCCGCGTCACCGCCTCTGCGAGCACATGCACCCGCAGACGAAGCGCGATGTCCAGCTCCATCGGCCCGTATTCAACCAGCAGATTGTCGTCGCCGGCGCGGCGATACACCACTGGAATTTCGCTATCGTCGTGGCGGCCGACGATCGCCGAGCCGAGTTCGGCCGGCGCACGCATCACCGTAGGCCCCACCACCGGATCGTCCGCGCGCTGCACCGGCACGAAGCGAAGCTTGTCGCCGGGCTTGAGCTGACCAATCTTCCACAACTCCTCGCGCGCCACCACCGCCGGACAGACGAAGCCGCCGAGACTCGGCCCGTCGGGACCGAGGATGATCGGCATGTCGCCGGTGAAATCGATCGAACCGATCGCATAGGCATTGTCGTGGATGTTGGACGGATGCAGCCCTGCCTCGCCGCCATCGGTCCGCGCCCATTGCGGCTTCGGACCGATCAACCGCACGCCGGTCCGCGCCGAATTGAAATGCACCTCGTAATTCGCCTCGAACAGCGTCGCGATGTCGTCCTCGCGGAAGAAGTCCGGCGCGCCGTGCGGGCCGTAGATCACACCGAGACGCCATTCGCGGGTGAGCGGCGGAAGCTCTGCCGGCGCTGCGGCGCGCGGCGCAGGCAGGGCGACGTGAGGCGTCGGAATGTGAAGCACGTCACCGGCCTTCAGCGCGCCGGTCGCATGGCCTCCGAACGCACCGAGCATGAACACTGCGCGCGAGCCGAGGAATTCCGGCGCATCGAAGCCGCCGCGCACCGCGAGATAGCAGCGCTGGCCGGGTCCATCGACCTTGCCGATCGCCAGCGTCTGGCCGGGATTGATCGCGATCGGCGCGTGATGCGGAACCTCGACGCCATCCAGCTTCGCAATCATCCGCGCACCGGCCAGCGCCACCACCGCCTCGGTATTGAAGCGCAGCGTCGGGCCGTTCACCGTCAATTCCAGCGCGGCGGTGGTCTCCGGATTGCCGACGATGCGGTTGGCAAGCCGGAACGAGCGCTCGTCCATCGGCCCGCTCGGCGGCACGCCGACATGCCATAGATGCAGCCGCCCCGGCAATTCCTGCAGCCCCGATTGAGCGCCCGGCGCCAGCACGTCGACGGTGCTCGGCGCAAATCCGAAATTCGCCAGCACATTGGTGGCGACACGGCCGCTCTGAAACACCTCGGCGCCGGCGATCGCACGCAAGTAATCGATGTTGGTTTCGATGCCCGCGACGATCGACCGATCCAGAGCATCGATCAGCTTTCGGATCGCGCGCGGTCGGTCCTCGGCATGAACGATGATCTTCGCCAACATCGGATCGTAGAACGGCGTCACCTCGACCCCCGTCTCGATCCAACCGTCGATCCGCGCAGTTTCCGGAAACGACACTCGGGTCAGTCGGCCAGCGCTGGGGCGGAAGCCGGCGTTGGGATTTTCGGCGTAGAGCCGCACTTCGATCGCCGCGCCCTCGGGTTCGCGCGGATTGTAGCTGGCGAGCGGACTATCTCCAGCGGCCTGCCGCACCATCCATTCCACCAGGTCGATACCGAACACCGCCTCTGTAACCGGATGCTCGACCTGCAGTCGGGTGTTGACCTCGAGGAAATAGAAATCCTCACGCTCGACGTCGTAGATGAACTCCACGGTGCCGGCGGATTCGTAAGCGACGCTCTGCCCGAGCGTCACCGCGGCCTGATGCAACCGTCCGCGCATCTCTTCCGAAATGCCCGGCGCCGGGGTTTCTTCGACCACTTTCTGATTGCGCCGTTGCAGCGAGCAGTCGCGCTCGCCGAGCGCCACCACATGACCTTTGCCGTCGCCAAAAATCTGCACCTCGATATGGCGGGCGACCGCGACGTAGCGTTCGAGATAGACCCGCGCATCGCCGAAACTGGCGCGCGCGGTGCGCTGCACGGTGGCGAAGCGCTCGCGCAGCGTTGCTTCATCATGGCAAAGCTGCATGCCGATGCCGCCGCCACCGGCGGTGCTCTTCAACATCAAGGGAAAGCCGATCCGCGCGGCCTCCACCAGCGCGTCATCGATCGTCTCCAGCAAATCCGAGCCCGGCAGCAGTGGAACGCCACTTTGCTGCGCGATCTCACGAGCCTTGTGCTTCAGGCCGAAGGCATCGAGATGCTCCGGCCGCGGGCCGATAAAGGCGATGCCGTGCTGCGCGAGTCGTTCGGCGAAGCCACGGTTCTCCGACAGAAAGCCGTAGCCGGGATGCACCGCTTGCGCGCCAGTGGCGAGGCAGGCGTCGACGATGGCGTCGACATTGAGATAGCTCTCGGCTGCGGGCGCAGGACCGACCCGCACCGCCTCGTCGGCGTCGCGCACGGCGCGGGTGAAGCGGTCGGCGTCGGAATAGACCGCTACCGACGCGATCCCCATCCGGCGCAACGTGCGGCCGATCCGCGAAGCGATTTCGCCGCGGTTGGCAATCAGAACCTTGTCGAACATGATCAGCCCTCGCTCGTCTCGTAGATCACCACCTGGATCGGCGTCGGAAAGAAGCCGTTGCAGGGATTGTTGACCTGCGGACAGTTCGAGATCAGGCAGAGCACATCCATCTCGACGACCATTTCGACATAGTCGCCGGGCCTGGAGACGCCGTCGACCACGGTGAAATTGCCGGTGGGATCAATCGGTACGTTCATGAAGAAGTTCAGGTTCGGCACGATGTCGCGCTTCGACAGGCCGTGCTTGGCGGCCTCGATCAGGAAGTTCTCACGGCAGGCGTGCAGATATTTGGTCTGGTGGCCGAACCGCACGGTATTGCTCTCGCAGGAGCAGGCGCCGGCGGAGGTGTCGTGCAGGCCGCAGCTATCAACGACCATGCGCAGCATGGTGCGCCCCTCGGTCGACATGATCCGCGTGCCGGTCGAGACGTAGGCTGCGCCCTGGGCGCGCAGCGTGTCCTGACCGCTATAGCGTTCGCCGTAATCGTCGGCCGCAAAGAACAGCGTGTCGACAGCCTGTTGGCCGTGAGTGTCGACAATCCGCAAGGTCTGTCCCTTGCGGATTATCGCCGACCACGGAGCGCGGGCGGGAACGGTGGCATCGAGCACGATGCGGGCGGAGACGGAAATCGCAGCCATGATCAAACCCTCCCCGCGCTGCCGGCGGCCAGCCAGAATGCGTTGTTCTCAAATGCGCGCTTAGCTTCCAGGCTCACCGTACGGCACAGATCGTCATCTGCAGGTTCTGGCGCCTGGTAACGCACGATTTCCACCTGTCCGGGCGCGTAGTCCGGAGATGGATCCAGTGGATGCGGACAGTTCGAGAGAGCGACCAGCAGATCGAGTTCGGCGCGCAGGTCGACAAAGTCGTCCGGGTTGCGGCGCTCCCCCTGCCATTCGAAGCGACCCTGCGCATCGACGCTGACCGGCGCAAAGAAGGCGATGCAGGGATGCACGTCGCGGCGGTCGAGCCCGAGCTTGCCAGCCGCGAGGACGAAGTTCTCGCGGGTGTTGCGGAAGCTCCCGGCGCCATAGCGTGCGGCGTTTGTTGCAGCATTGGAACAGCCGGCCAGCGTGTCATGCGCAGCGCCGCTGTCCTGGATGATCGAGAACAGCACGCGCCCCATATCGGACAGGATCACACGGCCTTTGCGCAACGAAGCGGCCCATTGCACTTTGATCGTGTCGGCGTGGTTCAGCCGCTCGCTCGGATCATCGGCATTCCAGGCCTGGATGCTGACGCAGGCCTTGCCGCTCGCGTTGACGATCCGCAGCGCTTCGCCGCGGTTGAGCTTGGTCACGGTGTACCAACCTCCGGGGATCACTTCGCGATGAATGATCGCATCCACTGAAATCGGTGCGCCGTCGCGCGGCGTCGGCGGAGGCAACGCCTTCGAGGCCTGTTGCTGGCCCATTGCCTTGTGCTGTTCGTAACGTCGGCGGTTCGCTTCAACTTCGGCCTTATCTTGCTCGGTCAGGATCATGGATGTCCTCACATCAGACAAACGCCGGGTCGTCCCGGCTCATGCTCCCTGTTCGGCCGGGTCGTCCCGGCCGGAGCGGATCGAAAGCGGCGGCCTCGGCTGCGCCGTGCGCCGCGGATAGATCTCGAGATCGCGGGAAATGGTGGCACCGTAGCGCTCGCGCTCCTCCGGGCGGTTGCGATGACGCTCGAACGCGACCACCCGGCTGGCCAGCCGGAACGCTTCGCTGAGATCGTGCGTCACCATCACCACGGTGAGTTCGGTCTCGTTCCACAGCCGCTTCATCAGTTCGTGGATCTCGCTGCGGATGCCGGGATCGAGCGCGCCGAACGGCTCATCGAGCAGCAGGATTTTCGGCCCGCGCATGATCGCCTGCGCCAATGCCAGTCGCTGTTGCATCCCGCCGGACAGCGCCGAAGGATATTTGTCCTCGTGGCCCTTCAGTCCAACTTCATCAAGCAACACCATCGCCTGCTCTGTCGCAGCGCGCTTCGCCCCGCCGAACAACCGCCCGAGCCATTTCGACTCTTTCAGCTCGCGGCCAAGTAATACGTTCTGCAACACGGTGAGATGCGGAAACACCGAATAGCGCTGGAACACCACGCCGCGGTCGGCGTCGGGCTCCGGCCGTAACGGCTTTCCGTCGATCAGGATGCGGCCGCGGGTCGGCGTCTCCTCGCCGAGCAGCATACGCAGGAAGGTGGTCTTGCCGCAGCCGGAGGGGCCGACCAACGCGACGAAAGCACGTGGCGCTACATCGATCGTGATGCGCTCCAGTACGATATGGTCGCCGTATTCCTTCCAGACGCCGTCAAATCGGATCGCGCTCATTCCGCCCTCACCGACGCGAACCAGGGAAACGCCTTGCGCTGGACGAGCCGCAGCGCGAAATCCATCGCGAAAGCCAGCAGCGTGATCCAGGCGACGTAGGGGATGATCACGTCCATCGCCAAATAGCGCCGCACCAGAAATATCCGATAGCCGAGCCCGGAGTCGGACGCGATCGCCTCGGCCGCGATCAGAAATAGCCAGGCCGGTCCGAGCTGCAGCCGGAGGGAATCGATCAGTCGCGGCAGGATCTGCGGCAGCACCACGCGCAGCGCGATCTGCCAGGTCGAGGCCCCGAGCGTTTGCGCCTTGATCAGTTGCTCGCGCGGCAATTCGAGCACCTTCATCGCCAGATCGCGGATCATGCACGGCAGCGTGCCGATCACGATCAGCGCGATCTTGGCGTTTTCGCCGAGCCCCATCACGATGAACAGGATCGGCAGCAGCGCCAGCGGCGGCACCATCGACGTCACCGAGACAAAGGCGCCGAGCATCGCGTTCGCAGCCGGCAACAATCCGACGACGATGCCGAACAGCAACGCCAGCGAGGTCGAGATCGCAAGCGCCGAGAGCAGGCGCGTGAGGCTCGCCAGTGTATCCGACCACATCAGGTAGCTGCCGGTGCGGGCGTCGACCTGAAAAGCCATCTGCTTTACGGCCTGCGCCATGCTGGACAGCGCAGGAAGTAATTTGTCGTTGGGGTTCTCCGCCAGCCGCGCCTCGGAGCCGAGGACATAGGCGATCCCCACCAGCACGAACGGCAACGCGGCCATGTAGAAGGTCAGTTGCCGTCCGGGTCTGAGATTGACGAGGCGCATCGCCACGCTCCGAATTTGCCTTGCGCTGTCGGCTCAGAGCTTGCCCTTGGCGGCGGCGTCCATGTAGGTCGCATCGAATCGCAGCTTCACGTTCGACTTGTCGCCAAGCACCGTCTTGTCCGCCAGCTCGATGCCGACCGCATCGGCCGATTTCGCACCTTTGCCGAGCAGGTCCTTGTCGAACAGGAATTTGCGGACGCGATCCATGGTCGTGCCGACCGTGGCGCTCCGGGTGAACGCTTCCGCTTCCGCCGCCTTGTCGAACAATTTGGTCGAGGCGAGCTGACTCTCGAAGCCTGAGAGATCAGTGCCGGAGGCTTTCGCCATCGCTTCCTTGGCGGCCTTGCCCTCATCGCCGGTCGCGTTCATCTTGGCGAGAGTTTCGTACCAGATCCCGACCAGCGCCTTGGCGAAGTCCGGATTGTCCCTTACCACCGCGCTGTTGGCGACCATCAGGTCCATGATCTCGCCGGGGATTTGTGAGGAGTCGAACGCCTTCTTGGCGTCGGGAGCGGACAGGATTTCCGAGACGATCGGATTCCAGGTGACCACCGCGGTGACGTCGGCCGTCTTGTAGGCTGCGGCGAGGTCGGCGTCGGAGGTGTTGACGACCTTGATGTCCTTCTCGCTGAGCTGCTTGCTCTCCAGCGCGCGCGCCAGCAGATAGTGCGAGACCGAAAATTCGACCAGGTTGACCTTCTGCCCCTTGATCGCGGCGAGATCGGCCTTGTCCTTCAGGATCACCGCGTCGTTGCCGTTGGAGAAGTCACCCATCACCACAGCAGTGGTATCGACGCCGCCCGCGGCGGGGATCGACAAGGCGTCCATATTGGTGATTGTCACGGCGTCATAGGCGCCGGCGGTGTATTGGTTGATCGACTCGACGTAGTCGTTGAACTGCTTCACCTCGATAGTGATGCCGTATTTGTCGGCCCATTTCTTGACGATGCCGGTGTCGGCGGCGTAACCCCACGGCATCCAGCCGACATAGATCGACCAGGCGACCTTGAAGTTCTTCTTCGGGGCAGCCGAGGCTCCGGCCGCGGAGAGCGCGACGATCGAGCCGGCGATGATCAGGGAATAGATCAAGCTAGGTTTCCGCATCGGTCAATTCCTCACAATCGAGTACAATGAGGAATTGAAAACGGACCATCGTTTGCCAATTCCTCGGCTTACGAGGCCTCCCGGGCTTTTGTCCCGCCGTGCGTCCGAAGGATTTCTCCCTTCGGGGGGCAGCTCTCGGACCAGCACCTTGAAGACAAGGCCGGAACCCTAGCTACCAACTCTCTGCTATCGACTGTGCCCCAGCTAACAATTGTTGGGAAGCGCACCCCGGCTCAAACAATGTGCAACCAACGACGCTTGTTTGGTCAACGCGGTGAAAACCTAGCCAGATCCGATCCAGCTCGCCCGGATCGCGCTCCGAGGTAGCAATGGCTCTGATGGAATCGCAATCAGAGCTGACAACTTGGCTTGCCACGTTCTTTTCACGCGGACTGGTATCATGTTAGTTCGGACCCGATCACGGACCAGGAGCGACTGCGACTGATCCGCATCAGCCCGCGCAACTTCCCGGAACACAAATCAAGAAAGAACTGAGATACGTTGCGTGCGCATCGCAGGATTCCCAAGCCATGGCGGCAAGCCCGGTGAGCGTGCTTGAAGCCGGATCGCGACCACGGCTTCATCTGCGTCGATCTTTTCGACAACAGCGCTGCCAGGGCCCGGCGCTCCAACTTTTTGGCCGATCGCGATCACCCGCACGGCAGTTACCGACCCATGCGAAGCGCAATGAGGAAACTGGCGTCAGCCCGCGCAGAAGCGCTACGCAGAAACGACGATGAAGGGTGAATTGTCCGAACAGCGGATGATCGACTTGTCCGAATGGACAGCGGAACTTCCGCGAAGTCTTTCATTTGAATGGTGGGCGCACCAGGGCTCGAACCTGGGACCCGCTGATTAAGAGTCAGCTTATTTATCAATGCAGCTAAGCACTTAGCTCCCAAAACTGATCGTTTCGCGCCGTTGTAAAGCCTTGCGAATTTCTTCGTTGTCCAAAATTTCTGGCCGCCTAAATCTGCCGCCGCTTCCATCCTTGCGGCGGCGGGATCGCGTCGTGCGCCTGCGCCAGTGTCTCAAGCCACGCGGCGACGCTGGCGGGGATTTCCGCGCCGCCGGCCGCCCACCGGCGCACAAGGCGGTCGTCGCAGTCGAGGACCGTGGCGAGGCCCCGCTGCGTCCACCGCAGCGAGGCCAGGGTTTCGGCGAAGCGCTCGGGCGTCATGACCGCTTCCGCGACCTATCCGCCCGCCCGAGCATCTGCACATAAACGGGCTCACTATCACCCGAAATCAGACGCCCCAATCTCAGGGTGTCATCCGCCTGCTTGGTGAAGATTTCCGAAACGCGCGAGTCGGCGACGGTCAATGCGTTTTCCTTGAACCGCTCCCGCGCGATCTCCAAGCAGATCATCAAAAGAGATGCGTCGGACACACTCAGTGTGACGACAGTTGCGTCCGGGTCGATTTCAAAGAGACCAGTCGTGCTCATCTGTGACATTTCCATTTCGGGAAAGTTGCCCCGGCCGACGTGGCCGGGGCGCACCCTCCATCACCCGATCACGAATTTGGTGAACGCCGCGCCAGCGCCGAACAGCGCCGCACCGGCAGTCATTCCACCGATGGCGACCTGCCAGGGGGCGAGCGCTCGGTCGCGGTCGATCTTGCGCGTCTCGGCAAAAAACTTGCGAGTCTCTTCCTGCATCCGCTCGATGCGGGCAACCTGCTCTTGCTGATCCATCGTCGTCGTGTCCGTCATGGGGTTTCCCTCTCAATCAGCCGGGGATCATCCGCTCGGCTATGTCCGCAATATGCGGACAGTCTTGCGCGCTGTCAACACCAAAAAAAGACCCGCGCGGGTCTCCCCGGCGGGTCTTTGTGACCGGGTCGCCCCCGGTCGGATCGATGGTCGTCTTTAGGCTTCAGGAGGGCTCCGAGACCGCGAAGGGTACTCGCTCATTTGTCCTTGCCCGGCGGGTACGAAAGCCGCCTCTATTCCACGCCACCAATTTTCGCTATTCGTCTCTATCGATCTCCAATGCAGGCGGCTTTAGGACTTCATGGTGTGGCCTCCGTTGGTGCAGAACCGTGTGAAGCGAACGACCTCAGAATAGCCCATAGGAAAGCCCGCACATGCCCATTCGAGTAGCCCTTAGTGTCGCCATCCTCGCCGCCGGAATCGCATCAGCGGTCGCCGCTGGCGCGCCCATGGCGACGGTCACGGCATTCTCTTTCGGGTGCCCCTCAATCGGCGTCACGAACGAAGGGAACGCGATCTGGAAGTCGAAGGGCTACGACAAGGCTTGGGCCGAGATGAAGCCGAAGGGGTGCAAGCCGATGTTGGGCGCGATCTCGAAGGTTCTGGTCATCCACGGCGGAGACGACGCGAAGTGCGTCGTCAAGAGCGGCGAGATGGGGCCGTGCGTCTGGATGCCGGCCGATCGGTTGAAGCTCGACTAGGAGCTACGGCCAGATCATAAACAGCAGCGCGGCGGCGCAGATCAGGCCGACCGCCGCGATGAACGCGA
>Ga0335397_10001189_pt1 | contig 35384 bp, 36 predicted proteins | sample MAT04_FD_205740 | JGI IMG/M metagenome (GOLD analysis project Ga0335397, IMG submission 205740) | Freshwater microbial communities from Lake Fryxell liftoff mats and glacier meltwater in Antarctica - MAT-04 (spades assembly) (version 2) ... | reverse complement strand
CAATTATTCATGTCGATAACGGCTTGAACAGCATGGGTGTAAGTCTTGACAGCCCAATTTTTATGGAAAATTAAGAAAAAAAATAAACAAGGAATGTTAATCAATGATCACTACTTTAAACGGCTATAGGAATGAACTTTTCCACAAATCCCATAACGATCCTGCACTCAATATGCAGCTTACAAATTGGCTTGGACACAAAGTAGTCACACTGATTACCATTCCTGTTAATCTTACATTATTAACAGGTTCTTTAACTCTTTGCACGCTTTCTTGCGTTACCATTGGTACTGCCAAGTTTGCCATTTATTTTTTTACACTTGGAAATGTTAAACTCCCCATATCGACTGGATTCGTAACACTCATGCCAAGTGCGATCGACGGATTTGTCGGTCTTGGCACTATTGCAGGACAACTTACCTACGATACTTTTAATTTGGCTTATCAAAGTTATCGCCTTGCACGCTTTATTATTAAAGAACTTCATCTTGAAGGGATTATTTCTGTAATCGTTAAAAAAGTTGCAGAAGTTGTACAGTTTTGTTTTAGACAACTTGTAAAAGCGCTTGATTTTTGCTTTACACGTATGTTGAAAGGATACCAAAAAGCTCTCGAATCTGAAAATTACGATGTTAAACCATCCAATCAGAATTTACCTTCTCCTCTTGACGAGCTTAACAATTGTGCAAGAGAGCATCGAATTAAAAGTGACGACAGAAAACTTAGCACAATTTTAAAACATTATGTGTGGTCAATCCCTGCAATTATATGTAATACACCGGTTTTTTTAATATCAGGATGCGCATTTGCCATTCTGGGAGCGGCATTTCTTGGTAAAGCTACTGTTTACAGCTTAACCAATATTAATATTGCCGTTCCAACCTATGCCGGCAAGGCATTTGCCATATCTAGGGATGCAGGATTTAACGCTTCAATTGATCTTGGTGTGGATGTTGCCGATGTATTTGTCTTAAGCTATAAGGCAATTGATTCTCTTGGCGTAATGAAAGCTGCCGCAACCGTCTTTAAATGCCTCTCTTACGCTAAAGAAGCCTTCTTCCACTAAAAAAACATATACTAGCTAAATCGATATTTCAGATTGGGGACATTGGGAGACAATTGCATAAGTAGCGATAATTGAATAATATGTACCGTAGGCTTTAGCCTGCGCTTGTTCAACAGGCTTTAGCCTGTTGCTTAAATCATTGTCAAACAACGGGTTAAAACCCGTTGAACAAGCGCAGGCTAAAGCCTACGGTACAAAAAAATAAACCTCCCTTAAGCCAAGAAATGCATGTCCGGGTGTTATCGTTTTTTTCATTTCGCTCTAGAAAAGTGCTCAAAACCTTTTGCAATTGTCTCCCAATGTCCCCAACCTGAAATGTGAATCTAAAAAACTTCCTCATGTAATGTAAGAGTGGCTTTGATAATGCAATCGGTGTCGCGTCTTATAGTGCGCAAGAAAACCTGGTAATCAAAAGCCGCAAAACGATCTTTACCCTTATTTGCAATTTGCGATGGTCTATTTCCACGCATGAAATGGCCCATGAAATGACCACTGCCTTTTACAATTTCAAAAAGTAAATCAAATTTAAAACCATCAAGAACTACTTCAAACTTTTCTCCGATTTGAAATGTTGTAGCTTTTATGCCTTCAATCCTCACATCCGTTTTATCAAAAATATCAAAGTAAAAGGCCACTTCGCGACATTTTTCCTTATCTTCAAATTCTGGAACTTCTGCCAAAGAAAAAAGAAATTCATGGGTTTTCTGTTGCTCCGTAAAAGCAATTTTTTGACTGTTTGGTGCTTCAATGGTCAAAGAATGTAGCCTGTCAACATTGCCAAAATTAAGTTTATAAGGGGCAAATCCTTTATCTTGAGATGCTTTATTAGAATCTTGCTCAATAAAGGCAAAATTATAGTGTTCAGCTTTAAAGCAATTGTACGACTGCGCATTAATCTTGCCTTGCCAGATAAGTGGCAAATGATTATCGATTTTGTATTCGCAAGGCTGAATAAGTGCAGCATGAAGATGAACAACGTTAAAGGTTAAAGCACGCTTTGAGAACTTTTTCGTTAAATAGCCCATGAATAAATCGTATAAAGTAACTTCCGGCTCAAAACCTGCCTGATATTCTAAAATGGTCGGCCCTGCATAGCAATTTAAATCAGGGTGCCACGTTTTGTTAAGATGATCCAAAAACTTTTGACTAAATTTCATATCAGCCATCTGTGAGGCAATGATCAAATCACTCAAATGTTTTGGTATAAACCAATCTCTTGTTACATCGTTAAATTCAAGAAGCCTTTTTTCTCCGTCGATTTTAAGACCTTCAAGATTAAAAAGGTTTCCCACTGCTTGCAAAGCAGATGCCAACCTGATACGCATAAAATAGGGGGGAGTTTTCTCGGTTGAAATTTTCACGCTGTAGTTAACAAGTTCAAGTAAAGCCTTTTCCAAACGCTGCCGTAATGGATTTCCAAGAATTTGATGAAAGTCCTTATAAATCCAATACAAAGGGGCAATTAAGGATATTGCCAAGTAATGATCTTTACATTCCGGGTATTCATGCAAATAGACGGGAAACTGTCCGTCAGAACTTGCAAAGTGAAGAAGCTTTTCCACTAAAGCTTTAGCTTTATGGATGTTCTCAACCGTACGTGTTTTAAAAAGGGAAAGAGCAAACAAAAAATTCTCTAAAACAGGAATTGTTAAATTTAAATCATCAGCTAATGCATGATACTTTAAGTGAAGAAAATCTGTTTGCAAGCTTACGCGTTTTTCAGCAGCATTTAAACAAAGATCATTAATTTTTTTTAAATATTCATCCATTTAAGTTATAACCTAAGTCCTCCGGCAACTTCAATATTTTGGCCGGTTATGTAATGATTGTTTGGGTTCAATAAAAATAAGACAACATCAGCCACTTCTTGGTTAGTGCCGAATCGCTTCATGGGCATATCTTTAACACTTTTTGGAGCATCCATTGAGCCCTCAAGCATTCCTGGTGAAACCATATTGACAGTCACATCAAATAAGGCAAGATCCTTTGCTAGGGTTCTTGTAAGCATTAAAAGTGAGGCCTTTGTCATGCTATAGGCTGTGGAATAAATTTCAGCCCTTCCATGATCGATTCCGCAGACGCCAATATTAACAATGCTTCCCCTTTCTTCTTTAATTGAAGGTATTAAAGATTGAATCAGAAATAAAGGTGCAGATAAGTTGGTCATAAAAAGAGCGTTCATTTCGTTTAAAGATGTTTCTAAAATAGGTTTAACCAAATAATTTCCCACGTTATTTACAATATTTTTTATTTTTTTAAAGGGTTTTAGAAAATCAATAAATGCTTGCATACCTTGCAAATTGGAAAAATCGCCAAAAATAGCCTCTGCTTCAACCCCAAGAGAACGACACTCTTTAACGAGTTCAAAAGCTTCCATTTTGCTTTTGTTGTAGTGGATTAGAAGGTCTTGATTATTTCTTGCAAGTTTTAACACGATTTCTCTTCCAAGATTTTTAGCGCCACCTGTCACAAGGGTTTTACTCATTTAAAGACTCCCCCCTTCAAGCTCAACAACTGCATAATTTGCAAGCGGTAATGCTCCGGGCTTTTTTATTCTAACAAAAGCCCATTTTATTTTGTATTGATTCATTAAAGTTTGGATCAGATCATATGCAAAAGTTTCAAGCAGACGATATCCTTTTAAACTTAATTCTTTACACAAATTTCCAAGCATCTCATAGCAAATTGTTTTTTTAAAATCATCACCACTTGCGGCATTAGAAAAATCATACCCTACGCGAAGATCCAAATAAATTGTTTGATTTTTTTTTCGCTCTTCCTCATGCACGCCAATGATACAGTCGATTTGATAATGATCAAAGCCGATTTTTCCAATAAACTTCACTTTAACCTCTTGCTTAGCTTTAAAAAATAGTTTATGATCCGCATCTTTAACTTATGGATTCTTATGATAAAGTATTTGCGCATTTATTTCCTTCTATTGTTTTTACTTTCAAGTTTAACTCCGCTTTCTTTAATATCAGAAGAGCGCGTTCCAAATAAAAGGACAGAAGAAGACATTCCGCTACCGCCATCTTTAAGGGAAAGTTCAAAGAAGGAATTGCCCCGAGAAGATAATTTCATGAAAGAGTTTATCAAGATGTTGCTGACGCTTGCCTCGGTAATTACCATCTTGCTCCTTATAAGCTACTTATTAAAAAAATTCATGAACACGCGCATCCAGCAGATCAATGAATCAAGCCTGATCAAAATTTTGGAACGACGGACGATGAGCCCAAAAAGCTCGGTTTACATCCTGGATATCAAAGGGCGTCAGATTGCCATTGTGGAATCCCATAATGCGCTATTACTGCTTCCTGAATTGCCTCAAGATGAATATGAAGAAGAAGACAATAAATAATTGAGAGATTAAAATGAGTTATTTAAAATTTAAAAAACATGCATTGATGCTTATCGTTTTGTGTAGCTTGTCAAGCTGTTACCGCATGCCAACGGACAATGATTATTCTCTTGTTCCAAACGTGAACAATCCAGATGTCACAAGAGGCAAGCCCGGTAGCCTAACCGCTCCCGGCATGGCCTTCTAGGACCGCAGTCTCTGATTTTTTACCACAGAGTAATATTATTATTGTTTTATGATTTTTTAACAGTGAGACAGTGAGAAGCGGCATGAGATCAGTGAGAGGCTATAAATTCCTAACCCCTCACTCATCTCATGTCCTTCTCACTTTCAATTGCAAAAAAAATCATATAAGTTAAAGATTTTAGTGTTACTAAATTTTTTGATTTTTAAAATTTAACAAATTACCAATTAGAAAACTCTCAATGATCTCATGTCTTTCTTAACGACTCACTGGTAAAAAAATCTTAAAATTTTTACTTTCAAGTAGTCTCGATTTATACGCTCCAGGATGAGTTTTGGGAGTGGTTAAGGTTTATTGTAATGATTTTTGGATATTTTTTTTGAAAATTGTTGCTATTCTTATGAGTTTCATCTAAGATTGACAACTAATGCCCCACCCTGTCACATGAACGACAGAGGGTATAAATAAAACTTGAGATTACACTCCAAGTAAAAAGAACATTAACTTTCTCTCATAGGCTTGATTTATGTTAGTTTTAACAAGAAAAAGGGAAGAAAAAATTACAATCGGCAATAACCCCGGCATTGTAATTACAGTTTTAAAAATTCAAGGCGATAAAGTTTCTATCGGAATTGAAGCCTCACCGGACATTCCTGTTTTTCGTACAGAGCTTCTCTCACGAGAAAGACCGCAGAAAACCGAATTAGTTTCTCATAATCAAACTGAAATCGCTATTGAAAACTTACAAATCGATCTGGAAAAACAAAAACTTCATTTAAACAATAAAAATTAAGTAAGATCTTATGAAAAAACCCTTTATTGAACTTAATTTAGAAAATCTACTCAAACATTTTAAGAAAACAAAAGAAGATGCAGTTTTACAAACTGAAACAGATCAAATATTGATTACTGTTAAATTTGATAAAGTTGAATTTCCTCTATTTGTTCGTATCACTGGATCCCAAGACCTTTTACAATTGCTTGCTTTTTTCCCGTGTAATATCAAACAGGGATGCGAATCTGACATGGCGCGTACTTTGCACCTTTTAAACAAAGAACTTGATATTCCGGGATTTGGAATGGACGATATCAACGGTTTAGTTTTTTATCGTTGCATGATTCCTTGCCCTGATTTGCACTATCATGAAGCCGTCATTGACAAATACCTCGATGCAGTAAAAATGATTTGTCAATCTTTTCTTCCTTTAATTTTTGCAATGTGTCAGGGAAATATGAAATTTTCAGAAATTTCAAACAAGCTTGGCGATTTAATGCAAACAGCAAATCAATAAAAAAGATGACATTTAGACCTATTTATTACGATACAGAAACCACCGGGATTAAAACCGACAGAGACCGCATCGTTGAGCTTGCGGCTTATGATCCAATCAACGATCGCTCGTTTGAAATGTTAATTCATCCAGGTTGTCCAATTCCGCAGGAAGTGTCTGCTATTCATCATATCACCGATGAAATGGTTGCAAATTGTCCATCATTTGCACAAGCTGCAGCTGAATTTGTTAAGTTTTGCGAAGGTGATGTCATTTTAATTGCTCACAATAACGATAATTTTGATTTGCCTATGATGCGAAGTGAATTTATTCGTCATCAAGTCATCATGCCGGCGGAATGGAAATTTTTAGACAGTCTAAAATGGGCTAGGAAGTACCGTCCCGATTTACCACGACATACACTTCAATTTCTAAGAGAAATTTATGGCATTGCGGCAAATAATGCCCATAGAGCCTTGGATGACGTAAAAGTTCTTTATCAAATGTGTAACCATATGTTTGATGATTTATCAATCGACGATATTTTCCTTTTGATCAATAAACCGTTTGAAATTCTTCATATGCCTTTTGGAAAGTATCAAGGCAAACCCTTACAAGATGTACCTGCCGATTATTTAAAGTGGCTTATGGCTAACGGCGCACTAGACAAACCTGAGAATCAAGAACTTAAGCGCTGCTTTGGCAAACACCCCAACTACCTCGGCCTCCTAAAAACTTAAAAAATACTCAGAGTTTTATTCATGCTTGAAAATTTAAATACATTAACAGAATGTGACCTACCCTTAATAGAAGCTGAACTTACACATAAAATTATTGGTGCGTGCATTGAAGTCCAAAAAGTGTTGGGTGGTCCAGGCCTACTGGAAAGCATTTATGAAGGAGCTTTGTGTCATGAACTAGCATTAAGGGGTTTACACGTACAACGACAAAAGGCAGTAAGTGTCATGTATAAGGGAATTCCAATTAAAGATCCTTTATTTATAGATATTATAGTTGATCGTAAAGTTCTTGTCGAAGTCAAGGCAACTGAAAAAAACCATCCCATTTATGAAACACAAGTGCTTACCTATTTAAAATTGTCTAATATAAAACTTGGACTTCTAATCAATTTTGGATCTCTTTATATAAAAGATGGAATTTCTCGCATAATAAACGGTGATTTATAATTTGCGTTATGTTTTTTTTAATACAGAGAGCAGAGAAAAACATTTAGAAACTATTTTGTTTTGCCTGTTTTTAAAATTAAGCTTTTGATTTTTTTAAACACAGAGAAACTAAGGAGAAACAGCCGAGGACACAGAGAGGCGCGCTATCGCGCGAAAAAAAGATTGCAATAATTGTTCTTCTCGCGCTTTTTAGCTTAGCTTCTCTGTGTCCTCGGCTGTTTCTCCGCGTTTTCTCTGTGTTAAAAAAAATATTAAAAATAAGATTGAACTGATAAGAGATATATATGAAATTTGCAATGCAAAAACTAATATCATATCCTCGATTTTTTCAGATTGAAGAAGAAGTATATAATCGCACTTTGTGATTTCAAATATCCATATAAACTAGCACAAATTGATAACTCTCTTTTCCCGCTCTCTTGCTATCTCTGTGAGCTCTGTGTTTAAAAATAATTAATGGGAAGTGTATGTAATATGCAGAAGACGAAATTGATGGGGATATTAAATGTTACCCCAGACTCATTCTATGATCAAGGCGAGGCTTTTGATACCACAAAGGCAATTGAAAAAGGCCTTAGAATGTTTGATGAAGGAACCGATATTCTTGACATCGGAGGCGAATCGAGCCGCCCCGGAGCTACTCCCGTAAGCGCTGAAGATGAAATTTTGCGCGTTATCCCTGTAATTTCAGCTTTAAAGTCAAAAATTAAAATTCCTATATCAATTGATACAATTAAACCTCAAGTTGCAAAGTTGGCAATTGAGGCCGGCGCATCAATAATAAACGATGTGACAGGTTTTATGGATATTGAAATGGTTGAACTTGCAAAAAAAACCGGCATCCAAATTGTAGTCATGCATATGCGAGGAAATCCCCTTAACATGCAAAATAATTTGCATTATGAGGGCGGCATCGTAGATGAAATCCTTAATTTTTTTAAAGAGCGAATTGCATTTTTAACTGCAAAAGGGATAAAAAAAGAGCAAATTATTTTAGATCCCGGCATAGGCTTTGGAAAATCGGTTGCTGATAATCTCAAAATCATACACAATTTGTCTAGGTTTAAAGAATTAGGGTTTGCCCTTTTACTTGGAATTTCACGTAAGTCATTTATGGGCAAGATTTTAAATAAGACATCCTCTTCATTATTGCCTGCAACACTTGGGTTAAACAGTGTCGCAATCATGAATGCTGTAGATATAATTCGTGTGCATGATATAAAAGAGCACCGAATGTTAATAGATTTAATGCATAATTATATGGAAGAAACAAAATAAGCATGGAATTTTTTAGTTTGCTGGTTCCAACATTTGAAATATTGATCATGGCAATCATGCTCTACTACCTGCTGTCGTTTTTTTGGAATACGCGCGCAATGGATCTAGTGCTTGGTATTTTTTCTGTTTTAGCCCTATATACCCTCTCTATTTGGTTTCATCTTCCTGTTTTACAAAAACTGATGCTTTATTTTGTTAACGTTGCAGTGATTGCCCTTCTAATTATTTTTCATCCCGAATTAAGGCTTGCCTTGTCAAAGCTTAGCGTTAAAGGAAAAAAATATCGGGAAATCACAGAGTTTGACAAATTTCTTGATAACCTAGGCCTTACAACCTACCGCCTCTCTGAAAAAAAAATAGGGGCTTTAATCATTTTGGAAAACCAAGATTCTTTGGAAGAGTATGCTAATAAGGCCGTGATTCTCAATGCTGACTTTTCATCCGAACTTCTAGAAACGATTTTTTCAACTACAACACCTTTACATGATGGTGCTGTCATTATCCGAGGCACAACCATTTTATCTGCTGCTACAATTTTACCACTTGCAGATGAAAGCTCTCAGATTACAAAATCGATGGGAACACGCCACCGTGCAGGCCTTGGCATAAGCCAGCTCACCGATGCCCTTGTGATTGTTGTCTCTGAAGAAACAGGGAAAGTTTCAATTGCAAGAGACGGTATTATGACACGTGGCATTAAACTCGATCGCTTCAAAGGGATTGTACGAAGTATTTTCACCCCTCCAAAAACTGCTATAGAAACGAGTATGGATGCATTAGGAAGGTTTAAGCAATGGAATCGTTGATCGCAAGACTTTTTCTTCAAAACTGGCAACAAAAATTAGTGGCACTTGTCAGTGCTCTTGTGATTTGGTTTTTTGTCAGTCAATCGATTATTGAAACAAAAATCATCCCAAGGGTACCTATCCGCATAGTCAACTTGCCAAGGGACAAAACAATTTTAGGACTCAATCCAAATGGTCTTTTATCTAAAAGGATTACCCTTACCCTGACAGGCACAAAGGATGTGATTCATACCATAGAGACCGGTGACCTTGAAGTTTTACTTGATGCCTCCATGATTGACCATGATGACTGGGTGCTTCAGATCAATAAAAAAAATCTTGTGAGCCTCAACCCATCCATTGATTTAAAAAACCACATACGTCAAGTCTCTCACACAGAAAACGTTATCAGGCTTCGTCCATTAATCACCGAAAAAGTACAGATCACAATTCAGGAACCAACCGGAAAGCCCCCTGCAGGCTATGAATTTCTAGATGTCTGGCCTCATCAATTAATGCAGACATTAAGCGGAGCTGAAGAGGAAATTCAACATCTAAAAATTACAGGTCTTGAGGTTACTTTTGACTTAAATCAAATTACAGCAGCCGATCTTGATGCGATTAAAAACACAAGAGACCATTTGCAAGATGATGAAGTCAGCTTTACCATTCCAAATAAATGGAAAAAAATTCTTATTCCGTTTCATGAGAATGCCCTTGAAGATTTTAACGATCCTGACGCACAGTATTTAAGGTTGGATTTTTTAAGAAAAGAAGTGCTGCCCGTTAAAAATATTATTCCGGTCAGAATTTTCTACCCTTTCAAGTTTAGCGAGACACTCAATCCTAAAACTTACACTCTTTTAGCTGAAGCACCTATTGAAGAGCAAAACCATTTGACGTTTCTGACAACTCCCCTTTTTGCAAAAGGTGTCAGCAGGCTTTTTCTAGATATCATTAAAGAAAACATGGAAATCACAATTATTGCGGCACCAAAAAGTGAAAGAGATCTTTTGCAATGGACCATTGATGTTGCAGATGTTCATGACCTGGAAGATATTTATGTCGCTTTTTTAATTTCAAGCATGAAACAGTCAAAAAATAATCAGGATTCTATTTCTAAGAACCGAGAGCAGTTGCTGAGAAACCGCTTTAGAGATTACTTGCAAAAATTAACACTCTATAGAAACCCCGAAGATAAACTTTCCTTGGAAGCCAAACTTGAACAGAATGTCATTAAGGTGACAATTGATAATTTAAACTAATCTATGCCAAAAGAACGCTTTTTTCTCGAATCCCCGCTTAAAGAAAAAGAACTCATTTGTATTCGTGATGATGAGTTTCATCATTTAAATGTGATGAGGCCAAAAGTCAAACAACAAATTGAGATTGTTAACGGTAACGGTGAGCTTGGCATTGCCTCGCTTGAAACTTTAGAAAAAAAACAAGCAACACTCTTTGTTGAAAAAGTAATCACAGAACCTCTTGAAAGTTTTAAAGTCATTTTAGCTCAAAGCCTTTGCCGACCAAATCGACTAGATTTTATTCTAGAAAAAGCGACGGAGCTTGGTGTTACCGACATCTGGCTGTTTCCTGGAGTACATAGCGAAGCGAAGGATTTAAACGATCATAAACTTGCCCGCATGCGTGCCATTACGATTTCTGCCATGAAACAATGCGGAAGGCTTTACTTACCAAAAATCACTTCAAAACCTAGCCTTGAACATTTTGAACAAAGTCCTTATCCTTCTTTTTTTGGTGATGTGGATGAAAAGGCTCCAAGCTTTCTTGAATGTTGGAAAAATGAAAGCCAAGATGAAGGTGTTTTGTTCTTTATTGGCACGGAATCCGGTTTTAGCGATGCAGAAACAAAAAAGCTTTTGAGCCTTGGTGCAAAGGGCGTTAAAATTAACAAAAACATCTTACGCACAGATACTGCCGCCATCACTGCATTGAGTCTGATTGGTAGTAGGCTTAATTAGCACTTTCAGAGATAATTTGAACTATTATATACATGTATTAATCCAAAATGAAAAAATTTTGAAATCTACAATCTATAACATCTTCGATTTTTTAAAGGATATGCATTCTTTTTTAAGATGGACAACCGATGAATATAAACGTAAAAACAATTCGCCATTTATTCAAGAAGCCCTAAGAAATAGTGACTTTTCCAGAACCACCGAGTTGATTGCAAAACAGCTTAAAATCGATCGTTTGTACAAAACTAGTAAAAGTTTTTCATAGCACTACTCAAGCTTGACTGAAAAAAAAATATTAAAAAGAGGTGAAATATGTCTCCTCAGAGATTATGCAATTTCTTTGTAATACAGCCCTGAATTATTCGGTTGTTACCCCTTCAAAATGTTCTTCGTCAGCTTCAGCATCGGCTTTTGTTTTATGAATGACTCCGTCACGATGATTTGGTGGAGAATACAAAGTATAGAGTTTTAGAGGTTTATCAGAAGAAGTATTAATGATGTTGTGTTTTGCACCGGCTGGTACGATTATACTAAAGCCATTGCTTATCTGATGTGTGATACCATCCAATATCGCTTTTCCTTTACCGGCCTCACACCGTATAAATTGATCCAGTTGGTGTATTTCTTCTCCGATATCTTCGCCGGGTTTTAAACTCATTACGACAAGCTGGCAATTCTTGGCTGTGTACAATACTTTTCTAAAATATTCATTTTCAAGTGCAATCTTTTCTATGTTTGTGATATACCCATTCATACAAAACCTTCCCTATAATTGTTTTATCTTTATCCAATAAGTAGCTTTTCCAAACAAAAAAGTCAAAGCGGATCCTATATTCACCTAATTTAAAGTATGGTTATGAATGATAGAAAGCTTGTGTTGCGTTCACTTCCTTTTTGTTTGCAAAAGGAGGCAAGAAAGCCATTTCCGCATAATTGATAGATCAGGGCCAGGCTCTTTCAACAAGGAAAAGAAGCCCCAATAAAAAAAGGCACAAAATCAAAACCACTACGCCATCTGGGACTTTTAAAAGATCGGCAATTGTGATTTTTCCTAAATCCCCCCACTTTGCGATCGTTTTTTTAATTTTGCCCGACAGTTCAGCAAATAAATATGAGCCCACTAGCAGCCCTCCTACTCCAAAGAGTGCATCTCCATTTCCTTGGCCAATAGCTGCAGCGCCCGTGCCTGGGCAGTAACCAAGAAGAGCAAAGCCTACACCAAATATGAGCCCACCTATCATGTTGGAACCAAGTCGAGTTGGTTTTAAATGAAGATTAATAAGGGCTAATTTATTAAGAAAGTAAACCCCTACCATTCCGACTACGATTGCCGAAATCATCACTTTAATCACAGTAAAATCTTGTAAGAGCAATTGTCCAATAAGAACATGGTATTTGGCAACACCTCCTTTTTGCAATAAAAAACCAAATATAAACCCAAAAATTATGGCTTGAATAAATTTTGCACTCTGCAGCTTTTCTTTTGTATCAATCATATGGTTTCCTTATAACCTAAAAAGTAGATTCGCAACGATTACTCCACTCACAAAAAAGCATACGACTGCAATCCATGAAGCCACGTTCAACTGTATTGTTCCACTTATTCCATGCCCACTTGTGCATCCGCCGGCAAGTCGCGCACCAAATGCCATCAATAACCCACCCCAAAAACTAAAACCAACTCGTAGCCACAAACTGTGTATACCAAAATGATCTTTCCACATTTGCGGAAGCCACTTTCCTTTAAATTCTCCACCTGTCCATGCAGCAACGAATGCTCCGCAGACCGTCGCCAGGACAAAAATAAATTCCCAATTTACTCGAGGAGGATTATCTTTGTAATATTGAAGTGATTTTGTATGCTTTTCTGCAATCAAGATTCCAAACATTCCTGCAAGGGAGGCATAAAACGAAGAAGCTCCTACGGGTTTGTCTGAGAAATACAAAGTCATGCAAGTAAGCATTCCAATTAAAGCACCCACCAAGTAGGGCGACCAAGCGGCTTTATCGTAGTTAACAGCATTTACCACATCTTCAGCAGCGTAGGCATTCATTGAAAAAAAAGTGAAGATTAACACCCAAAATATCGATTTCATTTTCGTCCCTGTTGTTTTTTCGAGTCTTCTTCCACTATGGGCAGGTGAGCATTTTTCCATGCTGTGAACCCCCCCGGAAGATTCAGGACATTTTCAAATCCTGCTTGTTTCAGAATACTAGCAGCCAAGCTTGCACGGTAGCCCGTTGCACAATAAATTACTGTAGGAACAGACGGGTTTATCTCATTTTTCCTTTTATCAAGTTCAGGCAAGAAAATATGTTTTGCATGAGGAATACGTCCCTTCTTCCATTCATCAGCAGATCTAACATCAATAATCTGAATATTTTCCCCCAGTTTATCTACATCGTGCACTGTGATTTGTCCCATTTGAACAATTTCAAATCCGGCCTTAGCCCAACTTTTCATCCCTCCAACCAAATAGCCTGCAAAATCCTTAAAACCTGTTCTCCAAAACATGCGGATTACTTTTTCAAGATTGTCGTCAGAGTCAAGAACAAGAAGAATTTTTTTATTTTGTTCAAGCAGCCAGCCGGCCCATACAGATAGCTCCGGTTGTGCACCTAAATTGAGAGCACCATTAATGTGACCTCCTCCAAAAGCTAGCATCGAGCGTGTGTCGATAAGAACTTGATTATTTTCCGAAATAGCCTCTTTAAAAAATTTTGGAGGTAATCCTTGTATAATGGGAAAATATCCCAAAATCTTCGGCCCTTTTGCATTCTCAACTTTAGTTCGCTTGTAGTAAGTAGGCTCGGGAGGTGCGGTCTTTAAAGAGAAATCTATAAAGGGTTTTGGTTCAGTGAATTGAAGGAAAGGATTAAATTTTTTTTCATAACCAATTGTGCTCGTAAGCCTGTCGCCAATATCAGCTCCGCATGGAGATCCCTTACCATGACAAGGATAGATGATTACTGAATCTTCGAGCTTTTTATAAAAATTGTTAAGTGTGGCAAAAAGCTGCTCAGCCAGTTTTTGAGTTTCAGATGATCCTGCAAGATCGGGTCGCCCTGCTGAATTGACAAACAACGAATCGCCCGTGAGCACGCCCCATGGACACCCTTCTTTACCTTTTGCTTGGGTTTTATCAATGAGTAAAAAAGACATATGCTCAGTTGTATGCCCCGGAGTATGTTTGGCTTGAATCAAAAGCTTTCCAAACTCGAAAACATCCCCATCGTTTAGGGCTTCGTGCTCATATCCATATTCGGTATCACCGGCATGGCTAAGAAATATCTTAGCGGATCCCAGTTGTTGACAAAGCTCTCTTGCCCCACTAATCAAATCGGCATGATTATGAGTTTCAAATATATGAGTAATCGAAACTTTTTTTTTCCTTGCAAGCTCCAGATAGCAATCAATATCAATCCTCGGATCAAATACTGCTGCAACACCTACTTGATCATCTCCAACCAGGTAAGATAATTCTGCTATTCCCTCGGTCAAAATTTGTTCAAATACTAATGCCATTAGTTTTCCTTGTTTATTAAAATAAAATAATTGCCGGACGATTTTCCACTTAGTAAACGGTATTCGTTGAATTTGACGCGTGGATTAGAATTCAACCTCTTTGCCTCATATATGGAAAATGTCATATCGTAGATATTTGGTCAACCAAATCAAAAGTATTGCACCTTTGATTGCATTAGAAAGATTCTTTCAAATTACTAATGCATAAAGAGTCGTAATGAAAAAAAATGAAATCAGTAGACATAAATAAAATAGAAAATATATATAAAGATTTTGTTATGGTATACATATAAAGCCACTTTTAATTCTTTATCTTTAACACATGAGGAAATGATGAATAAACTTTTAGTTCTACTAATAGTGCCTTCTATTTTATTTACTTGGGATCATGCATCCGCTAGCGAAACTCAAGAATTCATTGCTCAATCGGGCGGTGAAAGCAAACAAAGTCCGAGATCCCGTGGAGGCAATATAGATTCAAAAGGACCCCGTGAGAGTAATATCGATTCAAGAGGGCCCCTTGAGAGTAATATCGATTCAAAAGGGCCCCGTGAGAGTAATATCGATTCAAAAGGGCCCCGTGAGAGCAATATCGATTCAAAAGGGTCCCTTGAGAGCAATATCGATTCAAAAGGGCCCCGTGAGAGAAATATCGATTCAAGAGGTTCCCTTGAGAGCAATATCGATTCAAAAGAGTCCCGTGAGAGTAATATCGATTCAAAAGGGTCCCGTGAGAGTAATATCGATTCAAAAGGGTCCCGTGAGAGTAATATCGATTCAAAAGGGTCCCGTGAGACCAATAAAGATTCAAGAGGGTTTCGCGAACAACAAACCAAAGGACCTGACCCCGAACCACAGAGACAGCAGCCCCAAAAACCGCAATTTGGCAAACAGGAATTGCAGGAAAAAAACTCTAGTGACAATGATAGGGATTGGGATCGGAATCGAAATCAAAAAAGAGATATCGAGCAAAAGAAAGATTTAAACGATCAAAAACGTAGTTGGGAATCAGAGAAAAGGGATGCAGTAAAGACTCCGGATGGGTATAAAGATAAAGACAAGGACCGAACAGGTAACAAAAGAGATAGAATTTCCAAAGAACGTTTAAAGGAAAAAGAGATTCGATGGAAGTCGAAAAGCAAAGAATGGCGTAAAAATTTTTCTAATTACAAAACGCGCGACCATATCTTTGATGATCATTTTTGGAATCTTTTTCGAAGAAGAAATAATAACTGGTATTTTGATAACAATTTTCAATGGTTCTCAGGGGCTAATTGGCCACGCATTGTCGTTTGGCTTCCTTGGGCTTGGAGTCGACCGATTTATTATTTCTATGAAACGGATGGTGACGTTTACTACAGCACAACTGAAGACTTTTCTTATCTCATACCTGTGGATTCAAAAGAAATATTTATCGAACAGGCTACAAGGATTGCAAACGCCCGATATTCTATTTCCAAACAGCAGTCCGATTGGATGCCGTTAGGAATGTTCGCATTTGCTTTAGACAATGATTCTTCAGATATGCCAAAAAGGTATATATCCCTTGCTATTAGCAAAGAGGGCGCAGTATCCGGCGCATATTTTGATGCTGCAAACAATACAATGCTCGAAATTCAGGGCGGAATTGATCCTGAATCACAACGCATTGCATGGAAATTTGTAGGAAGCGATTGGCCGATCATGGAATCAGGTCTTTACAATCTTACAAAGGATGAATCCACCCTATTAATTCATACTTCTAGCCATACAACTGAAACTCAAGTGCTTATCAGACTTGATAAATAAACTAAATTTGGCCGGGGCTTCGCCCCGGTTGTATATGAATAATCATTAATTAGATTTAGAAAGAACAAAGATTAAGGAAATAGAAAAATTCTCTTTGTTTAAATGGTTTCATGTGATACATAAAACGATTATTTAATAAAGAAACTAAGGTCTCCTATGACGCAAATAGCTGATATCTGCCTTGCACCGAGAAAATCTAAGTTATCGGTGGATATGAATTATGTCACCACAATAATTCTCGCAGGAGGAAATGGCAAGCGGCTTGAGCCTCTTACAAATACTTGCTGTAAGCCGGCTGTTTGCTTTGGAGGCAAATACCGCTTGATCGATATTCCTATATCCAATGCCATTCATTCCGGTTGTTCTAAAATTTTCGTTATTTCCCAATATCTTTCATCTTCACTTAACCAGCACATCTTTAATACGTATCATCCGGGTGCATTTTCTTCTACTGCTATTGAGCTTATATCGGCAGAACAAAGGTATTCACAAAAATCATGGTTCGAGGGAACGTCCTGCGCTGTTCGACAGAACCTACATTACTTCATTGAAAGTCATGCAGAGTATTTCCTTATTTTGTCGGGAGACCAGATATACAGCATGAATTTCCAACATATCATCAATTTTGCAAAAGAGACGGATGCCGATCTCGTTATTGCAGCATTACCTGTGAATGAGGAAGATGCAAAGCGTATGGGGATCATGAGGGTAAATCCGGATTACTCCGTTACTGAATTCCATGAGAAACCTCAAGACAAAGAACATTTAGATGAGTTACGCCTCCCCTTATCCCTATTAGAACAGATGATAGATGGAGAAATTGGGAATCGCCAATTTCTTGGTTCAATGGGAATTTATGTATTTAAACGACAAGCACTATTAGATTTATTGCAATGTGATCCGAGAGAAGATTTTGGTAAACATTTGATTCCAACTAAAGTAAGCCAGGGAAATGTTGTGGTTTATCCGCACAGTGGCTACTGGGAAGATATCGGAACAATTGAATCATTTTTTAGAGCCAATATTGCATTGACGGCATCTAACCCTGATTTCAATTATTGCGAAGAAAAAAAACATATTTTCTACAGGCAGCATTACTTATCAGCTCCCAAGATCATTAACTCAACAATTATGAATTCCATTATCTGCGAAGGTTCATTTGTAGAAGCTGCCGAAGTTACAAATAGCATCATTGGCTTGCGGTCTATCGTTAAACAAGGCTCCATCATTAGCAATAGCTATGTCATGGGTAATGATACCTACACATCTCCTTTTCCAATAAACCTGCCTTCAAATGCTCCTTTAATTGGAGAAAACTGCATTATCGATCATGCTATCATCGATAAAAATGTTCATATAGGAAAGAACGTTCAGCTGATTAATAAAGATAAGTTAAGGAACTACAATAGCAATAAAGTTTGTATTCGAGATGGAATCATTGTTGTCCCTCGTGGGACTCATCTACCTGATGGATTTATTTTGTAAAAATGATCACATCGGCATTTGAAAAATCAAATAAAAAATTTATAAGGTGATCTGTATGGTACTTACGAAAAACGCATAAACTAATGATAAAGAGCAAGTTAAAAGAAAGCTAAAACTCATCGATTGAGGGATTTGTTTGAACGAATGGCTCTGTAAACTATCACTGAGAAGTTAATTACAGCCAGTGGGATCGTAAACCAGAACATTGTTATACTGAATATGGGTAATACGTCATGTTGTTGTGCTTCTAGAAGTAAGTAGGTAATGTAAGCAACATAATAAAATAGAAACAAAAAACCTTCCCATCTTGAGATTTTACTAATCGGTAAAAAAAAATGATTTCTATTTGTTTGATGATTGCCGGCAATATACTAATTGATTTCACATTGCAAGAAGCACCCTGTTTGTCAGTCACAGAAGAATTCTCTTGCAGGCTTTTACGAATAATAAACCCATAATATAGAGCAAAGCTTGTTAACAGCAATAACGCATCGTATCGGTCGATTATACCATCAATACTAAGCCATAAAAACAACAGATTACCCCCGATCATTAATGGCACATCTAGCTTAACCAGCTGTTTATTGACCACCAATGGAGCAATAACTGCACAAGCAGCGATGATAAAAAGCACATTGAATATATTGCTTCCTATGCTATTACCAACAACCAAATCCGAATGATTTGTCAACGCTCCCTTTATACTCAATACAAATTCGGGAGCACTTGTTCCAAACGATACAATTGTCAAGCCAATTACTAGCTGAGAAACTCCAAGCATAGAAGCTAATTGTGATGCACCACGCACTAACAATTCTGCCCCCATCACCATTGCTACCAAAGCAAAAAACAGTATGACTAATGTTAATATCATTGCTTATGCTCAATGAGTTTTTTCACTATTGCAATAAATACCCCTGTCAATAATAAATTGAGTACCAAAGACAATGTTGCCACAGTTATCGCTGTTCCAACTACGCCATAACTTATTGATACAACCAGAACACCTGCTCCAACCTCACCGCGGGGGAACAATGAGATACATAAAGCCAATCGTTTGCGCACCATAGCTTCTTTACGATAACAAAATAAGGGAAACATCTTACCAATGTTAGATAATACTGTAATTAATAACACATGCCAAAGAAGGACTCCCCATGTGCCATTCTCACTAGTTATGACTGGCATTGATAGGCCCACTAGCACAATAAATATTGCGGTTACAATCATTGCGACACGTTGTTCTTCTAAGCCCTTGCAACCCCACTAAATGACCTTCTTTGTCATCATTCTCTTTGAATCCAACTTGAACATTTGGTGGGTGTTTAAAATGGGTTACATTAAATAAAATGATTTCTGCATTAACTTTCTTTGCAAATTTTGCTGCATAGAGTGCTGCATTATTTGAAAAATCACACGGCACAAGAATTTTCATATTAAACACCTCGTATTTAAGGGATTTATGATTTTTGATCTTTTTGATCATGCAGATTTCCCTAAATGTATTTTATACCCATATTCAAAATAATATTTATACACAAGTACATATGCCTGTCTGCTCAAAAATGTGGAATTGCCCTAGGTTAGGGTGTTAATTTTTTGTTCTATTTCACACTTGAGAATCACACGGTTCTAAGTTGTTTGTGCTTTTAGCCTATTCAGCTATAGAGTGCTTCAAGGGACGGTTCTCGCATAACTGCATAACCGTCCCCAATCGTTATAGCCGGTTTTATCGAATACGTAACAGGCGACTAAATCCTTGTGATTTTTTTATCTGAAATACATGACAAAATTAACACCCTAGTACACTGTAAGGTAAGTCCGTACTCGTTAAACTTCGGATGAGCTCCCGCGGTTCGACGATCTAAATCGGGTTAATATTATAATATGGACTAGGATTTACATCGCTCGAACCCAAGGGGCTTTGGCGATGTTTTTAAGGGCACGAAATTACCTTACAGTTTACTAGTGTACTATACTTTATTTTGGAGGTTATATGGGAACGATCCGCAAGATAACTAAAAGGGATGGGAGCGTATGCTTCACGCTGAAATTCGATTGCATGGCCATCCACCGCAACGTCAATCTTTTCGCACCAAGACCCAAGCAAAAAAGATTTTTAAAGAAGTAGGCTTGACAACAGCTTTATGGCGTGAAGAGGCCGCTAAGCTTAAGATAAAATAAAATAGAAATTGATCGGATGGCCTCTGCTTTTGAGCACGAAGATCTTCAAAAGGCATTGCAAGAATAGTGTCGTTTGAATTGAAAATCCCTTTGTCAAAACATTACTTTTTGTTAATAAGAAATTATTTACTTATAGCGTAGGAATAGCTGATGTCTTGCCTATTGACACAAATACACCAAACCAGCTATTGGTTTAATTTCGTCCAATTTGGGTGGATTGAGTGCAAAAAAGTAACCAGTGCGGCCCGCCCTGATTATTCTTGTTGTAAACGGCTTGAGTCTCTTACAATTTCACGATGTAAGCCTGTTAAATATTTAAGTGTACTTATCATGAAAGCGTATTTTTTATTCGCAATTTTTTTCCCAATGCTGTTCAGCCCTTTATTTTTTTATTTGAAATCGAAATTTCCTCGTTATTTAGGCTTTATTGCCCTTTTTCTTTCTTTAGCTTCTTTGATCAGCATCATCCTGGGGGGCCAAGTTTCCGGTTGGAATGAGCCTCAGGTGATCACGATCCCTTGGGTACCCAGCTTAGGAATTAATTTAACTTTTATCACAGATGGTCTTTCCCTGTTTTTTGGAATCTTAGTCACAGGAATGGGAATATTGGTGACTTGGTATGCCCAATATTACATGGATCCAAAAGACCCCCATTTAGGGCGATTTTATGCTTGCCTTATGTTTTTTATGGGAGCCATGTTAGGCACTGTCTTTTCCAGCAACCTTATGGTTCTTTTTTTCTTTTGGGAGCTCACGGGCGTCGCATCCTTTTTGTTAATCGGCTATTGGCATCCCGAACCTGGGGCCTGTAGGGGAGCCCGCATGGCCCTTTTAGTGACAGGGCTTACCAGTTTGGCTTTATTGGCCGGCGTTATCATGTTAAATATTTTGACAGGGACCTTTGAATGGCATCTCATGAATATGCAGGGGATATCCTTTCAAGAACATGCCGCATGGAGCTATCCGATCATCATTTGCTTTTTAATAGGTATTTTTGGCAAATCAGCTCAATTCCCATTTTACTTTTGGCTTCCTAATGCCATGGTTGCCCCCACACCCGTTTCTGCTTATTTGCATGCTGCCACAATGGTTAAACTGGGAGTGTTTTTAACTGCTAGAATGTATCCTTTATTTGCTTCTCATGAAATTTGGTTTTACATGCTGACTACATTCAGCTTTATTACTCTTCTTTTAGGGGCTATTCTTTCCCTTTTATCTAATGATCTTAAAGCAATTTTAGCCTATGCAACAGTCAGCCAGCTAGGGTTTTTCTTAGGATTTTATGGGATCGGCGGAGAAGAGGGGATCGAATATGATTATGTACATATTCTAAATCATGCCCTTTATAAGGGGAGCTTATTCATGCTGGTTGGAATTGTCGATCAGGCCACAGGCATTCGGGACGTGCGTGAGCTTGGCGGTCTTTGGAAAAAGTTACCGCTGACATCTCTTATATTTCTTATAGCAGCCGCCGCCATGGCCGGCATTCCTGGAACTACCGGTTTTCTCAGTAAAGAACTTATTTTATTGGATATTATCACATTGGGAAGATCACATCATAGCGGCTGGTTAATCTTAGGCGTACTTATTGTGGCTTCCTTATTTAAAGTCTCCACTGCGATCCGAATTTTTTTTCATTTATTTGTGCGCGATGTGCAAAGAGGAAAAGAAATCGACCTTATTAACCCCCCATCTTTAGGCATCCAATTTCCTCCGCTAATTCTAAGTTCGATTGCATTCATTTTAGGAATATTGCCAACTCAGTTTGGTCAATTAACTTCTATTTTCTATGTGTCGGGCTTGCATAAATTAGACCCTCGTATGCTGCAGCTTTGGCACGGTTGGACAATTGAGCTGCTGGTCAGTACTTCGATCTTATTAGGAGGAGCATTGTTCTTTTATATGGCAGAAAAGATTGAGTGGCGTTTTACAAGCATCATTGGACAGTTAAATTTCGGAGATTTGTTTGATAAGTTTATTAATAAGTTTCCAAAAATGTGCCAAATCATAGTCAAACCTTTTGAACCGATGAGTTATCAGCGGCAATCAGCGATTTTATTTTCTTTATTCGGCATTTTCTTGGGTGGATTTTTAATATGTTATTCTCCTCCTGACGCAATCTCTGCTAATTTCGCCTTAATTTCACCGGTTAGAATTTTAACGATATTCTTCATAGGCTTGTTTACTGTTTTAATACCCCTTTTCAATAATCTTATTGCCAGGCTGTTGGCTTTATCGGGATGCGGTTTTTTCATAGCGGTCTACTTTGCTTTATACTCTGCTCCGGACCTTGCCTTAACGCAAATTCTAGTGGAAGTCGCAACTTCTCTTATTATACTCTTGCTATTTCGCCATTTAGGAAATAGAGTCAGTTATGCGGAACCAATTTTTTCAAAATTCCAGACATTTACAATTCCAATCGCGATCACATGCGGATTAACAGCTACTCTAATAGTTGCTCTCTATCATTCGCCACATAAGCCCATGATTGATTTTTTTATGGCTAATTCAATTCCTTATGCCCATGGGTCCAATGTGGTGAACACGATCCTTATTGACTTTCGAAGTTTAGACACATTAGGTGAAACGACTGTTATTTTAACGGCAATGTTAGGAATCATAGGTCTTCTGACAAATAAGAAAACATTATTTTTTAAGAAGATTAATCCATGCGTTCCGACCAATTCTCCCATTTTGCGCTCCATCATGCCTTTGATCTTTATCCTGCTGAATCTTTTCTCTATCTATTTATTATTAAGAGGACATAACTATCCTGGAGGAGGCTTTGTAGCCGGCCTGACGAATGGAATCTCTATTATTATCCTTGGATTTTCGATACATGTCTTTAATAGACCCCTCCTCTTTATGCGCCTCGGATTTTTCGGTATTGGAATAATATTATTCGCAGGTTGCTTTCCACTCTTTTTAGGGGCGCCGTTTTTAACCCATTATGTTGAATTCTCTAGTTTACCTTGGCTAGCCTATATATCTTCTATCACTCCCTTAATTTTCGATACGGGGGTGTACCTTGTTGTTTTAGCCATGACTGCTAAAGTCTATTTTTTATTTCGTGAAGTCAACTTTATAGGTATTAAATGGAGTTAGATGCTTTAATTCTTGTTTTCATTCTTTTTAGTGTCTCCTCATATTTAATTATGCAAGCACGCCTGACAGATTTAATTTTTGGTTTTGCACTCTTATCAAATGGCATAAATTTAATGATTTTATTCACTTCTGAAAATCCGGAAGGAAAGTCTGTCCCAATTCTCAGAGAAGCAGTTGTACAAAACTTAGTTGATCCTTTACCTCAAGCACTTATTTTAACTTCTATCGTGATTGGATTTGGCTTAATCGCTTTTATGATCGTTTTAGCCTTTCGCCTATTTGGTCATTTCGGAACTCTCGATACAAACAATTATATAAAGATAGATCACGATGATTAGCGTAACCCTTCCTATTATCCTCCCTTTGCTTTTCGCAATAATATCGGGAATCTACCGCTCCGACCATTGGCGTACAACCATAACGATAACCGGTTCCGCTTTACACACCATTGTTTCTGCATTCTTATTATGGAGCTGTCTTCAGGGAGAAATACAAGTTGCTGTAATCGGAGACTGGCTTCCGCCCTATGGAATTGTAGTAGTGAGCGACCTGTTTTCTTCTCTTTTTTTATTTACTATTTCATTGATTTTTTTAGCGACGAATTTATATGGCACTGTTGAGGCCGGCACAAAGACCAATACCCTTCGCATACCCCTTATCTTTATTTTGCAATCAGGTATTTCATTGAGCCTGCTGACAGGAGATTTTTTTAATTTATTCGTTTCTTTTGAAATGATGCTCGTAGCTTCCTACGCCCTTGTCGCTTTGGAACTTCCTGAAAAGAATTTAAAATGGGCATTTTCTTATCTCCTTATCAACTTGATAGGCGCTATGGGGTTTTTATGCGCTGTAGCCATGATTTATGGATATACTGGCCATTTAAATATGGCCGCTTTATCAGAGCTATTTAAAAATCAGAACAATAACCCTCTTGTCTTAGGATGGGGATATTTACTTCTTGGAATATTCGGACTGAAAGCCGCTATCTTTCCTCTATACTTTTGGCTTCCAAGGACATATTCTCATTTGCCCGCTTCCTTGGCGGCACTGTTTGCCGGGTCTTTAACAAAAGTTGGAATATATGTATTAATACGAGTGTTTGTCCTCATTTTACCTGCCCCCTTAGGTAATTTAAATAATATTTTGCTTGTTCTTTCCACTTTCACCATGATTTTAGGAGTCTTGGGAGCCGTTTCATGCACGACTATTCGAGGAATTCTCTCCTACCATATTATTAGCCAAATCGGGTATATGATTTTAGGATTAAGCCTTTATACCCCTCTTGCTATAGCCTCTGTCCTTTTGTTTATCATCCATAATATTTGGGTAAAGGTTTCCCTATTTCTTATAGGAGGTGTCGCCGAGCAAGCTTTTGAAACGGACAATTTAAAAAAAATGGGAAACTTATCTTTGGCTATGCCTTGGCTAGCAGCAAGTTTTTTAATCCAAGCTTTTTCTTTAGCGGGATTACCTCCTTTAAGCGGTTTTTGGGGAAAATATTTATTGGTCTTGGAAACCATCCGGATGGAAAATTATTTTACTGCTGCTGTGGCTCTTTTGACAAGCTGGCTTACTCTTTTTAGCATGGTAAAAATTTGGGTAGGTGCCTTTTGGAAAAATTCGCCAAACGAAAAGAGTTCAATAAAGAAGATAACGCTTACGGAAAACTATATATCTGTTGGCATGCTTGTATTCGCAAGCCTGATACTGGGGCTTTGCATAGAGCCCATTTATAATACAACAGTCTTAGCAGCTGAGCAAATTTTTCAAAAAGAGCCATATATCGTGGCTATTTTTAAAGCCTCCGGAAAAGGATTGCCATGAAACCTATTCATTATTTGATCCTTAATATTATCTTGGCAGTGCTTTGGATTATTTTGAATGGCGAAGCCGATATTTTTCACTTTCTTCTAGGTTTTGGCATTGGTTTTATGATTTTGTGGACCTTTCAATATTTATTAAACACCTCAAAATATGTTAAAATGGCGAGGGGGTTTGTAAGATTTATTTTCAGTTTTTCCTTGATGTTTATGAAGTCAAATTTAAACATGGCTAAAATCATTCTATTTTACTACAAAAATAAAATTAATCCCTCTTTTATCTCTTATCCCATTCACGACCTGACTCACTTTGAAGCTCTTTTGCTCAGTCAATTTATTACTTTAACGCCGGGCTCAGTCAGTGTTAATTTAGAAAAGTCTGTCCTGCGGGTTCATCTCATAGATCTAAAAGAACCCGAGCGGGTATTTAAAAATATCGATGAAATCAAGTTCTTAATTTTAGGGTTTACAAGATGATGCCGTATGTCATTATGGTTTGTTATTTAACATTGTTCTTATCCGCTATTTTAACCATAGTCCGTTTAATTTTAGGCCCTTCAACTCTTGACCGTGTTTTAGCTTTCGATGCTATCGCTTTATGTGCTGCCGGGATGGCAGTCCTATTTTCACTTGAAACTTCTTCCTTTTATTTTCTTGAAGTATTGCTAATTTTCAGCCTATTGGGATTTACATCTGTCTTGGGCTATTTGGATTATCTTGGCAGCCTTGAGAAAAGGAAGGATCATGACCAAAAGGATACCCATGATCTTGAATGAATTATTAGTCGCATTTTTCTTGCTAACAGGCGTTTTTTTTATTTTGATCGCCAATTTAGGCATTTTAATTATGCCGGATGTTATTTGCCGGGCACATGCCCTTTCAAAAGCCGTTACATTAGGCTTTATACTTATGCTGATAGGTTTATGGATTCATCTTGGCACGGAGGCTGTTGGCCTTAAGGTCTTACTGACAATCTTGTTTCAATTTATAACGATACCTCTCTCCAGCCATTTATTCATTTATTACGTCGCATACAAGTTAAAAAAACTAAAATAATCTCAAAAAATAGCCGACGTCCAACTGATTTAGGACACCATTTAAATACTTACGATACGAAAGCAAAACGACCGTATCTGAAACCTCACATAAGAATTGCTTTAATGCACTCGTTGTGATAACAATAAGATAATACAGGAGAAATAAATGGATGATGATCATTTAGCGTTTGCAGTAAAGAGCCATGCCGAAGACAGATATATAAACTTTCTTCAGTCTATAATTCGTTGGGCACTTCGTGTCTTGGCCTTTTTGATGGCAATGGTTGTCTTGTGGGGCGTCGCAGATGTATGTTATATTCTATATCAAAAATTGTGGGAAGAGCCTAAATTTCTCCTCGACATCAATGATATGTTCACCACTTTTGGGGCTTTTTTAGCCGTACTTATCGGAATAGAGATTTTTGTGAATATTGTCCTCTATCTTAAAGAAAATACTATTCATGTCAGGCTTGTCGTGGCAACAGCTTTAATGGCAATTTCTAGAAAGATTATCGTATTCGATTACAACTTAACTAACCCAATGTTTGTACTAGCATCAGCTTTTACAGTCTTCGCTTTGGGAATCACCTACTATCTTCTGCTTTTACAAATAAAGCCAAAAGAGAAAAAAGTTATAGAGGAGACGTAAGGTTTAGATACGTCAGCAGTTTTTAAAGAGGTCAGCTCTCTTTGCTAAATATTTAATTAATCTTGGGATCGCTCTTTATAACGGACCCACAATTTCCTTAGTTCTTCAACCCAAAGCACCAAGCTTGCTACAGAACCAATCAAAAAGATTTCACTAATAGGGATAGGCACTGTGTGAAATAAGCGGTTGAGGGGAGGTAAAAATACAACTCCCAGATGCAGCACATTACCAACCAATAGACTAAATAGCAACCAACGATTTGTTAATAGCCCCTTAAATGCTGATCTTTTTTCCGATCGACAATTTAGAGCGTTAAACCACTGGCATACTGCAAGCACGGTAAAAGTGCCCGTCTGCACCTGAGCGAATGGAATATCGGAAGAAAGACGGTATATGAAGTAGAAAAGCGTTGAAGTTGCCATGGCAGGCACCATGAAAGCCATGCGGTGCAAAATCTGCCGGTTGATGAGAGGTTCATCACGGGAAATAGGAGGGTACTTCATCTCATCCCCTTCGCTTGGCTCCAATACCATAGGAATAGCCAAAACACCATCTGTGATTAAATTGATCCATAGAATCTGAACGGCCGCAAGAGGAAGTGGGAAGCCGAAGATCAAGGCAATGTAAAGAACAATAAGTTCCGTAAGTCCTGTGCTGATTAAGTATAAAAGTAACTTCTTTATATTTCGAAATACGATACGTCCTTCTTCAACAGCTTGTACGATGGTGGCAAAATTATCATCCGTAATTACGATCTTTGCAGCTTCTTTTGCAACTTCCGTTCCGGTAATTCCCATAGCAACTCCGACATCTGCTTTGGCAAGGGCCGGAGCATCATTGACCCCATCTCCGGTCATAGCAACTACCGCATTATTTTGCTGCCAAGCTTTTACAATTCGAAGTTTTTGAGCGGGATGAACACGGGCAAAGACCGAAATCTTATGGAGTTGTGCTCTAAGATCTTCATCTGATAGTAAAGAGAGCTCTTGACCATCGATAGCAATTTCTCCTTCTTCAGCTATGTTCAACATCTTCGCAATAGCAAGGCCTGTAATTTTATGATCGCCAGTGACAATAATCGGGCGAATCCCTGCGGAGCGGCAAGCATGGACGGCCGCTTTCACTTCAGGACGAGGGGGATCAAATTGCCCTGTAACTGCTAAAAAGCAAGCATGCCCCCTTAGTGATTCCCATCCACCGGTTAAATCTATTATGGGATTTTCGATAACTGCAAAAGCTAGCAGCCTTAAAGCTCTTGCAGCCATAGAGACTTCTTCTTGCTGCAGGCGATTTATAATTTCATGATCAATTGAGATGCTATTTTCACCACTCTTTATGGTCCCACAAAGCTCTAAGATTGCTTCAGGCGCACCCTTGACATAAATTTTTTTTATTTCATCTCTTTCAACAAGAACCGCCATCATTTTGGTTTCGGAATCAAAGGGAATTTCGGCTAGCCTTGCAAAATGTCCTCTGATTTCCTCCGGGTTAGCTCCCCCCTTCTGCACTAAAGTTAACAATGAAACCTCAGTTGGATCCCCTATAGTTTTCCATGATGATGCATCATTATTTAAAACATATATTGCATCATTGCAAAGAACGGCTGCGGTAAAAAACTCAACTAGATTTCCATCGCTTTTAGGATCGATTCTCTTTTCGTGTTCTATAAATTCTCCTTGTGGAGAATAGCCGGCCCCCGTGACTTTGATTTTCCTTCCTTCTGAAAGCATGATCTCTGTAACGGTCATCTCATTGCGCGTAAGAGTTCCTGTTTTGTCCGTACATATTATGTTTGTAGAACCCAACGTTTCTACGGCATCCAATTTGCGCACGATTGCACCGCGTTTTGCCATGCGTTGCATACCAATTGCTAATGCTACTGTCATAGCTACAGTTAGTCCTTCGGGAACCATAGACACTACCTGGCTAAGACCAATCATAAAAATCGTGGAGAAACTAAGTTTTTGTACTAGCCCGATCAAAACGACAGAAGTAAATACAAAAAAAGCCGCCACCAATATGTACTTGGAAAAGTGGGCAATTTTTCCTTCTAATGGAGTGATGAATTTTTCAGTGGCTTGAGTTAGGGTTGCAATTTGACCAATCTCTGTCCGATTGCCTGTCGTAATAACTACGGCCTTTCCTTTTCCTTTGGTGATGTGTGTTCCTGCATAAACCATATTGGTTCTATCAGCAACTGTTGTTGCTATCGAAAGCAGGGAAACTATTTTACAGATCGGCATGGACTCTCCTGTCAAAGAAGCTTCTGAAACTTGCAAGGATGAGACGCTAATTAATCTTGCATCTGCCCCCACAGCATCTCCTTCATTTAAAAATAGGATATCTCCTGGAACTAGTTCTTTTGAGTCAATCAACTCTTCTTGTTTGTTTCGAAGTACCTTCACAACAGTGTGTGTCAGCTTTTTGAGTGCTTCCATTGAAATTTGGGCGCGTCTTTCCTGTAAAGATCCAATTAAAGCATTTATTATTAAAACAAAGAGAATCACTTGTGCATCCACATTGTGGCCTACTCCAAAGGCAATGCCGACAGCAATCAGAAGAAGGTAAATCAGGGGGCTTTTGAACTGATGGAGAAAAATAATGAGGAACGAAGGGATTTTCCTTTTAGCTAACTCATTCAATCCATACTGTTTTTGCCTTGATTTCACTTCATCTTTAGAAAGACCTTCCTGAGGTGAACTATTCATCTTTTTAAGAGTTTCATCAGCTGTGACCGCGTGCCACGATTGATCTGTATTTTTATTAGAATCATCTAAGTTCATAATCCACCAAATTGTAATTATTCAGATTTTTGTGAAAAGTCATAGCTTAAAACCCTATATTCATTTTTTTATTGTAAGTAATGGAACTGAACTATGAAAAGCCATTTCTCTGTTAAAGCTTGTTTTAAACAAGCTTTCAAAAAATCCTAGTTCATGGGTGTACATGGCAAGAAGATCCGCATTCTTATGAACGACAAAGTCGTTAATCGCTTCAACGACGTCGTCATATAAACGAAAAACTTGAAACGAAATTTTTTCGTATTTGTATTTATTAATTAGAGTATCTTTAATCTTAACGACATCAATCTTTTTATCAGAATCATATTGAGACAAAACATGAAGAATATAAATTGATGCATTAAAAAGCTGTGCAATAAAAATAATTTTTTGTATTCTAGGATGCATTTCAGCTATAACATAAGTATCAGAAGCATATACAATTTGCTTCAAATTACTGAATTGTGCATATGCAGGTAATGTAATGATTGGTATAGAGCTTATATTTATTAGATTAACTGCATTGCTCCCAAATAATACTTTCGCCAAACCGCTAGCCCCTTTTGTCCCCATTATGATCAAATCAATTTGATTGGCTGTTGCATAATTTTCAATTACATCTGCAATCGGAAATCCCGTGACAACTTTAAAAGAAATTTGGATGCCTTTAACTTTTGATTTAAGATCGTTTACTAAAAGCACACAATCCTTAGATGCATTCGAGATTCTTATGTTTTCAATTTTTTGTTCAACGGCTTCTGAAACCTGCACCATTGGTGGATGTTCAAAATGGACTATATGAAATAGGATAATTTCGGCATTCACTTTCTTTGCAAATTTTGCTGCATAGAGTGCTGCATTATTTGAATTTATAGAAAAATCAGATGGCACAAGAATTTTCATGACTGGCCCTTTATTTAACATTAAATCAACAGGCAAAGCTGCCCTTGGCCACCATGAAAAATGCATTTTTATTTTGTAAAAAAATGGCGGCAATCAGCTAATTTGCAACAGTTATCTACATCTCTTTTTTTTACCAATATTTATTTTTAATAGCCAGGCAAAGATTAAGATCTTTAGCATTCTGTTGCAATTTATTTTTAGAAATCTTAATCTTCGTCGCAAGTACCGGAGATAACATGATCAGCCTTACAGAAAATAATCAAATGAATTATTTTACATTTGAAGAAAACATAGCATACAAACAATTGCCATTTGAATTGTATGAACTCATATTATCTTCTTTAAGAAATGATGAGGCCATGAAAGCTTGTTCGATCAATCGATTTTGGAAAGTAAAAACCATTCATGTCATAAAAACACGAGAATTAATAAAAATTGATGTTTTCGCAAGGCTGTTAGGCAATTATCTTAAAGATCAAACCTCCCTTAATCATAAACAAACACTATCAAAGTTTATATCAGTTGAACAGTACGGGAATCCAATTGGTATTGATCTGATAGAAAAGAAAAAAAATGAATTAAAAAATATTCTTCTCTCTTTATCTGAAAAGGATCTGGATCAATTTTTTGATGGATTTACAAGTAAAAAACCGCGATTATTTTATGAATTCGTTAATCTATCAAAAAAATATTCAAAATTACATGAACGGCTAAATTTTGGCTTAAGACTCAATTTGGATGCGGATGTCAAAGATTTATTAAGCCGAGGAGCTATTCCAACTAGATCTACTTTGGATCTTGTTTTACAGAAGCCTAGCATTTTTTCAGATATAGCTCGTGCCTCTGGTGAAACTATAGAATTATTGCTTGAAACCGGAGCCGTTATCCCATCTACAGGACATCTTAATATTGCAATTAATAAAAATTCAACACCCATTCTTCTAGCTATGTTAGATGCGGGAGCTATTCTTAAAGAAGAGCATTTAAATTTGGCAATAGAAAAGAATTATGCTCCCATAATTCGAACATTGTTGAAAAGAGGGCTTACACCAACCTGTTTTCAAATGGATCTGGCTGAAAAAAATAGCTCTTTTGAAGCCATCATGATGTTGTTAAGAGCAGGAGTTCCTCCTTCGACAAATACTTTTAAAGTGATCGAGCAATCAAAAATTGCCCTTGCCAAAGATGGCTCTTTAGCAGAATTCAATAAACTATTAAAGCCCTACGGTCAATTACCCATTATAGTTGAACCTGCCTCGGAGGCAACCTCACCTATTATCAGATGGCTTTTATCTCCAATCGACCACCTCTTTGACTTCTAATCCTTGATAACCCTGCTTTCAGTTAGCTAAGCTTTCCTAACGTAATGTAAACGCTAAATTTGGAGTGCGGTAACTCTGTTACCGCTTTCTTGTTCAGCTTGGACTCTGGCCAAGCTGCTTTAAATAAAGGTTTGTAGTAGGCTTACGATAGAATAAAACAAATCGCCGGAGCCGATTTGAACAAGAAAGCGGTAACAGAGTTACCGCACTCCAAATTTTACATTTACCTTTCGTTTAGGGAAGCTTAACTAGAGAGTTTTAAAACACTACACCTTTGTAGACAAGAGCCCGTTCTGGATCAAGAGTCACAAGCTGGCCTTCCTTAAGATTGCGGTAGGCGGCATCTGCACGCACGATTGCCGGTTTTTCCAGCACCTTGGCCATCTCCATCACATATTGCTCAGAGGCAAGGTCATCGATTTGATTTTGTAGAATAATACCTGAAGATTCTTTGATTAAAGGTAAATAAGACTCATTGCATTTAGTCAGAACAATTACATGGTCTTTTACTTCATAAGGTTGAACCGATTCCGGATTAAGGATAAGAACGATAGTTCCATGAACTCTTGGGCCTGAGCCTGCAAATCCACGAACAAGAACATCACCGATGCTTTCCACAATCATTAAGTTTGTTGTTCTTGGCACACCAAAAGGTGTTCCTGCTGTAACGATGACAAGATCGCCATAATTAACATATTTTTTCTCCAAAGAAAACGCGCTAATTTTTTCAAAAGCCTCATCTACAGTTTTTGCCTGATCGCCTAAAAACGGAATGACTCCCCAGATGATGGCCATTTGATTATAGCATTTTTCATTGCTTGTCATGGCAATAATTGGCATTTCGGGTCGCAGTCTGGAAAGTAGTCTTGCGGTTGATCCTGTACTTGTAAAGGCAAAAATGGCCTGTGCCTTGGAACTGTAGGCCGTTTTTACTGCCGCCAAAGTCAATGAAGAGGGTACATCATGATACACAAGCGGTGAATGAAGATTAAAAAATGTTCGGTAATTAAAGTCTTTTTCAGCTTCCTTTACGATACTGATCATCACATGAACAGTCTCAAGAGGGTATCTGCCGATGGCAGTTTCACCGGACAACATAATGGCAGAAGTACTATCGTAAATGGCGTTTGCAACATCGGAGGCTTCAGCCCTTGTCGGTCTTGGGTTATTAATCATAGACTCAAGCATCTGTGTTGCAGTGATTGAAGTTTTTCCTGCAAGATAGCATTTGCGGATCATCATCTTTTGTAATGGTGGCACTTCAGCAAGTGGTATTTCAACTCCCAAATCCCCTCTTGCAATCATGATTCCGTCAGCTACTTGAACAATGCTATCAAAATTGTGGACGCCTTCACTGTTTTCAATTTTGGCAAGAACAAGAATATCGCTTTTTTTCTCTTCTTTTAATAAACGTTTGATCTCAAGGACATGATCTGCTGATCTTACAAAGGATGCTGCTATCATGTCTATGTCATGAAAACATCCAAAACGAATATCATCGATATCTTTTTCTGTTACGGCCGGTAAATTGAGGTTCACATTGGGCATATTCACCCCTTTGCCGGATCGAATTTTTCCGCTATTGTCAATTTCAACCAAGACGCCTTTATCAGAAATTTCGACGACATAAGATGAGATATAGCCATCGTCAAATAAAACTTTTGTTCCTAAAGTCACACAGTTTAAAACACTTCCGGGTAAAATGGAAACTCGGCTGCTATCTCCTTCAACAGATTCTTTGACAAGAAGCCAGCGATCTTTTGCTTTAAGGGTGATTTCGCTACCTTTAACGCTGCCCAGTCTAATTTCCGGGCCTTTAGTGTCGAGCATAATAGCAAGTGGTTTTCCGGTTTTTTTTCTTGCTTCTTTTAGAAAATTGATTACTCTTTCATGCTCTTCTTTTGTACCGTGGCTAAAGTTAAGTCTTGCCACATTCATCCCTGCCTCGATGAGTTGAATAATCATTTCAAGGCTATTAACGGATGGACCCATTGTGCAAACAATTTTCGTGCGTGTAGTCATCGATTTTTACCCCTTGTTGATATCCGTCATGTTATCAAAAATCTCCTCATTTCACAACAATAAAGGTAGGCCCATTTTTTAAAACAAAGGATCTAGCGTCTTGAATGCTCTTCTTGCGTTGCGTTAAAAAAATCCCTCAACACCGTATATCTTCTATTCGTGGTTAAAAAAAAGTAAGCTGTTACGAGGGTACAATGCGACCGTCTTCGATGCGATCGATCTTGTCGGCAAATTCCAAGATTCTTGCATCATGCGTGATGACAACAACGGTAATCTTCTTTTTATTTGCAGCTTCTCTTAACAGTTCCATAATTTTATGCCCGGTTTGAACATCCAGTGCGCTTGTAGGCTCATCGCAAGCAATAATTGCAGGATCGTGAATCATGGCCCGTCCTATGGCAACTCTTTGCTGTTGTCCTCCGGAAAGTTGTGTTGGTAAAACACCAATCTTATCACTTAAATCTAAATCTGAAAGAAGCTGTTTAGATTTTTCCAAAGCTTCTTTTTTTGGATGTCCCAAAATAATGAGGGGCAGGGAAATATTTTCTTCACAGGTCAAAGTTTCTATCAAATTAAACATCTGAAAGACAAATCCCATGTTTTTTCCTCGAAAATGGGTTTTTGCTGTATCTTGGAGGGACTGCAGATCGATACCATTAATTAAACACTCACCTGAACTTCTAGACAAAATGCCGCTAATAATGGAAAGAAGCGTTGTTTTCCCGGAACCTGAAGGCCCGACAAGCATACGAAGCTCTCCCTTGTTGATTGTAAGATCAATCCCTTTTAAAGCATTAACCCTCATGTTACCTTCCCCATAAAATTTGGTGAGTTTTTTACAAACAATAATGGGTTGATTTTCCATAATTAACCTTTAAATACAATTGCTGGGTCTAATTTTATAATCCTTCTCATACTAATTAAAGATGAAAACAAACTTATAAAAAGAATTGCGAAGAAACTTAAAAAATAAAGCCATAATGGCATGCTGAACGAAAGTTCGGTGCCAGATGTTAGGTAACCAAAAAGGCTCGCTGCGCCAACACCTATCCCCCAGCCAATGATGCTCACAAATGCTGCTTGAAGAAGTACTATTTTAATAAGCATTTTATTATCTGCACCCATTGCCTTAAAAACCGCAAAATGGGGCAGATGATCTACAGTGAAAGTATATAAAGTTTGCCCTGCAATTGCCATTCCAATAATAAAACCTAAAGCTATGGCTACACCAAAATTCACAAAAATGCCCGTATTTTTAATGTAGTATTGTAATGTCAGCCATTTAAACTGAGCTGTCGTGTAAGCGCTTAGTCCTGTCTGACTTTTAATGCGCTTAGCTACAACTTCTGGCGACACACCTTCAATTGCGCGAGCTATAACAAATGAAAGCTGCTTTCTTTGTGATGGGATGAATGTAGTTGCGCGGCCATATGTCGTATAAAGTACAGGCTGTGATTGAAAAGTACGGGATCCGCTAGAAATTCCTGCGACATAAGCGCGATGGTCGTTAAGCTCCATTGTGGTTCCAATTTGCATGGGAATAAGTTGTCCGTCTACCTTTGATGCAAGCTTTGTTGATGCACCTACTTGATTGACAAAAATGGCATCGGGCATGCGCAAATCTTGCATGCGACCCTCAATCATAGTTG
>Ga0335397_10001177_pt1 | contig 35487 bp, 31 predicted proteins | sample MAT04_FD_205740 | JGI IMG/M metagenome (GOLD analysis project Ga0335397, IMG submission 205740) | Freshwater microbial communities from Lake Fryxell liftoff mats and glacier meltwater in Antarctica - MAT-04 (spades assembly) (version 2) ... | reverse complement strand
CAGTTCGGCGAATTGCACTGCCGTCAGGTCGCCGCTTCGTGGCAGGCCCGCCGCGTTTACCGTCTTGATCAAACCGCTTCGCGCGAGATCAGCCTCAATAACGCTGGAGACTTGCTGCGCCAGCGCGTCATTTCCGGCAAACCCGGCGACCGCCACCGGAATTTGTTGGGCACCGACACCGACGATGTCGATAGTGAGTTGCGCGCGGACGCTCATACTCAATACTGAAAGTCCAAGCACTGAGGCCGCAAAGACGAGGCGAAGAACAGTTTTTTTCATCGGGCAAGCGTAGAAGAAATAATCAGCGGTGTCGACAGCACGGATTGTGCTCGGTCACGCGCGGCTTCCGCCTCACCACGCGCCGTGAATGGCCCCAAGCGCACCCGGAACAGCGAATCGACTTGTTGTACGCGCGGGGTGGTGGCTAACTCAATGCTCATTCTCTGTTGGAACGCTTGAGCGTTGGCAAAGTTTCCGAATGCGCCCAATTGAACGTAATAAAAATCTTGGGAGCTCGGTTGGATGGGTGAAATGGCAATCGCGGGCGGGTCGGCTGGCGCAACAGGAACGGGCGGTGGCTGAGCGAATGCGATCACTGACTCACCTGGCGCAGCTGACTGGAACGGCGATACCAACAGATCGAACTGTACTTCACCGCTGCCGCCCTGCGCAATGCCAAGACGCCTCGCTGCTGCGTAGGACAAATCCACGATACGCCCCGGATGAAAGGGGCCGCGATCATTGATGCGTACGACGACACTACGCCCGGACTTGGTGTGAGTGACACGAGCAAAGCTTGGCAATGGCGCAGTCGGATGCGCCGCAGTCATCGCAAACATGTCGTAGGTTTCGCCGATCGCCGTCTTTTGCCCATGAAATTTGCGCCCGTACCAGGACGCTATACCTCGTTGGCGCAGTGGGCTGAGACTCGTCATCGGCCGATAGTCAACGCCAAAGACGTTGTAAGGACGGTTAGCGAAGCGGTGCAGCGGCTCGGTTCGCGCGACGGCGTCGGGAATGCGATCAATATCAGCGGGTACGGAAGCGGATGGGCCGTCGTCCTTGTAGTACGCACCGGAACGCGCGCCAGCCTTTGCGCTGTTCGGAGCTGGAGGTTTGCTCGCGCAGGCGCTGATCAGCGCGGCAACGCCGATAACAATGAGCAGATTCGTGCATCGCGTAAGAGGCGTCACGAATTCACCAGTTTGCGATGCGACTGTACGCTCATCATGATGCCAACTGCGATGAACAGCGTCATCAATGCGGTGCCGCCAAAGCTCATGAACGGCAACGGCACGCCCACGACCGGCAACATTCCGGTCACCATGCCGATGTTGACGAAGGCATAGGTGAAGAACAACAGCGACATCGTACCCGCGATCAGTCGGCCGAACAAAGTCGACGCGTTGGCCGCAATCACGAAACATCGCCCGATGAACAACAGGTAAAGCACCACAAGCACTATTCCGCCGACCAGCCCAAACTCTTCGCCGTACACCGCAAAGATGAAATCGGTGTGCTTTTCCGGAAGAAACTCAAGGTGAGTCTGAGTGCCGTTCAACCAGCCTTTGCCAAACAAACCACCGGAGCCAATGGCGATCGCCGCCTGAATGGTGTGCCATCCGGCATCCTGAGTGTCGAGTTGCGGATTGATGACTGTCAGGATGCGCTCTTTCTGATAGTCGTGCAGCCAGTTGAATTCCCAGGCGGCAGCAAACGCGATTGCGCTGAGTATTGCGCCGCTGACGATGATGCGCCAGTCAAGCCCTGCTAAAAACAGCACATAAAAGCCGGAGGCACCAATCAGAAGGGCCGTGCCGAGATCGGGCTGACGGACGACCAGGCCGAATGGAATCACCACCAAAATGGCGGCGACGACAAAGTTGCGCCAGTTCATGCTGCCTTCGTGACGCTCGAAGTACCACGCCAGTATGAGCGGCAACGCGATCTTCATGATCTCCGAGGGTTGAATATTTCCGATACCAGGAATTTTTAACCAGCGACGAGCCCCTTTGACCACCTCCCCGCCCAGCGCAACGCCCACGAGTAGCGCGATACCAATCACGTACAGCGGCACCGCGAAACGCGCGATAAATTGTGGCGACAGATTGGCGATCACGATCATGATAACGACCGCCACTACGACTTTCTGCGATTGCGAAATCACACGACCCATGGTCTCGTTAGCGGCGCTGTAGAGTACCAACAAACCGAGCGCGGCAATCGCCGTCACCACCGCAAAAAGAAATGGATCGAGATGATCCGTGAGTTTCGACCAGAGGTGCTGAATCATCGCGCCCGCTTAACCTCGCGTTGAAGACTTGCGCTTGCTAACGCCTCCGCTGGAGAGACGGATTTCCTGATCGCCGCGTCAAGTAAGGCCGGATCGAAATAGGCATCGAGCACTTTGCGTGCGATGGGGGCCGCCGCTTCTGCGCCGAAACCGCCGTTTTCAACAAATGCCACCAGCGCGATTGTTGGGCGGTCCATCGGAGCCAGCGCGATGTACCAGGCGTGATCCCGTAAGCGCTCCGCTATCTGCGAAGCTTTGTATTCACCGCCACGCAAACCGAAGACCTGCGCCGTGCCGGTCTTCCCGCCACTGGTGTATTTCGCATTGAGAAAGGCCGTTCGCCCCGTGCCGCCGGTAACGACGCCTTCCATTCCTTTGAGCACAACATCAACGTGTGCCTGCTTGAGCGGTATGGTGTAGGCGGGGCTCGGCTGCGTCAAGCGCGATTCTCCAGTGCGCGCGTCTTGCACACGCTTGACCAGATGCGGTTTGAAGGCGACGCCGCGATTGGCAAGCACCGCCGTCGCGTAAGCCATCTGCATTGGGGTGAATGTGTTGAAACCCTGACCAATCCCCAGTGACACCTGATCGCCCACATGCAGTTTCGGATCTTTTGGAAAGCGCTTTGCTTTCCACTCCCGATTAGGCAGGATGCCGGGCAATTCACCATCGATATCGATGCCTGTTTTTTGCCCAAAACCAAACTGCTTCATAAAGCCCGCCCAGTCATCAATGTCCAGCTCCGAGGCGAGTTGGTAGTAATAGGTGTCACAGGAAATCGCAATGGACTTCACCATGTCTACGATACCGTGCCCACCGTCCTTGTCATCGCGCCAGTGCCCAGCGCCGAGACGGAAGAATCCGGGATCGTTGATTGTCTGCGATGCTGTTCTAACGCCTAGTTCCTGTGCCATCAACGCCATGAACGGCTTGTAGATTGAGCCCGGCGGATAACCGCCCTGCAACGGTCGATTCAACATCGGCTTGTCGGGCGAATCACGCAGCGCATCCCAACTCTCGGTGTCGATACCATCAACAAACAGATTCGGGTCATACCCCGGCTTACTGACGAAGGCGAGCACGTCACCCGATCCGGGCTCAATCGCAATCAGCGCGCCGCGCTTGCTACCGAACGCGTCCTCCGCAATTTTCTGCAGGCGAATGTCGAGTGAAAGCTGAAGGTTATTGCCGACCACGGACGGCTTTCTGGACAGCACGCGGACGACCCGACGATTAGCGTCAACCTCAACTTCGGTGGAGCCCGCGGAGCCGTGCAGCTCCTTTTCGTATGAGAGTTCAATGCCGCGCTTGCCGATGTAGTCCGAGCCCTTGTAGCTGGCCGTCAGTCCCTGCTGCTCAATGCGCTCTTTTTCACCCTGACTAATGCGACCGATGTAGCCGACAACGTGTGAGGCGAGCTCGCCAAACGGATACTGCCGAAACAGTCGTGCCTTGATTTCCACACCCGGCAGACGATAGCGATTCGCCGCTACACGCGCTACTTCCTCGTCGGTCAGGCGCGACTTGAGCGGTAGGCTGTCGTTTGTCCGGAATTCGTCATACAGACGCTTGAAGCGGCGACGATCACGCGCGGAAATTTCGACTATTTTGCTCACCTCGTCGATGGCCGCATCGAGATCGGCAATCTTCTGCGGATTCATCTCAAGCGTGTACGCCGAGTAATTCGACGCCAGGACCACGCCGTTGCGATCTGTGATGATGCCGCGGTTCGGGGCCTCGGGCTGAGTGTCGATCCGATTGGCCTCGGCCAGTGTCGCAAAATGCTTGTGCTGGATGACTTGCAGATAAACAAAGCGACCGAGCAGTATCAGAAAACCGATGACGACAAGCACAGCTGCCAATGAAAGCCGCCGCTGGAACCAGAACAGCTCCTGATCGTAGTTTCTGAGTTCGGCTGACATTTGCGGTTTGCGGCCCTAATCCAGCAGCGAGCGAACGCGTTGCGGCCACTGCAATAGCGCCGACAGCACGGGCCATAGCAGCGCACTGCTCACGCTTCCGAGGACAATCGCGGCGCTGGGCGGCGAAGCTCCGCTCATCAGTCGCAGTGTCAGTACGACAAGCTGCGCAATGAGCAATAGACCGAGCACATGCAAGGCCTGTTGCCACACCGGAAAGCGCAGCACACGGCGGTGAAAATAACCTGCCGCGAAGCCAAGAATCGCGTAAGCCAGCGCGTGTTGACCGAACAGATTGGCCTCCACCACATCGGTCAAGAGACCGCAGGCCCAGGCGAGCCCAATGCCAATCCAGCGCGGCTGGTGAATGGCCCAGTAGAGCAGCACCAGTGCGAAAAAATCCGGCCGCAAGGCCAGAGCAAAACCCGACAGCGGCAATAAATTGGTCGTGAATGCCAGAGCCATCGTAATCGCCACAAACCATGGCTTCGGCGATAACAGGATGTCTTCCGGGCTCGCGATTTTGAACAGCGGCGAATCGGGTAGATGGAAGAGGCTCATCGACGTTTCTTTGCTGATGATTCGATAGCCGCTTCAAGTGCAGGCCGCGGCGCAGGAGCGGGTGGCTTGTCGAGTACCAACACCGCATCGGCACCAGCGACTGCGGCTGTCGGCATGCACTCGATTCGTGCGAAAGCGCTTTCTGCATCGCGCTGAACGCCGGTGATACGGGCGACGCGGATATTGCTGGGATACAAACCATCTATGCTTGAGGTGAGCAAAAGGTCACCCTCTTTAACGTCCGCGTTACTCGCGACAAAACGCAGTTCCGGCAACTTGCCCGGCCCGCGGCCGTAGAGCAGTGCACGCATAGAAGTTCGTTCGATTTTTACCGGCACCGCGAAGTCTTTTTCGGTGAGCAGCGTGACTTCGGCAAACAGCGGATGCACGCGCGTTAGTTGTCCAAGCAAACCCAGTTCATCAACCACGGCGGAGCCCGGCTCAAAGTTTTGCGACGTCCCGCGATCCACGAACGCTTTTTGTGAAAATGGATCGCGCCCCAGGTAAACCACTCTCGCTGCCTGCGCCTTGCCAGGCAGTGTTTGCGAAAGACTCAATAGCTTTGACAGTCGATCTGCCTCCTGTTTCGCGGCCACTTGCGATTGCTGCGCTTGCGACGCCACGAGCAGATCCGCTTTCAGTTTCGTGTTCTCAACCCGAAGGTCGTCACGCGTATCGAAAAATTGACCGATGCGTGTTGCCAGTTGCGCGGGCAGCAATGCCGCTTGCTGTGCCGGATAAACGACGGTGGCAATCGCCATACGTACCGTTTCAAGTGTGCGAAAACGCGCATCAATGAACATGATGGCGATCGAAATCACGCCAAAGAAGGTCAGCCGCGCAATCGGACTCGGACCACGATTGAAAAAGCGGGGCGGCTCTGAGGGCAGCGATGTGACTCTACCGTGCATACAACTTTAACGGGCGTCTCTAAAAATCGGGTTGTGGGGCGCATCGCTTCGTTGCGGGGTGCTCGCAATCCTCATGTACCAGGGCGTACATTGCGGTCGCTGCGCGCTCCGCGCCTCACGCTGCATCCCCAAAACGCGATTTTTAGAGACGGCCTCACGTGGAGTCGCGACTCCGCCGCCGACGCTCATCGTATGAAGGCGTGGGCGGCTGTAAGTCACTTGACGGGCTTTCCTAGTCAGTCGTGAAGATCGAAGACAGGCGATCAATATTTTCGAGCGCCTTTCCGCAGCCACGCACCACGCAGGTAAGCGGGTCTTCGGCTACGACAACGGGGAGCCCCGTTTCTTCCATCAGCAGGCGGTCAATGTCGCGCAACAGTGCGCCTCCACCCGTGAGTACCATGCCCTTTTCCGCGATGTCAGAGCCCAGCTCCGGAGGTGTCCGCTCCAGCGCCTGTTTTACCGCGCTGACGATGGCATTCAAAGGATCAGTGAGCGCTTCGAGAATCTCGTTCGAAGAAACGGTGAACGCACGCGGAATACCTTCGGCCAGATTACGGCCCTTGATTTCCATGTCGAGCACTTCGCTGCCGGGGAAAGCCGAGCCGATCTTCTTCTTGATCATTTCGGCGGTGGTTTCGCCGATCAGCATGCCGTAGTTACGACGGATGTAATTGATGATGGCTTCATCAAACTTGTCGCCGCCAACACGCACAGAACCGGCGTAAACCATCCCACCCAGCGAAATCACGCCGACTTCAGTGGTGCCACCGCCGATGTCAACAACCATCGAGCCAGTCGCATCCGAAATCGGCAAATCAGCGCCAATCGCTGCAGCCATCGGCTCTTCAATCAAAAACACTTTCGACGCGCCCGCGCCAAGCGCTGATTCACGAATCGCGCGGCGCTCGACCTGCGTTGAGCCACAAGGCACACAGATGATGATGCGCGGACTCGGGCTGAACATCTTGTTGTCGAGCACTTTGCGGATGAACTGTTTCAGCATCTGCTCGGTGACGTTGAAGTCAGCAATCACGCCGTCTTTCATCGGGCGAATCGCCGTGATATTGCCTGGCGTACGGCCGAGCATCTGCTTGGCGGATAAGCCCACGTCCTGGATGACGCGTTTGCCGTTGGGCCCGCCTTCCTGGCGGATTGCCACAACCGAGGGCTCGTCAAGAACAATGCCCTTGCCGCGCACATAGATAAGCGTATTAGCGGTACCGAGATCAATCGCGATGTCGGTGGAAAAATAACCTGTCAGAAACTTGAACATAAATTCTCGCGGCCTCCCGTGACCGCATCGGACAATGCCGTGCGGGCCCAAGATGCAACATGCACGTCAGACCCTACCTACCATCCCCCGGAAACATCGACTGCAAGCCCTTCTTCAGCGTTCTGCGAGAGGAGCGAAGCGAGCTCTAAATAACCCGTTATGTTACCCTACCACCCCTAAACAAATACCTTCGTAGTGTCCGCAGCCAGCCTCAACGAAGCGTTCGGCGCGGCCCTCTTCCCTGACTTCCCCTGATTCATGAGCCTCTCCTCCCAAGATATCGAGCGGATCGCGCATCTTGCCCGTATCCGCGTTACTCCCGCCGACGTCCTCGATGTGCAAGCCAAGCTGGAAGGCATTTTCAAGCTCATTGACGAGATGCAGGCGGTCAATACGCAAGGCATCGAACCGATGTCGCACGGACTCGATATGGTGCTGCGTTTGCGTGACGACGCCGTGACTGAGACCAATCATCGCGAGAAATATCAGAAAAATGCACCCCAGACAGCTGAGGGCTATTTTCTCGTGCCGAAGGTGATCGAATGAGCTGGAACACCTTCTCCACCGTCGCTGAAACGGTCAAAGCGCTGGACGACAAAAAAGTCAGCGCCGTTGAGCTGGCGACGCACTATCTTGATCGCGCCGACGCGTTGCAGCCGATCCTCAATGCGTATGTCACACTGGATCGTGAAAAAACGCTGACCGAGGCCAAAGTTGCCGATGACAATCGCGCCGCAGGCGTTGCTGCGCCTTTGCTCGGCGTCCCCATCGCGCACAAGGACATTTACCTGATCGACGGCTGGCGCACGACCTGTGGCTCAAGGATGCTGGAGAACTTCGTCGCGCCGTACAGTTCAACCGTCGTCAGAAACATGTCCGCGGCGGGCATGGTCACGCTCGGCAAGTTAAACATGGACGAGTTCGCGATGGGCTCATCAAACGAAACCTCATACTTTGGCACTGTGAAGAACCCGTGGGACACGTCGCGCGTCCCCGGCGGCTCATCCGGTGGCTCGGCAGCCAGCGTCGCTGCGGGTCTGACTCCTGCATCGACCGGCACTGACACCGGCGGCTCGATCCGTCAGCCCGCAATGTTCTGCAATCTCACGGGGCTGAAGCCGACCTACGGAATCTGTTCGCGCTTCGGCATTATTGCGTTCGCCTCGTCGCTGGATCAGGCGGGGCCGTTTGCCCAGACTGCGGAAGATTGCGCGTTGCTTCTGAGCGCGATGGCCGGATTCGACACCAACGACGCAACGTCTCTGGATCGCCCGAAGGAAAACTATTCGCTCGACCTCGCGAAACGGCTGACCGGCCTGCGCATTGGCCTGCCGAAGGAGTTCTTTGGCGAAGGTGTTGCTCCCGGAATTGCAAAAGCCGTCGATGAAGCACTCGCCGTTTACCGAAAGCTAGGCGCGACCACGGTTGAGGTGTCGCTGCCGAACGTCAAATATTCAGTACCAGCGTATTACGTCGTGGCTCCCGCCGAAGCGTCGAGCAACTTATCGCGTTTCGACGGCGTCCGTTATGGCCATCGGGCAGCCGAATACACCGACCTGATGGACATGTACAAGCGCTCGCGTGCCGAAGGTTTCGGAGCCGAGGTCAAGCGCCGCATCCTGATAGGCACCTATGTGCTTTCACATGGTTATTACGACGCTTACTATCTGCAAGCAGGCAAATTGCGGCGCCTGATCGCCGAGGATTTCAAGCGCGCTTACGAAGTGTGTGATGTGGTCATGGGCCCAACCGCACCGGAAACCGCGTTCCAGTTTGGCTCCAAGAGCGATGACCCAGTGAAAATGTACCTGAATGACATCTTCACCATTTGCGCCAATTTGACCGGCCAGCCCGCGATGAGCCACCCTTGTGGCGTCGACGAAAACGGACAGCATGTGGGCATGCAAATTATCGGTAATTATCTGGATGAGGCGCGCATGTTGAATGTGGCGCATCAGTTTCAACTGGCGACGGATTGGCACACGTGCCATCCGTCAATTTAGAGTACGAACATGGCACAGTGGGAAGTAGTGATCGGGCTGGAAACACACACCCAACTCACGACCGCGTCAAAAATTTTTAGTGGCAGCAGCACCGCCTTCGGTGCTGCGCCAAACACGCAGGCGAACGTCGTCGATCTGGCGATGCCCGGCGCGTTGCCGGTGATGAATATAGGCGCGGTCGAACGCGCCGTGAAGTTTGGTTTGGCCATTGGTGCCAAGATCAATCAACGCTCGATCTTTGCGCGTAAAAACTACTTCTACCCCGATCTGCCCAAGGGCTATCAAATTTCGCAATTTGAGACGCCGATTGTGGTGGGCGGCTCGATCACCATCATGCTTGATGATGGCGTGACCAAGGTCGTTGAGTTGACGCGCGCGCATCTAGAAGAAGACGCGGGTAAGAGCGTCCACGAGCAGTTCGATAACGAGTCTGGCGTTGACCTCAACCGCGCCGGTACGCCACTTCTGGAGATCGTGACCGAGCCCGTGATGCGCTCAGCGAAAGAAGCTATTGCGTACGCAAAAACGCTACACAACCTCGTGCGCTATCTGGATATTTGCGACGGCAACATGCAGGAAGGCTCATTCCGATGCGACGTCAACGTGTCGGTGCGTCCATTTGGACAAAATGAATTCGGCACTCGTCGCGAAATCAAAAACCTGAACAGTTTCAAGTTCATGCAGCAGGCGATTGATTTTGAGGTGCAGTGGCAAATCGCCGAGATTGAAGACGGCCGCAAGATTCAACAGGCGACCGTATTGTTCAACCCAGATACGGGCGAGACGAAGGCGATGCGCAGCAAGGAAGACGCGATGGACTATCGCTACTTCCCTGATCCTGATCTTCCTCCGCTCGTCGTATCAGATGAGATGCTTGCGCGCATCAAGGCGGGTATGCCCGAGCTACCGGAGGCGAAGTGCGCACGTTTCTCCTCGCAATACGGCCTGTCGCGTTACGACGCGATGTTGCTGTCGCAAGACGGCGCAACAGCAAGCTATTTTGAAACTGCCGTGAATGCTGGCGCAGACGCCAAACTGGTTGCTAACTGGATGCTGGGCGAGCTGTCCGCTGCGCTTAATCGTGAAGACAAGCGTATCGAGCAATCACCTGTGAACGCGGTGCGCTTGTCAAATCTCGTCGCCCGTATCAGCGATGGCACCATCAGTCACAAAATTGCCAAGACTGTATTCGAAGCGCTGTGGAGCGGCGAGGCCGCGAGCGTTGACAATGTCATCGACGCCAAAGGTCTCAAACAAATCAGCGACAGCGGAGCGCTAGAAAAAATCGTCGACGAAGTTCTCGCAAATAGCGCAGCCCAAATAGCCGACTACAAAGCCGGCAAAGAAAAAGCGCTCATGAGTATCGTTGGCATGGTCATGAAATCATCTGGGGGAAAAGCCAATCCGGCGCAAGTGAACGACATTGTTCGGCGCAAACTGGCTTAAAGCTTACCTTTCGCAGGCATGTCTGCGCGCCACCGTGGGCGCGCGTCAGCCTGCGACATTGCTCGCAGCACTGTGCTGTGCGCCGATCATTCACGCGGCTGCGTATGAGGTGACCTTCGTCGCGCCGGATGTGCCGTCCGCGCTGCGTGCAACGCTCACCAGGTATTCCGACGTGGCGCGCTTCGCCGATCAGGCGGACGTCACCAACGCAGAGATCACGCGACTCGTAGAAATCGCGCCGGAGCAATTGCGCAAACTGCTGGCGACCGAAGGCTACTTTAACGCCGACATTCGGATTGAAACGACAGGCCTGCAAGACACAAACTCAGCCCAGCGCAAAGTCACGGTCACCATCGCATCAGGGCCGCGCACCCGCATTGCGTCTGTCACGATCACGCCCGCTGGAGCCATCTCGATAGAAGCTGGCGGTGCAACGCGAATCGCCGCAACCCGCAATCAGTGGGGCTTGCCGGTCGGCGCGCCGTTTCAGGACAGTGTCTGGTCGGCGTCGAAGAGCGCGTTGTTGACCACGCTCTGGGCTGATCGCTACCCCGCTGCGCGCATCGCGGACAGCGCCGCAACGATTGATGCGGACGAAAACACAGCCGCACTCAAAGTCGATTTCGACAGTGGCCCCGAATTTCGTTTTGGCGCGATCGCCGTCACGGGTTTGCAGCGCTACCCGCGCTCCGCCGTCGACAATCTGTCCACGATCACCGCCGGTCAGCCCTACACACAAAAAGCCCTGCTGGACTTCCAGGATCGCTTGCGAGCGAGCGGCTTATTTCGCGCAGCAGCAGTCGATATTGAGCCCAATCCCGCATTGGCTGACGCTGTTCCGGTGCAAGTGCGATTGCGCGAACAGACCTTGCATCGCCTGCTGTTTGGCCCCGGTTTCAGCACAGAGAACGGCCCGCGCGTTACCGCCGAGCATGAATATCTGCGCCTCTTCGGGCTCGACTGGCAATCGCTCACGCGTCTGCGCTGGGCGCGCGATGAGAGCAGTTTTAGTGTGGACTTTCTGTCTTATCCGCTACCGAATAATTATCGAAATCTGGTGTCAGTTTCGGCAGGTCGCAGCGATGTGGCGGGGCTAGTGATCGACAACGAACGCCTGCGCGTTGGTCGCCGACAGGATGCTGATCGCATCACCCGGCTCTACTTTGTCGACGTGCTGCGCTCCGCCGTGCGCGACCCAAACAGCGACTTGACTGGCAATGCCGCACTTATCGGATATGAGATGGTCTGGCGCAATGTTGATGACCCGGTTTTTCCGACGCAGGGCTTCGCGGTGTCCGGGCAAATCGGCGCGGGCGCAAGGTTCGGCAATTCCGAAGGCGGCAAGCCCTTTGTGCGAGCGCTGGGTCGCGCGACTTACTTTCGTCCGCTCGGTGACAAATGGCTCACGCAGGCGCGGCTTGAAGTCGGACAGGTGTTCGCCGACACTCCCGCTGGTATTCCGCAGAGCCTGTTGTTCCGTGCCGGCGGTGATGTTTCGGTGCGCGGTTATGGCTTTCAGACGCTCGGAATTCAAGGTATCAATCCGACGGGCACTTACGTCAGGGGCGGACGCTTTTTGATGACGGCTAGCGCCGAGGTTGCAAGAGAAGTCAGACCCGGAATTTACGGGACCGTATTCGCAGACGTGGGTGACGCAGCCGATTCACCGCGCGCCTGGAAAGCGAATACAAGTTACGGCATTGGTGCCCGCTGGAGGAGCCCGGTCGGGCCAGTCAGTGGTTACCTTGCCTACGCGCAGCAGACTAAAAAAGTGAACTTTGGCGTGTCGGTCGGGGTCACTTTTTAGTGGACACCCGCACGCAAGCGCCGCCGAAAAGAGTCAAGACTTTCAGGCACCACGCGGTGCGCTGGTCGCTTGGGCTTATGGCCTTGTTGGTGGTCACCTTCGTTGTGATCGTCGCAGCTATTTTTTACCTGATCAAGACCGTGGATGGCCAGCGTACGTTGTTTGGCGCGGTGCAGTCCTGGAGCAACGGGCTCGTCACGGTGGTCGAACCATCGGGTGATATTCGCAGTAACTTTTCCGCTAAAGAAGTGCAGATCGCGCTGCCTTCAGCGCGCGTCGTGGTGCGCAATTTGAACTATTCGCTGGCCGACTACGACCTGCGTCCGCCGCGCTTTCACTTTGACCGTTTGAGTGCGGCAGAAATCGACGTGGCCACACGCCCCATCGAGTCCACCCCGCCGCCACAATCGCTGGAACTGCCCTTTGCTCTGGTGATCGATGCGTTGACGGTCGGCAAGTTAAGCGTTCATCCAGAAAAGGCCGACGCAGCCAGGGCAACCGTCATCACAGACTTAAGCGGTGCAGTCGATCTTGGCCCCAAAGCGCATGTTGTGAAGCTTGCAAACGCCACAATAGATGCGCTGCGTATTAACGGTGATGTGACGATCAAGCCGCAATCACCGCTCGCCTTGATAGCCAATCTCTCCGCCCGACAAGAGGCGAAAGGCGAAGCGGCTGGTTTGCCGTGGACGGCGTCCCTCACCGCCGCCGGTCCGCTGGAAAACTTCGGCGTGAGAGTCATTGCACGAGCCGCCGAACAGTCGCTCGATGCCACCGCACGTGTGCAGCCGTTTGCAGCACTGCCGTTGCCAGCACTTGTCGCCCGTTTTGATCGCTTTGACGTGAGCAAACTGCTTCCCGGTGCGCCTTCCACAGCGCTCACTGGCAAGGCCGACATCGCGCTCAGTAACGACCAGCCCATGCAGATCGTGGTGGAAGCGACTAACGCAACACCGGGCGCGCTGGATCGTAAACTTTTACCCGTGTCTGCAATCAAGATTACCGCCAGCGGCACGCCAGAAAACGCGGTCATCGACGCTTTCAGCGCGCAGCTGTCGGGCCGCACCGGAAATGCAGGGCGCGTGACCGGTAGCGGCACGTGGAAAACGGGACCATGGCAACTCGCTTTCGACGCCAGCGACGTAAAACTTGCCGAACTGGACGCTCGCTGGCCTGCGCTCCAAGTCACGGGGCGAGTCATCGCTTCGGGTGAAGACACCACGGCGGTCAAACCCATCGCACTCACAGCCACACTCAAAGGTACCGCCCTCGCCGCACTCATTGATCAGAAGCGTTTGCCGACCGGACTGCGATCCGGTGTCGACGTCAACCTGACTGGAAAAATTCAGCAATCACGCATCGAATTGAGCGAGCTCAACGTGGTCGCCGGAGCTGCGCAAGCTCGCGCAACGTTGCTGGCCGAACGTGACGCCGTAACGAACGCCAATGCGGCTACCACTGCAAAAAAAGTCAATCCCTGGCGCGTGACCGCCGATGCGCAGTTGACAAAGCTTGACCCCTTCGCGTTTATGCCCCCCCGCGCTGGCTCCGGCCCCAGCGCCGTGCTCAACGGCAGCATCAAAGGCAATGTAATCATTGACCCCGCCGCGCTGACCAAACCCATCGCCGCGAGCGCAGACGTGGTCATCAAGGACAGTCGTTGGGGCTCGCAGCCGCTGACGGGGGAGGCGAAGTTAACGTTGCTTGGGCCATCGGATGCTCCCAATCAGCCGCCACGCATTGAGTCCAGCGGCAACCTCGTGCTCGCCAGTAACCGCGCGCAGTGGAGCGGCCGGCTGGGCGCTACGAACGATGTGTTCACCTGGTCACTCGACGCGCAAAATTTGAGTGCGTTGCAGGCGTTGGACACGGCATCAAGCAAAGGCGGCGGAACCAGCAAAGCGACGCTGAGCGGCGTGATCAAAGGTCAAGGCACCTTGTCAGGTGCCTGGAATGCGCTGGCAGTCGACGCCAGCGTCAGCGGACAAGACGTGGCGCTAGCGGCCACACGTGTACAGAAATTCGCAGCAAAATTGCAAGGTGCACTGCAATCCAACGCGCCGTTTAGCCTCGATCTCAACGCCGATGGCATCAGCAGCGGGACACAGGCAAACTCATCCGTCGGCTCGCTCAATTTGCAAGGCAAAGGTAGCCTGCGCGAACACCGCATCGAAGCCACGGGCACGCTGAAACAGGGCGACCGCAGTTTGCTGTTGAGCGCGGCGTTGGCCGGTCGCACTGAGAGCACCGCGAACAGTGCGGTTGCGTCCTGGACGGGTGCGATAGAGCGCTTGCAGGTGAACGAGGCGGTCGCGCGCGAAGGGGCGACAACGCAAGTGTGGGCGCGAGTCGAGCCATTTGCACTGCGCTGGAAAAGTGGCACGCCGACTTCCGGCGGCACCTTCGCTGCGGATGCCGGAAAGGCGCTGATTGCAACCGTGCCGATCAACTGGTCGGCGCTGCAATACACCGCTGCGAGTAACGCACAAACGACGCCAAAATTTTCTGGTAGCGGCAATATTGGCCCGTTCAACGTTATTGCACTTGAGCGTCAGTTAGGCGGAAAAACTCTCGACGGCGATCTCGTGCTCGCGGGCAGTTTTGCCGTATCGACCGACAACGCTAACAACGGTTTGCGCGCCACACTTGAACTCTCGCGGCAATCGGGCGACCTGCGCATCGGCGACAACGCAGGCTCGGGTCTGCTTGGTCTGCGCGAACTCAAGTTCGCGTTGAATGCCGATCAAGGCATCTGGCGCGTCTCGCAACTCATCGACGGCGTTCGCGTTGGCCGCGCCGAAGCGACTGCAAATATCACGGCGTCAGCGCAGGACCTGTTGCCGCCGATGTCGTCACCGCTCGACGGCAAACTCACTGCCCGGCTCGACAATCTCGCGGTCTGGAGCAGCTTCTTGCCGCCCGGCTGGCGCCTGGGTGGTGGCCTGAACGGTGAGGCGAAATTCAGCGGCACGCTCGCCAACCCGAATGCTCAGGGCGCGCTCGTCTTGAACGATGTCAGCATCAAAAATGCGCTCGAAGGCGTCGACCTGATTGAAGGCCGCGGGCGCATCGTTTTCGTGGGTGATCAGGTGCACCTTGAGGCGGTCAGTGCACGCGGTGGCGATGGTCGAATTACTGTGGATGGCAAAGGCACGCTCTCGGCCAAGCCGGACGTGCAACTCACGCTGAAAGCGGAGAACTTCCGTTTGCTGGGGCGCGTGGATCGCCGCATCGATGCCAGCGGCTTGGCGCGCTTGAGCGCAAATAGCGACGCGATCAAACTCGACGGCAACTTCAAGGTAGATCGCGGCTTTATCGACATTTCACAGGCCGATGCGCCCACGCTTTCGGACGACGTGATCGTCAAGCGCAAGCCCACTGCTGCGGAAATGCAAGCCGTCTCGCCCCCACCCCTTCCGCCGCGCAAAACAAAGATCGACGTCGACCTCGCGCTCGATCTGGGTGGCGATCTTCAGCTCAAAGGTCGCGGCATCAACACGCGCCTCGCGGGCCAATTGAAGCTCACCACGCCGGGCGGTCAACTCACCGCGAACGGCAACGTCCGCGCCGTGCGTGGCACCTATCGCGCCTACGGACAAGACCTCGAAATTGATCGCGGGCAGATTGCCTTCACCGGCAACCTGAGCAATCCGCGCCTCGACATCCTGGCACTCCGCGCCCGCAGCGATCCTGACCAAACCGTCGGTGTCGCGATCACCGGAACGGCGCTGTCACCCCGCATCAAACTCTACGCCGACCCGGATCGCACCGATACCGAAAAACTAGCCATGCTGGTGACTGGAAAAAGCTCCGACAACCTGAGTCGCGACGACACGGCGCTGGTGCAAAAAGCGGCATTCGCATTGCTTGCGGGCGACGGCGAAAGCATCAGTAGTAGATTCGGCCTCGACACGCTGGGCGTCGCCACCAACAGTGGCACGACGAAGGACACTGTAGTCACCGTCGGCAAGCAAATTTCAGATCGCCTGTATGTTGGCTACGAACGCGGCCTGAAGGCGACGACGGGAACCTTGCAGCTCATCTACCGCATCAACAATAACCTCAACATCCGCGCCCAATCCGGCGAAGAATCCGCAATTGATTTGTTCTGGACGCTGCGCTGGGACAGTTCACCATTCGAGAAATCGAAGCGCTGAATCCCATTCAACTTTTTGCTGAAAGCCTTATTGCATTGGGGCTAAGCTCGCAAAACGTCGAAACCCGACTTTTGAGTATTACATGAAGTAGCTCCAGTGAAATAAGGGTTCCAGAGCAATATTTGAAAAAGCTGCTGCGAAATTAGTCGATCAATTTACGGCGTCAGCGCTTAGTTTCGATTGCCGTTGCGGCGGTCGTGAGCCCACGCTTTTTCAGCAAGGCATCGATCTTCGCCATCGCGTCCTCCCGCGCTTTCGGATCGGGCGCAACCGTGACGCCTTTGCTGCCATTGACGCCATTCGGCACCTCGGTTCGCACCCGCAACTTGCCCGCCGGGTTGTCGAAGTCGTGATAAGCGCCGGGGTAGAGGGTGATGGTTGCGGGTTGGTCGTTATTTTTGAGCCTCGCGACGAATGCCGAACACGGCGCAGCGGGCGTCCAGTCGTCAGCATCACCCATAAGCACAGTGAGTGGCGACGAAATTTTTGCCGGCGCGGAATCCTTTACAAACTGCGAGCAGCCGGGATAGAACGCAATCGCCTCAACGAATTTAACGTCATCGCTGAATTCGCCCAAAGGCGCGCGGTGCGTCAAAGTGTTGAGCACAGTCGAGCCGCCGTGTGACCAGCCGAGCAGCACGATTTTCTTCGCGTCGATTCCGGGCTGCGTTTTGAGCCACGCGTTCGCCGCCATCACGTCCTGCACGCGGTCAATTTGCCGGATAGTTCGCGACTGCATTTTTATCGTGCAGACTTCTTCAAAGCGACGCGACGTAAAACTTTCGGGTAACACCACCGCGATGCCGCGCTCAATGAACCAGTCTTTCGCCGCTTTGTGCCGTGCGTTCAGGTTGCGATTCGCTCCCAGCCCGCCGCACCCGTGCAGCAGAATCGCAGCGGCTCCGGTCGCGGTCTTGGCGTCGGGGGTGAACCACTGTGCGCGCAACGTTTTGCCTTCGCCGATGTGTTCGGCCGGGATTGTGATCAATTCAGCGTGAGCAAAGCCCGTGGTCAGAAAGCAGGCGGCGAGGAGTGCGGCGCGAATTGTTGGCATGGCTACACCAACACCGTATCGCCATCAGGCGGCAATTCGCGCGAGCGACCATCCGGCCCAATCGCCACGTAGGTCAATTCCGCCTCGGTCACCTTCACCACCACCGTGCCGCGATTGCGCTCGGAATAAACCTCAACATCAACGGTGATTGACGTGCGTCCAACGCGCTTGACCGCCGCATAAAAACTCACGACGTCGCCAATCTGCACTGGCTGTTTGAACAAAAATTCATTCACCGCGACGGTCGCGATTCGCCCCTTCGCACGTCGCACAGCGGGCACGCTACCGGCCAGATCCACCTGCGACATGATCCAGCCGCCAAAGATGTCGCCGTTGGCGTTAGCGTCTGCGGGCATGGGGATGACGCGCAGTGCGAGGTATTTATCGGTGGGGAGAGTGGTGATTGTGTTTTCCATTGGGGTCAGGGCGCGTCAAGTGGAAGAAGCACCCTCACCCCAACCCTCTCCCGGAGGGAGAGGGGGCAGCGCAGCGCTAGCCCAGTTGCGCCAGCATGTTCTCGGCAAACGAGCAGTTTGCAGGGCCGACGCCTTCAACGTTGACTTGCTTCACAACGCCGTTGTCGACGAAGAGCGAGAAGCGCTGGCAACGAACGCCCATACCTTTGGCCGTGAGATCGAGCTCAAGGCCCAACGCTTTGGTGAACGCGGCTGAGCCGTCGGCCAACATGCGCACTTTGCCCGCGACGTTTTGCGTTTGGCCCCAGGCACCCATGACGAAGCCGTCGTTGACCGCCATGCAGACGATTTCGTCAACGCCTTTGGCTTTGAGCGCATCGAAGTTTTTGACGTAGCCCGGAACGTGTTGTGCCGAGCAGGTTGGGGTGAACGCGCCAGGCAAGCCGAAGATCACGATCTTTTTGCCAGCGGCGAGCGCGGCGATGTCTACCGGCATCGGTGGCATCGGGCAATTTTTTGCCTCGTCCTGGCCTGCGGATTCGGTGAGGGTGGCTGCGGGGAGGTTGTCGCCGATTTTGATGGTCATGTTTGAATTTCCAAAGTTGTCATGTTGAGCAAAGCGAAACATCAGGAGGTGCCTGCGGTACGCTTTTTTGAGCATCGTTCGTGTGCCCGCTGATCCTTCGCTTCGCTCAGGATGACAGCCAAATGGCAAACGGAATCTGCAATCAGCGAAAATTATCGTCGATATGAGTCACCTTCTTCCCTACAAGGCCTTTGCCGAGCATTTGGCCGACCTCGCGCGCCCCATCGCGAGGCGCTATTTCCGCTCTGAATTGACGATTATCGACAAGCCGGATGCGACGCCAGTCACGCTGGCGGACATGGAGATTGAGACGCGGCTGCGCGAAGAAATTGCGCGCGAATATCCGGCCCACGGCATTCTTGGCGAAGAGCACGACAGTGTGAATTTGGCGGCCGAGTGGGTTTGGGTGCTTGATCCGATTGATGGCACCAAGGCCTTTACTTGCGGTAAGCCGCAGTTCGGCACTTTGGTGGCCTTGACGCATCACGGTGAGCCATTGATTGGCGTGATTGATCAGCCGATTACCGATGAGCGTTGGGTGGGGGTGAAGGGTTCGGGCGCAACGTTTAACGGTGTGCCGATGCAGGTCAGCGGCAAACGCAAGCCCCTGTCTGAGACGATTTTGCTGGTCACCGCGCCTGAGCAATTCACGGGTGATGGTGCGGCTGCGTTTGCGCGATTGAAGGCAGCTTGCAAGGGCGTGTACTACGGTGGCGACTGCTACAACTACGCGCTTGTTGCGTCCGGGCATGTGGATCTGGTCGTGGAGATGGGATTGAAGACCGTGGACTTTGCAGCGCTGGTGAATCCGATCATTGAAGCGGGTGGGGTGGCTTGCGATTGGGCGGGGCGGGAGCTTACGCTTGCAAGCGATGGGACGATTGTGGCTGCTTCGAGTCGAGCGCTTGCCGATCAAGTGCTGCGAATGCTTAACCGATGAAGTGGGTTGATCGTCCTTGTAGGAGCGGCTCTGCCGCGACCGTTGCACGAGCGATGTGTCGAGCCGCACGCGTAGGCGTTCGTCGCGGCGGAGCCGCTCCTACAAAAACGTGTCCCCCATGATCAATCCGCTCCTTCGTGCCCTCGTCGAACGTGAAGTAAAAAATCGCTTCCTCGGCGGCGTGCTCTCGCCGATATGGTGGCTGGCGCAGCCGTTGCTGTCGCTGGGTGTTTATGCGCTCGTGTTCGGTCTCTTCATGCGTGCGCCGGTTCCGGCGCAGTATGGCGACAGCTACGTCGCGTTTCTCGCGGTGGGTTTGTGGCCGTGGCTTGCGTTTGCGGAGAGTGTGACGCGCGGCGCGACGAGTCTGATTCAACAGGCTTCGCTCATTACAAAGACCGCGTTGCCGCGTGCCTTCGTGCCGTTGTCCACGGTGCTGGTGACATTCGCGCTGAACTGGTTGGCGCTAACGGTAATCGTGGTGCTGTTCGCTGCGCTTGGATTTCAGGTGCATTTGAGCGGAATTCTGTTCTCGCTGCCCGCATGGTTCGCGCTGTTCTTCGCGGCGCTCGGGTTCGCATGGGTCGTGTCCACCGCGCAGATTCTGGTGCGCGATATTGAGGGCGTTCTGGGGCCGCTGTTCATGTTGCTCTCGTTTGTGTGCGGTATTCAATATGGCGTGGAATCGATCCCGGCGGCGTATCGTGATGGCGTCATGGCGAATCCGTTTACGCACTTGATCGCACGCATGCACGACACCTATCTTTCAGGCGGGGGTGCTTCATGGGTGGACGCGATGCTGCTTGCGGGCGGCGTTGCGACTGCGTTGATAGGCTACGCTTTCTTCACGCGGGTTGCGCCGCATGTGGATGACTATTTATGAGCGAAGTCCTGCTCACGGCTTTTACAAATCGTGCGCCGCGTGTGGACGCTCGTCAATGAGCGAAATACTCCTCACGACTCTTACAAACCGTGCGCCGTGTGTGGACGCCCATCAATGAGTGAAATTCTGCTCACGGTCAGCCACGTCAGCAAAACGTTTCCGCGCATCGGGCGGCATGGCGCGGGCTTTGCGGCGCTGGCACGGCTGCTGATCGCGAAGCCATCGAGCGAAGGTTTTCACGCGTTAACCGATATTGATTTCACGGTGCGACGCGGCGAGTCGTTCGCGCTGGTCGGCGAGAACGGCGCAGGCAAATCAACGCTATTGAAAATTATCGCGGGCGTGCTGCAACCCAGCGCGGGAAGCGCCAAACGTATCGGCACGGTCGGCGCATTGCTGGAACTGGGCGCAGGCTTTCATCCCGAGTACACGGGCCGCGAAAACCTGAAACTATCAGCGGCGTTGCAGGGTTTGACCGGGGCTGCGTTCGACGCACAGCTCGATTCAATCATCGCGTTCGCCGACATCGGCGAACACATCGACGCACCGATCAAAACGTACTCCAGCGGCATGGTGGTGCGCCTCGGGTTTGCGCTGGTGACCGCGCTCAAGCCTGATCTGCTCATCACCGACGAAGTGCTTGCGGTGGGGGATGAATCATTCCAGAACAAATGCATCACCTGGATGGAGTGCTACCTCGCCGACGGCGGCACTTTGTTGCTGGTGTCGCATTCGCTCTATCACGTAAAAAAACTCACGCAGCGTGCGGTGTGGCTCGATCACGGCGCGATGCGCATGATTGGCTCGTCCGCCGATGTGTCGATCGCATATCAGGCGTTTCACGAGGCGAAACAGGCGGGAGCGAAGCAGGAGGCGCTGGCGAAAGATGGTCGTGACGCATCGGCTTTGGGCCAATACGCGGTGACCGATTTGCGACTGGACAATGTGACGATACATGGAATGAGTGTTCGCGGTCGCGTCAAAAGCCGTGACGGGCGACGACCACAAGTCGCTGTGGGCATTGTGCGTATGGACGGCACGCCGGTTTATGGGACGACGTCCGAGATTGATGGCGTCGCCCTCCGCGACGTTGGCGCAAGCGCTTTTGAGTTTGCACTCACTTTCTCGGAGTGGGCTTTGCTGCCTGGGGCATACAAGCTTCGGGCGCATGCGATGGATCCGGAAGGCATGCGTGTTTACGACACAGTGGAGCGTGATTTCACGGTGCTCGGCGATTCGCGCGAACAGGGTTTGGTGCGATTGCCGCATCGTTGGGACTCGTAAACCGCGTTCGACGGCGAATTGGCTTTTCGCTGAAACGGCGGCTGATCAGGGGCTGCGCGTCGATTTGGAAATAAGTCGATTTGGGCACGAATAGCGGCTTAGCCCCAATGAAACCGCCGTCGCATCAAAAAGCTGATCCTCTAACCGACTGATAAATCGCAGGAATCGCGCGGTTTGTGCATTGCAACAATTCCCGATTGCTGACTATAATTGTGGGCTTTGTTGGATTGACGTTACGCAAATCGTCGCTGGCAACAAGAAACTACAAGAAACCGCCGCGCACCAATTTGTCGGAGCGCTGTCTTCATGGAAATCTCGTTTTGTTAGTTCGCTATGTTGAGTGAAATCAGTCTGCAAAACCCGACCATTGTCCGGATGCTTTATTGGCAGTTGGGCATAACCGTCGGGTTCGCTGTGATCGCAGGGTTCATCTCGGGGGAGCATGGAGCGGTGTCCGCCACATTGGGCGGCTTGACCAACGTCTTCGCCTCGCTGATCTATGTGTTCGTAGCAAACTTTGGATTGAGCCACTCGAACGGAACAGGCCTTTGGCCCATCCTTCGGGCGGAACTCGTGAAACTTGTTTTTATAGCCGCTCAGCTCGGTGTAATCATGAGGTTCTACGATGCGGTGGTGTTCACCGCACTGTTTACGACATTTTTGGTGACCTTGTTGGCGTGGAGAGCAGCTTTGTTCACCGGCGCTGGCAAGCAAACCGAAGCGACAAGCAAGTAACTAACGAAAACAACTGACGCGGTACAAAAAAATTATGTCCGAAGCCAGCAGCGGCACCCAATCCGCCACTGAATACATTCAGCACCACCTGACCAACCTGCAAGGCACGGTCGGTGGCAGCATGTTCAATATCGACACCGTCGTCATGGGCTGGTTGCTGGGCGCACTCGTGTTTGGCGGCCTGTGGATTCTTTCGCGCGGCGTCAAGACTGAGGGCGTACCGGGCAAAGCTCAGGCGATGTTCGAACTGCTTTATGAATTTGTCGACGCTCAGGTCAAAGACATGTTCACCGGTGATCGCCGCTGGATCGTTGCGGTTTCGTTCACCGTGTTTGTGTGGATTCTGGCGATGAACTCGGTGAAGTTCCTGCCCGTGGATTTTGTCGGCGTTGCAACCCATACGTTTGCCGACGCATGGAAACCGGTCGCTACGGCCGATCTGAACACCACGCTTGCGATTTCGCTATCGGTCATCCTGTTAATGATCGTCGAGAGCATCAAGGTAAAAGGCATTGGCGGCTACATCCACGAACTGACGATGACGCCGTTCCATGGCGGCAACCTGGTCGCGAAGATCGTGCTATTGCCCCTCAACTTTCTGTTCCAGATGATCGAGCTCCTGTCCAAGCCGCTCTCGCTTGCTCTGCGTCTATTCGGCAATATGTATGCGGGCGAAGTAATCTTTTTGTTGATATCGCTGTTGGCCGCGGCCGGGATATTCGGAGTGCTTAGCGGCGCGGTTCTGCACGCTGGCTGGGCCATCTTCCACCTCCTTGTGGTTCCGTTGCAGGCGTTCATTTTCATGATGCTCACGGCGGTGTATCTGGCTATGGCGCACGAGCACCACTAGCAGTCGCGTAGTACTGATTTCGTCACTTTATCTCTTAATCTCTCTGTAAAAAAGGAAACAAAATGGAAGTCATTCAAAAAATGATGGTTATCGCTTCGGTGCAGGGCTACACAGCCATTGCAGTGGGCATCATTATTGGCCTCGGCGCGCTGGGTGCCTGTATCGGTGTGGGCATCATGTGCTCGAAGTTCCTGGAATCGGCTGCTCGCCAACCTGAACTGATCCCACAACTGCAAGGCAAAGTGTTCCTGCTGCTCGGCCTGATCGACGCATCCTTCATCATCGGCGTTGGTATCGCAATGTTCCTGGCGACCAACAATCCGCTGTTGAACGCCGTTCTCAACGTTAAGTAATTCTCGCCGTTGCAATTCCCTTGCAAACCTCTTTAGCAACCTTCTACATCGGAGTCGCCGCATGAATCTCGGCATGACGCTCCTGCTGCAAGGCATTGGCTTTTTCATATTTCTGTTCGTCGTTTACAAGTTCGTGTTGCCGCCACTGGCTGACGCGGTCGATGGTCGTCGCCGTCAAATCGCTGACGGCCTGGCCGAAGCCGAAAAAGGTAAAGCATCGCTAGCGACCGCGCAAAAAGAAGTCGACAAGATCATCGCCGAGGCCAAAGCCAAGGCGTCCGAGATTGTTGCTCTGGCTGAAAAGCAGCGCACCGCCACCATTGATGCGTCCAAAGGCGAGGCAAAAGCCGCCGGTGATCGCGAAAAGCAAATGGCTGCGGACGAAATCGCCCAACTCTCGGTGAAAGCCAAAGCAGAGTTGCGTGATCGCGTGGCTGATCTGGCCGTTGCCGGTGCTGAACGAATCCTCAAGCGCGAAATCAACCCGCAAGTCCATTCGGAACTGTTGGGCCAGTTGAAGGCTGAGCTGTAACCATGGCTGAACTCGCGACCATCGCCCGTCCGTACGCAGAAGCAGCGTTCGCGCTTGCCCGCGACGGCGGCGCGTTGCCGAAATGGGCCGACACGTTGAGCCTTCTGGCAGCGGTCGCGTCTGATGCCAAAGTATCGGCGGCGGTTGACAACCCCAAGCTTTCGGTCGAACAAAAGCAGTCGCTATTCACCACTGTGATGGGCGACAGGCTGGACGTGGCGACCACGAGCTTTGTCAACGTGCTGCTCGACGCGGATCGCATCAAGCTGTTGCCGCAAATCAACGAGCATTTTCAGGCGTTAAAGCGCAACAACGATAACGTGGCGCGCGCCACCATCGTCTCGGCTTTCCCGCTGACCGATCAGCAACGGGAAGAGTTGAAGGGCGCGCTCGCAAAGCGTTATTCCCGTCAGATTGACACCGTGGAAGAAGTTGATCCCACGCTCATCGGCGGTGCCAAGATCATCGTCGGCGATCAGGTGATTGATCGCACCGTCGTTGGCCAATTGAACAAGATGTCACGCCAAATCAAGGCGTAGTGTCATTCTGAACGCAGTGAAGAATCAGGTAGCTCAGAGTCAATCTCGAACTTAGCTGAAATGTATGCAACGTGATCCTTCGCCTTAGGCTCAGGATGACAGCGACCCCGAAATAACCGAATTAATTACCTCCGCCTCTGGAGACAAGAATGAATCTAAATCCCTCTGAAATCAGCGAACTGATTAAAGCCAAGATCGCGAATCTTGATGTTGGCAGCGAAGTGCGGACCCAGGGCACGGTGGTCTCGGTGACCGACGGTATCTGCCGCGTGCATGGCCTCGCAGACGTGATGCAAGGCGAAATGCTGGAGTTTCCCGGCAATACGTTCGGCCTCGCATTGAACCTTGAGCGCGACTCCGTTGGTGCCGTGATTCTGGGCTCCTACGAGCACATCACCGAAGGCGACACGGTTAAATCAACCGGTCGCATTCTGTCGGTGCCAGTCGGTCGCGAACTGATTGGCCGCGTGGTCAATGCGTTGGGCGAACCGGTCGACGGCAAAGGCCCGATCAACGCCAAAGAAACTGACGTGATCGAAAAAGTCGCACCGGGCGTGATCGCCCGTAAATCGGTCTCGCAGCCGGTGCAAACCGGCCTGAAATCGATTGACGCAATGGTGCCTGTCGGTCGTGGTCAGCGCGAACTGATCATTGGTGACCGTCAAACGGGTAAGACTGCGGTTGCCATCGATACGATCATCAACCAGAAGGGCAAAGACCTCGTCTGCGTTTATGTCGCGATCGGCCAAAAGGCTTCGACCGTCGTGACGCTGGTCAAAAAGCTCGAAGAAAAAGGCGCGATGGCGTACACCATCGTTGTCGCAGCTACGGCCTCTGATTCGCCAGCGATGCAGTACCTGTCGGCCTACGCCGGCTGCACGATGGGCGAATACTTCCGTGATCGCGGCGAAGATGCATTGATCGTTTACGACGATCTGTCAAAGCAAGCCGTTGCCTATCGTCAAATTTCGCTGTTGCTGCGTCGTCCTCCGGGCCGCGAAGCGTTCCCCGGCGATGTGTTCTATCTCCACAGCCGTCTGCTTGAGCGCGCCGCTCGTGTGAACGAAGACTACGTCGAGAAATTCACAAAGGGTGCCGTTAAAGGCAAGACTGGCTCGCTGACCGCGCTGCCAATCATCGAAACGCAAGCGGGCGACGTCTCGGCGTTTGTTCCGACCAACGTGATTTCGATTACCGATGGCCAGATCTTCCTTGAGACCGATCTGTTCAACGCCGGTATCCGTCCCGCGATTAACGCCGGTATCTCGGTGTCCCGCGTCGGTGGTGCAGCTCAAACCAAGATCATCAAAAAGCTCGGTGGCGGTGTTCGTTTGGCCCTTGCCCAGTATCGCGAGTTGGCGGCGTTCGCGCAGTTCGCGTCTGATCTCGACGAAGCTACCCGCAAACAGCTGGAGCGTGGTCGCCTGGTGACCGAGCTCATGAAGCAGGCTCAGTACGCACCGTTGTCTGTCTCCGAAATGGCATTCACGCTGTTCGGCGTGAACGGTGGTTTCTTCGACGACGTACCTGTGGCTAAAGCATTGGCCGCTGAAAAAGCACTGCATAAATTCATGCAGACCAAATACGCTGAGCTGACCCAGCGCATCGAAGACAGCAAAGATTTGCCGAAGGACGACGAGACGGCGTTGACCGCCGCGATGAAAGATTTCAAAGCTAACGGTTCTTACTAAGATGCAAACTACTGCGCTCATTGATGCGTCGTTGTCGATTTCGTTGCGTACATTTGTACGCGGCCTCAATCGACGCCTCGCCTCAATTTCGCTCGCTACGTTTGCATCATTGAACTAGGCGAAGCAAATCATGGCTGGCTCAAAAGAGATTAGAACCAAGATCAAGAGTGTTCAAAACACTCGCAAGATCACCAAGGCGATGGAAATGGTCGCCGCGTCCAAAATGCGCAAAGCGCAGGAGCGGATGCGCGCGGCTCGTCCTTATTCGGACAAAGTGCGCAACATTGCCGCGCACATGGCCGGCGCGAACCCGGAGTACCGTCATCCGTTCCTGATCAAGCGCACGGGCGCCAACAAAGTCGGCATGATCGTGGTCACGACAGACAAAGGCTTGTGCGGTGGCTTGAACACCAACATCCTGCGGGCGGTCGTTGCCAAGTTCAAAGAGTTCGAAGCGGCTGGCTCAAAAGCTCAGGTCACGGCGATTGGCAACAAGGGCTTCAGCTTCATGAATCGCCTCGGCGCTCAGGTTGTGTCGCACGTCATTGGCATCGGCGATACGCCCCATCTTGAGAAGATGATCGGCGCTGTCAAAGTGCAGCTTGACGCCTACGAAAAGGGCGAAGTCGACACTGTTTATCTGGCCTACACCCGCTTCATCAACACGATGAAACAGGAATCTGTCGTGCAGCAATTGCTGCCGCTGACGTCGGACAAATTCGAGCAATCGGAAGCTGAGAAGCAGGCTTACGGCTGGGACTATATCTACGAGCCCGATGCACAAACGGTGGTTGATGAACTCCTCGTTCGCTACGTTGAGGCGCTCGTGTATCAGGCGGTTGCCGAGAACATCGCGTCCGAGCAATCGGCGCGCATGGTGGCCATGAAGGCTGCGTCCGACAACGCCAAAGATGTGATCGCCGAGTTGCAACTCTCGTACAACAAGGCCCGTCAGGCTGCGATTACCAAAGAACTCTCCGAGATCGTCAGCGGCGCTGCGGCCGTCGGTTGATCCCAAAAAATCTATTAGTTATTGAAATCACAGGATAAGACGATGAGCACGAATCAAGGCAGTATCGTTCAGTGCATCGGCGCGGTGGTGGACATTGAGTTCCCACGCAGCGCGATGCCGAAAATTTTCGACGCACTGACGCTCGACAGCACAGCGAATCACGCGGGCGTCGAACCCGGTCTCACCTTCGAGGTGCAGCAGCAGCTGGGCGACGGCGTGGTGCGCACCATCGCCATGGGCGCGTCCGACGGACTGCGTCGCGGCATGAAGATCAACAACTCCGGCATCGGCATTTCCGTGCCCGTCGGCAAGGCCACACTGGGCCGCATCATGGACGTACTGGGTCGCCCAATCGACGACGCTGGCCCCATCGCCACCGAAGAGCGCCGCGCGATTCACCAGAAGCCGCCGCTGATGGAAGACCTGAAACCGACCACCGAATTGCTCGAAACCGGCATCAAGGTGATCGATCTCATTTGCCCGTTCGCCAAGGGCGGCAAGATTGGTCTGTTCGGCGGTGCCGGTGTGGGCAAAACCGTGACGATGATGGAACTCATCAACAACATCGCTAAGAGCTACGGTGGTTACTCCGTGTTCGCTGGTGTCGGTGAGCGGACTCGTGAGGGCAACGACTTCTACCACGAGATGGAAGAGTCCAAAGTGCTCGACAAGGTCGCGATGGTGTTCGGTCAGATGAACGAACCCCCAGGCAACCGTCTGCGCGTCGCCCTGACTGGCCTCACGATGGCCGAAAAATTCCGCGATGAAGGTCTGGACATTCTGTTCTTTGTTGACAACATTTACCGCTACACGCTGGCCGGTACCGAAGTGTCCGCACTGCTCGGTCGTATGCCTTCCGCCGTGGGCTACCAGCCTACGCTGGCCGAAGAAATGGGTCGCCTGCAAGAGCGCATCACTTCAACGAAAACTGGCTCGATCACGTCAATTCAGGCCGTGTACGTACCAGCCGATGACTTGACCGATCCGTCACCTGCCACGACCTTCCAGCATCTGGACGCAACTGTCGTTTTGTCGCGCGATATTGCATCGCTCGGTATTTTCCCGGCTGTGGATCCGCTCGACTCAACGTCGCGTCAGATCGATCCGCTGGTCATTGGTGAAGTGCATTACAACTGCACGCGCGCCGTTCAGGCCACGCTGCAACGCTACAAAGAGTTGCGCGATATCATCGCGATTCTCGGCATGGACGAGCTGGCCCCTGAAGACAAGCTGGCCGTGTCCCGTGCCCGCAAGATTCAGCGCTATCTGTCGCAGCCGTTCAACGTGGCTGAAGTCTTCACCGGCTCGCCAGGCAAGATCGTATCGCTCAAAGACACCATCCGCGGCTTCAGCATGATCGTCAACGGCGAATGTGATCACCTGCCCGAGCAGGCTTTCTACATGGTCGGCGTGATCGAAGAAGCGTTCGAAAAAGCGAAGACACTAGTCTAAGCGCAGGTAGAACATGTCAACCATCCACGTAGACGTCGTCAGCGCCGAAGCCTCGATTTTCTCGGGCGAGGCGAAATTCGTTGCACTGCCGGGCGAATCGGGTGAGCTCGGCATTTTGCCGAAGCACACCCCGCTGATCACCCGCATCCGTCCCGGTGCGGTGCGCATCGAAAAGGCCGATGGCGGCGAAGAGTTTGTCTTCGTGGCTGGCGGCATTCTCGAAGTGCAGCCCGGCGTCGTGACGGTACTCGCCGACACCGCGATTCGCGGCAAAGACCTTGACGAGGCCAAAGCCAACGAAGCGATACAGCGCGCAGAAGAAGCGTTGCGTAACGACAAGTCAGACGTCAATGCTGCCGCCGCGCAGGCCGAACTGATCTCGGCTGTTGCCCAGCTTGCAGCGATTCGGAAATTGCGTGCGAGATAGTTGACCGTTGCAACAAAAAAGGCAGCTTTGGCTGCCTTTTTCATTTCCACACCCCAGTGGCTCTGACGCATCTGAGCGGGTACGCCGCCAAGCTTCGCTACCATTGAGTCATGCAGCACCCAGTTCCCTCCGCACCGCCCGTTGATCTCCTCGTAGTCGGCGGCGGCATCAATGGCGCAGGCATCGCGCGTGATGCGGTGGGGCGGGGCCTGTCCGTGTTGCTGGTTGAAAAGGACGATCTGGCGGCTCACACCTCGCAGTGGTCGTCCAAACTCATTCACGGCGGTTTGCGCTACCTCGAACATTACGAATTCCGCCTGGTCGGCGAAGCGCTGGCCGAGCGCGAAGTCTTGCTTCGCGTGGCGCCCCATCTGATCAAGCCGCTGCAATTTGTGCTGCCGCATGAGCCACATTTGCGGCCGAAGTGGTTGCTGCGCGCCGGGCTGTTTTTATACGACAACCTAGGTGGCTGGAGCGGACAAAAGCAGACATTACCAAAGTCGTTTGCCGCAAAACTGGGCCCGAGCAAGTCATCGAATTGGGGCGCAGGCCTGAAGCCGCAATTTGGCGAAGGTTTCGTCTACTCGGACGCGCAAGTCAACGATGCACGGCTTGTCGTGGAGAACGCAAAAGACGCGCGCGCGCGTGGCGCAGACATTCGGGTTGGCACGGCATTCGTCGGTGCAAAGCGCGTTGGCGACATTTGGCATGCGACCGTTCGTGATGGCAAATCAGGCGCAGAGCAATCGATCCACGCCCGCGCCATCGTCAACGCCGCTGGCCCGTGGGTCAAGGATTTGCTCGCGCACATCGACACGCCCGCCACCAAAGAAACTGTCAAACATATCAAGGGTTCGCACATTATCGTGCCGCGCGTTCACGACGAGCCGCACGCTTACATCCTGCAAAACAAGGATGACCGTATCGTGTTCGTCATCCCGTATTTCGAGCGTTTTTCATTGATCGGCACGACTGACGTGCCCGTGACTGATTTCGCGGCGCCGCAGATTACGGACGATGAAACGCAGTACCTGCTAGACCTCGCCAACACCTATCTGGCCAGACCACTGACGCGGGAAGACATCGTCTCGACCTACGCTGGTGTTCGTCCGCTGTATGACGACGGAGACGACGATCCGTCGGCAATCACCCGCGACTACACGCTCAAACTTGATCGCCATGATGGCGGCGCCCCGCTCCTGAATATCTACGGCGGGAAGATCACAACCTACCGCAAGCTTGCCGAACACGCGATCGAAAAATTGCTTCCGTTTTTCCCGAACGCGAAGACCGCATCATGGACTGACACGCCGTTGCAAGCAGGTGCAACTACAAAGTCGCTCGCAGCGCTCAGCGACAAGATTCAGACACGCGGTATCAGTGCCGGGTACGCCCATCGCCTCGTCAATCGCTACGGACTAGCCGCCGATCAGCTAGCGACTGCGGACATGGGCGAAATCTTCGACGACACATTCTCGGAGAAAGAAATCCCGTATCTGCGTGACCACGAATGGGCTCACTCCGCGCAGGCAATGTTGCAGCGCCGAACCAAGACCAATTTGCTCGCGTCGCCCGCTGCGCTTCCACGTATCCATGCTGCGATTGACGCGGCCCTCAAGTAGCGTGTCATGTTGACCCTGAGCTCGACGAAGGGGAGACATCAGGTGTACAACGACCCCGGCCCAATCTTTGCCACTATTTATGCAACCTGATCCTTCGCCTCCCGCTCAGGCTGACAACCAGCGCATGCAACCCCTCTCCGCGCTGACTAACGCGTCGCTACAGGGCATTGACTACCTCTTGTTCGACGTCGATGAAACCTTCACGACGCACGGCCTCATGCACGCTGAAACCTACGCGACACTGTTCGCGTTGCGCGATGCTGGCATCACCGCCGTCCCGGTGACCGGTCGCCCTTCCGGCTGGGGCAATGTCATGCTTTCAACATGGCCGATCAAAGCCTGTGTGACGGAAAACGGTGGCGTCATCTCCTGGAAAAACGCATCCGGCATCGCCGTGCAACAGGTCATCCACAGCGAACATCGCGGCGCAGGCTACATCGAAAAATTACGCACCCTGGGCGACGCAATCGCAACAAAATACCCGCAAGTCCGCGTCAGCGCCGACCAGCCGTACCGCCTCACCGATCTGGCCATCGACTACGCTGAACAATCGCACGACGTGAGCCCAAATGTCGTCACCGAAATCGCAGCCTGGATGCGCGTCGAGGGCTATCAAACCGCAGTCAGCAGCATCCACATCCACGCCTACAAGCCCGAAAACCACAAGGCCGACGGCGTCTACCCGCTGATGCAATTCGCATTCGCGATGGATCGTGAAACAGTGCATACTCGTGCAGCATTCATCGGCGATTCGCCCAACGACACGTCGCTATTCGCGTCCATTCCGATCTCGGTCGGTGTCGCCAATGTGTGCAGTAGTCTGGACAAAATCGCGACGCCCCCGGCCTATGTTTGCGAAGCAGAACGGGGGTCAGGTTTTATCGAATTTTCGCGGCGCCTGATCGCTGCACGCGCTTAGTTTCACGCTTCAACTCAGGATCAACATGCTTGTCATCCGCGTTCTCGCCCTAGTCCTCCTCTTTGTCGTTGCAGTGCTCCTGCTTTGGATCATCGTCGTCAACCTCACCAAACGTGAAGCGTCCATGTGGTACGGTGGCCGGCCGTCTTCGCTGGGAATGAAGGACGGCAAACTCTCCGGTCCCAAGCAAACGCCCAATAGTGTGGTCAGCGAAGGCGTTGCTACGACGCATCCTGCTTACGTCGCTCCCATCACATTCACCGGCGACGGGAAGACTGCGATGACCAAACTCGCCGCGATCATGCAAGCGATGGACGGTGTAACACTGGTCACCCTAGAAGACGCCTATCTGTGCGCCGAATTCAGAAGTAAAACCATGCGCTATACCGACGATTTTGAGGCTCGTCTTGATGCGTCAGCAGGCGTGATTCAGGTTCGCTCGGCATCGCGGCTGGGCAAACGGGATTTCGATGTCAACCGTCAACGCATAGAGGCGATTCGCGTCAGGTTTGCTGCGGAATAAGGCAAACCAGATCATGCCCGCCACGCCCACGCTTCGCTGGGTTTGCGCTTCTGCTTGTCAATCTCGACGACGACATTCGCAGCGCAGATCAAACTGATGATGGCGGTATGGACGTTGGCTTTGGGGCGACCGAACAGTGCATCAAAGTGCCTTTTGGCGAAGAAGTTCGAGCGGGATGATCTGAAGACGCCATGCGTACGGGCGCCATCACGGGCGGTCGCCCGAAAAAAAGACAAGTTGCATATTGCTGTAGCGATAGCAAAAAGCGATACAGCTTTGAACTGAAAGCCAGATTTAATACGGGTTTAGTGCGAGTTTAAGCCACAGTCGATATCCAGTGCAATTCACCTGCTGCCCTCCTACAGCCGATATTTGCAGGAAGAAGTTGTTACTAACGACGGATCCAAAGAGGGGGCTTGTTGTGTCTCGCGCCAGCCCGTATATCGTCAGATTTCCGTGCGAGGGCTTTGACTTTTTTCACGAATTGTCTTAGCTTTCGGCTTTTCCAAAGCAACGCCTAGAACAGTCGCTTTGGGTGCACAAGTAAACACACAGCATCAAGCGGGCAGTACAAACCCGCTGTTGTAAGAAGTGCTCCGGGGGGTTGAAATGATGACGTTTTGTGCTGCGCTCAACGTTCGCAAGTTCGTGTGGGGACTCGCTGCGGCATTGTCATTGTCCGCCCCGGCGTTCGCTGACTTGACGATTCCCGGCGGCGGCAGTTTCGATCTCGCTGGCGGTACGATGGATTTGGGCTGTACCGACGTTAGTGTTGCGGGCAACTTGACCCTCGGCGCGGGAACGCTGATCAACGTGCGCAACTTCACGGTGCTCGCGGGTGGCAGCGTCAATGCCGGGTCGGGTCAAATTTCGCTCGCAGGCAACTGGGCAAACTCCGGTAGTTTTGCTGCTGGCACCAGCAGCGTCAAATTTGTCGATGCGCCCGCCTGCGCCGCCGCCAGCACTATCAGCGGCAACACCTCGTTCTACGCACTGAGTTTCGTCAGCACGATCGGCAAGATATACAGCTTCGCGGTGGGCAGTACACAGCGAATTGCGTATCTGTTGACGGTAACAGGCACCTCCGCCACACCCATCCAGCTGCGCAGCACCAGCGCTGGCGCATCAGCCAATATCGATCTCGTCGGCCTTCAGTCGATGAACGAGCTGGCGGTGAACGATCTTGTCGCCACTGGCGTGTGGCTCGCGCCCTACCTGATCAATCGCAGTACGACATCATCGACGGTTCGTTGGTTCGGCGAGCCCGACTACGCACGTATCCCAACACTTAACAGCGCAATGCTCGCGCTCCTCATGTTGCTGCTCGGCATTGCTACTGTGTTCGCTTCAGGCGCGCGCCGCCCTTCAAATCCTCGTTCCCGTCCTAGCCCATCGAAGGACTTTCACGTATGAAATCTACCTTGCGCCTTTCGTCCGTTCGTGTCGCCGTGCTCGCCGCATTGGCGCTGGCTACGCCCTACGCTTTCGCCGCAGATGTTGAAATCAAGGCGCCCCCCGGTGGCAGAGTCGTCATCAAGGATTCAACCGGCGCCACCACGTTACTCACCGTCGATCCCTCCGGCCTGATCATCGTGCCGGGGCTGCCTGCCACGAGCGGCACGTCCGCTGGTATCGTCTGTTTCGATAGCAGCGGGACGCTAGTCAAGTGCCCGCCCACGATCGGCGCTGCCGGCGCCACCGGTGCAACGGGTGCCACGGGTTCTGTGGGGCCAACCGGCGCAACGGGCCCCGTTGGCCCAACAGGAGCTACAGGAGCTATGGGCGCGACGAGCACAGTCGCAGGCCCCGTGGGTGCCACCGGTTCGACTGGCGCAACGGGTCCTACGGGTGCAACCAGCACGGTCGCTGGTCCCACCGGCGCGACGGGTCCCATCGGATCCACAGGAGCTACCGGTGCGACGAGCACAGTCGCAGGTCCAGTGGGTGCTACCGGCTCGACCGGCGCAACGGGTGCCACAGGCGCTACAAGTACCGTAGCCGGTCCCACCGGCACCACAGGTCCGGTCGGCCCAACGGGAGCTACGGGCGCGACTAGCACCGTCGCAGGTCCTGCCGGAGCGACGGGCCCAACGGGCGCAACCGGAACAACAGGTGCCACCGGCGCAACTGGCTGGATCGGCGTACCAGGAGCACCAGGAGCACCAGGAGCGACGGGCAGTACGGGAGCGACTGGTCCGAGCGGAACAGGGCTTACCGTCCGCAATTCGTCAGGCGTTTCTCTGGGCACAGTTGTGGGTTTAAACGTTGGGAATGACAGTTTCACCAATGTCATTACGTCAACGGGCCATTACGTGCAGACCGCATTTAACGGCGCAATTATCAACACAAGCCAGCTCTATTTCGCGAGCGCGGACTGCACTGGAACCCCATACCTCAACTCCGGATCAACTACCCAGCTCCGATCGCGGTACGCGAAGACAGTGCTTTATTCCTTCAACACAGGCAGCGCATACACATTGAGTGCGCCCAACGCGAACGGCCTAGCAACGGCGAAAACACAAGCGACTATCGGCATAGTAGTCGCCTCGGGGGAAGACGCTGGCACGGGAATCTGTACCGCAGGTCCACAGAACCTAAATCTGTTTGAGTTGACTGCGGCTACCTTCCCGTCGGTTGGGCTACCGGCACGCAACTCTCAAGCACAGCCGCTGGCGGTACCGCTGCAGTTCCCCTAGTGGGCGCACTTTCATGGTGCCAGAACAGGCCATCCGTTTAGAGTGAGGCATGCGTGGCGGCTTCAGTCGGCAGAACCCGCTATCGCGGCACGCCCATTCCTGTTGCGACCACCGGCTTAGGCGTGTTGCCTCAGGGCAGCGGCGTGATCATCATCGACTACGCGCCGTAGAAGTCGGCGTTTTTCTGAATCCGTTCCTGCTCGGTCGCAGGAACGCCTGATGATGGATCAAGTAGCGTCTTGGCGGCAGCGGCACCCTGCGCAAACGCTGTCGCCGTTCCGACGTAGTAGGCGCTGATCGCGAGTTCGTCCAGCGCCCGCCATTCGTAGGTCGCTTTGTCGACAAACAGCCGGTCATGCGGTAGCGCTATTTCGGTGGCCAGGCGGGCGTACAGGTATGCGATGGCGTTCTCGCCACGCAGTCGATGAAAACGCGCCAGTTCGGCTAGCGATTCGGCGCGTGATGGTCGCTTTTGAAACGCGCGCAGGAAGGCCGCGCTTACCCGCTCCGGTGCTTCCGCGAGACGTTCGGTCAGCACCGCTACCTGAAACAGTGAGTACCAAACCTCCTCGTCCCAACCACCCATCGTGGCACGCCGTT
>Ga0335397_10001176_pt1 | contig 35492 bp, 25 predicted proteins | sample MAT04_FD_205740 | JGI IMG/M metagenome (GOLD analysis project Ga0335397, IMG submission 205740) | Freshwater microbial communities from Lake Fryxell liftoff mats and glacier meltwater in Antarctica - MAT-04 (spades assembly) (version 2) ... | reverse complement strand
TCTCGTCCACCATCACCTCGGCCAGCTGCCGGACGATCTCGCGCTTCGGGAGCTCGGGCGGCTCGCCGCCCGACCAGAACGCGTAGACGTCCTTGAGGTCCTGGACGCGGACCGCGTCGAGATGCTCGAGGAGCCGGACGCCGCCGCGGTCGCGACGGGAGGCGATCGCTTCGCTCACGCGACCTCGCTCGCGCCCTCGAGGGCGTCGGCGGCGGGCGGCGGGGCGACGGTGATCTCGTACGCGTACCCCTGCTCCGTGAGGAACAGCTGGCGGTGCTGCGCGAACGTCTCCTCCGACGTCTCGTGGGAGACCAGCGTGTAGAACCGCGCCGTCCTCCCGTCGCCCTTGGGGCGCAGGATGCGCCCGAGGCGCTGCGCCTCCTCCTGGCGGCTGCCGAACGTGCCCGAGAGCTGGACGAGGACGCTCGCCTCGGGGAGGTCCACGGCGAAGTTGCCGACCTTCGACACGACGAGCACTGGCAGGCGGCCGCCACGGAAGTCGTCGTACAGCGTGCGGCGGGCCTCCGCGGGCGTGCAGCCCTCGACGAGCGGCGCGCCCAACCGGCGCGCGGCCGCGTGGAGCTGGTCGAGGTACTGGCCGATCACGAGGACGGGCTCGCCCCGGTGCCGCGCGACCGTCTCCTCGAGCACCGCGAGCTTGGCCGGGTTCTCCGACGCGAGGCGGAAGCGGTCGCGGCGGTCCGACGCGGCGTACTGCGCGCGCAGCGCGCGCGGCATCGGCACCCGCACCTCGGTGCAGACGGCCGCCGCGATGAACCCACGGCGCTCGAGCAGCTTCCACGGGAGGTCGAAGCGCTTGGGCCCGATGAGGCTGAACACGTCCTCCTCACGGCCGTCCTCGCGCAGCAGCGTGGCCGTCAGGCCGAGGCGTCGCGTCGACTGGATGCCCGCGGTGACCCGGAAGACCGGCGCCGGGAGCGTGTGCACCTCGTCGTACACCACGAGGCCCCAGTCGCCCGAACGGAAGAGCTCGAGGTGGGTGAACGCGTCCGTCTTGCTGCGGCGGTGCGTGAGGATCTGGTACGTCGCGACCGTGACGGCCCGCACGTCCTTCGTCGCGCCCGTGTACTCGCCCACCTGGTCCACGGCGAGCTCGGTCTTCTCGAGGAGCTCGCGTTTCCACTGGGAGACGGCCGTCTGGTTCGTGGTGAGGATCAGCGTGCGCCGCCCCACGCGGGCCATGACCCCGATCCCGACCACCGTCTTCCCGGCGCCGCAGGGCAACACGACCACGCCGTTGCCGCCGAGCGGGCTGCCGTCGCGCCAGAACGCATCGACGGCGTCGCGCTGGTAGTCCCGCAGGCCGAAGGGGCGCCCGTCGGGGAGCGCCGACCGGACCTTCACCTCGAGGGGCGCGCCCTCGACGTAGCCCGCGGCGTCCTCCACCGGCCAGCCCATCTTCACGAGGGCCTGCTTCACCTCGCCGCGGTGCGCCTCCTCGACGCCGAGCCGCCCGTCGCCGCGGCGGGCGAGCAGCCCTCGTCCGAGGGGGTTCGACGCCACCTCCTCGAGCAGCAGCGGGTCGTCCGCCGTGAGCACGAGGCCCGGGCCGTCGTCGGCCCGCGTCATCCGCAGGCGACCGAACCGCGCGTGGAGGTCGCGCACGTCGCGGACGACGTTTTTCGGCAGGTCGAAGCGGCTGAAGCGCTCGAGCGTCGCGACCATCTCGTCGGCCGGGAGGCCGGCCGACGCGGCGTTCCAGATCGACAGCGGGGTGATCCGGTAGGTGTGGACGTGCTCGGGCGACTTCAGCAACTCGCAGAACGGCGCGAGCGCGTCCCGACAGGCGTCGGCGTGCGCGCCCCCCATCTCCAAGAGGAGCGACCGGTCGCTCTGGACGATCAGCGGTTGGTCCGGGCGGTAGGTCATGGGAGGACCGGCGATCCCCCGGGGGCGGGGAAGGCCCAGGATTTGGCGGCGATTTCCGAGATCGAAAGGGTCGAGGGTAGCCCGACAGGGGGGGCGGTCAAGCGGAAGCGGGCGCTCCCCGGGGGTGGATCGTTCCCCCCGCCGCCGGGGTCCGCACGCACGCTTCCGCTACAAGCCTTGGAGAGGAGAGAGGTTCCGTCGCAACTCCTCGTGGATCATGCCGTTGCTGGCGACGAGATGGCCGCCGAAGAGCCAGTCCTCCCCGCCGCGGACGTCGGTCAGCATCCCGCCGGCGGCCAAGACGATCGCGGCCCCCCCGGCGACGTCCCAGGGCCGCAGGTGGAGCTCCCAGAACGCGTCGAACCGTCCCGACGCGACGTAGGCGAGATCGAGCGCCGCGGACCCGATGCGGCGGACGCCGCGGGTCGTCCGGACCAGTCGCGCAAAGTTGTCGAGGTTGTCGTCGGGAAGGCGGTCGACGTCGTAGGCGAACCCCGTCGCGACGAGCGCCTCGGAGAGCATCGGCGTCACGCTGACCGCGATCGGCCGGTCGCCTTCGTAGGCCCCCTGCCCCGGCGCCCCCCAGAACGTCTGCCGCAGCGCCGGCGCGTGGACGACGCCGAGCACCGGCCGGCCCGCCTCGACGAGGCCCAGGCTGACGCAGAACGCCGGGATCCCGTGGACGAAGTTCGTCGTGCCGTCGAGCGGGTCCACGATCCACACCGGCCGGTCGGCGCCGCCGTCGCGGTCGTCGCCGGCGCCCTCCTCGGCGAGCAACCCGTGTTCGGGGAAGGCCTCGCGCAGCCGGCGCGCGATCAGCGCCTCGGCGTCGCGGTCGGCGGCCGTCACGAGGTCGCGGGGCCCCTTACGGGCGATCTCGGCGCCGCTCAGGCGGCCGAAGCGCTCCAGGAGCAGGTCCCCCGCCTCGCGGGCGATCTCGAGCGCGGTGTCGATCACGGAGTCTCCTCGGCCTGCGCGCGCCGGCGCGCCCAATAGGCGACGCGACGGGCGACCTCGCGCTCGTCGCCGACCTCGACGGGCGCGTAGAACCGCGCGCCGACGAGCGCGTCGGGCAGATAGGACTGCGCGACGAACCCGCCCGGGTGGTCGTGCGGATAGCGGTAGCCGGTGCCGTGGCCGAGGGAGCGGGCGAACGCGGTCGGGGCGTTGCGCAGGTGCGCGGGCACGGGCGCGTCGGGGTGCGCCCGCGCGGCCTCGTGCGCCGCGGCCATGGCCGTCACCACGGCGTTGCTCTTCGGCGCCGCGGCGAGGTAGACGACCGCGCGCACCAGGGCGAGCTCGCCCTCCGTCGCGCCGAGGAACTCGACGGCCTGCTTCGCCTCGAGCGCGACGCGCGTCGCGTGGAGGTCGGCGAGCCCCACGTCCTCGCAGGCCATCGCGACCAGGCGCCGCACGATCACGAGCGGATCCTCGCCGCCCTCGAGCATGCGTGCCATCCAGAACAGCGCGGCGTCCGGGTCGCTCCCGCGGAGCGACTTGTGGAAGGCCGAGAGCGCGTCGTAGGCAAGGTCGCCGCCGCGGTCGTACGTCGCGACGGCCCGCTGCGCGCCGACGGCCACGTCCTCGACGTCGACGGCGCCGTCGCCGCGCTCCACCGCGCGGGCCGCCGCGAGCTCGAGCGCGCCGAGCGCCCGCCGCGCGTCGCCCCCCGCGACGCGCCGCAGCGCCGCGCGCGCGTCCGGCGCCAGCACGACCGCGCCGGCGAGCCCCGCGGGGTCGGCGAGCGCCCGCGTGACGACGGTGTCGAGGGCGTCGTCGGACAGCGGCGTGAGCACGACGACGCGGACGCGCGACTGCAGCGCGCGCGTGAGCGAGAAGCCGGGGTTCTCCGTCGTCGCGCCGACGAGCACCACCGTGCCGTCCTCGACGTGGGGCAGGAACGCGTCCTGCTGCGCCTTGTTGAAGCGGTGGATCTCGTCGACGAAGAGGACCGTCCGGCCGCCGCGCCGCCGCCGGGCCCGCGCAGCCTCGATCACCGCGCGCACGTCCTTCACGCCCGACGTGACCGCCGAGAGCGCGACGAACGTCCCCCCCGCGTCGTGGGCGAGCGCGCGCGCGATCGTCGTCTTCCCGGTGCCCGGCGGCCCCCACAGCACCACGCTCGGCAGCCGCCCGGCCCGCGCGCCCTCGGCGAGCAGCGTCCCCGGGCCCGTGGCGGCGGGCTGTCCCACCACGTCCGCGAGGCGGCGGGGCCGCATCCGCTCGGCCAGCGGGGCGTCGGGCGCCGGCGCGCCGTCGCCCGGGGCGTCGGCGACTTCGGCGTCGGCGTCGGTCGGGAACGGCAGGCCCGGGCCGTCCGGGCTCCGGTCGGCGTCCGCGTCGTCGTCGGCGGGGCGCCGGCTCATTCGTCGAGGAGGAGGCGCGCGACGGCGTCGCCGACGGCCCGCCCGTCCACCTTCCCGTCGTTGACGAGCACCGCGAACGCGAACGCCGCGCGGCCGTCCCGTCCGTCGACGTACCCCGCGAGCGCGTGCACGCCGGTGCGGCCCAGCGTGCCCGTCTTCGCCCGCAGGCGCACCCGATCGCGCACGTCGCGGAAGCGCTTCTGCAGCGTGCCCTCTTCGCCGGGCACCGCCAGCGAGTCGCGCAGCAGGCCGCCCCAGAGCAGTTCCGCCTCCGCCGACGCCAACAGCCGCGCGAGGGTCGTCGCGGTCAGCCGGCTCGCGGTCGAGAGGCCCGAGCCGTCCACCACCCGCTGCCCCGGCGTCGCGAGGCCGCGCCGCGCGAGCGCGTCGGCGACCGCGCGCTCGCCGCTCTCCCAGCTGCCCACGCCGTCGCGCGCCGCGCCCGAGGCCTTGAAGATCAGGGACGCATAGAGGTTCTGGCTGCGCCGGTTCATCACGCGCAGCGCGGGCCCGAGCCCGTTCTCGACCGCCGCGATCTCCGTCGCGCCCCCGCGGTCCGCCGCGTCGCGCGCCGGGCGCGCGCCGCCCGCCACGGTCACGCCCGCCTGGCGCAACGCGGCAAGGAGCGCCGCCCCCGTGAACGCGAGCGGGTCGGGGACCGGCGCCTCGAAGCTCGCCTCGAGGCCGGGCCCGATGGCCCCGAAGACCCGGAGTCGGCGGTCGTTCGTGAAGGCACCGCCGACCTGCGCGGTCCGCTCCTCGACGGTGCGGGCCTGCGCGTCCACCGGCCACGGCCCCGCCGTGCTCGGGAACGTGACCCGCGCCGGCGCGCCGGCCGCCGCGGCCCCGCGCACCCGCACAGTCGCGCAGCCGTCGTTGAACGTGAGGCCCGCCACGGGCGCCCCGTACCAGTCGTCGAGGTCGCCGGCGGCCCAGGAGGGGTGGACGAACACGCGGTCGAACGGGCCGTCGTCGAGGACGAGCGCGCCCGTGACGGCCCGGACGCCGAGCTTCGCGACGGCCGCGGCCAGCTGCGGGAACGGCCACAGGGGCTCGCCGGGGTGGTCGCGCGACGAGAGGCCCGGGTCGCCGCTGCCCAGAAGCACGAGATCGCCCATCAACGTGCCGGTCGCCGGGTCCACCGTGCCGCGGCCGGAGAGGCTCGTGCGGAACCGGTGCCCGGGCCCGAGGACGTCGAGCGCCGCGACCGCGGTGGCCACCTTCGCGACGGACGCCGGGATCAGCGGCGTGTCGCCCTGGCGCTCGAACACGAGCGCCCCGGACGCGAGGTCCACCACGGCGACGCCGAGCCCGCCGGCGCGGACCCCGGCCCGGTCGAGGCGCGCGGCGAGCCGCTGCGGCAGCGGGCCGGCGGACGTGCGCTCGCGGGCCGTCGCTCGCGCGGGCGCGAACGCGCCGGCCGCCACGGCGGCGGCGAGCACCACGGAGAGGACCCGGAGGGGGCGCATGGGGCGACCCCCGACTGTATCGGGTGGGAGCCCCGCCCTCCGCACGGGCCCCCCTCCGCACCGGCCCCCTGGGTCCCTGGGTCACCGGGTCACCGGGTCACCGGGTCACCGGGTCACCGGGTCACCGGGTCATCGCCGGCCGGCCGGAGGCCGGGCCTCGCGTCGCCCTCCTGGATCCCGCGTGACGCCCTCGGGGCCGTCCCGTCGGCGCGCCGGGTGTCCCTCAGAGGCCGCGGAACGCCTCGGGCACCAGCGGAATCTCGCCCCGGCGCGCCGCGTCGATCGCCGCGAGCAGTCGCGCACGGTCGGCCGGCAGTCGGCCGCCGAGCGGCAGGTAGTTGCTCGCGTGGTTGCTGCGGAACACCGCGCCCGTGAGGCGCATCCGCTCCACGAGCACCCGCAACTCGTCGAGCGTCTCCTCGGGCGAGGGCAGCGCCACGTCGCCGCGCGCGACCTCGTCGAAGAACGGCGTGCCGGGCACGGGCGTCACGCAGAGGCACGAGACGAACCGCGGGTCCATGGCCGTCAGCGCGTCGGCCGTCGCCTCCGCGTGCGCGCGCCACCGCGCGCGCCCGCCGATGCCGAGCAGCACCATCACGCTCATCTTGATCCCGGCCGCCTGCGCGCGCCGGACCGCCTCGACCTCCTCCGCGACGGTCGCGCCCTTCACGATGCGCGCCGCCGTCGCGGGGTCGCCCGTCTCGAGGCCGAGATAGCCGATCGTGAGCTTGAGGTCGCGCAGGCGCGCCAACTCCGCGTCGGACTTGCGCAGCACCGAGACCGCGTTCACGTACGAACCCACGCGCGCCAGCGCGGGAAAGGCCGCGTTCAGCGCCTCGAGCACCGGCACGAGACGGGCGGTCGCGAGCGTCATCGCGTCGCCGTCCATCAGGAACACGCGCCGCGTGTCGGGCGCGAACCGCCGGGCCTCCTCGACGTCGGCGAGGACGTCGGCGAGGGGGCGCGCCTGGAACGTCTTTCCCTGGTACATCGCGCAGTAGGTGCAGCGGTTGTGGCTGCAGCCCAGCGTCACCTGGAGCAGGAGGCTGTCGGCCTCGGAGGGCGGGCGGTAGACGGGGCCGACGTAGCGCACGCCGCCACCCTACCCGGCGCGCCCGAGGAAGGCCCACGCGTCCGCGACGATCGCGTCGAGCGCGCTCCGCGCCGACGCGGTCCAACCGAGGTCGCGCGCGGCCCGCGCGGGGTCCGCCACGAGGACCGCCGGGTCGCCGGGGCGCCGCGGGGCCGCCCGGACCTCCACGCGCCGCCCGGTGGCCCGCTCCGCGGCCGCGATCACCTGGCGCACGGTGTGCCCGGCCCCGGTGCCGAGGTTCCACGCGCCGCCCCCGCGCCCGGCCTCGAGCCGCGCGAGCGCCGCGACGTGGGCCCGCGCGAGGTCCACCACGTGGACGTAGTCGCGCACGCACGTCCCGTCGGGCGTGGGCCAGTCCTCGCCGAACACGGCGAGCGGCGTGCCCGCGCGCGCGGCCTGCAGCGCAAGGGGGATCAGGTGCGTCTCGGGGTCGTGGCGCTCGCCGAGTCCGAGCGCGGGCTCCGCGCCCGCGGCGTTGAAGTAGCGCAGCGCGGCGACCTCGAGGCCCGACGCGGCGAGGACCGCCTCCGCGCGCGCCTTGCTCTCGCCGTACGGGCTCGTCGGCCGCTGCGGGTGGTCCTCGGGGACCGGCACGCGCTCGGGCGTGCCGTAGACCGCGGCCGACGACGAGAACACGAGCCGCCGCACCCCCGCCCCGTGGACGGCCGCGGCCAACGCCGCCGTGGCCGTCACGTTGGCCCGCTCGTACCCCGCCGGGTCGCGCACCGACTCCGCGACGGAGATCCGTCCCGCGAAGTGCAGCACCGCGTCCACCGCGTGGGCGGCGCAGGTGGCGCGGACGAGCGCCTCGTCCTCCACGCGTGCGACGACGAGCGGCACGCCCCGCACGGCCTCGCGGTGCCCGGCCGAGAGGTCGTCGAGCACGACGACGCGACGGCCCGCGGCGACGAGCGCGGCGACGGCGTGGCTGCCCACGTAACCCGCGCCGCCGGTGACGAGCACGGCGCCGCTCATGCGGGCGGCGGCACGGCGGCGCCGGCGAGCAGCGCCGCGGGGACGGTCTCGGTGGCGCGCTCGGCGACGGCGCGCCCGGCCCAGCGCTCGAGCACCTTGCGCGCCGACGCGAGGCCCGGCGGCCGGCGGTCGGCGTGGTGGCAGTCGCTCGCGATCAGGTCGATGGCGCCCGCGCGCGCGAGGGCCTTCGCGCAGTCGCGCGCCGCGTCGCGGAACCCGCCCGTGAGCGCCGACGCCGTCACCTGGAGCAGGGCGCCCTGGGTCCGCAGCGCCACGGCGTCGGCCGGCTTGTGCCAGAACGACGGGTTGCGCTCCGGGTGCGCGATCACGGGCGTCACCCCCTCGAGGCGCAGGCGGAACAGGACCTCGGACGCCTCGGGGGGCACGTGGGTGGGCGGGAACTCGACGAGCACGTAGCGCCGGCCGGGCGGCGACCCCGGCGGCGAGAACGTGGGCAGGCGCCCCGCGCGCGCGAGCGCGTCGAGGTCGGTCCGGTACCACACCTCGCCGCCGAGCCGCAGGTCGAGGTCGATGCCCGCTTCCGCGGCGGCGACGCGCAGCGCGGCGACCGCGATCTCCGCCCGCTCCCGCGCGACGTCGTACGTCGGGCCCAGGGCGTGCGGCGTCGCGCAGAGCACCCGCGTGCCGTCGGCGACCGCCGCCCGGAGCATGGCGAGCGCCTCCGGGAGGTCGATGGCGCCGTCATCGACGGCCGGCAGGACGTGGGCGTGGAGGTCGAGCACGCCCCTACTTCGACCGCGGCGGCAGCCCGGCCCGGCGCTCCGCCACCCACCGGCCCCACCACGCGGCCGTGCGGTCCTGGAGGGCGCGCATCCCCGCCCGCGTCACGTCGGCGTCCGACACCGAGGGGAACGCGGGGAACACCCGCTTCTCGACGTCGGTGACGCCGCCGCGGGCGACCACGTCGCGCATGGCTCGGTACGCCGACGACATGACCTCGAAGTCGGGGTCGAGCACGAAGCGGTAGAGGTAGCGCTCGGGCGTCGGCTCGCGCTTGCCAACGGCGAGCAGCGCGTCGACGGCCTTCAGCTTGAGGTCGCGGGCGCCCGTCGAGTAGGACCACCGCCGCCACGCCTCCCGCGACGCGACGACCTCCGCCGCCGTGGACACCGCCGAGGTCCCCGCCGGTAGGTCCACGAAACCGGTGATGCGCGCGAGCGCGTCGCGGATCGTCTGGAACTCGAAGACGTCGGTGGACTCCACCTCGACGAGCGGCAGGAGGTACACGAGGCCCAGCGGGCTCCCGAGGTCCCCGAGCACCTCAGCGGCGAGCATGCGCACCTTCGGCACGTCGTCGTACAGCGCGATCTGCAGCAGCGGGATCTCGGGCGGCGAGATCGTGCCGTGGATGCGCACGACCCACGCGCGGCACTCCGGGTCGGGCTCGACCTCCGGGTGCAGGCGGCGCAGCAACTCCCCGTCGATGCGGGCGAGCAGCTCCATCTGCGTGCCCTCGTACACGGCGCGCAGCGCGCGGGCACGGATCGCGGGGTCGGGGCCCTTCGCGGCCCGGAACACCTGGTTCCAGTCCACGCGGCCGTCGGCGGTCGTCGCGGACGGGCCCGTGCGGGCGACCGGCGGCCCCTTCTTGAGCTCCTCGATCATGCCGAGGACGTCCTTCTTCGCGTCCTCGGGCAGGTGCGGCACCATCCGCTCCAGGGTGGTGCGCAGGCGGTCCCAGTCCTTCTTCTTCGCGTAACACGCGCGCAGCCGGTCGAGCACGTCGAGGTCGCCGGGCTGCGCGCGCGCGAGGCTCTCGAGCTCGCCGATCGCCGCGTCGAGGTCGCCCTTCTCGGCGAGGCAGACGGCGTACGCCAGGCGGTACTGCCGGTTGTCGGGCTCGCGGGTCCGCAGCGTGCGGGCCTCCTTCAGCGCCGACGCCACGTCCTTGCGCTGCAGGTGCACGTTCATCAGCAGGTAGCGGACGCGGAGGTCGTTCGGCTCGCGGTCGAGCCGGTCGTTCAGCAGCTTCAGCGCGCGGTCCCAGTCCTTCCGCTCGAGGGCCACGGCCGTCAGGACCTCGCGGGCCTCGACCTGGTCGGGACGGACGGCGAGCACGGCGGTCGCCTCGCGCTCGGCGCCGGCGAAGTCCTTCGCCTCGGAGAGGAGGATCGCGAGGCGCACGCGGGCGAAGTAGAAGCCCGGGTTCTCGCGGAGGACCATCTCCATCTGCCGACGGGCCGCCGCGGGGTCGCCGTTCCAGTACTGCGCGCGCCCGAGGAGGTACCGGTTGAGCACGCTCGGGTCGCGGCCCACGCGGCTCTCGTAGCGCTGCACCACGGCGTCGAGGCCCTTGCGGCGCCGGGCGGCCTCGAGGAGCGCCGTCTGGTCGGCGGTCTCCCGCTCGACCTCCAGCTCCCACGGCTGCTTCGGCGCGTCGGCGGCGGCGGCGCGGCGCGGCGGCGCGACCGCCCCGACGGCGACGACGACGGCGAGCCCCGCGAGCAGGGACGCGAGGCCCTGCGCGCGACGGGGCGTCGGGACGAAGGGACGACGGGCGGGGCTCATTGGGGCTGCGGGGGCTGCGCCCCCCACCACCCGGTCACGGCCGCGACCACCTCGGCGCGGCGGGCCGCGACGAGCGCCGCGGCGTCGAACCGCGGGAGCGTCGCCACCCAGGTCGCGTCGGCGCGCGCGACGCCCTTCGCTTGGTCGGCGAGCCGGAGCAGGAACCGGTACGCGGCGGTCCACACGGCCTCGTCGGGGTCGGTGACGAGCGCCCAGCCGAGCTCGTACGGCCGGACCTCGGCGGCGCGGGCGGCCGCGTCGAGGGCGCGCAGCTTTGCGTCCCGGGCCTCGCCGCCGGCCCACCACGTCGCGAACGCGGCCGCGAACGCCTCCGGCGTCTCGTCGGCGGCGACGGGCGCCGTGCCCGCGAGGCGGTAGATCGCGTGCCGCGCGGCGCGCGCCAGCTCCTCGTCCTTCGAGAGGGCGGCGGGCGCGAGCGCGGCGATGCCCAGGGGGTTGCGGAGCTCGGCGAGCACGTCGGCCGCCATGATCCGCACGCGGCCGTCCTTCTCGGCCGGGTTCCAGAGCGGGATGCGGACGAGGGGCGCGGTCTCCGACGACGGGTACCGCTCGAAGACGCGCAGCGTGAGGACGCGGTTGACCGCCAGCGGCTCGTACTGCGGCGTCAGGCGCTTGACGAGCGCGAACGTGAGCGGTGGCCGGATGACGAAGTCCTCGCGCGCCGCCTGCAGCAGGAAAAGCAGCGCCTTCGTGCGCGCCGGCCCGTCGCCCTCCTCGAGCTGGCGGGCGACGAGCTCCGGCGTCGGCTTCAGGGGCTGCGTCGCGCCCGCCGCGGCGGTCTTCTGACGGCGGATGCCGTCGACGATCGCGTCGACGCGCTTGCGCTCCGCATCGTCCTTCGAGACGCGGCGGAGGCGGGCGAGCACCTCGAGCGCCTCGTCGGGGTCGAACGTCTTCTCCTTGGCGACGATCGACATCCACATCCACAGCGGATCGGCCTTGTCGGGGTACTCGTTCGCGAGGGCCTTGAGGAGCGCGAGGGCCGCCGCCGGGTCCCCCGCCTCGCCGACGAGGCGGGCCTTGAGGAGGCGCATGCCGAGGTTGCGCGGGCTCTTACGGATCAGGACCTCGAGGGCGGCGAGGGCCTGGGCCGGACGTCCCCACGTCGCATAGGCCTCGACGATCTGGATGCGGGCGTTGTCGCGCGCCGGGTCGACGTCGAGCACGCGCTCGAGGACGCGGATGCCCTCCTCGTAGCGCTTCGTGTCGACGAGCAGGTCGCCCAGCGGTTGCAGCGCGTCGGCGTAGCGGGGCTGGACGGCGATCGCCTGCCGGAGGTCCTGCTCGGCGCCGACCTGGTCCTTCCCGAGGGCCTTGAGGACGCCGCGGTCGCGGAGCGCGAACCACATGCGCGGGTCGAGTTTGAGGACGTCGCCGTAGGTGGTGAGCGCGTTCGGGACGTCGCCGGCCTTGCCGTACGCCCGCGCGAGCAGGTAGAGGGACGGCACGTCGCTCACGCGGTTCGCCCGGTTCTCGTACTTCGTCACGACGGCCTTCGCGCTGCCGCGGGAGATCTCGGCGTCCTGGGTCCCGAGGCCGTCCGTGACCTCGCGGAGCCAGGGCGGGGCCGCCGCTGCCGGCGCGTCGGCGGCGTGGGCGGACCGGGGGGCGAGGAAACCCTCGCCGGCGACCCCGGCGACGACGAGCCCCCCAAGCCCCAAGAGCCCCCAAAGCCCCAAGAGCGCAACGTGCCCCAAGAGGCGAACGACCGGAAGGCGAGGGACACGCAACATGACGGCTCCGCGGGGAGGAACGCGCCGCGATTCTAGGCGGCGCGGGGGCTCGGGTCGCGTTCCCCGAGGGCCACGGCCCGAAGGACCGCGGAGAACCCCGGGTACGACTTCGCGACCGCCTCGACGCCGACGAGCGCAACGCCCGGGACCACGAGCCCGAGCACCCCGAACGCCAGCGCGAGCCGGTGGTCGCCCGCGACGGCGACGTTCCCGCCGCGCAGCGCACGGCCGCGCACCACGAACCCGTCGGCCGTCCCCTCGGCGTCGCCGCCGAGCGCGACCACCGCTGCGACCGCGGTGGCGATCCGGTCCGACTCCTTGTCGCGCAGGTGCGGCGCGCCGACGACGCGAGTCTCGCCCTCGGCGCCCGCCGCGAGTGCGGCGACGAGCGGCGCGAGGTCGGGCGCGTCGCGCAGGTCCACCTCGCCCGCGCCCCGGCACCGCACGGGGCCGGTGACCACCGCGTCCCCGTCGGGGCCCGTCTCGACGCGGGCCCCCATCCGTACCAGCACGCCGAGCAGCGCCGCGTCGGGCTGGGCCGACGCCGGACCGAGCCCGCGCACGCGCGCGCGGCCGGCCGTGAGCGCCGCCGCCGCCCACCAGACGGCCGCCGACGACGCGTCGGGCTCCACGACGAACCGCGGGCACCGCGGCGACCCGGCCGCGACGACGCGGGTCGGGCCTCGCGTCGTCACCGGGCATCCGAACGCCGCGAGGACCTGTTCCGTGAGCGCGAGGTAGCCCCGCGAGACGCCGGGCCCCACGAGGGTCATCGCGAGCCCGCCCTGCCGCGGCGCGTTCAGGAGGAGCGCCGACGCGGGTTGGCTCGAGCGGTCGGCCGGGAGGGCGACGTCGTGCCGGTCCCACCGTGCGCCGAGCACCCGCACCGCGCCGGTGAGCCGACGGTGGGCGTGGGCCCCGAGCCGGCCGAGCGCGCGCAGGAGGACGCCGTGCGGGCGGGCCCGGAGGCGCGGGCGGCCCGTGAGGAGGGTGCGCGCCCCCACAGGGCGCAGCCCGGCGGCCGCGATCGCGAGGCGCAGGCCCGTGCCGTTCATCCCGAGGTCGCAGCGGACGCGGTCCCGCCCACCGTCGAGGTCACCGTCGAGGTCACCGTCGAGGTCACCGTCGAGGCCACCGTTCGAGCCCACCGCGCCCGCCACGGGCCCCGTCGGCGCGACGGGGCGGCCCACGAGGCCAGCCAAGGCCCCCGCGAGTCGGCGGACGTCCTCCGGGACGGGCCCGTGGGCCACGAGGTCGGTGGTCGCCCCCCGGTCCCCGAGCACCGCCAGGAGCAGCGCGCGCTGGTGGATCGACTTGCTCGGGGGCACGTCGAGCGTGACGTCGAGCGGGCCCGACGCGGGCGGGACGGCGAGGGTGGCCACGAGGACGACGCTACCACCGCGGGGACGCACCCCGGCTCGTTCGTCGGGAGGAGCGGCCGCGCCGGGTACGATCCGCGCCCGCCCCGGAGGAGTCCTGCATGCCCGCGGCTGCCATCACCGAGACCCGCCTCGACGGCCTGACGCTCGTCCACCGCGGCAAGGTGCGGGACGTGTACGAGGCCGGCGACGCGCTGCTGATCGTCGCGACCGACCGCGTGAGCGCGTACGACTGCGTCCTCGCGCCCGGGATCCCGGACAAGGGCCGGATCCTCACGTCGATGTCGAAGTTCTGGTTCGAAGCGCTGAAGGGCGTCGTGCCGAACCACGTGATCACGACCGACGTCGACGCGATGCCCGCGGCGGTGCGACGGCACGCCGACGTGCTGCGGGGCCGCTCCATGTTCTGCCGGCGGCTCGCCATGTTCCCCGTCGAGTGCGTCGTGCGCGGCTACCTCACGGGCAGCGGCTGGAAGGACTACCGGAAGACCGGGGTCGTCGCGGGCCACCGGCTGCCGCCGGGGCTGCCCGAGTCCGTCCAGCTCGACCCCGTCCTCTACACGCCGTCCACGAAGGAGGCCGTGGGCCACGACATCACGATCGACTTCGACACGACGGCGCGGATGGTCGGCGCGAAGGAGGCCGCGGCCCTGCGCGACCTCACCGTGGCCGTGTTCCGCCGCGCCACCCAGCTCGCGGAGGCCCGCGGCATCCTGATCGCGGACACGAAACTCGAGTTCGGGCGCGACGCCGACGGCACGATCACCCTCGGCGACGAGGTGCTGACGCCCGACTCGTCGCGGTTCTGGGACGCGAAGGCGTACGCGCCGGGGCGCGGCCAGGCCTCGTTCGACAAGCAGCGCATCCGCGACTGGCTCGACCGCGCGGGCTGGGACCACACGCCGCCCGCGCCCCCCCTCCCCGCCGACGTCGTCGCCGAGACGACGGCCACGTACCGCGAGATCCACCGCCGGCTCACCGGCACCGACCTCGCCTGACCTCCCTCTCCCGGCCCCGCCCCGCGGGCCCCAGGAACCGGCCTCCATGTCCAACGGTCACGATCCCCGCTCCGTCCCGCCGTCCCGCAGCGCGCCCGCCGCGGCGCCGTCGGCCTCCGAGGTCGACATCCGCCCGCCCGTGGTGGGCATCGTCATGGGGAGCGACAGCGACCTGCCCGTGGTGCGCCGCTGCCTCGACGTGCTCGAGCAGTTCGACATCCCCTACGAGATCGAGGTGCTCTCGGCCCACCGCACGCCGGAGCGCGCGCACGCCTACTCGAGCACGGCGCGGATGCGCGGGCTCAAGATCATCATCGCCGCCGCGGGCGGCGCGGCCCACCTCGCGGGCGTGATGGCATCGCTCACGACGCTGCCCGTCATCGGCATCCCCATGCCGTCGGTCCTCTCGGGCGCCGACTCCTTGTACTCGACGGTGCAGATGCCCGCGGGCATCCCCGTCGCGACGGTCGCCATCGGCGAGGCGGGCGCGACGAACGCGGGCCTGCTCGCCGCCGAGATCCTCGCGCTCGCCGACGACGACCTCGTGCACAAGCTGCTGGTCTACCGGGCCGAACTGCGCCAGAAGGTGGCGGAGAAGAACGAGAAGCTCCGCGCGTCGCTCTCCGACGCCAAGTAGGCCCCGGCAGGCTCCAAGAAGGCCCTGGCAGGCTCCAAGGAGGCCCCCGGCGGGGAGGTCGGCCCTGGCGCTGACGTCGGCGGGGGCGCTGACGTCGGCCGGGGCGCTGACGTCGGCCGGGGCGCTGACGTCGGCATCGCCTTTGCTCGGCTTCCGGGGGGCCAAGCCCCCCGGAACCCGGCTCGGCGCGCGGCCCCGGCGGGTCCGCACGTGGCGGCAGGGACGGCCTCTTCGATACCTCCACGGCCGGTCCGCTCGCCGGCCGCCCGTCCGAGGTTGCCCGCGAAACGGGACGCCGCCCGGGGGAGGGTGCCCCCCGGGGGGACCCCTTCAGCCCGGACCGCGGGCGGTCGATAGGGACCGCGCACCCGGGGTGTGGTGTCCCGGGGAGGAGCTTCCCTCCCGTATGCCTCTGCGCGGTAATCTCCAGAATCTCCGTCTCGGCGACGTGCTCCAGACCGTCCTCGCCTCCGGCGGGAAGGGCCTGCTGCGCGTGCGCAGCGGCACCCGGCGCGCGGTCCTCCAACTGGACGACCGCGGGCTGCGCGTCCTCGAGCCGGAGGTCCTCGACGACCGGATGGTCCTCGACGCGTTCGTCCGGCGCGGCGCGGTCGCGTCCGAAGTGCTCGAGCGCGCCTTGAAGCTCGCCGGCCGCACGAACGGCGCCTCCGTCCTCGAGACCCTGCTGATCGGCGGGTCCATCGACCGCCAGCCGTTCGACGCGCTGCTCTCGGGGGCGGCGGAGGACGCGGTCCTCGACATCCTGTCGTGGACGGAGGGCGACTTCGTGTTCGACGAGGGGGCGGCGCCCGGCCGCGCACCCGGCCGCGTCGCGGCGGTGGCCCTCGACCCCAACGGCCTGCTCCTGCGGGCCGCGCAGCGGATCGACGAGCACGCGCAACTCACGGAACGCCTCGGGACACACGCCCTGCTCCTGTTCCCGACGAACGCGGGCGCCCAACGGATGTCCGGGACCGCGACCGCCGTGCACGCACGCCTCGACGGGCACCGCCTCCTCGACGAGATCGCCCTGGAGGCCGGCGTCACGCTCTTCGAGTCCCGGAAGGCCGCCGCCGCGCTCGTCGAGGCCGGCGCCGCCCGCCTACCCACGCCGGAGGAGCTCTCCGCCGAGGCCTCCGCCCGTGAGACCGCTGGCGACCCGCGCGCCGCGGCCTCCCTGCTCCGGCAGTGGCAGGGGTCCGCCCCGGACGACCCGGCCCCCGTCGAAGCGGCGCTCACGCTCGCAGGACGGACCTCCCAGGCCGACGACGAGGCCGCGGCGCTGCGCGCGCTCGGGTACATCCACCTGCGTGCGAACCGCCCCGCGGAGGCCCACGAGGCGTTCGAGAAGCTCGGCAAGAAGCGCCCCGGCGACGTCGACGCGCTCGACGGCCGGCGCCAGGCCGCCCGCGCCATGGGCGACCTCGACGAGTTCGCCCGCGCGACGCGCACCGTCGCCGCCGCCGACCTCGAGGCCGACGACGCGCCGCACGCCGCGGACATCCTCGGCGAGCTGCTCGCGCTGCGCCCCGACGACCTCGAGGCGCGGCTCCTGCGCACGAAGGCCCTCACGCGGGCCGGACGGCGCGACGACGCGGTGGCGGAGTTCGCCCGGTTGGCCGACGCGCTGCCCAAGCGCTGCGTCCGCCGGCTCGAGCGCGAGGCGGCGACCTACGCGCGGAGCACGCTGACCCATCTCGCGCCCGAAGAGACGCTCCTGCTCGTGCGGTTCCAGCGGATGCTGGACGCGCCGGAGCGCTCGCGGCGCATCCTCACGCTCACGGCGGCCTTCGCGTTCGTCGCGGCGGGCGTCGGGTTCGTCGTGTGGCCGGCCTCGCCCGCCACGCTCCTCGCGAATGCGCAGGCGGCCGCGCAGCGGGGCGAGCTCGCCCGCGCGATCGAACTGCTCGACCAGCTCGAGTCCGACCACGAGGGCGCCCCCGAGACCGCGCAGGGTCGCAGTTTCCGGCAGCGGTGGACGCCTGGCGCGTCGGCCCCGGCGACGGCCGGCACGACGCCCGTCGGCTCGATGGCCCCGGTGGCGGCCGCCGCCGAGAAGGCGGCGCTCGCCTTCCCCCGCTGGCCGCGGACCGAGGCGGTCGCCGACACCGAGGCGCTCATCGCCGTCCTGCGCGGCGGCGGCGTCGACGGCCCGAACGCGCGCCGCGTCGCCGCCGAGAAGGTGGCCACGGGCCTACTGGAGGCGGTCACGAGCCTGCGGCGCGACGCCCAACTCCGGCGCGACGCGCTCGACGGCCTCGCGAACCTCGCCCAGCACCCGGGGCAGAACCTGACGGTCCTCGGAGAGGCGCTCGGGCGGGCGCGCGACGCCATGGACACGGGCTGGTCGGCGCAGGCGTCCCGCGCCGGCGAGGCCGCCCGGCGCCTGACGGCGATGCTGTCCGGCGGCACGGTCCCCGCGACGCTCGCCGACGAGGTCCGCGGCCTCGAGGTGGACGTCGCCGCGGCGACGCGCGCCATCGGCAACCGCGCCGCCGACATGACGAAGCTCGTCCGCGAGCACCACCGCCTCGCCGTGCTCGATGCGTACGAGACGGCCCGGACCGACGGCGCCCGCCGCCTCGCCCGCGGCGACCTGTCGGCGGCCGGCGCCGAACTCGCCCGGCTGCGCGACCTGCTCGCCGCCACCGAGCGGGAGGCGGAGCTGCGCCCCCTCCTCGACAGCCTCGAGAAGCGCGGCGTGCTCGAGTTCGTCGCGAGCCGCACCGCCATGGCCAAGGCCATCGACCAGGGGCTCGCGTCGGCGCTCGAAGCCGAGCGCACGGGCAACCTCGCGGGCGCGTCGGCCCAGTACGCGCGACTCGTGCGGCAGTTCCCGCAGGTCCGCTTCGACGACGTCTTCACGGTCCCGCTGCGCGTCGAGTGCGTCCCCCCCACGGCCCAGGTCGCCGTGAACGGCCGCGCCGTCGAGGGCGACGGGGGCGGCGCCGTCGTCGTCCGCTACGGCTGGGGTTCGGCGGCCACGCTGTCGGTGACGGCCCCGGGCTACGAGCCCGCGTCCGTGGTGCTCGACACGTCCGCGGAGCGGCCGCGCGGCGACCTCGCCGTGCGCCTGATCCCCGCGCGCCGCTGGTCGGCGACGCTCCCGGGGACCGTGGAGGCGCCGGTGTTCGCGAGCGCCGCGGGCGTCGTCGTCGCGACGCGCTCCGGCCGGCTCGAGTGCCGCGACGTCACCACCGGCGAGGTGCGCTGGACGGTCGAGACGCGCTGTGTCGAGGGCGTCCGAGGCCGCGCCGCGGCCGCGGGCGACCAGCTCTTCGTGCCGCTGCTCGACGGCCGCGTCGCCCGGGTCGCGCTATCGACGGGCGGCGCGCTGCCGCCGCTGCAGCTCAAGGAGCGGCCCGTCGGCGACGCCGCCGCGTCGGGCGCGCGCGTCGCGTTCGCCATGGAGAACGCGCTCGCGATCTTCACCGAGGGCGCGACGCCGACCTATGTGCCCCTGCCGGCCCCCACGACCGCCGGCGTGCTCGCCGCGCTGGGCGCGTTCTGGGTCGGCGACGCGACGGGCGCCCTCACCCGCGTCGACGCCGCCTCGCTCGCCGTCCGCACCGTGCGGCCCGGCGGCCGGGCGCCCGTGGTCGGCCTCGCCAGCGACGACCGCCGCGTGTACGCGCTGACCGAGGACGGCGCGTTACACGCCGTCGCCGGCGGCGACCTCACGGTCGCGTGGACCCGCCCCGGCCTGGGCAACGTGGTCGGGCACCCCGCGGTGGCCGCCAGCGTCGTCGCGGTCGCGGACCACAGCGGGCGCGTCGTGATGCTCAAGGTCGCGGACGGCGCGCTGAAGGGCGTCCGTGAGACCGGCGCGCCGACCCGCGACGGGCTCGTCGCGGCGGGCGACCGCGTGGTCGCCGCGCTCAGCGACGGCCGCCTCTGGGTCTATGACGTCGTCAAGGACCGGGTGATCGTGGACGCCCCCCTCGAGGGCACAGCGCGCATCGGCCCCGCAGTGGTCGACGACATGGTCGTCGTCCCCGCCGCCGGGAACGGCATCGCGGCGCTCCCGCTGCCGAAGTAGGCCGCGGCGTCCGTCGAGAACGACGACGGCGTCCGCCGAGAACGACGACGGCGTCCGTCGAGGACGAAGAGGTCGTCAGTCGAGGACGAAGAGGTCGTCCCGCGCGCGGCCCGTCGCGTGCGGCGTCGCCACGCCGAGCAGCCGCCCGATCGTCGGGCAGAGGTCGGCGGTGGCGCGGGGCGCGCGCGCCGCGGCGCCGACGCGCACGCCGACGCCCTCCGCGACGAACGCCACCGTGCGCTGGGCCGGCGACCCGTCACCGCGGGCGTACCCGCCGGTCGCGTTCTGCGCCTCATCGCGCCCGAGGTCGCCCACCACCAGGAGGGTCGTCGTCGTCGCGAGGGCTGGGTCGGCTGCGATCTCGCGCCGGAGGCGGGCGAGTTCCGCATCGTTGCGCTTCAACACGTCCCAGTAGCCGTACAGGTCCTTCATCGCGACGTCGGCCTGCCCGAGCCGCACGACGAGCAATCGCGGCCGGAACACCCGGAGGACCGTGAGGCCCGCGCGCAGCGCGCGCGCGTCGAGGCCCGCCGCGCCGGCGAGGTCGCGCGACCGACGGTCCACCTCCTCGAGCAGCGCACGCTCGAGCCGGCGCTCCTCCGCCACCGCGGCCGGCGGCGTCCCCGCCGCCCCGCGCGGCGGGGACGCCTTCGCCGTCGCGTCCCGCATCGCGTCGAGGAGCGCCCACGTCCGGGCCGACGTCGGGTTCGGGCGGCCGAAGAGCTTGAACAGCCCGCGGAGCGGCTCTCCGAACGGGCCGTCCCCCACCGCCAGCGACGGGGCGAACGCCGCGCCGTACGCGGGGTGGGCGCTCGTCGCGAGGTCGAGCGCCTCCCCGTCGGCGAACGACGCGTACCAGACCGCGTGGGGGTCCGGGAGCGCGGTGCGCGCGTATTCGAGGATCGTCGGGAACACGGGGCGCGTCGGGTTCGGCGTCGACACCGCCACCTCGCGACCGGTCAGGATCGCCTCCGTCGCGTCCACCGGGTCGCCGCCGCCGGCGACCCACCCGTCGCTCGCGACGCCAGCCCTCCCGACGTCGCGGATCGTGGGCATGAGGTCGGGCCGCCCGAGCATTTCCTGGCTGCGCACGCCCCCGCCGAGGATCACGAGCACGACGTGCGCCGGCCGGCCGCGCGTCGGGGCCGCGGCGGCCTCGGGCCCCTCGGACGATCCGGGTGCCCGGACCGCGCCAAGGGTGCCCGCGACAGCGGCGAGGACGACGGCGAACCCGCGACGCCGGCCGGTCGGGATCGTCAGGCTCCTCGGGGTCGTCGGGGTCATCGGGGTCATCGGGGTCAACGCGATGCGTACTCCGGGCTCGTGAGGAGCGCGCGGAGCACGAGGTGCGGACCGCCCGACGGGTCGAGCAGGGCCGCGCGGTACACCTTCGCCTCGTCCGCGCCGGGCGGGCGGCCGAGCGTCCGCAGGAACCGGTCGGCGATCCAGGTCTCGGGGGCGCCGAGGTCCACGAGCAGCGGCAGCGGGACCTCGCCGCTGTCGAGCAGCACCGCGACGACGGCCGCACGGCCCGCCCCGCGGCCGGGCAGCACTGCGGACGCGCGCGCGAGCGCCGCAGCCTCGCTCGTCGTGGGCCGTCGGCCGAGGAGGTCGGCGAACGCGGCGCGCACGAAGGCGAGGTCGGTCGCGGGCCGCCGGGCCTCGCGTCCCCCCGCCCACGCCGCGGACGCGACGAGGGCCTGCGCGAACGCGAACGTCGGTTCGCCCGCGCGCGCCTCGGGCAGCGCCGCCGCGTCCGCCTCGCTCACGAAGCGCCGCGCGAAGCGCCGCATGGCGGCGACGGCGAACGCGTGGCCCGCGAGCAGCCCTGGCAGCGCCGTCGGGTCGTTCCCGACCCGGAGGTCGTCGGGCCCGACGGGACGCTCGAACAACCGGGACGCGACCGCACGGGCGAGCGCGTCGCCGGGCGGGTGCGCGCGGAGGAACGCCGGGTCGCGCACGAAGGCGGCCTCCGCCTCCGCCGGCGTCACCTCGCCGGCCGCGAGGCGGAACGGGAGCGTCTGCACCGCCTCCGAAAGGGGTTCCGCGTCGCCCACGAGCCCGAAGCGGTACGCGGTGTCCTCAACGAACGCACGTCCGGCCTCGAGGGTCGCGAGGAGGATCGCCGCGACCTCCCGCGGCGGCATCGGCGCGTGGAGCCGCGCCTCGGGCGGCGTGGGCGGCCGGCCGAGCACGTCGCCGTACACCGAGCGCACCCGCCGGAGCGCGGCCGCGTCGAGGGCCACGAGCCCAGACGCCTCGACGGCGTCGGGCGTGGTGGGCCCGGTGCGCTCGAGGACCTCGACGACCGCGGGCTTCGCGCCGCTCCACGTCTTGCCGTCGAACACGCGCAATCGCACGACGTACGTGCCGCGGACGTCGGGCCGCAGCGCCGTCGTGCGCTCGTCGCGCGACGTGAGCACGGCCTTCGAGCCCGGAGGGCGGACGAACAGGTCCCACCGGTAGACGAGCGGGTCGTCGTCGCGGTCGTACGAGGCGCCGCCGTCGAACCCTGTCTCGACCCCCAGTTCGCCGCGACGGTCGCGACCGGGCTCCGGCTCGGGCGGGAGGTTCGACACCGTGGCGCCCGACGCGAAGTCGAGGAGGACGTCGTACGCGTCGTCGGCCGCGCGGAAGAACGTTCCGCCCGCGTGCGGCAGGCCGCCGTCCTCCTCGTCGAGCAACTTGAGGAGGAAGCGGCTCCTCCACGGGGCCTCGGGGTCGAGCAGCCGGCGGATGGACGCAAGCTCGGCTTCGCGGCGCGCGAGGTCGGCGCGCTTGTCCGGCTGCGGCGCGCCGAGCCGGAACGCGCCGGCGCCCGCGGCCCGGTGGCACGTCGCGCACCGCGCGTCGAGCAGCGGGGCCACCTGCACGACGTAGAAGCCGAGGTCGGCCTCGGGCGCGCGGACCGGCGGGTCGCCCGCGTCCGTCGCGCGCGGACCGAGGAGGGCCGCCCCCGCCACCGCCGCCACGGCGAGCGTCGCCCGGACGCGGCGGCGCGCGGTCACCGGCTCACGCGTCCCGGCGGGCCAGCCGCAGCGCGACGAGCGGCGACCGCAACAGGCGCGCCAGCACGCCGCCGAGCGCGACCTCGTCGAGCGCGAGCACGATCATGGCGACGACGGCGCCGCCGAACAGCGCGCCGCCGAACATCACCGCAAGGTGGAACGGCGCCCCGAACGCCCGGGTGAGCCACCACGCCCCGACGTCCACCACGATCCCCACCGACGCGGCCCCCACGAGCAGCGGGACGAGGGGCCCGCGCCAGCGCGTCGCGGTGAAGATCCACGACACGAGGAGCGCGAGCGTCGCGAACCCGAAGAGGTGGTTGTGCGTCGTCGTCGCGAGCTCGCCGAGCGGCATCCCCGCGCCGCGTTCGGCGGACGGCGCCACGTCGTCCCAGGTCTCGAACGGCAGGTCGGCCTTCGCGCGCGCGAGGCCCTCCGCGTCGGTGCCGCGCGCGTGGCAACTGCCGCACGTCTTGGCGCCCGTGAACACCGGCGCGACCTCGCCCCAGCGCGCGCGCGGTGCGCCGGCCTCCACCCAGCCGAGGACGCGCCGGTGCGCGGCCGCGCGCTCGTCCTCGGTCTCACCGAGCCAGAGGTACATCCGCTTCGGGTCGGTCTCGGCGCGCGCGGGGTCGAGCGCCAGGTGGAGCCGCGATCGGAGCGGGTCGCCGTGGTACCGCACGAGCACCTCGCGCGGACCGGGGAACGCGCCGCCCCCGGCCGCGAGCCACAACTGGACCTGCGCCGCGGCGTAGAAGCCCAGCAGCACCACGAGGAACCCGCCCACGGCGAGGCGCCGCGGCCCGGGCAGGGCCGCGAGGCCGCCGCGCGCACGCGGCAGGCCGACCGTCGGCGACGCGTCGGGGGCGGCGCCCGCGCTCACGGCGCCTCCTCGAGACGGAGCCGCTCGGCCTCGAGCGCCGAGAGCAGTTGGAGGTGGCGGTGCGCGGTCGCGTTCGCCGCGCCGGCGTCCAGCGCCGCACGCGCGCCGCCCACGTCGCCGAGCGCGGCGCGAGCCTGCGCGAGCGTGAGGTACGCCGAGCCCTTGTCGCCGTCGAAGCGGTCGCAGTAGAGCGACAACTCGCGCGCGGCGTCGTCGGGCCGGCCGACGGCGAGGTACTCCTGACCCAGGAGGAAGTGCCCGAGCAGGTCGGCGGGGTCGGCGGCCACGAGGGCCTCGAGGGTGGCGAGCCGTTCGGACATGGCGCCGAGGATACCCGAACCGGGGTCACCTCCGCGCCGTCCTCGCCCGCCGGAGCCGGCGAACCGACGCGAGGCCCGGCGCGGGCCGGGCCTCGCGTCGCCGGGGTCAGCGCTTCTTCGCCTGCGCGGGCTTCCGCGCGACGGCGACGGCCTTCCGCGCAGGCGCCCGCTTGCCGGCCGCCTTCTTGCGGGGAATCTGCTTGCCGGGCGCCCGCTTGCCGGGCGCCTTCTTGGCGGGCGCCTTCTTGGCGGGAGTCCGTTCGGTCGGCTTCCCGGCCTTCGGCGGGCGGACGGGCGCCGCCTTCGCGGCGGGCGTCCGCGCGGGGGCCGGCTTCGTCACGACGACCGTCGTCCTCCGGCCCCGCTTGGCGATGGCCGCGGCCATCGTCGCGCCCATGTCGGCCGGGCTGTCGGCGACGAGGATGCCGGCCGCGCGCAGCGCGTCCTGCTTCTCGGCCGCGGTGCCCTTGCCGCCCGAGATGATCGCGCCCGCGTGGCCCATGCGGCGGCCCGGGGGCGCCGTGGCCCCCGCGATGAAGCCCGCGACGGGCTTGCGAACCTCGGCCTTCACGTAGGCGGCGGCTTCTTCCTCTGCCGTCCCGCCGATCTCGCCGATCATCAGGATCGCGTCGGTGCCCGGGTCGGCGGCGAAGAGCTTCAGCGTGTCGAGGAACGTCGTGCCGATGACGGGATCGCCGCCGATGCCGACGCACGTGCTCTGGCCGAGCCCGCGGTTCGACAACTGCCACACCGCCTCGTACGTCAGGGTGCCCGAGCGCGACACGAGGCCCACCTTGCCCGGCTTGTGGATGTAGCCCGGCATGATGCCGACCTTGCACGCGCCCGGCGTGATGACGCCTGGGCAGTTCGGGCCGATCATGCGGGCGCCCGCGCGCGTCACCGCCTCCTTCATCCGCACCTCGTCGAGGGCCGGGATGCCTTCCGTGATGCAGACGATGAGCGGGATCCCCGCCTCGGCGGCCTCGACGACGGCGTCGGCCGCGAACGGCGGCGGGACGAAGATCATCGTCGCGTTCGCCTGCGTCGCCGCCACGGCGTCGGCGACGGTGTCGTAGACCGGGATGCCCTCGACGTCCGCGCCGCCGCGGCCCGGGGTGACGCCGCCGACGACCTGGGTGCCGTACTCGCGGCAGGCCAGCGCGTGGCGCGTGCCGGCGTCGCCGGTGATGCCCTGGCAGAGGAGACGGGTCTGCTTGCCGACGAGGATGCTCACGAGACGGCCTCCACGATCTTCTTCGCGGCGTCGGTCAGGTCGGTGGCGGGGACGATCGCGAGCCCGCTGGTGCGGAGGATCTCGCGGCCCTGCGCGACGTTGGTGCCCTCGAGGCGCACGACGAGCGGCACCTTGAGGCCCACGGCCTTCGTCGCGGCGACGACGCCCTCGGCGAGCACGTCGCAGCGGAGGATGCCGCCGAAGATGTTCACGAGGATCCCGCGGACGGCGGGGTCCTCGAGGATGATCTGGAAGGCGTTGGTGACCTGCTCGGTCGTGGCGCCGCCCCCGACGTCGAGGAAGTTCGCGGGCTCGCCGCCGTGGAGTTTCACCAGGTCCATGGTCGCCATGGCGAGGCCCGCGCCGTTCACGAGGCAGCCGATGTTGCCGTCGAGCTTGATGTAGGAGAGCCCGGCGTCCCGTGCGCGGCGCTCGGTCGGGTCCTCCTCGTCCACGTCGCGCATGCCGGCCACGGCGGCCTGGCGGTAGAGCGCGTTGTCGTCGATGACGACCTTGCCGTCGAGGCAGACCACGCGGCCGTCTTTCGTCGTGACGAGCGGGTTCACCTCGACGAGCGACGCGTCGCGGTCGAGGAACACGCGCACGAGGCCCTGCAGGACCGCGGCGGCCTTGTGCACGAGGGCCTTGGGGAACCCGAGCCGGAACGCCAGGCGGCGGGCCTGGAAGGCGTGGAGACCAGCGCGGGCGTCGATCGTCTCCCGGACGATGGCGTTCGGGTCCCTCTCGGCGACCTCCTCGATGTCCATCCCGCCCTGGCTCGACGCCATGAGCACGGGCGCCTCGAGACGCCGGTCGAGCAGGACGGCGGCGTAGAACTCCTGGTCGAGGGGCAGACCCTCCTCGACGAGGAGGCGCCGGACGACGGTGCCGCCGGGGCCGGTCTGCTTCGTGACCAGCGGCTTGCCGAGGAGCGCGTCCGCGACGGCGCGAGCCTCGGCGGCCGACCGGACGAGTTTGACGCCGCCGGCCTTGCCGCGACCGCCCGCGTGGATCTGGGCCTTCACGACGCCGAGGGCGGCGCCGAGTTCGGTGAACGCGGCGGCCGCGTCGTCCGCCGTGGCGGCGGAGCGGCCCCGCGGGACGGGCAGGCCCGCCTCGCGAAAGAGGGCCTTCGCCTGGAACTCGTGGAGCTTCACGGTCACCTCCGGGGGAGCGCGGATGCTACGCCGGGCGGTGCCGGGGGCCCTAGCAACGGCACGGGCCGACGCGCAGCGCCGCGCGATCGCGCGGGCCTCGCGTGCGGTCCCGCGCGTCCCGTAGGATCGTCGGGCCCCGTGCGACGCCCGGTCCCCTCCCTGTCCGCGCTCTCCCTCGCGCTGGCCGCGCTCCTCGGCGGGCTCCGCGCCGGCGTCGTGTCGGCCGCGCCGCCGCCGCCGGCGGAGCACGACGCCGAGATCACGAAGGCCGAACTGTCGGCGTGGGTGAAGGCCCTGGCCGACGACGCGATGGAGGGGCGCGAGTCCGGCGAGGCGGGCGCCGACCGCGCGTCGACGTGGCTCGCGGCGGAGTTCGAGCGGCTGGGGCTGCGGCCGGCGGGCGACGGCGGCACGTTCTTCCAGCAGTTCACGATCCCGCGCGGCATGAAGGTGCTCCCGGAGACGGCGCTCGTCGTCACCGGCAAGGGCGGCAAGGCCGTGCCCTTCCGGTTGGCGGAGGAGTTCGGCCCCGCCGACGTGTCGGCGGCGGGCGACGTGACCGCGGACGCCGTCTTCGCGGGCTACGGGATCCGTGCGCCAGAGCATGGCTACGACGACTACGCGGACCTCGACGCCAAGGGGCGCGTGGTGGTCGTCCTGCGGCGGGCGCCCGCCTGGGAGGACAAGAAGAGCCCGTTCGCGACCCCGCAGGCCCTCGAGAAGTTCGCGTCGTTCCAGGCGAAGGCCGACGCGGCCGCGGCGGCGGGCGCGGTGGCGCTCGTGATCGTGAACGACCCGGCCACGTCCACCACGAAGGAGAAAGACGACCTGAAGCCGCCCGGCGGCGGGCAGGCGGGCAAGCTCCCCGTCGTGCAGGTGGTCTGGAAGGGCGCGGGCGCGCGGCTGTCGGACGCGCTGGGGCTCGCCCTGGTCAAGCGGCAGGCGCAGCTCGACGGCAAGCTCATGCCGCGGAGCGAGGCGCTCGACGGCGTGACGGTGCGCGTCCGCTGCGCGCTCGAGCCCGAGGTGCGGAAGGTCCGCAACGTCGCGGCGATGCTCGTGCCGCAGCGCACGGTCACGGCGGCGCCCGCGACGACGGGCCCCGGGGCCGCGGGCCCCGCGGCGGGCGAGCCGAACGAGACCGTCATCGTGGGCGCGCACTACGACCACGTGGGCCGCGGCCGGTTCGGCTCCCTGGCCGGCGCGTCGGCGGACGGCAAGATCCACAACGGCGCCGACGACAACGCGTCGGGCACGGCGGCCCTGCTCGAGATGGCGGGCTGGTTGACGGCACGCAAGGCCGAGCTGTCGCGACGGGTGCTCTTCCTCGGCTTCTCGGGCGAGGAACTGGGGCTCCTCGGCAGCAAGAAGTACGTCGAGGCGCCGCTCGTCCCCCTCGCCGACACCGTGGCCATGCTCAACCTCGACATGGTGGGCCGCCTCGACGAGCGGCTCTACGTCGGGGGGACGGGGACGTCGCCGCTGTGGCCGGACGCGCTCGAGCGGCAGAACCAGGCGGGGCCCCGGTTGAACTTGAAGTTCTGGCCCGGCGGCAAGGCGCCGAGCGACCACGAGTCGTTCTACGGAAAGAACGTCCCCGTGTTGTTCTTCTTCACCGGGCTGCACGGCGACTACCACCGGCCGAGCGACGATTGGAACACCTTGAACTACGACGGACACGCGAAGGTGGCCCGCCTGGCGGCGGCGGTCGCGCTCGAGGTCGCGACCGGCCCCACGCGGCCCACGTTCACGAAGTGCGACGCGGGCGGCTTCGAGGTGGGCCCCTACCTCGGCCTCTCGGTGGACCCGAAGCCCGACGGGCTCCTGATCTCGCACGTGGACGACAAGAGCCCCGCGAAGAAGGCGGGGGTCAAAGAAGGCGACCGTCTCCTCGAGTGGGCGGGCACCCCGCTGAAGGACGCGAACGGCTTCAACGAGTTCCTCTCGAAATCGAAGCCGGGCGACAAGGTCGAGCTCGTCCTCGAGCGCAAGGGCAAGCGGACGAAGGTGACCGTCACGCTGGGCAGCACGTAGCCCCCGTCGCGGACCGACGGGCCTCGCGTCCCACGCCCGCGGGGCCGGCTACTGCTCCTCGAATACGTACACGCCGCCCACGCGGCGCAATTGCGCGCCCAAGACGATGGAGGGGTCGCGGCGGCTCACCTGGTCGCCCATCCCGAGCCGCGCGTCGCCGTTGGCCGCGATGCGGATCCGCACCGGCAGCTCCGGGCTCGTCGTGCGCACGAAGCGGATGGTGAGCGTCCGCCGCGCGAGGACCGAGATGCCGGTGCCGACGAGCACGCGCGGCGCGTTGCTGAAGTCCACCTCGCCCGGCCGCCCGAGGAAGGTAAGGACGCTCGTCGCCTCGTTCGCGCCCTCCTTGTCCTCGCGCTTCACGATGCCGATGCGCGCGGAAATCGACAGGTTCTGGATGAAGTACTCCTTGCTCGCGACGATCTCGACGTCGTCGCCGAGCACCCAGAACCGCCGGCGGATGTAGCCGTCCATCGGCGCGAGCTCTGCGTCGGTGAGCGAGATCGTGGGCCCCCCGCCGCCCGCGTCCGCGCCCCCGTCCGCCGCGGCCCCGCCGTCGCGACCGCCGCGACGCGCGCCGCTGGCGCAGCCGACGATCCCCGCGAGGACGGCGCACGCGAGCGCCACGAACGCGGGACGGGACCTGGCACGGGAGAGGACGTTCATCGCGGGGGCTCCGGAGGGGGGCGCGTCGCGCCCGAGAGGTACCGACGGACATGGTGCTCGACGTAGCGGCCGACCACGTCGGCTTCGAGGTTGACCGCGTCGCCCGGGTGCTTCTCGCCGAGTCCCGTCACCGCGAGCGTGTGCGGGATCAGGTAGACGGTGAACCCGTCGTCGCCGCACGCGCCGACGGTGAGGCTCACGCCGTCCACGGTGACGGAGCCCTTGGGGAGTTGGGCCCCGGCGAGCGCGGGTGGGACCTCGATGCGGAGCGCGACGTCGTCGGCGCGCCGCTCCACCGCGGTGACCGTCCCGACGCCGTCCACGTGGCCTTGGACGAGGTGGCCGCCGAGGGCGTCCCCGAGCCGCAGCGCCGCCTCGACGTGCACGCGGTCGCCCACGCGCCGCCGCCCGAGCGTCGTCTTGCGCAGCGTCTCGGGGATCGCGTCGAACGCCACCCGCGTCCCGGCGACCTCGACCACCGTGAGGCAGCAGCCGTCGAGCGCGACGCTGTCGCCGACCCCGGAGCCCGGCAGCGGCCGCTCGAGTTCGAGGACCAAGCGGAGGGCCCCGGCCTCGCCCGACGGCGCGGGGACGACGTCGGCGACCCGGGCGCGCTGCGTGACGATGCCGGTGAACATGGTCGGCGTGAGAGTATGCCCGGACGAGGTCACGTGCACGCCACCGTCGTCACCCTGTTCCCGGCCCTCTTCGCCCCCCTGCTCGAGCAGTCCGTGTTCGGGCGGGCGGTCCGCCGCGGCCTCGTCCGCGTCGACTTCGTCGACCTCCGCACGTTCGGCGAGGGCCGCCACCGCGTCGTCGACGACCGGCCGTTCGGCGGCGGCCCGGGGATGGTGCTCATGGCCGAGCCCGTGCTGCAGGCCCTCGAGGCCGCGCAGGCCCGACACGTCCACGGGGCCCGCACGATCTACCTGACGCCGCAGGGCCGCCGCCTCGACCAGGCGCTCGTCCGGGATCTCGCCACGGCCCCGGGGCTCGTCCTCCTCGCGGGCCGCTACGAGGGCGTGGACGAGCGCGCGCTCGAGATCGCCCACCCCGAGGAGGTCTCCATCGGCGACTACGTCCTCTCGGGGGGCGAGTTGGCCGCGATGGTCGTCCTCGATGCCGTGGCCCGGTTGCGCCCGGGCGTCCTCGGCGACGAGCAGAGCCCCGAGCAGGACTCGTTCGGCGCGGGCGAGGGACTCCTCGACCACCCCCACTACACCCGCCCCCTCGACGTCCGTGGCCACCTCGTCCCGGACGTGCTCCGGGGGGGACATCATGGCGCGATCGCGGCGTGGCGCCACGAGCAGGCGCTCCGTCGCACCCGGGAACGCCGCCCCGATCTGCGGACGTAGAGCCCCTCGCCCCCCCCCGGGGCGACCCCGGCGCCCCCCCGGCGCCGCGCGGCGCCCGTGCGGACAGGCCGTGCAAAGGTGGGTTCGTCCCCCGGGGCGATGTACCTTCCGCCGCTTCCCCCGTGACCTCCGGGGGAATTCACGCGAGTACGGTTCGGAGTCCCGTTCATGTCGTCCCGTATCCGTCACGCCGAGACCCCCTTCTTCCGCAAGGCCCCGCTCGACTTCCTGGTCGGCGACACCCTCGAGGTGTCGGTCCGCATCCCGGAGGGCGACAAGGAGCGGATCCAGGTCTTCGCCGGCCGCGTGATCCGCAAGCGCGGGATCGGCCTCGCCGAGACGTTCACGGTCCGTCGGATCGTGATGGGCGAGGGCGTCGAACGCATCTTCCCGATGCACAGCCCCCGCATCGCGGGCGTGCGCGTGTCGAGCCGCGGCGCCGTTCGGCGCAGCAAGCTCTACTACCTGCGCGGCCGCATCGGCAAGGGCACGCGCCTGCGCGCCATCCTCGGGGAGATCGCGGCGGACGCCGCGGTCGCCGTCCCGGCCCCGAAGGCCGAGCGGACCGAAGAAACGAAGTCGGCGGTCAAGAAGCCGGCCGCCAAGAAGCCGGCGAAGAAGAAGTAGCGCGCCCCCGCGGGCCCTGGGGGTCCGCGGAACGCCGACCGGTTTGCTCCTGGCGGGGGACCCCCTTGAGGGGGGCTCCTTGCGGGGGACCCGAGGCCGGGTGCGGGGCGCAGGACGGACTCCGAGAGGAGTCCTCCGTGTTCGCCCCGCTCCGGTTCTTGCGGTCCTTCTTGCCGTCCTTCTTGCGGTCCTTCTTGCGGTCCGGCGCGCGCGCGGCCCGGTCCCGGCTCGCCCGCCTCGACTTCTCCCGCCGCCGCCGCTCGTGCCACGACGATGCCGACGCGCGCGGCCGCCGCGGCGAGCGTGCGGCCGTGCGGCACCTGCGGCGGGTCGGGTACCGCGTCCTCGCCCGCCGGCTGCGGACCCGCGGCGGCGAGGTCGACGTGCTCGCGCTCGATGGCCCGACGCTCGTCCTCGTCGAGGTGAAGACCACCCTCGGGGCCGCCGCCGCGGCCCGTGCCCGCGTGGACCGCCGCAAGCAGGACCGGCAACGGAGCGCCTACCGGGCCCTCGCCCGCCACCCCCGCTTCGCGGGCCGACCCTACCGCTTCGACGTCGTGACGGTGGTGCTCGAGGGCCGCCGTCCCACCTGCGCGCTCCACCGAGGCTTCGCGACGCTGTCGCGGTGAAGTGGCGTCGGGGGGGCCGGGCGGTCACAATCGGGGGCTCCCCTGCCGAGAGCCGTCGATGATCGACCTGAAGGACCACCTCGACGCCGCCCGCGTCCGCGACCTCAAGGGCGCGACGAAGGACGCCGTGCTCGAGGAGATGGTGGCGCTCGTGTCGTCGAGCGACGCGGTGACCGACGCGCCGTCGCTGCTCTCCGCGGTGCGGGAGCGCGAGCGGGTGCTCTCCACCGGCATCGGCCTCGGGATCGCGATCCCCCACGCGAAGATCCCCGGCGTGACGCGTTTCGTCGTCGCCGTGGGCCGCCACGGTGCGGGCATCGAGTTCGACGCCATCGACGGCAAGCCCGTCCACATCGTGGTCCTCATCGCGGGCCCGCAGGACGCGCAGGACCGCTATCTCCGGCTGCTCGCCCGCCTCTCGGGCCGCCTGCGCCAGGAGGACGTGCGCCGGAAGATCCTGTCGGCAGGCACGCACGCCGACGTCGTCGCGATCCTCTCCGCCTCGTGACGCGCCCGCGCGGCGCCGCCGCGCGTCAGGGTGCGGCGCGCAGCGGGACGACGCGAAAGCCCTCGTCGGTGCGCAGCAGCGCGTGCCGCCCCACGCACACGGGCGGCTGCGGATAGTGCAGCGTCGCCGACAGCGGCACCACCACGAGGCGGTCGTCGGCGTCGGGTTCCCACCACGCGGTGCACGCCTCCACCGGCCGCTCGCCCGCGTCGTGCCAGACGACGGTCACCCATGCGCCGTCGGGCGTCGCCTCGAGCAGCGTGGCCGACGGCCACAGGCGTGCGGCGGTGTCGTCGGGCAGACGCGAGGCGGGCGACGAGACGCGGCGCGCCGGGTGCCAGACCGACGGGTCCTCGCTGGCGGGGTCCCGCGCCGCGCGACGATCCACCACGAGGGTCCCGACGCTCGAACGCCGGTCCCGCGACGTGCGCACGACGTGGACCGCGTCGTCGAAGGCCGCGATCCGCGAGTCGCTCTCGAGCATCCCCCACACGACGCGATCGAACCGCGCCCCGTCGATCGCGAGGGCCCCCGCGTCGGCGAGCGCGCCCGTGAGGTCGGGGCGGACGACGCGGATCTCGTCGGGCGAGGTCACGAGCGCGACGAGCGCGCCGCCCGCCAGCAGGCGCGGCCGGACCATGGCGTGCTGCGCCGACTCGTCCACGAGGCGCGACCACGTCGGCCACCCCGACGCAGGGTCCACGCCGACGAGCCAGGCGGTGGACCGCGAGGCCCCGTCGCGGAGGAGGTGCACGAACCCTTGCGCGACCGCGGTCGGCGGCGGGGCGAGTGCCGCGACGACCGGCGACGGCAGGTCGTCGTCGGGGTCGGCCCGCAGGTGGGACGCCCGCAGCGACCCCGTGGCGCGGTCGAGGAGGAACGTGCGGTCGGGGTCGCGGGCGTCCACCACGAGCGCCGACCCCGCCGCGCGGGGCGCACCCAGCAGGGCGCCGGGCACCGCGGTGCGCCACTGCTCCACGCCCGTGGCCGCGTCCACCGCGACCACGACGCCGTCGCGCAAGGGACCTGCGGACGTCCAGGCGAACAGGGTGCCGTCCGCCGCGACCAGGTCGCGGACGATGCCCGGCCCGTCCCACGCCCAGAGGGTCGTCGCGGCGCCCGTGCGCGGCTCCACGACGCGCAGCCCGGAAGGCGACGCGACGACGTAGCGGCCGTCCGCGCGGACGTACGCGTGGGAGGACGCGAACGTCGCACGCTCGCTGTCGGGCCGCGCCTCGACGGGTACGGCCACCGTCGCGCGGACGCCGTCCCGTAGCACGCCGAGCACGAGGGTGCGGCCCGCGGCCGACGCGATCCGCCGCAACAGGTCCTCCCGCGTCGCCACGACGTCGTCGCCCACGGCGACCACGACGTCGTCGGGCCGGAGCCCGGCGCGCTCGGCGGGCCCGGCCGACGTCACGGCGAGCACGCGGACGCCGCGGCGCGGCAGCGCGGGCTCGAGGTCGCCGACCTGCACGCCCGCGTACCCGGCATCGATCGTCGGCACCGGACGGCCCGGCCCCGGCGCCGTCACGTCGAAGACCTCGAGGGTGAGACCGCGCCGCACGAGGGCGTGCGCGAGCGCCGGCGTGGCGCCGGGCCCCGTCGGCGCGAGCGCCGTGGCGGACAGCAGCGCCGCCTTCGTCGGCGCGCCCGCGCGCCCCCAGAGCGGCAGGTCGTAGCCGAGCACGCCGTGTTCGTCCGGGTCGTCGAGCACGTACCCGTGGTCGCCGCGGAGCGCCGCGTCGAGCGCCGCGCCGTCGGTGCCCGCGCGCGTGCGCGCGAACGCGGGCCCCGCCTTCCGCGCTTCGCCGAGGGCCGTGCGCGCCCGGAGGCGGTCGCCCGCCGCGCCCGCGGCGTCCGCCTCGACGGCCCGCAGCGCCGTCGCGACGCCGGTGGCCACGAGGAGGCCGGGGATGCGACGCGAGCGCAGGTCGGCCGCGACGGCCCCGACCTCCGCCGTCGCCCCCGCGTCGAACGCGCGCCCGAGCCGGCGCGCGCGGGCGACGAACGCGGCGACGGTGCCGGGCCGGCCGTCCGCGACGCGCGCGAGGTCGGCGACGGTCCGTGCGGCCGCGAGCGCCTCGGCGGCGCGGGCCTCGCGTTCGAGCAGCGCGGCCTCGCCGTCCGGCGTCTCCGCGGCGAACGGGAGCAGGCCCTCCGCGGCATACAGGTCGCCGCGAACCGCGACCCGGCCTGCGGGGTCCGCATCGACGAGGGCCGCCGCGCCCCACGCGACGAAGCGGTCCACGAGCGCGACGAGCCCGCGTCCCTCGCGTCGCGCCACGAAGGCCCGGCCGATCCGCGCGTACACCGCGGCCCGCGCCACGGGCGTGAGCGCATCGACGGCATCGAGGGCATCGAGGACCCCGAGCGCCTGCGGCGCGCGCGTCGGGGCGCGGTCGTCGAGCGGGCCGCCCGGCCGCACGAGGCGCGCCTCGACGGCGGCGAGGAACGCGGCGTCGAGCTCGGGCGAGGGGGGGGCGCCGCGAACGCGCGCGGCCGCGCCGTCGAGCGCGAGCGGGCTGGGGTGAAAGCGCGCGGCTCGGCAGGCGCGGGCCGCCTGGATCGCGGGCCCGCCGTCGCGTGCGGTGGCGAGGGCGGCGCGCTCGGCCTCGAGGTCGCCGACCACCACGAGGCGCGCCCGCCCGACCACGACGAAGCGCGTCCCGACGCGGAGCACGTCGCCGTCGGGCAGCGGGCGCGAGCCATCGGCGACGACCGCGCGCACATCGTCTTCGCGCCACGCCCGGTCGGCGGCAGGCGCCCACGTCGTCGTGCGCAACGTGCCGTCGCGCGCGGCGACGAGCCGCCGACCCTCCGACCACGGCCGCCCGCGCGCGGCGTCGTCGCCCGACGACGGCGCCGTCCCCTCGCGGCGGGGCCACGCCGGGAACGACGGCAGGCCGCGCTCCGAGCCCGACGCGAGGTCGCGGAGCTCGAGCGCGCGGTCGTACCCGGCCCAGCGCACCACCGCCTTGCCGTCGGCGAGCGCGCCCACACCGACGAGCGTCTGCGCGTCGGGCGCCAGGGGCGGCGCGTCGGCCCGGTCGCCGTCGGCGCGCGGCCGCACGGACCCGACCCACCGGAGCCGCCCCGTACCCAACTCGAGGGCCACCGCGGTCGGGGCGTCCGGGGCCGCGACCACCCACGCCCCGCCGGACGCGACCGGTGCGACGCGCGCGTCGAACGCGCGGGCCGCCGGCGGGTCGTCGGGGCGCAGGCGGTCCTCGTAGCGGTAGCGCGGCAACGCGCGCACCCAGCGCACGCGGCCGTCCGCCGCGTCGACGCCGGCGGCGTAACCCGCACCCGGCACGACGAGCACCTCGCCGGCGTGGACGGCGGGCGGGAGCGCATGAGGCACGGCGCGGACCCGCTGCTCGACGAGCCCGCGCTCGTCGCCGCCGAGCCGGACGAGCCCGCTGTCGCCCCGCGAGAGGAGCGTGACGAACCGCGGCCGCCCCGTGGCGAGGTCGAGGCACGCGAGCCAACTCTCGACCCACGCGCGCCGCGCCGACAGCACCACGTAAACGCGGTCCCCCACCACGACGGGCGCGGACGCCACGCCGACGTCCGCGGCGCGCAGCACCGGGTCGGCGTCGTCGGGCGCGCCCGTCGTCCAGCGCGGGCGGCCGTCAGCGAGCCCCAACGCGACGAGGCACGCGCGCGTCTCGCGGCCCAGTTCGGGCGGCGTGACGGCCTGGGCGCGGTGGCGGAACGTCGTCGCGGTCGCGGGGGGCGCGTCGCCGAGCACGACGAGCACCGCGTCGCCCGCCGGCACCGCCGCGCGCAGGCTCGTCTCCCACGCGCGGTACCGCGCCGCGGCCGACCACGTGCGCTCCGACGGGGCGGGCTCCGGATAGGTCCAGGCCACGAGCCCCGTTTCGAGGTCGAGGCGGCGCGCCGCGCGCTCGGTGACGAGCACGAGCGCGTCGCCCGTCG
>Ga0335397_10001174_pt1 | contig 35502 bp, 24 predicted proteins | sample MAT04_FD_205740 | JGI IMG/M metagenome (GOLD analysis project Ga0335397, IMG submission 205740) | Freshwater microbial communities from Lake Fryxell liftoff mats and glacier meltwater in Antarctica - MAT-04 (spades assembly) (version 2) ... | reverse complement strand
CTTCCAGTACTTTTCTTATTTCTTCAAAAGTGGCAGAATGTGCATCAAATATGCTGAGCTGCATTTTGGGGAGGGTGAGTTCTTTTACTTTTTGGCTAATGGTCTGGCCACTACTCGTCTGGCCACTTGAAGTGGCCTGACGAGTATCCTCCAACTGCACCAGCACTTCATTGGCCCTGTCAATAAGCGATGCAGGCATACCCGCCATGCGTGCCACATGAATACCAAAGCTATGTGTGCTGCCACCCGGTGCCAGCTTTCGCAGAAAAATTACTTTATTGCCTACTTCTTTATTAGTGATATGATAATTTTTGATGCGGTCAAATTTGTTTTCCAATTCGTTCAGTTCATGATAGTGGGTGGCAAACAATGTTTTGGGTTTGTGCGGCGATTGATGAATGTATTCTGCAATACTCCATGCAATGGAAATACCATCATAGGTAGAAGTGCCGCGGCCAATTTCATCAAGCAAAATCAAACTACGGCTGCTGATATTATTGATGATGCTGGCAGTTTCATTCATCTCCACCATAAATGTACTTTCGCCACCACTCAGGTTATCCGATGCACCAACTCTTGTAAATATTTTATCGGTCAATGGAATTTTTGCTGCACTTGCAGGAACAAAACTTCCCATATGTGCCAGCAATGTGATGAGAGCCGTTTGCCGGAGGATAGCACTTTTACCACTCATGTTTGGCCCGGTTAAAATAATGAGTTGCTGGTTATGGGCATCCAGTGTAATATCATTGCTGATATAAGTTTCGCCGGGTGGTAAATTTCTTTCTATCACCGGGTGACGGCTGTCTTTTAATTCCAGTTCATCACCCTCATGCAACAATGGTTTTTTGTATTGAAAATGCAGGGCATTATTGGCAAAACAACTTAAGTTATCCAGGACGGCCATTACATGCCCGTTTACCTGCATGGGGGCAATGTAATCCTGCAGTTCATTCAGCAGTTCCTGAAAAAGACGTTGTTCTATTTGCAATATTTTATCTTCTGCACCAACAATTTTTTCTTCATACACTTTTAATTCCGGTGTTATGTATCGCTCTGCATTGGCAAGGGTTTGTTTGCGTATCCATGTTTCCGGCACTTTGGATTTATGCAGGTTGGTTACTTCCAGGTAATAGCCAAACACATTGTTGAAACTGATTTTTAAAGAAGAGATACCAGTGAGCGTTGCTTCTTTTTGCTGAAGCTCCAGTAAATAATTTTTTCCACCGCTGGCAATGGCTCTCAGTTCATCCAGCTCTGCATGAATGCCGGTAGCTATCAGGCCGCCTTTGTTAATCATAGCCGGTGGATTTTCATTAATCTCCTTTAATATTTTTTCTAAAATATAAAAGCAGGGGTTTAATGAATCGCCCAGGCGTTTAAGGTATTCATTGTTTGATGCAAGGCAGATGGTTTTGATGGCTTCGGTTTGTTGCAAACCTTTGGCCACCTGCAAAACTTCTCTTGGATTTATTTTTTTTAAAGGAACCTTGCTGGCCAGTCTTTCTACATCGCCGGCTTGTTTAATGTGCTGGCAAATTTTATTTCGGGTATCTGTTTCTTTTATCAGGTATTCAACGGTGTCCAGCCTTTCATTGATGCGAATGATATCATTCAGTGGCATCAGCATCCAGCGTTTAAGCAGGCGGGCACCCATGGGAGAAACGGTGTTGTTGATGGTTTTTAATAAACTGTTGTTTTCGCTGATCAGTTCCAGGTTACGTATGGTAAAACGATCCATCCATAAATGATCGTCTTTATTTATTCTTTGCAAAGAAGTAATGTGCTGCAGGTTGGGATGTTCTGTATCTTTTAAATAATGCAGTATGGCACCAGATGCAATGATACCTTCTGTGAGTCCTTCTACACCAAAACCTTTGAGGCTATGGGTGCCAAAATGTTTCAGCAGGCTTTCCTGCGCATATACTTCCGAAAAAATCCATTCATCCAGTGTGTAGGTAAAAAAGCTGTTGCCAAAATATTCTTTAAATAATTTTGTTTTGTTTCGCTGAAAAATGACTTCGGCAGGTTGAAGGCTTTGCAATAATTTATCGGTGTATTCCTTATCGCCTTCGGCAATAAAAAATTCGCCGGTACTGATATCTAAAAAAGCTACCCCAATTTTATCATCATTAATATGAAGGGCAGCCAAAAAATTATTGCTGTTATGCTCCAGTAATTTGTCGCTTGTAGCCACACCGGGTGTTACCAGTTCCGTAACGCCCCGCTTTACAATTCCCTTGGCCAGTTTGGGATCTTCCAGTTGATCGCAGATAGCAACACGATATCCTGCTTTTACCAGTTTGTGCAAATAAGTATCCAATGCATGGTAAGGAAAACCTGCCAGTTCGGAAGCATCCGGGTTACCATTATTTCTTTTGGTTAAAGTAATACCCAAAACACCCGCAGTAGTAATGGCATCCTGCCCGAATGTTTCGTAAAAATCACCTACCCTAAACAATAAGATCGCATCAGGGTATTTAGCCTTGATGGCATTGTGTTGTATCATTAAAGGGGTATCTCCAGCCGCTTTTGCCATAGGGGGCAAAAATAGTATTTTTGATTTATAGGGTAAGATTTTTGATTTATGATGTGTGATGTATGATTTATGATGTGTGATGTATGATGTGTGATGTGTGATGTAGGATTTTTGATTTATGATGTGTGATGTATGATTCTATTAGGTTATGACATAACCAAAAGTAATGACGCTTCTTTATATCATAAATCATACATCAAAAATCCTATTTCAAATTTAATTTTCTCCTGTTATGACATTACCAAAAATAATGATGCTTCTTTATATCATAAATACATCAAAAATCCTACATCCCTCATATCATAAATCCATCAAAAATCTTACATCGCCATATCATAAATCATACATCAAAAATCTTACATCCCCCATATCATAAATCATAAATCAAAAATCCTACATCCCCCATATCATAAATCATACATCAAAAATCTTACATCCCCCATATCATAAATCAACCATCATAAATCCTATATCTCTTCAATTCTCCTGTTTGGACAAAATCTCTTTTTTCATTTTCTCCCAAAACCCATCAAAGGTCTGGTGATTTTCTTCCTTCCATTTTTTACTGAAGGCTTTCATTTTTTCCTCACGGTCTTCTTTGGTTAGCGTAAAAAAAGCGGTAATGGCTTCTTTGTCGTTGTTAAATGCAGACTGGTTATACCATTCCTTTAATTCCTGTTCTTTTTTTATATTACTGTTGGCTATTGCTATTTCCATTTCTTCCCGCAGCATTACTTTTTCATCGTAACTGCCGGATGGTAAAATTGTTTTTGCAATCACCGGCATTAGTTCAATTAACATTAATATAAATACAATCAGGTAATAACGAAACTGTAGTGCAGCGTTATCTTTCAGCATATTGTTCAATGCTTCTACCCTGGTTAAAAATCCATTGTTTAGATAATTAATGAAGCTGGCTTCCTCGGTTTTTATTTTTATTTCAATGTCTTTTAATCCCTGTTCGGCGTTGTCTATTTTAGGTTGTTCCGTTTTAAGCATGGCCTGGTATTCGGCATCCAGCTTTTGGTATTCGTTTCTTTTGGCAATGGCAATATCTTTTATGCCCACTTTGCCTGTGCCACCACTGCCATCTGTTTCTGCCAGAAAATTATTTCGGGCAGCATTTACTGTTTCATATTTTGCTGCAATATCCTGTTTAGCCTTTTCTTTATTTCTTATTAATTCATCTTTTTGATTCTTGTAGAGATTGTCTAATTCCTGCCGCTTTACGATTTTCTTTTTTTCATTATCCAGCGATGTTTGCAGTTTTATTTCTTTATCAAACATATACAACACTGCTGGCTGTGCCATAAAAGTGCCGATAGTTAATGCCAGGAAAAACCTGAACAGGAGCGGGGTAAATTTCTTTTTATTGAATTTGGTAATACCTTTTATCAGTGCCCTGTCTATGGTAAGAATGATAAAACCCATAAAGAGCCCTAACCCAACTGCTGCCAGTAATGATGTTACGATGGTATAGAAAAAATAAGTCCAGGTAAAACTGGCAAAGAGCCATGTAGCCAATACCGTCATCCCTATAATGCGGTAACGGTTTCTATCTATTACAGAATCTATTAATATTTCTTTTTCTGCGGTAGATAACCACCAAAGGAAATCTGAAAACTGGGATGGCTCATATGTTTCCCGTTGGGAAATAGCTATATTTCTTTCTGTCATGTAAATGGTATTACAGGTTTATGTAAAAAAATATTCTATAGTGGAGTTGTGTTGAAGAATAGCAAATTAGGTTTTATTTGCAACAATAACGCAGGCACAAAATAAATATTTGGGGTTTAAACTCACATTAACAGTACATTAATGGATTGCCTTTAAACCACTGAGTTACAAAGAGGTCTATTACTTATCTTTGCACCCTTAAAAAGTAAGTGCGCTCAGCCATAAAAAAATGAAAATGAAAAAATTACTTTCTGGTTTATTAATAGTAACCACAATGTTGTCCCTTGTAAATGCACAGGTTCCCAAGGGGATGGGTGCAAGTGATCCTGCCGCTAAAAAAGTGCTGGATGGCGTAAGCAATAAATTCAAAACATATAAAACAGTTCAGGCTAAGTTTTTATTGAAAATAGAAAACGCATCAGGTAAAAGTCTTGGTGTAAAAGCCGGTAATGTATATATGAAGGGGACCAAATACCGCATCAGCGTTCCCGGGCAGGATATATTTTCGGATGGCAGCAATGTGTGGACTTATGATAAAGCTTCTAATGAAGTAACTGTTTCCAGGCTGGATCCATCAGCCAATTCACTAACTCCTCAAAAATTATTTACTAATTTTTACGATAAAGATTTTTTATACAAATTAAACGGGGCTGTAAAAATTAATGGTAAAAATCTTAAGGAAATTGAATTGACACCTATTGATAAAACCAAGGCATTTCATAAAGTATTGGTATATGTAGATAATAATTCAATCAATACTACCAAAATATATGAAAAGAATGGTAACCGTTATACTTACAGTACAAATACCTTAACTGCTAATGGGGCGATAGCAGATGCAATGTTTGTGTTTGATGCAAAAAAATATCCTGGTGTAGAAGTGGTGGATTTGAGATAAGAAAAGAACCCAAACCACCTGAAGGGGGCTTAGGAGATATTAAAATTTTAGAATTTATTTGATTCCTTGAAGAAAAAGCCTTCAAGGAATTTTTATGTTTCATATTAATTTTACTATTCAATCTCCCCTTTAGGGGGGCAGGGGGCTTCTCCCCATCTGTAAGTTTGATTGGGAAGACCTGCCAGGTCAATAACCCTATCTACCACAGTTGCTGCTACTTCTTCAATAGTAGTTGGTTTACTGTAAAATGATGGAGTAGCAGGGCAAATAATTCCACCGGCAAGGGTAATGGTTTCCATGTTGCGGATATGCACCAGGTTGTAAGGCGTATCCCTTGCCACGCAAATCAGTTTTCTTCTTTCCTTTAAAATCACATCTGCAGCCCTGCTGATAAGATCATTGGAAATGCCGGAAGCGATTCGCCCTAAAGTGCCCATACTGCAGGGAATAATGATCATGGTATTGTATTGTCCCGAGCCGGAAGCAAAAGGAGCATTGAAGTCATTTTTTGAATAGGATTTTATATCAAAATTATTGTATGCTTCATTGTCCAGTTCTGTTTTCCATACCTCTTTTGCGTTGTCAGTAATAACCAGCGATAATTCGCTAATGTGTTCTTTTAAGTGCTGGAGTTTTGTTAATAAAACCTTTGCATAGATAGAACCACTGGCACCTGTAACTGCTACTACAATTTTTTGCATTATTTTTCCGTTTATAATCGTCTAAGCTACTAAACAATTAAAGGATGAAAAAGGTTAAATGTATTTTATGGGTAAGTATGGTTGCTGTAATAGCAGTTTCTTTTAGTTTAAAACCCAGGGAAGAAATAAACTGGCTTAGTTTTGAAGAAATGCAGGAAGCTTATTCAAAAAATCCCAAACCTGTATTAATAGATCTTTATACCGATTGGTGCGGCTGGTGTAAACACATGGATAAAACAACCTACAAAAATGAAAAAGTGGTGGCATTTATTAACCAACATTACTATGCTGTAAAGTACAATGCCGAGTCTAAAGCTCCTGTTGTTTATAATAAAAAAACATATTCTTACAATGAAAAATATAAAACAAATGACCTGGCCATGTTTTTAAGTTTTGGCCAGTTGGAATATCCCAATACCATTTTTTTATCTTCACTGGATGCAAGGCCTGCACCACTTGCCGGTTATCTTAAACCGAAAGAAATAGAGGCCCCGCTTAAATATTTTGCCGAAAGAAAAAGTGAGCAGGAAACATTCGTAGAGTTTAATAAAACAATGAAAAATGAGTGGTAAGCGTTGGAAATTTTACGATCAGTTTATTTCATTTAGCAAATCCTCAAGGTTCAATGCTTTTGTGTACATGAGCAAACTACCATCTTCATTTGTTGGCCAAATATCTTTTGGTTTATCCCAATAAAGTTCTACCCCATTTTCATCAGGATCATTTAAATACAGCGCTTCAGATACGCCATGATCTGCAAAACCTGTAAAGGGGTAGTTGGCATCTTTTACTCTTTTATAAATGACTGCCAGGTCTTTTCTTGTGGGGTATAGGATAGCCGTATGAAACAATCCTGCAGTATGAAGCGGCGCTGGCTGTGCATCTTTGCTGTACCAGGTATTTAACCCAATATGATGATGATAACCTCCTGCAGAAATAAAGGCTGCATCTTGTCCATACATGGTTGTTATTTCAAAACCCAGCAGACCGCAATAAAATTCCAGGCTGCGTTTTAGGTCGCTTACTTTTAAATGTATATGGCCTATATGGGTTTGTGCAGGAATTGAATAGGGGCTATTCATAATAGAAATTTATCAATGATTTTTTATCCATGATACAAGATTGCTGATCACTTCTTCCCTGTTTATTTCATTCATCATTTCATGTCTTCCATCTTTGTAGAGATGGTAAGAAATATCTTTACAGCCCACAGCTTTCCAGTTTGATATCAATGTTAAAAAACCTTTGCCTGCAAGGCCCACAGGGTCTTTATCTCCGGCAAATGCATATACAGGAATATCCAAAGGGATACTTTTAATATTTTCTTTGTTGAAAGCATCCCTGATTCCTTTAAAAAAATAATAGAAATACAAAGCGCTGCACACAAATCCGCAAAGGGGGTCCGCTACATATTTATCTACTTCTTCATTATTGCGGCTTAGCCAGTCATTTTGTGTTCTGTTGGGTTTAAAGGCTGCATTAAATTTGCCAAAAGATAATTTATCAATAAGTGTGCTACGGTATCGGGGGCCAAATAATTTCATTTGCAGCCATGCAATGGAAATGCCGGCAGCCATTAAAGGATCCTGTTTGCCGTTGCTGGCAGAAAGGATCAATCCATCTATTTGTTTGCCATAGATTTGAAAATAGCGCTGGCCAATAAATGAACCCATACTATGGCCCAATAAAAATATTTTTTTGCCGGGATATTTTTTTCTTAAATAGGCGATGGCCAGGTTTACATCTTCTACCTGTTGGTAAAACCAGTTGTGATCTACAATGCCCAGCTCATTTAAATTTGCTGCAACTTTTCCATGCCCACGCTGATCATGCGCATAAAGGGCAATATTATGTTGTGTCAACAGGGGAGCAATGGCTGCATATCGCTCTGCATGTTCTGCCATACCATGAGCAATGTGTAAAATGCAATCCGGTTCAGTAGTTGGCAGCCATGCATTCATGGGCATTTGGTGGCCGTCTGAGCAGGTAAGATGGAAAGCGGTGGATGGCATAGAAAGTATAAATATTTTTTGACCCCTGAAGGAATTTAGTCTTATTCTTTAGATTTTCCGGTGGGCAACAATTTAAAACTTGTAGCTACAAAACGATTGTTCACAATACTTCCACTCACATTGGCTTTTCTTATCTTATTACAAAATCCATCGGCTGCATGCGCATCTCCATGATCATCTATTTTGGTACCATCTACAAAATATACTTTTCCCTTAATGCGAACAGCCAGGCTGCAATCTTCTCCGCTAAATCCAAATTTGCACTGCCCACAGGCCGCTTGTACTGTTTGAATGGTATCCTGTTTTGAAGTGGCTGTTTGTGCTTTTGCTGCAAAACTAACAGTGCACGTTAGTAGAATAAAGATTAATGATTTCATGGTTTATAATTTCATTTGATTTTTAAAATCAGATTCTGATTAAATATAAAGATATTGTTTTTGAATGGTGAAAAATTGCATGCAATGTAGAAATGAGCATTGTTGTAGAAAGCCTGCACCCGGCAGGCAGGTGCAGCGCCACTGAGGCATCCTGGCCGTAATATGGTTTACCCCATAAAAAAGCCCCATTGTTTTAATGGGACTTAAATTTTTTACATTACTTCCGCCATATCCGGAATATCTGCAGCTTTGTACAAGCCAGCATCCAGTTTCTTTTTTGTTTCTTCAAATGCTTTCAGTGTTTCGTCAATATCATCAAAACTATGGGCAGTAGTAGGTATAAGCCTGTAAATAATATCTCCTTTTGGAATAACAGGATACACTACAATGCTGCAAAATATATGATAGTTTTCCCGCAGGTCCATCACCATTTGAGTGGCTTCCGGCACATCGCCTTTCATAAAAATAGGTGTAACAGGAGAGTTGGTATTTCCAATATCAAAACCCCTTTCTTTAAGGCCGCTTTGTAAACGTTCAACATTAGCCCAAAGTTTTTCTCTTAGTTCCGGCATGGTTAAAACCATATCCATACGTTTAAGCATTCCTTCTACCACCATCAATGGAAGGCTCTTTGCAAATATTTGTGAGCGTACATTGTAACGCAGGTAGTTCAACACTTTTTTAGGTCCTGCAATAAAGGCTCCAATGCTTCCCATACTTTTTACGAAAGTAGAAAAGTACAGATCTATTTGATCCTGGCAACCCTGGGCTTCATCTGCACCGGCACCGGTTGGTCCCATATAACCAAATCCATGCGCATCATCAATTAATAACCTGAATTCAAATTTCTTTTTAAGTGCTACAATTTCTTTTAAAATGCCCTGTTCTCCATCCATGCCAAAAACACCTTCTGTAATCACTAAAATACCACCACCGTTTTTAGCAGCCAATTCTGTAGCACGCTGCAATTGTTTTTCGCAATCCTCTATATCATTGTGTTTAAAAGCATACCGGTGGCCCATATGCAGGCGAACTCCATCCACAATACATGCATGTGCTTCGGCATCATACACAATCACATCCCTGCGGTTTACCAATGCATCTATACAACTCATAATTCCCTGGTAGCCAAAATTCAGAAGCATGGCATCTTCCCTGTTCACATATTTGCTGATTATTTTTTCAAGCTCATCATGTTTGGATGTGTTGCCGCTCATCATCCTTGCGCCCATTGGATTGCCAAGGCCATAAGCCGCTGCCGCTTCCGTATCTATTTTTCGCACTTCGGGGTGATTAACCAATCCTAGATAATTATTTAAACTCCAAACGATCATTTCTTTTCCACGGAATTTCATGTGGGGGCCCAGTTCTCCCTCCAGTTTAGGAAATGCAAAGTACCCATGAGCCCTTTCCATGTGTTGTCCGAGTGGGCCGCCATCCTTCACAAGTTTTTCAAAAACGTCCATTTTTTTTATGATTTTAGATTGAATGATTTGCGTAAACCGCTGAGCAATAAAGTCGCCATTCATTATTTATTTGAATCCCTGCATCTTTATATAGCTGCGATCATATACTTTTAAAACTGGCGCAAATTTAAGGCATTGGTCGCAAATTAAGTAACCTTAGAATAACACAACACAATCCCCCGGGTACATTTACTATAGTTTATATTTGCAAAAAATTTTAAAACCCAAGAGGATGAAAAAGATAGTAGCCATTATTTTTTTAGTAATAAGCAGTGCCTGCACTATTACAGCGCAAACAAATACTGCAGTAAAAACAAAAAGCAGCCCGGCTGTTTCCAGGCCCAAACTGGTGGTGGGGCTAGTGATAGATCAGATGCGCTGGGATTATTTATACAGGTATAGCAATATGTATAGTGCTAATGGGTTTAAACGATTGCTCTCCCAGGGTTATAGTTTTGAAAATACATTAATTCCATATACACCTACTTACACAGCAGCCGGCCATGCCTGTGTTTATACCGGCAGTGTTCCTGCAATTAATGGTATTATGGGTAATAATTGGTTTGATAAAAGAACAAATACCAATGTTTATTGTACGGATGATTCAACGGTTACTGCAGTGGGCAGTAACAGCCGTGCTGGCAAAATGAGCCCGGATAATTTATGGGCAAGTACAATAACAGACGAGTTGCGGCTAAGTAATAATTTTCAGAGTAAAGTAATTGGAATTGCCTTAAAAGACAGGGGTGCAATATTGCCTGCCGGTCATAGTGCCAATGCGGCCTATTGGTATGATGATGCTGCGGGTAAATTTATTACAAGCAGTCATTATATGAAAGAACTGCCTGTATGGGTTAATAGCTTTAATAATAAGGATTTGCCATCCGTCTATATGAGCAAAGATTGGAATACCTTATTGCCGATAGAAAAATATATTTTAAGTACAACTGATAATAAACCCTACGAAGTTGCAATATCCGGCGAAACCTTACCTGTTTTTCCTCATCGTTTATCTGCTATTAACCAGGGAAAGTATAGTTCTTTTAAAACCACGCCTTTTGCTAACACATATACATTTGATTTTGCCAAAGCGGCGATAGAGAATGAAAAGCTGGGAGCAGGAGCAGTAACAGATTTCCTGGCAGTAAGCATTTCGTCAACAGATTATATTGGTCATAATTTTGGCCCCAACTCTATTGAAGCAGAAGATACCTACTACAGGCTGGATAAGGATATTGCTGATTTTTTGCAATACCTGGATAGTAAACTTGGCAAAGGTAATTACCTGTTTTTTCTAACAGCAGATCATGGGGTAGCCCATATTCCTGCTTTTTTAAATGAGCACAATATGCCGGGAGGTAGTTTTGATGATTATGCTATTTTAAAAGAAATTAACAGCAGCCTGTTCAATGAATTTGGAATGAATAATATTCTTCAAAGCGTTCAGAACTACCAGTTCTATATCAATACTACTGAAGTGGAAAAAAATGGAAAAGATTTAGCAGCGATAAAAAAATGGATTGTTAAATTGCTCAAAACAAAACCTTTTATTATAAATGCATTTGAAACAGATAAACTTTTTGAAACTACCCTGCCACAGCCACAAAAAATAATGATGGCCAATGGATACAATCCTGTAAGAAGTGGTGATATAATGTTTACAGTAAAACCTGGATTTTTTGATGGAGGCACTAAAGGAACTACGCATGGCCTTTGGAATCCATATGATGCACATATACCCAATGTTTGGTTTGGGTGGAACATAAAACCAGGCAAATCTAACAGGGAAACCTATATGACAGACATAGCTCCAACTGTTGCGGCATTGCTTAAAATTCAGATGCCTAACGGAAATGTTGGAAAAGTGCTGGAAGAAATTGTAAAATAGGCTGCCATATAGATTGAATGATTTTATAAATTATTTTTCTAAAAGCAAATACTAACGGGCCTCAAAGAACATAAAGGCAAAACATGTTTAAACAAAAAAAGCTTTAGCAGACTGCTAAAGCTTTTTTGTTGGGTTACTAGGATTCGAACCTAGACGGACAGAATCAAAATCTGTAGTGCTACCTTTACACTATAACCCAATCTTTCACCCTTTTATTATTTGGGAGTGCAAAAATAGGGGATGTGAAAAAATGTTCCAAAACTATTTTTAAATAGCTGTTTGCCTGTTGATATTGGCTTTTAACTGCCATATTAAATATTAACCCTATTTACTGATTTTAAAAACACGCAATTTATTGCTGTTTAAGGCAGTGGCTAACAGGCAGACACTCCTGAATTTTTACCCATTATCTTCCCGCTCTTTTAATTCTTTTATTTTAGAAAGGGCTCCTGTTACCACATCACACATAATTACATACAGAGCGCCATGCTGAGGATGGGCATAAATATATTCCAGTGCCTCTTCTTCATTTTCAATTACCATGGTAGGTATAGAAGGATTTTGCATTTCAATACCTTCCTTCAATAAATGGATGATTTCTTCTGCAGTTCTACCTCTAAGATTTTTGTCGCAGCGAATGATTATTTCATCAAAATATTGTGCCGATAAGCTGCCCAGCTCCCTGATATCTTCATCTCTTCTATCACCTGTTCCGCTGATCAATCCAATTTTTTTAGGATAATCCAGTTTTCCGATAAAATCTCCCAGCAATTTTAATCCATGCGGATTGTGTGCAAAATCTGCCAGGAATGTAAAGTTTTTAAAATGGAAGAAGTTTAGCCTTCCTGGTGTTTGGCTGGATGATGGCACAAACGAAATTAATGCAGACCTGATATCTTCAATGCTGATATCCCTGTATAAATAGGAAGCCATTACTGCAGGTAAACAGTTGTTGATATTGTGAATGGCTTTGCCTTCAAAAGTAATGGGCACTTCTTTCACATTTATTACCCTTATTTTCCAGGTACCTTTTAAGATGCTGATATTGTCATTTTCAAACACAGCCGCAAGCCCGCCTTTTTTGCAATGTTCTTTTATGCGGGGATTATTTTCATCCATACTAAACAAAGCCACATTACATTTAAGGTCTTTGGCCATTGCATATACAAGGTCATCATCAGCGTTCAGCACTGCATAGCCATGCGGAAAAACTGTTTCAGGAACAACAGCCTTGAGCTTTGCCATTTGATCCAGGGTATTAATGCCACCAAGTCCCATATGATCTGCAGCAACATTGGTAACAATGGCCACATCGCAATGTTGAAAAGCCAATCCATTTTTTAAAATACCGCCACGGGCACATTCCAGTACTGCAAAATCTACGGTGGGATCTTTTAATACAAACTGCGAACTTACCGGGCCGGTACAATCGCCTTTCATCATCAGTTGGTTTTGAATATAAACACCGTCGCTGGTAGTATAGCCCACTTTTTTGCCGGCGCTTTTTGCAATATGTGCGGTAATCCTTGTAGTAGTTGTCTTGCCGTTGGTACCGGTGATGGCAATAATGGGTATGCGGCCAATATGCCCTCTTGGGAATAACATATCTACCACCGGTTCTGCTACATTCCTGGGCAATCCTTCTGATGGATCTATGTGCATGCGAAAACCGGGAGCGGCATTTACTTCCAGGATAGCTCCGCCATTTTCAGAAACGGGTGTGCGAAGATCATTAGCCATAATATCTATACCACAAATGTCAAGTCCTATGATCTTGGCAATACGTTCGCACATGAAAATATTGGCAGGGTGCACTTCATCTGTTACATCATTAGATGTGCCGCCGGTAGAAAGATTGGCGGTTGGTTTCAGCATCACCAGCTCTCCTTTTGGAGGAACGGTTTCTAATGTATAATTTTTTTCATCCAGCATTTTATGGGTAAACTGGTCAACGGTTATCTGGGTCAATACTTTTTCATGGCCATAACCTCTGCGGGGATCGCTGTTGGTTATATCTATTAATTGCTGGATGGTACTTTTTCCATTACCTGTAACGGAAGCGGGTGTGCGCAATGCAGCACAAATAAATTTGTAGTTAATTACCAATATCCTGAAATCAAACCCGGTAATATATTTTTCTACAATAGAACTGCGGCCATATTTTTGAGCAGCTTCAAATGCAGTGAGCGCCTGCTCCCAGGTGGTTATGTTGGTGGTATTGCCTTTGCCATGATTGCCATCAATGGGTTTTATCACCAAAGGATAACCATATTTTTCAATCGCTTCTTCCAGTCCCGCTTCTGTGCGCACAACGGTTCCATTGGGTACCGGTATTTCTGCAGCTTCCAGCAAGGCTTTGGTTTCTTCTTTATCGCAGGCAATGTCTACAGCAATATTACTGGTAGTGCTGGCAATGGTGGCTCTGATTCTTTTCTGATGCACACCATATCCTAACTGCACCAGGGAGTGTTTATTGAGACGGATAAAAGGAATGTTTCTTTTGGCAGCTTCATCTACAATGCAGCCGGTGCTTGGTCCCAGCCTTGTTTCTTCTCTTATTTCCCGCAGGCGCATAATATCTTCTTCTACGTTATAATCTACATCGTCTGTAAGCGCCTGTGCTACTCTTACAGCAGCTTTGGCTGCATAAATTCCCGCATCTTCTTCCATATAACTGATACATACATAATATTCTCCATCTTCGCCGGTGCCACGGGTACGGCCAAATCCGGTATCCATACCAGCCAGGGTTTGCATTTCCAACGCAATGTGTTCAATCACATGACCCATCCAGGTACCTTCATCTACCCTGGAAAAAAAACCTCCTGGCACTGCTTCGCTGCAACGATGTTCATACATAGTAGGAAACATTTTTTCCAATCTTTCTCTAAATCCCGGAATTAAATTGGTAGGGCGTTGTTCCATTTCCTCCAGGTCCAGCTTCATTTGTATCAGCTTTGTACGTCTTACACTCCAGTAATTAGGGCCTCTCAAAACTTTTATTTCTACTATTTTCATAATTTAATCAGTCTTATTTCGTTTGTTGGAGGAGGAAATTAAACAAATCATCTTGCTTTACAAAAAAACAATCTTGTTTACAACGTATGTGAATAAGGATGTTTTAAGGCAATAAAGATTTTTTTAACAGGGGATTTCTAAACAATAGATGATTAGTAACGGGTTATCAAAATTGAATTTCCTTAATTTTGTAGCCATCACAAAAATGATTAAATGCAATTTGCTAAAGGAAAACTGATTGCCATAGGCGGGGCAGAGGATAAAGGTACGGACCTGGAAAAGGGAGAAATTCAGCGCAATAATCTAAACTTTTTTGAGCGTGGAATTTTACGCCGCATCCTGCAGGAGTCCGGTGGTTCGATGTCTCGTATCGAAATCATTACCACTGCCAGCATGATTCCATACGAAGTTGGAGATAATTATATGGATGCATTTGGAAAAATAGGCTGCACCAATGTGGGCGTTATGCATATCAGGAACCGGGGAGATGTGACCAATGAAGAATACCTGCAACGAATAAAAGATTGTAATGCTGTAATGTTTAGCGGGGGCAACCAGCTTAGGTTATCCAGTATTTTTGGCGGCACCACTTTTTTAGAAATTTGTTTACAGCGGTTAGCCAATGAAGAAAATTTTGTAATAGCGGGAACATCTGCCGGAGCAATGGCCATGAGCAATACAATGATTTATGAAGGCAATGCTACACGGGCTCATTTAAAAGGCGAAGTAAAAATTACAACAGGTCTTGGTTTTATGGACGATGTAATTTTTGATTCGCATTTTGAAAAACGGGGCCGTTTTGGAAGATTGGCACAGGCCGTTGCATCTAATCCATCCTGCATTGGTATTGGTCTGGGAGAAGATACCGGCATGCTGATAACAGGCAGTAATAAAATGGAAGCCATTGGAAGTGGCCTCGTAATAATTGTAGACGGACACGATATCAGGCATTGCAATATTGCAGATATACCTGACGGTAATCCCATTAGCATAGAAAATTTAAAAGTACATTTTTGTGAAAAGGGAAATGGCTACATGGTAAATGAAAGACAGTTTTTGCCCACAGTTACAGAAGAAGTTTTAGCAAACAAAAAACTCTATGTTTAAAAAAAGCACCCATAAAGATGCTTTTTAATTTGTTGGAGATATTAATTTACGTTGATAAGATAGTAATTCTTTTTTCCTTTTTGCACCAGCAGGTATTTGTGATGAAGTAATAAACTGCTTTCTATTTTCATATCTACAGTTTCTACTTTTTTTCTGTTGATGCTTACACCACCGCCCTGTATCATTTTACGGGCATCGCCTTTACTGGTAAAAATTTGGGTTTCTGCCAGGAAATTAATCACATCCATACCTTCAGTCAATCTTTCTTTGGAGAAATCTGTTTTCACAATTCCTTCCATATTATTCAGATCGTCTTCACTCAAATTTTCTGCAGATGCATTTTGTGACGCAAATAATTTAGCCGTGGTTTCTATTGCTTTTTCATACTCTTCCGTTCCATGTACAAAAACAGTTATTTCTTTTGCCAGTGTTTTTTGCAATAATCTTTCTGCGGGGTTTTCCGTATTGGTTTTAATTAAATCATTTATCGAATGCCTGGTAAGGAAAGTAAATATTTTAATCCAGGCTTCTGCATCGGCATCCGAAGCATTTAGCCAAAACTGGTAGAATTGATAAGGGCTGGTTTTAGCGGCATCCAGCCAAATATTTCCCTGTTCCGATTTTCCAAATTTGGTACCATCTGCTTTTTTTATCAGCGGGCAGGTAAAGGCAAAGGCCTGGCCACCTTCTTTACGGCGAATTAATTCTGTACCGGTAACTATATTTCCCCATTGGTCGCTGCCGCCCATTTGCAGCTTACAGTTTTTGTTTTTATACAGCCAGTAAAAATCGTAGCCCTGCACCAACTGGTAAGTAAATTCTGTAAACGACATTCCATTATCACTTTCCAGCCTTTTCTTCACACTATCTTTTGCCATCATGTAATTAACCGTAATATGTTTTCCGGCATCCCTTATAAAATCCAGGAAACTGATATTTTTAAACCAGTCGAAATTATTAACCATTACTGCTGCATTGGGTAAGCTGGGATCAAATTGCAGAAATTTTTCCAACTGAGCTTTTACTCCGGCTACATTTTTGGCCAAAATATCTTCGCTCAGCATATTTCTTTCTTCGCTTTTGCCACTGGGGTCTCCCACCATACCTGTAGCCCCGCCTACAAGGGCATATGGTTTATGTCCTGCTTTTTGCAGGTGAACCAATAAAAGAATAGGTACCAGGCTGCCAATGTGCAGGCTGTCTGCAGTAGGGTCAAAGCCAATATAGGCCGAGGTTATCTCCTTGTTTAGTTGTTCCTCAGTGCCGGGCATTATGTCCTGGATCATTCCTCTCCATCGTAATTCCTCTATAAAAGCATTGGTCATATATAAAAGTTATGTATTAATAAATGTTGGATTGCAAAAATGGGATATTTTTTTAAAAGCGCTTTCATTTAAACCATATTAGGGTACGTTTGATTTAAATTTATTTTTAAAGCAACAGATTGGAGGATATAATAATCTAAATATAATTGGCAGAAATATTAAAATGTCTATTTATCTTATATCATTATCGTAATTTTAAAAAAAGAAAACAAAGATATATTAGCACAATTTTGATAGTATAATTACGTTTCAAAGAAAGATTCCAGGTATTTCCATTTAAATTTTTCAATTCAAACATATATGAAACAAAGCTTTACTGCTTTTATTTTGCTGTTGTTACTGTGCCCTGTAGCAGGGTTTGCTCAATTTAGAAAATATTCCAATGAGTTTTTAAATATAGGAGCTGGTGCCCGTGGGCTGGCCATGGGAAATGCACAGGTGGCAACTGCCAATGATGCTACAGCAGGCTACTGGAACCCGGCAGGTTTAACAGGGGTTAAAGACCACCCTAATGCAGGCATTATGCATGCAGAATATTTTGCTGGAATAGCCAAATATGATTATGCTGCTTTGGCAATCCCTGTGCAGGATAATAAAAGAACCCTGGGATTTTCTCTTTTAAGGTTTGCTGTGGATGATATACCCAATACATTGTTTTTAGTAGAACCGGATGGTAGTATCAACTATAATAATATTCAAACATTTTCATCAGCCGATTATGCTTTTCTTTTTTCTTTTGCCCAAAATTTAAAGGAAACAGAAACCAAAAGAATAAGTTTTGGCGCTAATGCAAAAGTGATTTACAGAAAGGTAGGAAAGTTTGCCAGCGCACTTGGTTTTGGTTTAGATGCCGGCATTCAAATGCAGGGGGAGAAATGGCGTGCCGGTTTGGTGGCAAGGGATATTACTACAACTTTTAATGCCTGGACTTTTAAATTTACAGAAAAAGAAAAAGAAGTTTTATACCTCACTAATAATGATATTCCCGTAAAATCTACAGAGCTCACTGCTCCACGTTTGGTATTGGGAGGCGCTTACCAGTTCAATATAGGAAGCAGTGTACAATTATTAACCGAAGCCAATGTTGATTTTACTTTTGATGGAAAACGTAATACTGTTCTGAGCGGAAATACGGTAAGTGTAGATCCTCACCTCGGTTTGGAAGCAGCTATTAAAGAAGTGTTTTTTGTAAGAGCAGGCATCACTAATTTTCAAAAAGCATTGGCAGATGGTGATACACTGAACCAGAAAAAAGTATGGATTTACCAGCCAAGCCTGGGTGCTGGTTTTAAAATAAACAATGTGTATCTCGATTATGCTTTTTCTAACCTGGCCAATCAATCCAATCCATTGTTTACTCATGTATTTTCCCTGAGAATAAATTTTGTAAAAAAAGAAGACTAATTAAAAATTATAACATCATCCATGATGAAAAAAATACTTATTGCAGTTTTAGTGTTAATGTCGGTAAATGCATCTGCACAGTTAAACAATAGCTGGATAGACTATAATAAAACTTATTATAAATTTTACCTGGCTAAGGATACGCTTTGCCGTATTCCCCAATCTGTTTTGGCATCTGCAGGAATATCTGCTGTGAATGCAGATCATTTTCAATTGTGGAGAAACGGGCAACAGGTTCGTTTATTTACATCTGTTGTTGGTGCACCGCTTGGAGCATCGGATTATATTGAATTTTGGGGAGAATTGAATGATGGCAAGGCCGACAAGCAATTATACCGGGAAGCCGATTTTCAATTAAATGACCGGTATAGTCTTGAGACAGATACAGCAGCTTATTTTCTTACAGTAAATTCAGCCGGAGCAAACCTTAGGTACACTGCCGCCACTAATACTGCTCCAAGCGCTGCAACACCGGATGCTTATTTTATGCGTTCGATGGATGTTTATTTCAACAAAATTATTAATAGAGGTTATGCCAACCGTGTGGGGGAGTATGTTTATTCTTCTTCTTATGACGAAGGAGAAGGATTTACTTCCGGAGATATTATACCTTCAAACCCTTTGCAGAACAGGTTTTTGCAAATGAATACTTACACTGCCGGTCCGGCCAATAGTTTTTCTGTAAGGGTAAATGCTGCCGGTAATGCAGAAAATACCAGAAATCTTAAAATAAATGTGGGAGGCCCTTCTGGCACGGAAGTTTATAATGTTGGGATGCCTTTTTTCACTTACAGAAAAGCAGTTGCAAGTAATTTACCCCTGAGTTTATTAGTTAGTACCAGTGAGGTAATGATTGCAATAACCAATACTTCCTCTATATCTACAGACAGGATGGTAGTAGCGAGTATGGGTATTACCTTTCCGGCTACTTTTAATTTTAATAATCTAAAGCAGTTTTACTTTGAGTTAGGGCCATCTGCTACAGGAAATTATTTGAATATCAGCAACTTTAATACAGGGTCTGTTCAACCAATTTTGTATGATATGACTAATGGCAGGCGATACCTGGGCGAGATTGCTTCTACTGCCGGCAGGGTAAAATTTGTTCTGCCTTCTTCTACAAATGCAGTAAGGAAATTTATGCTCATCAGCAATGAAGCCAGTAATGTAAATATTATTACCGGGCTTGCTGGTAAAACATTTGTAAACCTGACCAATACGGCCAACCAGGCCGATTATCTGATTATAAGTAATAAAGATTTGTATAATGATGGAAATAATCACAACTATGTAGAAGATTACAGGGCTTACCGTTCTTCAGTAAACGGAGGAAGCTTTGTAACCAAAACTTATAATATTGATGAGCTTACAGATCAATTTGCATTTGGTATAAAAAATCACCCGGGTTCTATAAGAGACTTTATCCATTATGCTGATAGAAATTTTGCCATTAAACCAAAATATGTTTTTATCATAGGAAGGGCGGTTGATTATATAGATAACATTCGAAATAAAGATAATGCCCTTTTAGGAAAACTTAACCTGGTGCCTACGTTTGGCTGGCCGGCATCAGATATTTTATTGAGTTCAGAACCCGGAACTATTGTACCTGTAACACCAATAGGTAGAATTGGGGTAATCAATGGTACAGAAGTAAACAATTACCTTCAAAAAGTAATTCAATATGAAGCGGCTCAAAAAATGTCAAGCCCTTATATAGCAGATAAGGCATGGATGAAAAAAGCTTTGCATGTGGCCGGTGGTAAGGATAGTTCAGAAAACGGAGCTTTTTTAGTGTATATGAACGGCTACAAACGCATTTATGAAGACAGTTTGTTAGGCGGCCTGGTAGAAACTTTTTCTAAGACTGCCACCGGCGCTGTGCAGCAAGCCAGCAGCCAACGTATTGAACAACTTTTTGATAACGGGTTAGGATTAATAGGATATTTTGGGCATTCATCTGCAAGTACATTTGAATATAATCTTAGTGACCCTAATATTTATACTAACACGGGTCGATATCCTTTCTTTAATGTAAGTGGGTGCAGTGCAGGTAATTTCTATAATTTCGACCCTAGCAGGATTTCCGTAATGCCAACAATTTCAGAAAAATATATTTTAACAGCTCAAAAAGGAAGTATCGGCTTTTTGGCAGATAGCCATTTTGGGATACCTCCTTTCTTAAATTTTTATAATACTAATTTTTACACGCAGTTTAGTAAAACCTTGTATGGCAACTCAGTGGGCAACCAGATAAAAGCGGTAATTCAAAATCTTGGAGGAATGAATCCAAACCTTGATTATTATACACGCATCCATCTGGAAGAGATTTCATTGCACGGTGATCCTTATATTCGTATTAATACCTCTGCCAAACCCGATTATGTAATTGAAGAACCCCTGGTAAAAATCAGCCCCAATATTATTTCGGTTGCAGATGTAAATTTTAGTTTGAAAGTGGGTATGCAAAATATCGGAAAAGCAACAGGTGATTCTATATGGGTTTCTATAAAAAGAAAATTGCCCAATGATACCATCCGGGTTTTATTCAACCAATTAATTCCTGCAATCCGCTTTGAAGATTCGGTAGTACTTACAGTGCCAATCAATCCGGTTACTGACAAAGGACTTAATCAAATATTGGTATCATTGGATTATACCAATAAAGTAGATGAATTATATGAAACCAATAATACCATTACAAAAGATTTTTACATTTTTGAAGACGAATTACGTCCTACATTCCCATACAATTTTTCTATCATCAATCAGCAGAACCTCACATTTGTAGCCAACACTGCCAATCCTTTGGGTGTAAACCGTCAGTATTCGATGGAGATTGATACTACCGAACTATTTAACTCATCTTTTAAGAAAGTGTATAGTACCAGCGGAATTGGAGGTATTGTGCAGTTTACACCTTCTAATATTACCTATACAGACAGTACAGTTTATTACTGGAGGGTTGCCATGATTCCCACAGGCACCAATCCTTTAATATGGAATGGATTTTCATTTATATACCTTCCAAACAGTACCACAGGTTTTAATCAGTCGCATTATTTTCAGCACCTAAAATCAACTTATAATAATATAGCACTGCAACCCGGTAGAAAATTTGTGTATCCGTCGCTTGCAAGAAGTCTTACGATAAGAACAGGATTGCATCCGTTTGTTGGCTACGACAGGATTAATGTGAACCTGGATTTTGACCAATTAGAATTATATGGTTGCAGAATTAATTCTTTGCAGTTTTATGTTTTTGATACCGTAACACTTCGTCCATGGGTTAACAGGAATGTTTCTCCTACAGAAGCAATGTATGGAAGTGGCAGGCTATGTGCCAATGGTACCGATACAACCCGCAGGTTTTTTGAATTCTCTTATGGAAACCCCGGTGGTGTGCCTTACCGTAAACGTGCAATGGATTTTATTGACAATGTGCCAAATGGAATGTATGTGGCCATAACTAATTACGGTAACACACTAAATAATACTTCTTTTATTAATCAATGGATGAATGATACCACCACTTTGGGATCCGGAAATTCATTATACCATAAACTTAAATCCATTGGGTTTACTCAAATAGATAGTTTTACTAAAAACCTGCCTTTTCTTTATTTCTTTAAAAAAGGGAGTAACAGTTTTACACCAATACAGGAAATAGGACCAACCGATACAGTTCAGATTGTGCGAAGTATTTTATTGAATTCACTCATACCAAATGGTACCATTGAAAGCCCATTGTATGGCCCGGCCAGGTCGTGGAATGAACTGCACTGGCGTGGGTTTAGCAATGATCCGGCTCCAACAGACACAACAAAAATACAAGTGTGGGGTTTTAGAAATGATGGAACCTCAGCTCTAATGGCAACGGTTGCCCCGGCAAGAGATACCTCATTGAGTTTTATTAATGCCAACCAGTATCCTTATCTAAAACTAAAAATGCTGAATAAGGATGATATTAATATTACGCCTCATCAACTTAGTTATTGGAGAGTAAATGCCAGCCTTGCTCCAGAAGGAGCAGTAGCACCAAATGTATTCTATCAAATGAGTGCAGATACCGTAGACCAGGGGCAATTGATAAATTTTAGTTTGGCATTTAAAAATATCAGCCAAACTCCTTTTGACAGTATGCTGAGGGTAAAAATTATTATTACAGACAGAAATAACGTTCCGCATAACATAGAAATACCAAAGCGTAAAGCTTTGATTGCGGGCGACACTTTAACAGTTACCTATTCTATAGATACCCGTAATTTTCCCGGCGCCAATACATTGTTTATAGACTTTAACCCCGATAACGACCAACCGGAGCAGTTGCACTACAATAATGTTTTGTACAAAGATTTTTATGTAAGAGAAGATAACTACAACCCTTTATTGGATGTAACTTTTGATGGGGTACATATTCTTAATAAAGATATAGTATCGTCCAAGCCTAATGTGCTTATTAAATTAAAAGATGAAAGCCGGTTTCTCGAATTAAAAGATACTTCTTTGATGAAAGTGCAGGTTCGTTTCCCAGATCAAACATTACATGAATATCATTTTGGAGACAGTATGGTATTTATACCTGCCAACCTTGGCGCAGGGGAAAATACAGCCAGGATAGACTTTAAACCTTATTTCCCCGAAGATGGTGAATACGAATTGATCGTTTCCGGTAAAGACGTGAATGGAAATAAAGCCGGTGCCCTTGATTATCATGTAAGCTTTAACGTTATTAACAAGCCGATGATATCTAACCTGCTCAATTATCCAAATCCATTTACCAGTTCTACAGCATTTGTATTTACTGTAACCGGTACCGAAATACCGCAGAATATCCGCATACAAATATTAACCATTACCGGTAAAGTGGTAAGAGAAATTACCAAAGACGAATTAGGCCCAATTCATATAGGAAGAAATATTACCGAGTTTAAATGGGATGGTACCGATATGTATGGACAAAAACTTGCTAACGGCGTCTATATATATAGGGTGCTTACCAATTTAAATGGTAAATCGCTGGATAAATACCGTGCAGAAGGAGATAATACGGATAAATTCTTTAATAAAGGATATGGAAAAATGTACCTGATGAGGTAAAAATTTCCATTATCGCAAAAGAACGAAAGGCTGCTTATTAACAGGCAGCCTTTTTCTATTTACTTTTGCAGCCAAAATCAGAACATCAGCAATATGGCTAAGATAGCAATCAATATAGCAACCGGCAGTTTGCAAAAGGAAGAAATAATTGTAGGAATAGATTTAGGTACAACCAACAGCCTGGTAGCCATTATTCATCCTGAAACAAAAAAGCCTGTAGCATTAAAAGAGCATGACAGCAGCTCTTTGGTACCATCCGTTATTCATTTTGATGATATGGGAAATATCACAGTGGGCGAAGCTGCAAAAGAATTTTTAATTACTGCGCCGCAGCAAACGATTTTTTCTGCAAAAAGATTAATGGGTAAAAGTTACAGCGACCTTAAGAGCCATGCCGGCACATTTACATATAAAATTATTGATGATAATACAGAGAGCCTTGTAAAAGTGCAGGTAGGTAATGTATTTTATACTCCGGTTGAACTGTCTTCTTACATATTAAAAGAACTTAAAAAAAGAGCGGAGCATATTTTAAAAACACCCGTGAATAAAGCAGTAATTACGGTGCCTGCTTATTTTAACGATGCTCAGCGGCAGGCCACCCGTGATGCAGGCAGGTTAGCAGGCCTGGATGTATTGCGTATTATTAATGAACCCACGGCTGCCAGCCTCGCCTATGGACTTGGGTTGGATAAAGCAACACATAAAATTATTGCTGTGTATGATTTGGGCGGAGGCACATTTGATGTTTCCATTCTGCGATTGTCCGGCGGTATTTTTGAAGTGCTTTCTACTAATGGCGATACCTATTTGGGAGGTGATGATATGGATAATGCTATTTTGCAATATTGGTGCGAACAGGGAGGAATTACAACAGAAGAATTGTATCAGAATAAATCTTTTGCACAGGCACTGCGTTTAAAAGCCGAGGAAGCAAAAAAGCACCTATCCGCTAACGATAGTTATACCGCCAACCTGAATGGGGATACCTTCATGATCAGCAAACAAACCTTTGAATCGTTGATTGGGCCTTTGGTAGAAAAAACGATCAATAGTTGCCGCAGTGCATTAAAGGATGCATCCCTTAAAACCAGTGAGATTGATACTATTGTAATGGTTGGCGGAAGCACCAGGGTTCCGTTGGTAAAAGAATCGGTGAGTAGTTTTTTTGGAAAAGCTGTAAATGATTCTGTAAACCCTGATGAAGTGGTGGCAATTGGCGCTGCTATCCAGGCAGATATTTTAGCGGGCAATAATAAAGACACGTTATTGTTAGACATTACACCGCTTAGCCTTGGTATTGAAACCGCTGGTGGGTTAATGGATGTATTGATTCCACGAAATGCAAAAATTCCTACCAAAGCTGCCAGGCAATATACTACACAGGCAGATGGGCAACCTGGCATGCGCATCAGCGTATTTCAGGGCGAAAGAGACCTTGTGGCAGATAACCGAAAGTTGGCGGAATTTAACCTGAAAGGAATTCCGGGCATGCCTGCAGGAATGCCAAAAGTAGAAGTTAGTTTTTTGATAAATGCCGATGGCATATTAACGGTTACAGCCAAAGAATTAAGGAGTGGAGTAGAACAAAGCATTGAAGTAAAACCACAATACGGTATTACTGATGCTGATGTAGAGAAAATGTTGATGGATTCTATCAGCAATGCCAAAGATGATATTGCAGCAAGGGCGCTGGCCGAAGCAAGAACAGAGGGTGAACAACTTTTAAAAACCACCGAAAGATTTTTACATAAGAATGCAGCTCAATTAACAAAGGAAGAGCTATTGCAAACTGCTGCTGCTATGCAAGCCTTGCAACTATCAATAACTATGGATGATAAAAATCTGATTCATTCAAAAACCGAGGAGTTGAATGATATTTCGAGGCCTTACGCAGAGCGTGTGATGGATTTGGCCGTGGCACAGGCAATGAAGGGCAAGACAATATGATTAAGGACTTTTTAATATAGAGTCTAAAATGAGATTAATAGAGTCGCCCAGGTTTTGTGAATAGAGCCTGCTTCCAGGTTCATTGAAATGAATATCATCTACAAAATATTCATTTTCATATATTTTGTCATCTTCAAAATGAAGATGTTTTAAATGAAATTCAATGGCAAGACTTGAAAATATTGAGTCAGCTTTTTTATCAAAAGCATTTTGCTTTTTCGCCGGGGAACTTCTAACGGGAGGAGACACAAATATCACCATGCTTCCTTTTTGTTGCAATGCAGTGATGCAATTTCTAAAATAAGCAATGGCATTATCCGATATTTCCCCACTCTCTTCCTCAGCATTATAAATACCAATTGCTTTAGTATGTGTATGTTGATGAATATTTAGAAATCCTTTGTAAATATTATGTTCAAATAATGGATAACTTTTTCCTTTTACAAATAATGAAGTGCGGTTGTATTCATCAAAAAAACTATATTTTGTAAATGGAAAAACCTTTATCAGGCTGGTAAAGAAACCTGCCTGGTTCATGTGCTTTTTAATTGTATCGTTATGCAGGAAATATAAATAATGAAACCTTGTTTGTAAGATATTGTTTTTTAAAAGTGCACCATTGTCTAATGAAATGATGACAAGCTTTGGTGCTTTGTGCTGATTCAAATATATATTGGAGGTTAACATTATTTCCTCAGCATCTGCTCCACCAAAACCAAAATTATAACTATTAAGTTTTGTTACAGAATCCACATAGTAAGGATTAATAGCAAAGTGTACCCTTGAATTGCCCAGGTAAATAATATCATAATTGGTTTTGCCCTTTAGCAATTCATCTGTTTTTTCAAAGAAAAGGGTTTGCCATCTTTTTTTGTAAATATTATCAAATATCATCCCTGCGGCAAATGCTGCCACAATGCTAATGATAAACACAATAAAAAGCCGCCTGATATACATCTTAAAATTGAAAATAAATAAAACTGGATTTCTGAAATACTCCAAAAAAAATAATCAATAAAATTGAGCTGGAAAATATAAATATATCCATATTTTTTTTGAAAATAAGTTCAAACATTTTAGGCGTTGTAAATTTTTCTATAAGGAACATGTAAGCAATCATGCAAAAAGAAAATGCCAGAGAAAAGTTGCCTAATTCAATATTTGCTCCGGGTACTTCAAGTATATTTTTAAAAGATATAGCTTTAAAATCTACACTTTTATAAATTATTTGCACAGCATTATTTATGGAACTTGCCCGAAAAAATATCCATGCAAATGCTACACAGGTACAAGTTAACAACCATGCAAAAAAAGCAGGAATTGAAATGGCGAAATATTTTTTAATATTATCATATATCAATGTGTAAATACCATGCAATAGCCCCCAAACAATAAATGTCCATCCGGCTCCATGCCAAAATGCACTTACAATAAAAGTTATAAGCAAGTTTAAATCCTTCCTAAGCCGGCCTTTCCTGTTTCCTCCCAGCGGAATATACACATAATCCCTAAACCAGCTTGAAAGGGAAATATGCCATCGCCTCCAGAACTCTCTTATATTTGCGGATTGGTAAGGCCGGTTAAAGTTTAAGCTAAGATTTATGCCCATGCACCTTGCTGCACCTATCGCAATATCTGTATAACCCGAAAAGTCGGCATAAATTTGAATACTAAAAAAGAATATAGCCAGCCAGGTAGTTAGCGTTCCGGCTTGTGTGGGATTGCTAAATACTGCATCTGAAAAATGCCCAATTCTATCTGCAATTACCAGCTTTTTAAAAAAACCCCATGCCATCAATCTCAGTCCCTCATATAATTTTTGAGAAGAGAATTTTTGTTCTTTAAAAAACTGTGGGAATAAATTTTGTGGTCTTTCAATTGGCCCCGCCACCAATTGAGGGTAAAACATAACATAGAGTGCATAATATCCTGCATGCCTGATTGCTTTTTGCCTGCCCCTGTATACTTCAATAGTATAGCTCATTGATTGAAAAGTATGAAAGGAAAGCCCGATGGGTAAAATCCAATGCAACAAAATAAAATCGCTTCCTGTTATCTGATTAATGTTGCTTATAAAAAAATCGTAGTATTTAAACAGGCCTAAGAGTAAGACGTTGGCAATGATACTTATTGTGAGCCAGAATTTTTTATTCAGTTTTATTTCAATAAGCAAGCCTGCAAAATAATCTATAATTATGAGGAAGAACAGGATTAATAAATAGGAAGGGATAAAGGCAGCATAAAAAAAACAACTGGCCAATAAAAGCAATAACCACCGGAATTTATAGGGAACTAAAAAGTATAATACAGTTACAAGCGGAAAGAAAATTATAAATTCAATGGAATTGAAAAGCATATTTATATTCTTTTTGTCTTGTAAAAAACAATAATGAAAATATAAAGTATAAAAACAAGGGCGCTAATGTACATTGCAATCTTAATATGAGTGGGTTTAAACAAAAGCACTATTTCATTCTTCCCTTTATTTACCGGCACAGCCATGAAATTAAATCCTTCCTGACCCACTTTTTGTATAACTCCATTTTTTGCATAAATCCAATGAGGGTATTCATTTTGAAGCACAACCAGTTTTGATGTGCTGTCAGCAACTACCCTGATCCTGATTTCATTGGGTGAGAAATTTAATATCGTTATGTCGGCATTCCCTTCATTTGTATATAAAAAAGGTTTTTCAAAATATTTTGCCCCAGCTTCACCCAAAGTGCTGTCAAAAAAGGTACGCATATTATTTAGTTGAATGGGGTAGGGCATTTCTTTCGTCGTGCCTATCTGCTTATTGTACATGCTCCAGTTTCCTATTAAAGCATTCTCAGAGGCAGGAATGGTATCATTGTTTTTAACAGGTTGCAAAGGAGGAATAGGAATACCCTTTGGAGATAAATTTATTACGGATTGCAAATGTGAAACAGTCGTTTTGCCAACACCCGTGTATGGAATGTTTAATAAGGAGCTAAGAATAATATCTGCAATAAGTAAAAACCGAAGCATCCTTATTTTTTTAGATTGCATACTTCTGTAAACGAGGCTCAGTAGTATTAACTGGATAAATCCCTGTATCAATAGAGCATCATAAAAACTTATCGTATCAATTATATATTTTGTCTTTTCTGAAAAGCCCTTAAAAGATTGAATATTGGCAAGGTTAAATAAAATGCTTTGGTTATTGATGATAATATTGTACAGTGCCCAGCAACAACAAGTAATAAGAATAATACCCAAAATATAACTTATCCATTTTAATTTATTTGATTCGTTATTTTGCTCATTACTAAAATATTTATTCAATTCAATTGCAGCTACAATAATAAAAGCAATGATGGCAAATATTCTAAACTCCCCGGCTAATCTTACATACCCAATAAATGGAATATAATGGTGAGCAAATATTTTTACAGGGCCACCGGCAGATAGTAATGCAAAAGTTAAACCCAGGAAAAGTAAAAATTTTTGCCATCTGCTTTTTTTACTAACAACCGCAACTACTAAAAATAACAAAAAAGTTAAACTGAAATAGCTGTTTCTTAAAGTAAGTTCGGTATCAAAGAAGGCATTGTTTTTTACTGTAGAAAAAGGGAGCAGTAAACTTATCCATGTTTTAATATTACTGGAATGAGGAAGAGAGGATTCCAGACTTATTTTTTCGCCCCGTATAAAATGCGGTATGATATCCGAATAACCAGCTATGATGCCTGCCGATAATAATACCATTGCCAATATAAAAAAAAGCTGAGTAGTGCAATACTGTAACAGCCTCTTTTTGAAATGCGTGCCCTGATCATTTTTAAAAAAAGAAAAAAATAGTATTGCTAAAAAAAAATAAAAAGCACCAATAATTAATCCAGGGTGTGCCGAGGCAATGAAAAGATAAAATAGTAATACACTGGTAAGTGTAGTGGTTACTGTTCTTTTGTGAATTAGATTTAAATAACTCCAAAAGCACCATGGTAAAAAAGCAGAAGCACTTATCCAGTTAAAATGCTGCAAGTGTGCAATATGGTAACCGCAACACATAAAAGCAAGGCCGGTTAAAATGCAGATATTTTTATTTTGTATCCAATGCCCCGAAAGTTTATACATACCCCATCCTCCCAACAAAATATATAATAACAATTCCAGCGTAAAGCTATAGGCATTATACCCCACAGTACCAGCAATGAGCCAAGTAACAGGACTCCAATAACCGGCATTCATATCGCCATACTGTGGAATGCCGAAATTGATATATGGATTCCATAAAGGCAGATAACCAGCATGAATACTTTCGCTCATAAAAAATTTAGCAGGAAAGTAATTGGAGAAAGCATCATTTTTTATATAAAAGAAAAAACCGGAGATGGGCAAAAAAGCAATAAATAAAACGATAGCAAACAGGATAAGTGTTTTAAAATCAAACCTGCCTGAATTTTTTATTTGTTGCATTCTTTTTTTAAATATAGATGGAAGCGATAAATTATTTCCCTTTTGGCTTACTGTCTATTTACAGGTATTATTAAAAATTAATTGTTTTGTTTACCAGGAATAACGGTCTTTTTTTTGTTTCTGTAAAAAGACTTGAAATATATTCTCCCAGCAATCCAATGGCCAGTAATTGGGTACCGCCTAAAAGCATTATAGCAATGATGATGGATGCCCAACCCTGTACTGTGTTGCCTCTGAAATATGTTATGAGTGCGTAAATAGCAAAAGTAAAAGCAGCTAAAGAAATAATACTCCCTACAAGTAAGGCTACCCTAAGAGGTTTGAAACTGAAGGAAATAATGCCTTTGAGTGCAAGTTTACACATTTTAATAAAAGAATATTTTGTTTTGCCATGTAACCGTGCAGGCGCATCAAAGTTAATAGTGGCAGTTTTGAAACCTATCCAGCTAAATATTCCTCTTAAAAAAAGTTCCCTTTCTTTGAATTGCAAAATGCTTTCCAATACCTTTCGGTTAAATAATTTAAAATCTGCAACATTGGGTTCAACCCTTGTGTCAGAAATTAAATTGATAAACCAATAAAATATAATTGATAATAATTTTTTTACGGGGCCAATATTTTGAGTGGATATTCTTTTAGTTTGAACAAGATCAAATCCCTCCTGCATTTTTAAGAGCATTTGCGGGATAAAGGAAGGCGGATGTTGAAGGTCTCCATCCATAATAACAATTAAATCTCCGGATGCATTTTGCATGCCGGCCATTAAAGCGTTTTGGTGACCGAAATTGCGGCTAAAAGAAATGCATTTAATGCGGGAGTCATTACCGGATAGCTGCTCAATTATATGAAAAGTATCATCCGTGCTGCCATCATCCATAAAAATCAGTTCATATTTTTCCTTTACAAAAAAGTCTAGTTCATTACAAAGAAGTTGAATGTTTTCTGCTTCATTATAAACTGGAATTATGATACTTATTAATTGCACTTACTTATATTAAGGGGTGGCTATAGAGTTTAAAAATATATATAAAAATCAAAACTAAGGTAAATGCAATTTGTTTTGAACACCAAATTGATTTTCTAAAACCTGCCGGAATGTAAAGATGGGTGTCATTGAATCATTAAAATTGCTGTAATTTTTGCCAGGAAGGTATACGGCATTTAGAATTCCATATTTCACTGCATCGGGGAACCTTTCTTCGGCTTCCCTATATCCATGATCTCCCTGAATAACGATTATTACATTTTTGCCGGCTTTTTTAAATATTGTATCTACCATTTTCATCAATTCATTATTGGCATATTTTGTATAACTGGTAAAATTTGTAATTGTTTTTTCAAATCCGTTATAATTATACATGTCTTTAACAGAATGCTCCTTTCCGCTGCTGTCATAAATGATTGGGGGGTGAGGCATCATGAAATGAAAATAATTAAAAGAAGGCACATTAAAATTGGGAAAACTATCCATTAAAAGATTAAAATCTGTCTGTAGTGTTGCAAGATCACTTTTTATATTGGAGCTCCATGATTTTTTTAAACAGCTAAGATCAATATTCCGGTTAGCCAGAAAAAAATCTGGTTCAAAGCCATTGTAAAACCTGTTGAAAAAGGTGGCAGAAGTTAGTACATTATCAAGGTGGTAATTGAGGTTGAACTGCAACGGAGAAGCTGCGCCTTGTATATTAAATACAGAATAGTTCCTAATTATATAACCGTTTTTTTCAAAACTTTTCAACAACATTGGTTGCTCAATATTTTTTAAGGCAATTAGTTTCTTCTTATATTCTTTTATAGTATTATCATGGATATATTCCAGAGGTTTTAAACTTAGGGTAGAAGAAATTGAGTAATAAGTTTCTTCGTAAAGTGAATGTGCATTACCCGTTACAAAAAACCCTTTTTCTTTTAAGAAAGAATTCAATTGCACATTATCATATGTCATATACTTTTTTAGTATCGTGTCCGAAGGATACATATCCAGTAATAAAAAAAATATGGAAGGCTTAGGCCTATTTGAAAAACTGATGGTATTTGTTGATGCTGATAAATATTTATTTTCTTTTTTTACTGAAAAAATAAATGCAACAGAATCATACACTAAAAGCAGGATACAGTAAACTAGCCAAAACTTCAACAATTTAATAGTTATACTTTGGCTTAGCTTGCTGCATATTATTGATATGATTATACACACTGCAAGGAAACCAATTATTAATTTAGTATCTACAACGGTAACCGGATTTACTAGTCGGATAGCAGCAGCCGTGTCTATGATAGTACCAAAAAATAAAAAAATAAACAGGATGGTTGAAAACGCAAGTGTATACCGGTCTTTATTTTTAAAAATTTTATATCCTGCAAAATAGGCCAATGCTGTTACAACGGCATATTTAAGTAATTGCATAAAGCATTTAAATGGTTCAATAAAATAAAACAGGTCTGAGGAGAAATGAACAAAGAAATAGATGAGTACCAGGAATGGGATAAATAAAATTCGCTTATTGTTCATTTTGTTTTAGAATAAAATGTACAAGAACCCGGTTGTTGAAAAAATGATGTTCTTTTAAAATATTAAACTTTGTTTTAAATGATTCCATGAAATTTTCCCAGTTGTACCATTCATAAATATCTTTTCGGGCTAATAACAATAATTTTACTTTTGGATCGTCTTTTGGAACAAATTCAATTACCAGCTCATTACAGGTATTGGCAAAAAAATCTGCCAGCATATTAAATTGAATTTGATTGCTGATAGCAAGATGATGAACTAATGCCAAAGCTAAACCAATGTCTGCGTGCAAGCGTTCCTTTAATGCCTGTCTTTCCATATTGTTCCATCCCAAAGCAGGTGTAGGCTGGCTGAGGTTTGCAGTAAAGGAGTAGATATTGTTAACTTTTTTTTCTTTGCTTTGTAAGTATAGTTTATCTATAGATCTCATATCATCATCAAATGCAATAACCTGTTGTACTTTACCTGCTAATAGTTGCGAAAAGTAACCAGTATTGCATCCAAAATCTATCAACGTACTGTCTTTATATTTTTCGTTCACCCATTCATTTACAAACATTTCCTTTTCCTGTAAATACTGAGGGTCGATATTTTTTTCATAGTAGTCATTCCATTTGGTATGTAGTTTTGATTGGCTGAGTTTATTGATAATGGAGAATAATTGTTCTGCAAAATCCATCGAACTTTTCAGCGTGAACTTTTTTGAAATATTTTTTGATTCCTTGTCTTTTAATGTATTCCGTATTTTGCCCGGCAAAGCTAAAAAAAAGAGCGTATCAAAATTAAAAAAAGCTTTTGCAGGTAATAAGGAAAGACCTTTGTTTAATGAGATTCCATTAAGATTATTCATATAAATTTCATTGCCTGTGCTGTCGAAATATTTAACAAGAAGTATAGGCATATAAAAATTCTCACTGAATTGCTTGAATGCTTGCCAGGGTTGCGAAGGATTAAAAATTTCGAAAGACGATATATCAACAAAAATGGGTTTGTTTCCCTTAAATACAATATTGAATGGTGTTGCATCTTTTAATATCATTCCATACTTCAATGCCTGGAATTGTATTTTTAATGTAAGCAATGCTGCATCTTTCCATTGGTTAAATGTCCATTCGTATGGAAAAGAAACAAAAGGAATTTTTCGTGTTTTTAAAATGATGCTGTCATTGGGATAAATTAACTCTTCAAAAGGAATCACCCAGTTTTTTTTTATCAATTCATCCGCCAATCCGGATGATTTAAAATGATTATAGTGGGGTCGGTAAACGGAATATAATTCTCTGTAAATATTTTCATTTTCATCTTCAATTAAAAAAACTTTTGCAGCAGGATCTTTAAAGGATGCGAAATGATTAATTCTCCTCTTCAATTGCAGATGATTTGTTCTTTTTTTTGAAAAATTGTGATACAACAAACTTTATCCTTCTGAAAAAAATGCCTGCAGCAACCGCAACTGCCATCAACATTTGTATTAGCATACTGCCCGATCCTGGATCTATGTATAAAAAAAATAGTTGCATTTTTTATGTAAGTAGTTTAAAGGCTAAAGGTATGTTATGTTTCTTAATGCGGCTATCCTGTTCACATATTTACCGAGCATATCAAATTCAATATTCACTTTACTTCCCTGTTGCAGGGTTTGCATGTTAGTATGCTCATATGTGTAAGGTATAATGGCAACAGTGAAACTATTGTCTGTAATATTAAAAATGGTGAGGCTAATGCCATTGAGTGTAATAGATCCTTTTTCAATTATTAATGATGCAAATTTTTCATCCATCTCAAATATATACTCCCAGCTACCGTTTTTTTCTATAACGGCAGTGCAGGTAGCAGTGGTATCTACATGGCCTTGAACGATGTGACCATCCAGGCGGCCATTCATTTGCATGCAACGCTCCAGGTTTACAAGGCTTTCTTTTTTGAGCAAACCAAGGTTGGTTTTTTGCAGTGTTTCTGCTATTGCAGTTACTTTATGTAGTGTACCCTCAATAGCTTCTATAGTGAGGCAAACGCCATTATGACTAAGGCTTTGATCTACTTTAAGGTCTTGTGATAATGGAGACGCTATCCAAAAACTGAGATTCGTTCCGTTTTGCACTATATCTTTTACCAACCCCGTTGTTTCTATGATTCCTGTAAACATGGGGCAAATTTCGGAAATTGTTAGAAGAATTTCTTTTTTTAAATAAAACTGTTATCTTTGCCCCCCTGTCAGAAGAAAAGACAGAATATTTTTCACATAAAGGAGGTATATACAATGCTTATTATCGATTCTAAAGATTGCGAAAACATAGACAAGGCACTCAAAAAGTACAAAAAGAAATTTGAGAAAAGTCGTGTTCTGTTGCAGTTAAGAGAAAGACAGGCTTTCATTAAGCCGTCTATCAGGCGTCGCACAGAAATGCTAAAAGCTGTTTACAAGCAGCAGTTGGCAGGTGGCAAATTTGATTAATCAGGTATTTAGGCCAGCAACATATTCAACTGATAACCGGTTATTACTAACTTTGGTTATCAGTTTTTTTATGCCACAATCTGTAGAATACTATATTAAAGACTTTCTTAATTACCTCCAATATCAGAAAAGGTATAGCAGGCACACTATTATTTCATATGAAACAGATCTGACTGCCTTCAGCCATTTTCTCCAAACTCAATATGGCGAAACCAGTATAGAAGATATTAAACCTGCTTTTATTCGCACCTGGCTGGCCAGTTTAAAAGAACTGGGCAATACTTCCAAAACCATTAACCGGAAAATTTCTGCGCTTAAATCTTTTTTTAAATACCAGTTAAAAAAAGAGATACTGCAAATAAGCCCGATGGAAGTGATCAGTTCTCCTAAAAATGCAAAAAGGCTTCCCCAATTTGTTGATAAAAAAGACATAGACACTCTTTTTACTTATGTAGAATTTACGGATGACTGGCAGGGTGCCACCGAAAGACTGATACTCCAAATTTTATATAACTCAGGAATAAGACAGGCAGAACTTATCAATTTACAACAGAATCAAATTGATATAAACAATACTTCTATCAAAGTATTGGGAAAAGGTAACAAAGAAAGAATTATCCCTATTAGTAATCA
>Ga0335397_10001172_pt1 | contig 35513 bp, 27 predicted proteins | sample MAT04_FD_205740 | JGI IMG/M metagenome (GOLD analysis project Ga0335397, IMG submission 205740) | Freshwater microbial communities from Lake Fryxell liftoff mats and glacier meltwater in Antarctica - MAT-04 (spades assembly) (version 2) ... | reverse complement strand
CACCGCGGCCTGCCAATAATTTCACTGGGAGACGACGATGATGTTGAGCCTGCCTTCCGCTTTGCCCCGCACCACAAGCTGGGCGGGCCTGCTGCTCTCGGTGTTGACTTTGGCCGCCTGCTCCGGCAGCGGCAGCAGCGGTGAGGACACGGTCACCGTCAATGGCGACGTGCCCATCGCCTACGTCAAGCGCGCCACGTCCGTCGGCATGAACCCCACCGATGGGGCCAACAGCGCGCCAGGCGGTGACCTCATGCTGCGCGAAAAGTCCAGCGCCAGCGCCACCGAACACAACCTCACCGCGCGCTTCACGCAGAACAACGGCGACGCGTCCGACCCCGAGGTCAGCTACGACGGCAAGAAGATCGTCTTTGCCATGAAGTGCCCCACCACCAACACGTCCACCATCGATGGCCAGCCCGCCTGCACGGGCCGCTGGAACATCTGGGAATACGACATGACCGGCACCAGCCTCACGGGCGGCAGCTTCCGGCGCGTCACGGCCAGCAACGCCGCGGACGATGTCGATCCGGTCTATCTGCCGGCCAACCGCGGCATCATCTTTTCCAGCAACCGCCAGGCCAAGAGCAGCCGCATGCAGGCCCTGGGCCGCGCCTACTTTGCGGCCGACGAATACGAGCGCGAGCGGGTCATGAACCTGCACAGCATGGCGGCCGACGGCAGCAACATCCAGCAGATCAGCTTCAACCAGAGCCACGAGCGCAACCCCGTCATCCGCCCCAACGGCGACATCATGTTTGCGCGCTGGGAACACGTCGCGGAGCGCAACCGCTTTGCCGTCTTCCGCAGCAAACCCGACGGCACCGACATGTTCGTGCTCTACGGCGCGCAAAGCCCCGGCAACAGCTTCCTGCACCCGCGCGACATGGACCCGCGCGGCCGCTACCCGGGCCAGTTGGTGTCAACGCTGATGCCGCTGTCGGGCACACAGGAAGGCGGCTCACTGCTGATGGTGGACGCGGCGCGCTATTCCGAGAACAACACCCCGGCCGACACCAGCGTGCCGGCACAGGGCGGGCAGACGCCCGCCGCGCGCGACCCACTGGACCCGACGCGATTGCTGTCCGACGGCCGTGGCCTGTCGCTGGCGGGCCGCGCCACCACGCCGTACCCGCTGTGGGACGGCAGCGACCGCGTGCTGGTGGCCTGGCGCCCGTGCGAAGTCACGCGCAATGGTGTGGTCGTGTCCTGCACCACGATGAGCGCGGCCGAGCTGGCCACGCTGTCCGACACCAATCGCACGATGGTTGCACGCGCGGCTGACGGCGTGCGGGACAACGCACCATCGGCCTACGCCATCTACATGTTCAACCCGGCCAATCAGACCTGGCTGATCGTGGCCGCGCCGCCGCAAGGTTTCATGTTGACCGACCCGGTGGCGCTGACTGCGCGCACCGAACCCAATGTCGTCGAGCCGACGACCGTGGATGCCGCGCTGGCGGCGCAGAACATGGCGCTGATCGAAGTGCGCAGCGTCTATGACACCGACGGCCTGAACCGCATGGCCGAGGGCATGATGACCAGCGCCGACCGCACGGCCGGTTGCGCACAGAACATCCCGCTGAAGGCGCCCAACGACACGACCGACACCCGCAGCATGGTGGCGGACCTGGCGCGCCTGAAGAACCCGGCCGATGCCGCCTACGACTGCGCGCCGGCGCGCTTTGTGCGCGCCATGCGCGGCGTGCCACCGCCCAGCGGCGGCATGGGCACGCGCCAGGCCATCGGCGAGACCGAATTCGAACAGATGCAGATCCTGGGCTATGCGCCGATCGAACCCGACGGCAGCTTCAAGCTGCAGGTGCCGGCCGACGTGCCTTTGGCCCTGAGCGTGGTGGACGCCGAAGGCCGCGCCATCCAGACCCACACCAACTGGATCCAGGTGCGCCCGGGCGAACGCCGCACCTGCGACGGCTGCCACAGCCCGCGCCGTGGCGCGGCGCTGAACAGCGGCGCGGTGGTCAACACGCTGCCGGCCGCCATCAAGTCGGCGCTGTCTGCGCAGCACCAGAGCGGCGAAACGCTGGCATCCCTGCGCACGCGGCTCGACCCGACGGCGTTGACGCTGGCGACGAGCCCCGTGTACAGCGACTACTGGGCCGACACCACCCAGGCCGGCGTCACGGCGCGTGCGCCCATCTCCTTGCGCTACACGGGCAACCCGGCCCCGGCCGATGACCTGGCCACTGCGGTGCCCGTCAACGGCGTCATCAATTACCCCGAACACATCCAGCCGCTGTGGAGCCGCGCCCGCGGTGTCAACGGCAGCCAGACGTGTGTGGGCTGCCATGCCGACACGCTCAAGCTCGACCTGCGCGCCACGGTGTCGGGCACCGGGCGCCTGGTGTCGTACGAAGAACTGCTGTTGGGTGACCCGGTCATCGACGCCGTCACCGGCCGCCCGGTGGTCCGGGTGCGCGAAGGCGTGCCGGAAGTCGTGCGCGGGCCGTCCCTGGTCGAGACCAGTTCAGGCGCGGCCAACACCGCAGGCCAGGCGCGCAAGAGCCGGTTGACGGAAATCATGTGGGGGCAGACGCTGAAGGCCGGTGCCGCCACCGCGCTGGCGCACCCCACGCCGCCGGCCACCGCACCCAACCATGCCAATCTGCTGAACAAGGCCGAGAAACGCCTGCTTGCCGAGTGGATGGACCTGGGCGGTCAGTATTACAACGACCCCTTCGACGCCAACAGCGGCGTGCGCACGGTGGCCACCCTGAGCCAGGAAACCTTCCTGTCGCAGGTGCAGCCGATCCTTCGCACGCAGTGCGCTGGCTGCCACCAGGCGGGCCTGGGCAACCCGCGCAACCGCTTTGTGCTGACGGGCAGTGAAGAGGGCGACTTCAACGTGACACTCAGCATGATCAACAACACCTGCAGCGCGGCGGCCAACCCGCTGCTGGCGCGGCCCAGCACAGTGCCGCACCCGAGCGGTGAGCTGACGCAGACGACGGCCCTGTTGCCGGTGGGCAGCACCGGCTACAACCAGATCGCTGCCTGGATCGCACGCGGCTGCACGACTCAGCAGTGATGGTAGACAAGACCCCATGGCGAGACACCTGAGCACATCCACCCAACTCATCAGCGCTGCCGCCGCCGCCATGCTCATCGCATGCGGCGGCGGCAGCCCGCTTGACAACCCCGACACGGTCAGCAATCCGCCCGGGGCCAGCGGGCAGAAGCTGTCGTTTGTGTACTTCCAGCGCTGCGTCAACCCGGTGCTGAACACGCCGCTGCGCGTGGTGATCAATGGCGTGGCCTCCACCAACACCTGTGCGGCGGCCGGCTGCCACGACAACACCAGCGGCACGGGTGGCGCGCTGCGTCTGTTTGGCACTGCACCGCCAGCCGACCTGACGCTGACGCCCGCCGTGCTGCGCGCCAGCGACATGTTCAAGAACTACTATTCGTCGCTTGGCGAAACCGTGGTCGGCAGCCCCGACCAGAGCCGTCTCATCAACAAGCCATTGGTGCGTGGTGTGTTGCACGGCGGTGGCCTGATCTTCGACACCCCCGACGACGCCGGCGCCAAGCTCATCCGATACTGGATCAACCGCCCCATGCCGCAAGGCCAGGACGAGTTCAGTGCCGCCGCCAACACCATGTTCACACCCGCAGACCCCGCCACCGGCGCCTGCAACACCAACTGATGTTTTCTCCCGCCCAAGCCCTGCGCGCGATGGCGTGCGCTTGCGTGTGCAGCGTCGCCTTGTGCGCTGCGGCGCAGACGGTGCCGCCTGCAGAACCTGGGCCTGCACCTGCCACGGCTGCGGCCCCGACTGCTGTTCCGACTGCTGTTCCCACTGCATTGGTGGCGCCCACCCTCGACGCCGGCGCCGAACGCCTGCGGGTCAACGCCCCGTTCCTGGAAATGCACACCGGCCCGGGCCGCGGCTACCCGGTCTTCTACGTCGTGGAGCGGCGCCAGTGGGTCACCGTGGAACTGCGCCGCACCGACTGGTACCGCGTGCGTGCCGAGGGCGGCCAGGTGGGCTGGGTGGCGCGCAGGCAACTGGAATCCACGCTGACAGAAGCCGGAGACGGCAAGAACTTTCGCGACCTGGTGCTGGACGACTACCTCGGCCGCAAGCTCGAATTCGGTGCTGCCTGGGGCCGCTTCAAGTCCGAGCCGATGCTGAAGCTGTGGACCCAATATCGGCTGGCCGATGCGGTGGGTGTGGAGCTGAAACTGGGGCAGGTGCAGGGCGTGTTCTCGGGCACTGACTTCTGGGCCGTCAGCCTGACGTCCGAACCCTGGTCTGACCGCCGCCTGTCGCCGTTTTTCAGCGTCGGCCTGGGCAAGTTCAAGAACATTCCGAACGCCAGCCTGGTCAGCGCCGCACCCACCGACGCCAAGCTCGCGCACGCCACGCTGGGCTTGCGGTGGTACCTGGCCGAACGATTCGTGGTGCGGGTAGACGGTTCTGTTTACACCGCCTTTGTGGCCGACACCCGCAGCATCGAATACCGCGCCGTCACGGCGGGCATTGCCTTCTTCTTCTGAACGCCCATGCAAGCAAAAAACTCCATCACTCTGCAGGCCGTGGCGGCCTCGCTTTTCACCCTGTGCACGGCGGCTCTTGGGCAGACTGGCCCGGCGCCATCTGCCGCGTCCACGGCAGAACAGGTCATCGTGCCGCAGGTCGAAAGGCGCGACGTCAAGCGCCCCAAGTACCCGTCCAATGACTTCGCCATTGGCCTCTACGCCGGCACCTACGCCACGCAGAACTTCGGCGCCAGCACGGTCAGCGGCCTGCGCGTGGCTTACCACGTCACTGAAGACATCTTTGTCGATGCCACGCTGGGGCGCACGAAGGTCAGCGACGAAAACTTCCGCCAGGTGCTGCCCGGCGGCATCTTCGTCAACCGCACCGAGCGCCTCAGCTACTACGCCGTCAGTGCCGGCTACAACGTGCTGCCGGGCGAGGTCTTCTTCGGCCGCAACTACGCCAAGGCGACGCAGGGCTACATCCTGGCCGGTGTGGGCAGCACCGACTTTGCGGGCCAGAAACGCCAAACCTTCCACGCCGGCTTTGGCCTGCGGCTGATCGTGGCCGACTGGTTCAGCCTGCAGGCCGACGTGCGCGACCACATCTTCACGCTCGACCTGCTGGGCCGCCGCCAGAGCACGCAGAACCTTGAAGTCACGGCCGGCCTGACGGTCTTCTTCTGATGAACACGATGCGCAACCTTCTTCTCGCCACCGCCCTGTCCTTCAGCGCCTTTGCCCATGCGCCCGCGCTGGCCGTCGTCACGCCGCAAAGTGCCGCACCCGACTTCACGCTGAAGAGCGCCGAGGGCCGCAACCTGCGCCTGCAGGAGCAGCGCGGCCAAGTCGTTCTGGTGAACTTCTGGGCCAGCTGGTGCGGGCCCTGCAAGCAGGAGATGCCGCACCTGTCCCGCCTGTATGACAAGTACCGCAGTTCGGGCTTCACGCTGCTGGCCGTGAACATCGACGACGACGCGCGCCACGGTGCGGCCACCGCCGCCAAGTGGGGTCTGAAATTCCCCGTGTTGCTGGACGCGGAGAAAAACGTGACGCGCCTGTATGACCTGGGCGCCATGCCGTCCACCGTGCTCATCGACCGTGACGGCAAGGTCCGCTACCTGCACCGTGGCTACCGCGAAGGCGTGGAAGAAGCCTATGAACGGCAGATCCGCGAGCTGGTGAAGGAATGAATGTGAACCACCCCCGTATCGCCTTCGGCGCTCCCCCTCAAGGGGGCGCCCCCAGCGGCCCGGCAAAGCCGGCTCCGCGGCGGCTGCTGGGTACCGCAGTGCTGACGCTATGCAGTGTGGCGCTCGGCGGCTGCGCCATCCAGCCCTGGGTCAAGCCCTACGAACGCGAAAAACTGTCGGACCCGATCATGCAGTTCTCGCGTGCGGCGCTGGCCGACAAACACCGCGAGCACATCCACAACGTGCGTGAAGGTGCGCGCGGCGCGACCGGCGTTCAAGGCGGTGGTTGTGGCTGCAATTGACGTGCCCCCACGCTCGCTGTGCTCTCTGCCCGGCGTCGGAGACGCCGGGCCTTCGGGCCGTCCAGATCCACGCAGGTGGATCTGGAGCCGCGGCCCTCAGCCCCCCGAGGGGGTTCTTGCAGCGGCCCGGCAGAGCCGGTTCCGCGCAAGGCCTTGGTGGGAGGTGGTCCTGCGCCGCTTGATCGACCGCTGGCGCGGCGTGGCCGGCAGCGTGATGGCCGGCAGCGCAGCCAGCACCGGCACGACAGCCGCCAGCGGCGCCACGCTGCCCGAAGACAAGGCCGAAGCCATCTTCCACGTCTATGACGGCGGCGGCGTCAAGGCCACCGGCCCGGCGCTGCTGGTGCGCAAGAGCCTTTTCGACCGCGTGTCGTTGTCGGCGCAGTACTACGTCGATGCGGTCAGCAACGCGTCCATCGACGTTGTCACCACCGCCAGCCCCTTCAAGGAAAGGCGCACCGCCTACGACTTCAGCGCCGAAACCGTGGTGCGCGACTCCACGCTGTCGCTGTCGCTGTCGCGCAGCACCGAGCCGGACTACACCGCCGACGCGATCGGCTTCGACGTCGCGCATGAAGTCTTCGGCGGCATGTCCACCGTCAGCATGGGCTTCACGCGGGCGAATGACCAGGTGGGCAAGAAAGGCGTGGTCGGCTGGATCGACCGGGCCACGCACTGGCAGTACCGCGCCGGGTTGACGCAGATCCTGTCGCCGCGCTGGCTGGTCAGTGCCAACGCCGAGGTCATCTCCGACGACGGCTACCTGGGCAGCCCCTACCGCGCGGCGCGGGTCTTTGGCGCCGCGGTGCCCGAACGCAACCCGCGCACTCGCACTGGCCGTGCCGTCAAGTTGCGCAGCATCACCGACACCGGCGCATGGCTGCCGCGCAGTTCATTCCGCGCCGAATACCGCACCTACTGGGACACCTGGGACATCAAGGCCAGTACGTTTGAAGTTGGTGGCAGCAAGTACCTGGGGCAGAGCTTCTTGCTTGACGCTTCGCTGCGCAGCTATTCGCAGAACAAGGCGCTGTTCTACAGCGACAACGCGCAGTCAGAAACGCTCTACATCTCGCGCAACCGCCAACTCAGCACCTTCAAGAGCACCTCGCTGCTGGCCAAGCTCAGCTATACCTTGCCCCGCATGCCCGCGGGCTACGACGTCAAGCTGACCGGTGCCTACGAGCTCAAGCGCTTTCGCTTCAACGACTTCACCGACCTGCGCACCGGCGGCCTGTATTCGTACAACGCCAACGTCGTGCAGGTCTATGTGTCGGCCAACTTTTAGAGGACGGCCTCCATCCATGAACTTCCCCTTCAAACCCCAGATCGTGGCTTGCCTGGCCGCCGCGCTTTGGTGCCTCGCCGCGCCCGGCTTTGCAGCCGATGCGCCGGCTGCAACAGCTGCACCAGCCGCTGCCGCAAGTGCGGCCGCACCGGCACCCGCACCCGCACCCACCGCTGCGGCATCCGCGCCAGCCCCGGCAGCCGAACAGGCCGCGCTCGACGCCCGCGTGCAAGCCCTCAAGGCCGAAGTCATTCGCCTCAACCGCGACCTGCTCGTGCTGGAAGAGGAACTGCTCTTCCCCGCCGGCACGCAAGTCGCGGTGTTCATCAGCATGGACGTGGGCCGGCTCTTCGAGCTGGAGTCGGTGCAGATCAAGCTCGACGACAAGGTCATCAGCCAGCACCTGTACACACCGCTGGAAGTGCAGGCCCTGCACCGCGGTGGCGTGCAGCGCGTTTTTGTCGGCAACCTGCGCGCCGGCACGCACGCCATCGACGCCTTCTTCACCGGCCGCGGCCCGCACGAGCGCGACTACAAACGCGGCACCACGCTGAAGTTTGAAAAGGGCACCGAGCCGCGCTACATCGAACTGCGCATCAAGGATGTGCTGGCCAAGTTGCAGCCCGAATTCGAGGTCAAAGTTTGGTGAATAGGCCCCCCCGGAGCGCCTTCGGCGCTGCCCCCAAGGGGGCGGCCGCCTGCGGCCCGGCTAAGCCGGTTCCGCGGCGGCTGCTCGGTCGCGTGAGTGTGGCGCTGGTGGCTTGCATTGTGGGGGCTCTGGGTCCTGTGGGCGCGCAGGGCGTGCAGGGCGGGTCTTCGCCTGTCGTCATCACCGCGCCGCACTATGGGGACACGCTCTTCCACTTTTATCAGGACCATTGGTTCGGTGCCATCACTGGCCTCATGATGTCGCAGCATTTCGGCCGCGTGGCCCCGCACGACGACGAAGCCGAAGTGCTGCGTGGCGGCATGATGCTGTCGTACGGCCTGCATGAACAGGCCGCTGAAATCTTCGCCAAGCTGATCGAACAACAAGCGCCGCAGGCCGTGCGCGACCGCGCCTGGTTCTTCCTGGCGCGCATCCGCCACCAGCGCGGTTTGCTGGCGAAGGCGCAGGACGCGCTGGACCGCATCGGCGCGCCGCTCAAGGGCACGCTGGAAGAAGACCGCCAGTTGCTGCAGGCGCAGTTGCTGATGGCTCGGCAGGACTACGCCGGTGCGGCCGCCGTGCTCGACACCATCAAGGGCAGCCCCACCGCCGGCCTTTACGCGCGCTTCAATCTCGGCGTGTCGCTCATCCGCTTGGGCGGTGATGAGAACCTTGTGCGCGGCAACCTGCTGCTGAATGAAGTCGGCCAGGCCCCGGGCCCGAACGAAGAGATCCGCAGCCTGCGTGACCGCGCCAACGTGGCCCTCGGTTTTGCCGCGCTGCAGGACAAGAAACCGCGTGAGGCCCGTGCCGCGCTGCAACGGGTGCGGCTGACCAGCGGGCAGGCCAACAAGGCGCTGCTGGGCTACGGCTGGGCAGCGTCGGAATTGAACGACCCGCAACTGGCCCTGGTGCCCTGGACAGAACTGGCCACGCGCAACATCACCGACGCGGCGGTGCTGGAAGCGCACATCGCGGTGCCCTACGCAATGGGCGAGATTGGCGCCTACAGCCTGGCGCTGGAGCGTTACCAATCGGCGGTCGAAATCTTCGACCGCGAGAAGCGCGGCCTGGACGAATCCATCGCCGCCATCCGTGGCGGCAAGCTGGTCGCCAGCCTGATGCAGCAGAACCCCGATCTCGACCTGGAAAAGGCCGGCGGCGGCCTGGGCGCTTTCGCCCGCATCGACAAGTTGCCGCAGATGCCGCACACCGCGCACCTTGTGCCGCTCTTGGCCGACAACCCGTTCCAGGAAACCTTCAAACATCTGCGCGACCTGCAGTTTGTCGATGGCAACCTGGCGCGTTGGCAAGCCAACCTCGGCGCCTTCACCGACATGCTGGACACCCGCCGCAATGCCTTCGCAACGCGGCTGCCGCAGGTGCGTGCGCAGGCCGGCGCGGTCGATCTGCCGAAGTTGCAGCAACGGCGTGACGATGTTGCCGCCGCATTGGCGCGTGCCGAGGCCGACATGGATGCTGCCGCTTTCGCCAACGCGCGCGAGCGCGGCTTGGCCGAACGCATTGCTCAGGCCCGCGACACCCTGGCCAAAGCCCAGGGCACGCCGGAGGCCGCTGAAGGGGCCAGCACCGAAGAACGCCTGCGCCGCGCGCAAGGCGCACTGACCTGGCAGCTGACGCAGGAATTCAGTGCCCGCAGCTGGCAGGCGCGCAAGGCCCTGCGCGACACCGACCAAGGCCTGGTGGCGGCCCGGACGCGCGACGCTGCGCTGCTGCAGGCGCAGCAGGAAGAGCCGGCCCGGCATGAACGATTTGCGGCGCGCATTGCTGAACTCGCAGCCCGCCTGCAAGCGCTGCAGCCGCGGGTGCTGGCGCTGAATGGCCAGGCACAAACACAACTTCAGGACATCGCCGTGGCCGAGTTGGAAGGCCAGAAGCAGCGGCTGGACCTGTACGCCGCGCAGGCACGCCTGGCCATCGCGCAGATCCTTGACCGCGCGCAACTTGCGCAGCGCAGCGACAAGGCCGCGCCAGGGGTCAGCTCAAGCCCAGGGGGCAAACCATGAGCACTTTGAGATGGAGCGCCATCGCACTGGCCGCGAGCCTCGCCGCTTGCTCCAGCAACAAGCGCTTGCCCGGCGACAACGAAGCCACGCTGGCCAGCTTGCGCGACCGCGTCGTGGCCATCGCGCCCGACAAGCCTGAAAACGCGCTGGTCGTGGCTGAAGCGCAGACCATCGCCGCCTACCGCCAGTTCCTGGAAGCCGCGCCCAACGCGCCGCAGCGGCCCGAAGCCATGCGCCGCCTGGGCGACCTGGAGATGGACAACGCCGACCGCCGCTCTGCCGACGCCGGGGGCGACCTGCCCGACTACAAGGCCGCCATCGCGCGCTATCAGGATTTTCTCAAGTCCTACCCGAACGACCCGCGCAACGACCGCGTGCTGTACCAGCTCGCGCGTGCCCAAGAGCAGAGCGGCGACCTCGAAACGGCCTTGAAGACGCTGACCCTCTTGGTGGCGCAGCACCCCGGCACCGTCCATGCCGACGAAGCGCACTTCCGCCGTGGCGAGATGCTCTTTGCCCTGCGCGACTACAAGCAGGCCGAGACGGCCTACGCCACGGTGCTGTCCGGCGGCGCACTGACTCAAACCCGCACGCCCTTCACCGAACGCGCGCTCTACATGCAGGGCTGGTCGCTCTACAAGCTGGCGCGGCTGGAAGACGGCCTGAAGTCCTTCTTCGGCGTGCTGGACCTGAAGATCGGGGCCCTGAGCCCGTCGGTGCGCGACGAGGCCAAACTCGAAGACCTGCGCGCACTCACGCGCGCCGACCGCGAACTGGTCGAAGACACCTTCCGCGTCATGAGCATCAGCCTGGCCACGCTGCAGGGCGCCGAATCGATCCCGCGCTACATCGACAGCCCCGTGCGCGACGGCTACCAGTTCCGCGTCTATCAGCAGCTCGGTGAGCTCTACATCAAGCAGGACCGCATCAAGGACGCGGCCGACACCTTTGCCGCCTTTGTGCGCCGCCAACCGCTGCACGCGCAGGCGCCACTTCTGCAGGCGCGGGTGATCGAGATCTATGCCGGCGCCGGCTTCGACAACCTGGCGCTGGAAGCCAAGAAGGACCACGTCGTGCGCTACGGCGCCGACAGCGAATTCCGCCGCGCCAACCCCAGCGGCTGGGCGCGGGCGCAGCCGCTGGTCAAGACCCACTTGGCGGAGCTGGCGCGTCACCACCACGCGCTGGCGCAGAAGAACAAGCAGCCCGCCGATGTGCAGGAAGCCGTGCGCTGGTACCAGGCGCTGCTGAGCGCATTCCCCACCGATGCCGACGCGGCGCAGAACCGCTTTCTGATGGCCGAGCTCTTGTACGAAGACCGGCGTTATGCGGTGGCGGCCGACGAGTTTGAACGCGTCGCCTACCCGAGCCGCCTGGACGCTGCCTCCCCGCGTGGCGCCGATGCCGGCTACTCTGCCCTGCTGGCCTACGCCGCGCTGGAAAAAGACGCCACCGACAAGGCGCCCTTGCAACGCCGTACGGTGGACAGCGCTCTGCGCTTTGCCGCCGCTTTCAGCAGCGACCCCCGTGCCGGTGCCGTGCTGATCAACGCGGCAGAGAAACTCTTCGTGCTGGGCGATGGTGAAAAGGCCGTCGCCGTGGCGCGGCAATCGCTGGCACTCACGCCGCCGCCTGCGCCTGAACTGCGCCGCGTCGCCTGGACGGTGGTCGCGCACCACAGCTTTGAACGCGCGGCGTTTGCCGAAGCCGAAGCCGCCTACGGCGAAGTGCTGGCGCTGACCGAAACGCGTGCGGCGGGTCGCAACGAACTCGTTGAACGCCAGGCCGCCGCGATCTACAAACAGGGCGAGATCGCACGCACGGCCGGCAACGCGCGCGACGCGGTCGGCCACTTTGCGCGCGTGACGGCGGTGGCCGCCTTGCCGGCGGACTCGGCCATCCGCGCCAGCGCGATGGTCGATTCAGCGGCTGCGCTCATCGGCCTGAAAGACTGGGACGCCGCCGCGCGCACGCTGGAAGACTTCCGCCGCCAGTACCCCACGCACCCGCTGCAGGCCGACGTGGCGCCGAAGCTCGCGCTGGCCTATCTGGAACTGGGCCGCAGCAGCCTGGCGGCGGCTGAATTCGAGAAGGTCGCGGCCACGGCCGCGCAGCCCGAACTGGCGCGCGGCGCGCTGTGGCAGGCGGCTGAACTGCACCAGAAGGCGGCCGACAAGGCAGCGCCGAAGTCGCCCGCACTGGCCACTGCCATCAAGGCCTGGGAGCGTTACGTGCAGGCCTACCCGCAGCCGCTGGAACCGGCCGTCGATGCGCGCTGGCACCTCGTCGCGCTGACCCAGCAAGACGGCCAATTGCCGCGCAGCACCGTCTGGGTCCGCGCCGTGCAGCAGGCCGATGCCGACGCCGGCGCGGCGCGCACCCCACGCACCCGCACGCTCGGCGGCCTGGCCACACTGCGGCTCGCCGAGCCGGTGCTGGACGCCTACAAGAAGATTGCGCTGATCGAGCCGCTGCAGAAGCAACTGAAGCTGAAGAAGGCGAAGATGGACGAGGTGCTGAAGGCCTACGCTGCGGCCGCCGACGTGGGTGTGTCGGAGGTCACCACCGCCGCCACCTTCCACACCGCCGCGCTGTACCAGGACTTCGGCAAGTCGCTGATCGGTTCACAGCGGCCGAAGAAGCTCAGCAAGATGGAACTCGAGCAGTACAACGTGCTGCTGGAAGAGCAGGCCTTCCCCTTCGAAGAAAAGGCGATTGACCTGCACGAGACGAACGCACGCCGTACGGCTGCGGGCCTGTACGACGCCTCGGTCAAGAGCAGCCTGGCGGAATTGGCAAAGTTGAAGCCGGTGCGCTACGGCAAGGCCGAGCGTGGCGACGCGTCGCTGGGCACCGATTTGGCCGCACTGCAAGCCGCGGCGGCAAAGTTGCCTGCATCAGCACCGGCATCGGCGCCGCTGCTGAATCAACTGGGGATCGCGCAGCGCCAGCAGGGCCAGTTCGAGCAGGCGAAGGCTTCCTACGAAGCCGCTATTGCCGCTGACCCCAAGGCGCCGCTGCCGCCGCTGAACCTGGCGATCCTGTACGACCTGTACCTGGGCGATGTGGCCAAGGCGCAAGTGCTGTATCAACGTTGTGTGGAACTGTCACCAGGTGATGCCACACAACTCAATCGTTGGCTTGCCGAGCTCAAGACACGCAAGCCGATGCCGAACAATCCTGCAGTGCCGGCCACCGCTGCGCCCGCATCGCCTGAAGCCACCACGGCCGTCGCCAGCCGCAAGGAGAAAGAATGAAGCTCGTCCTGTTCTGTCCCTTGCTGCTGCTGCTGTCGGCAGGCGGCGCATTCGCACAAGACCGCGCCGACATCGACCGCACGCAGATCATTGGCAACCGTGAACTGCCCAAGGTGCTGTACATCGTGCCGTGGAAAAAGCCGCTGCCGGGCCAGCTCTCGGGCCGCCCGGTGCAAAGCGTGCTGGACGAAGCGCTGTCGCCTGTGGACCGCGCCGTCTTCCGCCGCCAGGTGGACTACAACACCCAGGTTCAAGACCGCGCGCAGGCGGCGGCTGCCGAACCTGCAACATCGCCCGCACCCGCACCCGCACCCGCCGCCGCACCCGCACCAGCCCCGCGCTGACCCATCCCTCTTTTCTTGCCCGCTTCCGGAGTCCTTCCATGAACAGCTTCAACACCGTCGTCAAGTTCTTCGTCGACTGCGGCCCCTTTCTCTACCCCAGCCTTTTGATGATGGCGCTGGGTGTGGCCATCGCCATCGAGCGCTTCATGTTCCTGCGCCGCGCGCGCAGCGAAAACCGGAAGCTCTGGGACCAGGTGCTGCCGATGCTGCAAAGTGGCAAGTGGAAAGAGGTGCACCAGGTCACGTCCAACTCTGAATCGGCCATTGGCAAGATCGTGAGCAACGGTCTCACGCGCATGCAAAGCGCGCGCCGTCGCGAGGACATCGACAACGCGATGGAAGAAGGCATGATGGAAATCGTGCCGCGGCTGGAGAAGCGCACGCACTACATCGCCACCTTTGCCAACACCATCACCCTGGTGGGTTTGCTCGGCACCATCATCGGCCTCATCAAGGGCTTCACGGCGGTGGCGGCGGTGAACCCGGCGGAGAAAGCCGAGATGCTCAGCGCCAGCATTTCGGTGGCCATGAACAACACCGCCTTCGCGCTGATGGTGGCCATTCCCTTTCTGCTGATCCACGCCTTCCTGCAGGCCCGCGCCAGCGAGATCGTGGACAGCCTGGAAGCCGCCAAGATCACCTTCCTGAACCTGGTGCAGCGCCTGGCCGGTGAACAACTGACGACACGCGAACAGCGCAGCACCTGATGTCGGCTCGGCACCTTTCGATCAAGGACAACCGGCCATGAAACGACGCCGCCTGCGCAAGGAAGGCGCGCACCTGGAGATCACCGCGTTCATCAATTTGATCGTGGTGCTGGTGCCCTTCCTGCTGTCCACCGCCGTGTTTTCGCGCCTGGCGGTGCTGGACCTGAACCTGCCCGCGCAGCAGTCGGCGGTGGAGCAACTGAAGGGTAATGACCTGCAGCTGGAAGTGGTGATCCGCCGCGACGCCATCGAGGTCGGCGACCGCATCGGCGGCCTGATCCAGCGCATCGAGCGCAAGGGCGCCGAGCACGACCTGAAGGCTCTCGCGTCGCTGATGGTGGTGGTCAAGGCCAAGTTCCCCGACAAGACCGAATCCAGCGTGCTGGCCGAACCCGACACACCCTACGACGACCTGGTGCAGGTGATGGACACCGTGCGCTCGGCCGTCACCGCCGATGGCCCGAGGCTGATGCGCGCCGAGCTCTTCCCCAACATCTCCATCGGCGACGCACCCGTGCGGCGCCAGGCCGGGCCCGTGCCCACGGCACCCGCCGGCAAGGCCAGCAAAGGAACCAGCTGATGGCCACCCTGACCGCACGCGAGCGCCGCGCCGAACACCGCGCCCGCAGTGGCGCCACGATGGACATGAACCTCGTGTCGCTGATCGACGTCTTCACGATCCTGATTTTCTTCCTGCTGTCCAGCGCGGCCGGTGTGGAAACGCTCGTCAGCCCCAAGGCCGTGGACTTGCCGATGGCGATGGCCGAGAAAGCGCCCAAGCAGACCGTGCTGCTGGTGGTGGCCGGTGACGACATTCTGGTCGATGGCCGGCGCATCGCGTCGGTGGCGCAGGTGATGGCCGCGCCCGACGATGTGATCCCGACGCTGAAGGCCGAGCTCGACGTGCTGGCCACGCGCCAAGCCGTGCGCGCCGAGAACAAGGCCGACCAGCAAGCCGTGACCATCATGGCCGACAAGCAGATGCCCTACAGCCTGCTGCGCAAGGTGATGTTCACCTGTGCGCGCGCCAACTTTGCCGATGTGTCGTTTGCGGTGCGCAGGAGGGACGTCTAGTGACCGCGCTTGCCATGTCTGCGCTGGCGCCGATGGCCAGTTTCCGCGTCCCCACGCTGCCGTGGGCCACGTCGGCCGACGACGAAAAGCGCTTCCAGCGCATCGCACGGTGGGTGCTGATCGTCGTGCTGTTGCTGGGCATCCTGATGCCCTGGCTGCCGCTGCCGAAGCTGGAACGTTTGGAGGCGCAGCCGCTGCCGGCCCCAATCGCCAAGCTGCTGCTGGAACGTGCGGCAACGCCGCCCGCACCGCCCGTACCGCCAGCAAAAACGGAAGTCGCTGACGCCAGCAAACCCGAAGTTGCCAAGCCCGAAGCGGCACCCGACAAGCCGGCGCCCATCAAGTCGCAGAAGCCCAAGGAAGCGCCGGTGGCGGAAGCTCGCAAGCCCATCGAAGGCAAGCCGCCCGGTGAAGTGGCGCTGGACAACGCGCGCCGCAAGGCCAGTGGTGTCGGCCTGCTGGCCATGAAGGACCAGCTGTCCGAGATGACTGCAGCACCCGTGGCCGTGCAATTCAAGCAGGACATCAAACCCGGCCCCGGCGTCGGCACGGGTGTCGGCGTGGGCGTCGGCGCCGGTGTGGAAGCCGGCGTGCCGGTGCGCGCGATGATCACCAGCAATGCCACCAGGGGCAGCGGCGGCATCAACACCGCCGCCTACAGCAAGGACACCGGTGGCGGCGGCCTGGCCGGCCGCGGCACCACGCTGGTGGAAGGCGTGGCCGGTGGTGGTGGTGGCGGCGGCCCTGGCGGCGGCGGTGGCCGCGCGGGCGGTGGCACGGGCGACGGCAGCGGCGTCGGCGGTGGCAAGGGCGGCACGCTGCAGAAGAGCGGCAGCGGCAAGGCCAGCCGCAGCATCGAAGAGATCAAGCTCGTCTTCGAACGCAACAAGGGCGCCATCTACGCCATCTACAACCGCGCGCTGCGCGACGACCCGGCGTTGCAGGGCAAGGTGGTGCTGGAACTGAAGATCGCGCCCAGCGGTGAGGTGGCCGGGCTGCGCATCGTCAGCAGCGAATTGAAGGCCGAAGAACTGGAGAAAAAACTGCTGGCACGCATCCGCAGCTTTGACTTCGGGGCGAAGGACGTGGAAGCGATGGTGGTCACCTGGCCGGTGGACTTCCTGCCGTCGTAGTGGGGGCAAGCCAGCTCGCGATGCACCACTGCGCGGCCCAATAGCTGGCCAGGATCCACAGGTTCGCCAGCGGCAGCGGGCTGGCGAACTTGTTGGTGGCCAGCAAGGCGTCGGACAGCATGAAGAGGGCGCCACCCAGCGCCAGCACGCGGCCACGCTGTTTGTCATGCTGCGTGCCACCCCGCCAAACCACCGCAGCTTGTGCGGCCATAGCGGACAGGCACAACACATAGGCCACCACCGGCGCCCGCAACGCACCCGGCACGCCCGGCCACAGCAGCGCCAGGATGACGGCAGCCAGCAGGCCGTAACCCACAAAGGCCGGTGGCCAGGCGGCCAGCCGCCTGGTTGTCGTGAAAGCCTTCAAGTAGGCCAGGTGCGCCAACAGGAAGCTCACCAGTCCGGGCAGAAAGCCCTGCTGCGGCCACAGCAGCGCCACGTCGCCCAACCAAGACAGCGCGAGGCCCATCAGCACCCAACGCCGCTGCACAGGCTGGTCCAGGCCGCGTGGCCAGGCATAGGCGATCACGAGCAAGGTCGTCAGCGGTTTGAAGATGAAGTTCAGTGCCGGCATGCCTAGCGCCCAGGGCGCGGCGCTGATGGCCAGCATGGCGCAGACCACTGCCGCAGCGGCCAGCCGGTGCGCGTGCGCGGTGGGCTGCAGACCCATCTTCAGCCGCCGGTGGCGGGTGCAGCCGCCACCTTGGCCGCCATTGCGTCGCGCATCTTCTTCAGCCTTTCGCGCGGGTCTTCCTTGGCCTTGGCTTCATCGAGCTTCATCTCGGCAATGAAGCGGCTGGGCACCCCCACCACGGTGTCGCGGCCCTTCTTGCGCCGCCGCAGCGTGCTCACCGCCAGCGTGTGCTGCGCGCGCGTGACGCCCACGTACATCAGGCGGCGCTCTTCTTCCAGGCGCTCGGATGTCATCTCAGCGTCACCACTCTTGAAAGGCAACAAACCTTCATTGATGCTGGCCAGGATCACGTGCGGCCATTCCAGCCCCTTGGCGGCGTGCAGTGTGGACAGCGTCACCACGTCCTGTTCATCACCACGGTCAGCCAGGCTGATGATGACGCTGATGGTCTGCGCCACTTGCAGGACACTCTGGCGTTCGCTTTCAAACTGCCCACCGTCCTGCGTGATCTCGCCACCGCAGCGGCGCGCCATCCAGTCGATGAAATCCAGCACGTTGCTGTAGCGCGCGGCGGCCAGCTTTTCGCTGTCTTCGCTGTCGTGCAAGTGCTGTTCATAGCGAATTTCCTTCAACCAACTGAGCAGCAACGCCTTGGCGTCTTCCGCGCCTGTGGTGTGCGCGGCGCGGTGCTGCAGCTCATTCACCTCGCGGCCGAATTCGTGCAATGCGTCGATCGCCTTGCCCTTCAGCGCAGCGGACAGGCTGGGTGAAAACAGGGCTTCGAAAAGGCTGACTTTCCACTGCGAAGCAAACTCGCCCAGGGACGCCAGCGTCTGGTGCCCGATGCCGCGTTTGGGCGTGGTCACGGCGCGCAGGAAAGCGGGGTCATCGTCCTGGTTGACCAGCAGCCGCAGCCAGGCGCAAAGATCCTTGATCTCGGCACGGTCGAAGAAACTTTGGCCGCCCGAGACCTTGTACGGGATCTGCGCCGCGCGCAGTTTCTGCTCGAACACTCGGGCCTGGTGGTTGGCGCGATAGAGCACGGCGAAGTCGCTGAAGTTCAGTGTCGCGCCGCTGCTGGATCCGCCACTGCGCAAGGTCTGGATGCGCGCCACGGCACGTTCTGCTTCGTGCTCTTCGCCGTCGCATTCCAGCACGCGCACCGGGTCGCCATCACCCAGGTCGCTCCAGAGTTTCTTCTCGAAGATTTTCGGGTTGCCGGCGATCACCGCATTGGCCGCGCGCAGGATGTGGCCGGTGCTGCGGTAGTTCTGCTCCAGCGCAATCACCTTCAGCTGCGGATATTCCTGCGGCAGGCGCTTCAGGTTGTCGATGGTGGCGCCACGCCAGCCGTAGATGCTCTGGTCGTCGTCGCCCACCGCGGTGAAGAGTGCGCGTGGGCCCACCAGTGCTTTGAGCAGTTCGTACTGCACGGCATTCGTGTCCTGGTACTCATCGACCAGGATGTGGTGGAACTGCTCCTGCCACTTCGCGCGCGCTGCTTCGTCACGTTGCAACAGCACCAGCGGCAGCTTGATCAGGTCGTCGAAGTCCACCGCCTGAAAGGCTTGCAGCCGTTCCTGGTACAGGCGCATCACACGTGCCGCCACATGTTGGTCATCATCTTCTGCGGCCACCTCAGCGCCATCCGCATCCAGGCCCTGGTTCTTCCACAGGCTGATGGCCCACTGCCAGCGCCGCGCCAGCGCGTTGTCGGTGCAACCACCGGCATCACGCAGCACACCCAGCACGTCGTCGCTGTCCAGGATGCTGAAGTTGGGCTTCAAGCCCACCTTCGTGCCATCGGCGCGCAACATGCGAACACCCAGGCTGTGAAAGGTGCTGACTGCCAGGTCCTTGGCCGCGCGCGGGCCAACGAGCGCCTTGGCCCGTTCACGCATTTCCTGCGCCGCCTTGTTGGTGAAGGTGATGGCCGCGATCTGCTTCGGCAGCAGGCCATGCTGCAACAGCCGCGCGATCTTGTGGACGATGACGCGCGTCTTGCCGGAGCCGGCACCGGCCAGCACCAGGCATGGGCCTTGCAGGTGATGCACGGCCTGCATCTGGGCGCTGTTGAGCGTCGCGGGTGCGGCTTGTGGGTTGGGGGTGTTCATGGGGCGGCGGATGATAGCGAAGGCCGCCACAGCGCAGCGCTCAAGCCTGCCCGGACCCGCCTTTGCCGCCCCAATCTGCAAACGCCGTCAAGCGTTCAAGAACCCCAAATTCCGCGCACCCACACTGAAGTTAGCCAGATTCGGAAACACATCCGCAATCTGCGCATCCGACAGCCCAAACCACCGCGCCAACGTCGCGCCCAGTTGGTCCACCGACGTGCCCGGCAGCATCGCGCCGTTGCCCAGCTGATCCGGGCTGCCGTCGAAGTTGTTGTTGCTGGCGTTCTTCAGGGCCACTGTCGGGAAGCGGCCATACAAGTCGCCGCCGCGCACTGCCCCGCCCAGCACAAAGTGGTGGCTGCCCCAGCCGTGGTCGGTGCCGTCGCCGTTGCTGGTGAAGGTGCGGCCGAAGTCGCTGCCGGTGAAGGTGGTGACGTTGTTGCGCGCACCCAGGTTGCCGATCGCCGTGTCGAAGTACTGCAGGGCGTGCGACAGCTTTGCCATCAGGTCCGAGTTGTTGCGGTTTTGCAGGTCATGGCTGTCGAAGCCGCCCATGCTGACGAAGAACACCTGGCGCTTGACGCCGGTGACGCCGCGGAGGCCGGCGTCCACCATGCGTGCCACCACTTGCAGCTGCTGGGCCAGCGCGTTGCTGGCGGTGGCGCCGGTCAATGGGTTGTCGTAGCGCAGCTTGGGGTCGTTGTTGGCGCTGTAGGCCACGCCGGTGACGGGTGGCGTGCCAACGGTGGAATCGCTGGCCGGGTTGAGGGCGGTACGCAGGACGGTTTCGGCGCTGATGGAACTGGCGCCAACGGCGGCCATGTCGGCTTCAAAGACATGCGTGCCGCGGCTGGCCGCGCTGATGCGGTTGAGTGCGGTGGCCACGTTGCTGTTGCCATAGACGTTGCCGTTGGTGTCCGCGCCCAGGCGGATAGCGCCGTTGGTTGAGACTTGGTACTGCCGCACCGTTTGCCCCGACAACCAGACCGCGTTGCCCGACGCCGACACAGCCGTAAAGGCCGTGCGCGTGTTCTGCGCTGCCAGCATGTCACCCATGCGCCCACCCCAGCCGCGCGTGGTGCCTTCGGGGCCTAGGGACTGCCAGGTGTTTTGCTGGTCGTTGTGGGAGAAAAGGCTGGCCGGTTTGGGGTGCGACGTGGTGCCGTACTGCGCCTTCGTGGTGGGCAGGATCAGCGGGCCGATGTTGGGCAGGATGGCCAGGCGGCGGTCGGTGTTGAAGAGTATCTGCAGGCTGCCCATCAGCGGGTGCAGCGCGAAGGTGCGGCCCTGTGCGTTGATGGGCGTGATCGGCAGCACGCCGCCCAGCCGTGCTGGCGAGCCGGCCGCGGCCGTGCCCACGGACGCGACCCCAGGGGCCAGCAGTGCGATGGAGTCGGGCGCCTGGTTGCGGGTGGTGGAATAGGCCGTCCAGCTGGCGCTGTCGGTGGGCAGGATCATGTTGTAGGCGTCGTTGCCACCGAAGAGGAAGACGCAGACCAGCGCGCGGTAGTCGGTGGCGGTCTGCGCCGCCACGTTGCCGGCGGCTAGCAGGTTCAGCGCCAGCGGTGCGCCGCTGCCGGCGATGGCACCCATCGCGCTGGCGTGGCGCAGGAAGAGTCGGCGCGCACTGTCCATCGGGTGGCTTCGGAGGAAGATGTTCTTGTTCACGGTTCGGTCCTCACTGCTGAATCTGGAATTCAGGCGACGCCAGCACCAGCAAGATCGCCGCGTTGACGCGCGAGCGCTTGGCGTTATCCACGCTCGACTGGTTGCCCAGGTTGGCGTTGAGCGCGGGAATGGCGATGGTGCCGACGGCAGTCACGATCTCGGCTCGCAGCGCCGCGGTGGTGTTGCCCGTCGTGTAGCCATACGTCAGCTTGCTGAGCACCAGGTCCACCAGCGCCGCCGCGTCGGTGGACGCTGCCAGCTCAGCGGCGAAGTTGCCCTGCAGGTCGCGCCGGTTGCGCACCACACCGGCCACGGTGCCGTTGAACTGGCCGACGCCGCTGGCGACGTTGTCGCGCATGAAATTGACGTAGCCGGCGGCGCTGGTCTCATGGGCGATCTGCATCTCGGGTGTCACCAGGCTGCGGCTGGCGGCGCCGCTGCCTGGGTTGACGTAGCCGGGCCGGTAGAAGTTGAAGACCGAAGGCGAACGCATCGGCGACTGGCCCAGCGACGTGGCGGTGGGGTCTGTGCTGCCGACCTTGAAGTAGCCGGTGTCGCTGGTGTGCGAGAAGGCGCGCATGAAGGCCGAAAGCCGCAGCACCGGTTCACGCACCTTGCCCGATGTGTCGGACCGCTGGCGTGCCTCGGCGTGCATCAGGATGGCCTTGACCACGGCCTTCATGTCACCCCGCACACCCGAGCCGTTGTTCGCAAACACCCGTGCCACGTCGCGCACATAAGTAGGGCTCGGGTTGCTGGTGACCAGGCGCTGGATCAGCTGGCGGCCGATGAAGGGCCCGACGTTGGCATGCGCGGCCAAGGTGTCCAGGGCAGTGGAGAGGCTCGCGGTGGGGTTGGACGTCGTCTGCACCGGGACCACCGCGCTGAGGAAGCGCTTCTCTTCCGTGCTGTGGTACTGCGGGTAGCCCACCATCGCCTTGAAGCTGCGGTCGGGGTCCGAACTGTTGTTGTTGCTGCCCGAGAAGAAGCAGTTGTTGTCTGGCCAGTCGGGGCAGGCGTAGCTGAAGCCGGTGAAGACACGAGCGAGACCAGAGATATCGGATGGCGTGTAGGTGTCGATGCTGGCCGCGCCGCCGGTCGTGCGTGCGCTGCCGTCCTCGTTCAGCTCGACGAGGCCGATGGAGAAGAGCTGCATCACCTCGCGGGCGTAGTTTTCGTCGGGCACACGGCCGCTGCGCGGGTCGGCTTTCTGGTTCTTCAGGTGCGACAGGTAGGTGCCCATCATCGGGTGGCGCGACACCGATTCCAGCAGCTGGCGGTAGGTCATCAGGCCGTCGCTGCCCAGCATGTCCAGCCACTGGGCCACGGCGCGCGGGTTGTTGGCGACGTTGTCTTCGACCATCGAAATCACGAAGATCTGCGACAGCGCAAACACCGTGCGCTGCCTGAGCTGGTCGGGGCCGGCGAGTGCTTGTTTCCAGAAGGTCTCGAAGAGCTGGTCCTGACCGGCACTGCTGTTGGCGTTGGCCGCCTTGATCTCGGCGTCGCGCGCTTCGACATGGCTGCGGTGCGACACGGCGGGCAGCGCCAGCTGTTCGTCGATCCAGGCGGCGTAGCCGACGGCCATGACACGGGTGATGTCGGCGTCGGTGGGGCCGAAGGTGGCTTGCGTGAGGAAACGCGCCGCTTCGGCGCGCGTGGCGGGCTTTTCCACCACCACCGGCGGTGGTGGCTCGGGCGCAGTGACGGTTTCGCTGCTGCTGCCGCCGCCGCCGCAGGCGGCCAGCAACAAGGTCAGCAGCAGCGCGGCAAGGGTGCGCGGGTTGGGCATGAAGGTCACAGGAGGCTCCCGGCAGCGGGTTTGGGCAGTGGGGCAATGGTGCAAATGGGACATCGGCAGCGCGTGCGCCGCTTGGGCGCACCCCGCAAGTACAGACAGCAGGTGCAGCCAGCAGATTGTTCGCCAGCGCCTGTCACCAGCGGCAAGATCGATTCTCGACCCGGCCTCGCTCACGTTTCGTGAAATCTGCGCGCTGGGCGCTCACCCTTACCGTTGGATGCGAATGAAACGTGCCAAGCAGAATACGCCTAGAGCGCCGGCGCGAGCCGCCGCCGCGCCAGGTCCACTGCCATGTGTTGGCGCTGCGCCCAGTCCTGCAACTGGTCTTCACCAATGCGTCCGACGTTGAAGTACTGCGCCTGCGGATGCGCCATGTAAAAGCCGCTGACGCTGGCGGCCGGCGTCATGGCCAGGCTCTCGGTCAGCGCCATGCCCACATCGCCCGCCATCAGCACGCGGAACATGTCGGCCTTCACGCTGTGGTCGGGGCAGGCCGGGTAGCCGGGTGCGGGGCGGATGCCGCGGTACCGTTCGGCAATCAACTGTTCGCTGCTCAGCGCCTCGTCCGGTGCATAACCCCACAAGTCGGTGCGCACACGCTGGTGCAGGCGCTCTGCAAACGCTTCCGCCAGGCGGTCGGCCAGGGCCTTAAGCATGATGGCGCTGTAGTCGTCATGGTCGTCGGTGAACTGCTTTTCCTTCTTCTCCAGACCCAGGCCCGAGGTGACGGCGAAGAGGCCGATGTAGTCTGCGGGCCCACCCTTCGGCGCGATGAAATCGGCCAGGCTGCGGTTGGGGCGCTTCAGTTTCCCATCTGGCCCGTCCACCACCGGCCGCTCGGTCTGCAGCCGCAGCGGGCTCCAGCGCATGGCGACTTCGCTGCGCGATTCGTCGGTATAGATCTCGATCGTGTCGTCGTCCACGGTGGCCGCCGGCAGCAGCGCGATGACGCCACTGGCCTGCATCCAGCGGCCTTCGATGGCGCGCTGCAGAAGCCGCTTGCCGTCGCTGAACACCCGCTGCGCTTCATGGCCCACAACCTCGTCGCGCAGGATGTCCGGGAACTTGCCGGCCAGGTCCCAGGTCTGGAAGAACGGCGCCCAGTCGATGCAGGTGGCCAGTTCCGCCAAGTCATAGTTCTTGAAGACGCGCCGGCCGATGAACTTGGGCGCGGGTGGCGTGTACGCGGTCCAGTCAATTGCCGCCTTGTTGGCGCGCGCGGCGGCCAAGGTCACCAGCGGCGTGACTTTCTTTTTGGCATGCTGTTCACGCACACGGTCGTAGTCGGTGCGCAGTTCCTGGATGAACTTTTCGGCGCGTTCGTCGGACAGCAGATCCGAACACACGCCCACGCTGCGCGACGCGTCGGGCACATAGACGACCGGCCCTTCGTAATGCGGCGCGATCTTCACGGCGGTGTGCACGCGGCTGCAGGTGGCGCCGCCAATCAGCAGCGGGATCTTCTTGATGCGGAAGTAGTCGTCGCGCTGCATCTCGCCAGCCACGTACTGCATCTCTTCCAGGCTCGGCGTGATCAGGCCGCTCAGGCCGATGATGTCGGCGCCTTCGACGCGCGCCTTCGCCAGGATGTCCTGGCACGGCACCATCACGCCCATGTTGACGACTTCGAAGTTGTTGCACTGGAGCACGACGGTGACGATGTTCTTGCCGATGTCGTGCACGTCGCCCTTCACGGTGGCGATGACGATCTTGCCCTTGGCCTTGGCTTCGCCGCCGGCATCGACCAGCGCCTTCTTTTCGGCCTCAATGTAGGGCAGCAGGTGGGCCACTGCGCTTTTCATCACGCGCGCGCTCTTCACCACTTGCGGCAGAAACATCTTGCCCTGGCCGAAGAGGTCGCCGACGACGTTCATGCCGGCCATCAGCGGGCCTTCAATCACGTGCAGCGGGCGCCCGCCCGTGGCCTGGATGGCCTGCCAGGCTTCTTCGGTGTCCACCGTGATGAATTCCGTGATGCCGTGCACCAGCGCGTGGCTCAGGCGCGTGTTGACGTCGTTGTTGCGCCAGGCCAGTTTGGCCGTGTCGTCCTTCGACAGGCCCTTGGCGCTTTCGGCCACTTCCACCAGCCGTTCGCCCGCATCAGGGCGGCGGTTCAGCACCACGTCTTCCACGCGTTCACGCAGCACCGGTTCCAGGTCGTCGTACACGCCCACCATCCCGGCGTTGACGATGCCCATGTCCAGCCCCGCTTGAATGGCATGGAACAGGAACACGGTGTGGATCGCTTCGCGCACGGCGTCGTTGCCGCGAAAGCTGAACGACACGTTGGAGACGCCGCCGCTGACCTTGGCGCCGGGCAGGTTGGCCTTGATCCAGCGCGTGGCGTTGATGAAATCGACCGCGTAATTGTTGTGCTCTTCGATGCCGGTGGCGATGGCGAAGATGTTGGGGTCGAAGATGATGTCCTCGGCCGCAAACCCCACCTCGTCCACCAGCACGCGGTAAGCGCGCGCGCAGATCTCGACCTTGCGTTCATAGGTGTCGGCCTGGCCCTTTTCGTCAAAGGCCATCACCACCGCCGCAGCGCCGTAGCGGCGCACGAGGTTGGCCTGGCGCTTGAACTCAGCCTCGCCTTCCTTCATCGAGATCGAGTTGACGATGCCCTTGCCCTGGATGCACTTGAGGCCCGTTTCGATGACGCTCCACTTGCTGCTGTCGATCATGATCGGCACCCGCGCGATTTCGGGTTCACCGGCGATGAGCTTCAGGAAACGCTCCATCGCGGCGGCCGAGTCCAGCATGGCTTCGTCCATGTTGATGTCGATCACCTGGGCGCCGTTTTCGACCTGCTGGCGGGCGACCGCCAAGGCGTCCTCATAACGCCCTTCAAGAATCAGCTTGGCAAAGGCTCGGCTGCCGGTGACGTTGGTGCGTTCGCCGATGTTGACGAAGAGCGTGCCGGGCTGGATCAGCACGGGTTCCAGGCCGGACAGGCGCATCGGCTGGACGTTGGGTGTGGGGGCTGTCATGGCTCAACTCCAAGGGGTGGAGTGAGCGCCGTTGCAAGCCGCAGCAGGCTGCCGTGGCGTTCCGAGCCTGGTAGGGTGGCCGTGTGACCCGCCCCATTGCAACGCTCCTCGGAAGGCTGCGAATTCTACCGAACCCGTCGAGCCGTCCAGCGTGAAGTGGTGCCGCGATGGCCTGCGCGGCCTGCTGCTACCGGGTGCTCTGCCGGGTGCTACCTGCTGTGTGACGTCAGCCGCGCCAGCGCCCCTGCCGCGCTGATGCCCGGCCCCAATGGCTTCGCTGCCGCCGGTGCGCGTGCTGGCGCCGTGGCGCTGTCCTCATCCAGCCCCGCAGCCGTCTCCTGCGGCAGTGTTGCCGCGCTGTCGCCGCCGTGCCGCATGGCCACACCCACGGCCAGGATGTCGATCACCAGCAGGTGCAGGATGCGGCTGACCATCGGCACCTGCGTGGTCACGTTTTCGACGTGGTCCACGATCAGCGCCACGTCGGCCTTGCGCGCCAGTGCGCTCTGGCTGGCGGTGATGGCCAGCACGGCGGCGCCGCGTTGGCGCGCGGTTTCGGCCACCGCCAGCAGTTCGTCGATGCGGCCGCTGCTGCTGATGATGACGACCACATCGGTGGCCTTGAGCACATTTGCCGACAGCACCTGCAGCCGCGCCTCGGTGACGCTGCTGCATGGCACGCCGAAGCGCAGGAACTTGAACTGCGCGTCATCGGCCACCACGCCGTAGTGACCCACCGCGTAGAACTCGATGCGCTGGGCGCCGGCCAGCAGGTCGATGGCGCGCGCCAGCGTGTCGCGATTGAGCTGGTCGCGCACCTGCAGGATGGCGCTGGCGGTGTTGGAGAGCACCTTCACGCCCAGCTCCAGCATGCTGTCTTCGCCGGTGACCTGGGTGTGTGTCAGGGGCACGGTGGCAGACAGGCCCGAGGCCAGGCGCAACTTGAAGTCGCTCAGGCCTTCGCAGCCCAGCGTGCGGCAGAAGCGGATCACCGTCGGCTGGCTGACCTGCGCCGCGCGGGCGATGTCCGCAATGGGGTCGCCCAGCGCAGAGCGCGGATGCGCCAGCACGTGGTCGGCCACACGCCGTTCTGCCGGCGAGAGGCTGTCCAGCGAGCGCTTGATCTGGCTCAGGATGGCCGAGCCGTGGTCGGCGTGCAGGCTGAGCAACTGCGCTCCGAGGATCGCCGATGCGCCGGTGAAGGTGGCGTGTTCGGCGGTGATCACGTAAGTGGGGATCGCCTCGACGTAGTCGCTGAAGCGGCCCTTGTCTTCAAAGCGGGCGCGGAAGGCCGAGCGGTCAAAGTAGGCGCCCAGCCGCGGCACGATGCCGCCGCCGATGTAGATGCCGCCCAGCGCGCCCAGCGTCACCGCCAGGTTGCCGGCCACGGTGCCCAGCATCGCGCAAAAGGCGTCCAGCGTCTCGGCGCAGATGGGGTCGCTGCCTTCCAGGCCGCGTCGCGTGATCTCGGGTGCCGACAGCGCCAGCGGTGCGAGGCCCGCATGCGCGCGCAACGCGCGCTGGATGAGTTCAAGGCCAGGGCCCGAGAGCAGCCTTTCGTGAGACAGGTGCGCAAACGACTGCAGGCCGTAGCGCAGGATGGCGATCTCACGTTCATCGCGCGGCGAAAAACTGGCGTGGCCGCCTTCCGTGCCCAGCGCCACCCAGCCCTCGGCGGCCGGGATCAACCCGCTCACGCCCAGGCCCGTCCCTGCGCCCAGGAGCCCCACCACGCTGCGGTCGCGGGCCAGCCCGCCACCCACCTGGCGGCGCTGGTGCGGCACCAGGCGCGGCAGTGACATGGCCAGCGCGGTGAAGTCGTTCACCACCACCAGGGTTTCCAGGCCCAGCCGCTGGCGCATCTGTTCAATGGAAAACTGCCAGTGGTAGTTGGTCATCCGCACTTCAACTCCTTCCACCGGGTTGGCGATGGCGATGGCCGCGTGCTCGAAGGGCGCCACCTGTCCTGGCGGCAGGCCCGCCAGGTAGGCGCTGACGGCGGCGTAGAAGTCGGCGTGTTCGGCGCAGCGCAGCGACGCCGTGTGCTGGAAAACACCCGGCGCTGATTCGACGGTGAAGCGGGCATAGGTGCCGCCGATGTCGGCCAGCAGGCGCGGGCTGTCGAATGGGATCATGGTGCGTAAGGCGAAAAGGCGCGGCAGTGATCGTGGGGCGCCTGTCGGCACCCTGCGGAGCGTGCATTGTGTGCGCGCCGACGCGGTCCTTCGCTATCCGGGTTGCTGTAACTTCACTACAGTGCAGGCGCAAAAACGCCGTCCCAACTTGGAATAGGTGAGCCGTCGGGTGATGCGCTCTTGTCCCGAGGTTGTAGTTTTGCTACCGTTCTGTCTTTCTTGGCGGTCCGCGGCATGAGGCGGGGGGGGGCAAGCAGGGCGCTTCTGCCGACGTTTTGCAAGTGACGATGGGAATGGTTCTTTTGGGTGTGAAGGCCAGCGGCGATCGATGAACGACACAACTCTTGTCCTTGACACCGGCGCTGCAGGTGGGCCCAGGCTGGCACGCCCGCAGCGATCTTGGCTCCTGGCTGACATCGGTGGCACCAACGCCCGTTTTGGCTGGCTGGTCGAGGGCACCCACCAGGTGTCGCACGTGGTGACACTGCCCGTGGCGCGTTTCAGTGGCCCGGCGGCTGCCGCGCAAGCCTATCTGGCCGACCTGGCTCTGCATCTGGGTGCCGCCTACCAGTCACCCCGTGCGGCAGCCTTTGCCGTGGCCACGGCGGTCGGCGCCGACGAGGTTGCGCTGACCAACAGCGGCTGGCGCTTCTCACGCCAGGGCACGCAGCAGCAGTTGGCGTTGGATGCGCTGGTGGTGCTCAACGACTTCGAAGCATTGGCCCTGGCCTTGCCGCGCTTGCAACCCACGCAGTTGCGCTTGATCGGCTCGAACTCGATTGGCTCAGCCGGCGCGTCACCAGCGGCGCATCGCCCCGCTGCCCGCGCCGTCATCGGGCCCGGCACGGGCCTGGGCGTGGCCGGCATCGTGCCCACGGCGCAGGGCTGGGTGCCAGTGCCGGGCGAAGGGGGTCACGCCAGCCTGTCGGCCGGCGACGACTTCGAAAGCGCACTGCTGGCCGCCGTGCGCCAGGTGCATGCCCACGTCTCGGCCGAGCGGTTGCTGTCCGGCATCGGCCTGCCAGTGTTGCAGCGCGCGGTGGCCGCGGTGCTGGGGCAGCCGGTGGTGGCGTTGACCGCAGAAGAGATTGTCGAGCGCGGCCTGGCCCGCCAGGATGCCGTGTGCGACCGCACGATCGACGCTTTCTGCGCCCTGCTGGGCAGCTTTGCCGGCAACGTGGCGCTGGTGCTGGGCGCACGCGGCGGGGTGTACATCGGAGGCGGCATCGTGCCGCGCCTGGGTGAGCGCTTCTTTGAATCGCGCTTTCGCGAGCGCTTTGAAGCCAAGGGCCGATTCCAGGACTACCTGCGCGCCATCCCCACCGCGCTGATCACCGACACCCTGGCAGCGCTGACCGGCGCCGCGGTGGCCCTGGAGCAAAGCGGGCATTGACCCGGGCCGCATCTGGCAACGGCCGCAGTGCGTACCGTGGATCATGCTCCTTCGATGCTTCTTGCTGACTGCCACGACGCTGAGTGCGTTGCTGTTCTCTGCCGCCGCCCGTTCCCACGACACCTGGTTCCACGCCATGCCCGCAGACGGTGGTGCACCGCTGCTGGCGCTGGGCACTGGCGCGCGCTTCCCGGCACAGGAATCGGGCATCGGCGTTGAATTCCTGGCGCGCCGGGGTTGCAGCTTGCAGGAGGCTGATGCGGGAGGTGCCATTGCTCGGACGACCCAGCCGATTCAGCCGCTGAAGCCGCTGCGCAACGTGGCCAATGCGCTGCTGATGCGCGGGCCGGCGAAGGCGCAGAGCTGTTGGGTGCAACTGCTGCCGCTGGATATTGAACTGGAGCCCGACAAGGTGCTGCTCTACCTGCGTGAAGTGCAGGCCGACCCGTCGTTGCGCGCGGCCTGGGCTGACATCCAGCAAAGGGGCTTGCCTTGGAAAGAGCGCTACACCAAACACGCGCGCATCGACTTCGGGCCCGGCGCCGCGCGACCCGTGCCGATGGGCATGGACATCGTGCGGGAGCCGTCGACCGACGGCAGCCTGAACTTCCGCGTCTATCGCGACGGCCAGCCGCTGCCGGGTCTGGCGGTGGAATGGGTCAGCGACAGCGTTCCGCTGGGCATCTGGCGCCGCAGCGATGCCGAAGGCCGCGTCAAGGTGCCCGCGCTGCCCGCCGGCCGCTGGGTGCTGCGCGCCATCGATCTGCGCCTTGCCACCGTGGAGCCTGACCAGTGGGACAGCCGCTTCGTCACGCTGGCCTTTGAGGTGCCTCAGACGCCAGCGTCTGGGTCGGCCACCGCCCCTACGCCGCCCCCGCGCTGAAAAGCGCGCCGCGCGCCGCCTGCGTGATGGCCGCCACGCCCGGGTGCGTGATGCGGCGCTCAATCGATATGGCGTAGAAGTCTTCCACCATTTCGTCGCTGCGGCCAACCACCTCTACACCGTACTGCGCCACGGTTTCATCTTCCACCACGGCGGGTGAGATGAACACGCCGCTGCCCTGGCGGCCAAAGGCCTTCATCAGCGCGCCGTCGTCGAACTCGCCCACCACCCGCGGGTGCAGCGCGCGGTGCGTGAGCCAGGCTTCAAATTGCGGCCGCAACGACGACGTGGCGCCGGGCACCAGCATCGGCGCACCGTTCAGGCACTGCGGGAACGGGCCGTGGAGGCTCTTGGCCAGGGCCGGCGCTGCAAAGAAGCTCATGGTGGAGCTGCCCAGTTTGTGGTTGAAGGCCTTCACACTGAGGCGACTGGTGAGCGGTTCGTCGGCAATCACGAGGTCCATGCGGTGCATCGCCAGTTGCGCCATCAGGTCGTTGAAGCGACCCTCGTTGCAAATTAGGCGCACGGGTTCCTGCAGCGCCAGCGCCGGTTCCAGCAGCCGGTAGGCGACGGACTTGGCAACGGCGTCTTCAATGCCCACGCGCAGCTCCAGCACTTGGCCGCCAGCAGCGCTCTTTTCGCGCAGCTTGGATTCAAGTTCACCGCCCAGCGCAAAGATCTCGTCGGCATAGCGCAGCGCGACGCGGCCGTCGTCCGTGAGCTCCAGGTTGCGCCCGCTCTTGCGGAACAGTCGCCGGCCCAGGCGCCCTTCCAGCAGCTTGATCTGCGCCGACAGCGTCTGTGGCGTGGTGTGCAGTTGTTCACCCGCGCGCACCACGCCACCGGCCCTGGCCGCGACCCAGAAGTAGTGCAGATGCTTGAAGTTCATGATGCGTTTTCGACGAAGTGAAATTGATTGATTATCGAATTTACGCGAAGGGTTTTCGTCCCTACATTGAATGGTGTTGTTACCCCTCACCGTCTTCAAAGGAGACTGCCATGCGCATGAGCACCAAAGGCCGTTTTGCCGTCAATGCCTTGATCGACCTGGCCCTGCGCGAACCCGCGGGCCCGGTGGCCCTGGCTTCCATCAGCCAGCGCCAGCAGATTTCGCTGTCCTACCTGGAGCAGCTTTTCAGCCGCCTGCGCCGCGACGGCGTGGTCGAAAGCACCCGCGGTCCCGGCGGCGGCTACACGCTGGGCCGCGGCGCCGACAAGATCACGGTGGCCGACATCGTCAGCGCCGTGGACGAGCCGATTGACGGCCTGGGCGATGACGAACGCAGCCTGGGCATGTCCCAGGCCCTGTGGCAACGCCTGAACACGGTGATGCTGGCGCACATGGCCACCATCACGCTGCACAGCCTGGTGCAGGAACAGCTGGACCAGGGTGTGCGCATCGAAGCCCGGGCGCCACGGCGGATTGCGCCGTTGCCGCCCGTGTCCAAGGCCGTTCGCACCCTGGCGCCCAACTCGGTGTTTGCCTTCGGGCGCTCTTTCGCCAGCTGAAAGGCAGTGCCGCAGCTCCGCTTATTTGTACAGCAGCTGCGGCAGCCACAGGCCGATGGCCGGGAACATGTACAGCAGGAATAGCGCAAACACCTGGATCGCCATGAACGGCATCATGCCGGCGAAGATCTGGTTCAAGGTCACGTGCTTGGGTGACACGCCCTTGAGATAGAACGCTGCCATCGCCACCGGGGGCGACAGGAAAGCGGTCTGCAGGTTCAGCGCCACCAGCAGGCCGAAGAAGAGCGGGTCCACGCCAAACTTGGGCAGCAGCGGGATGAAGATCGGCATGAAGATGACGATGATCTCCGTCCATTCCAGCGGCCAGCCCAGGATGAAGATGATGAACTGGCTCAGCAGCAGGAACTGCAGCGTGGTCAGGCCCAGCGACAGCACCCAGCGTTCAATGATCTCCTGCCCGCCCAGCAGCGCAAAGGCGGCCGAGAAGATCGAAGAGCCGACGAACAGCCAGCACACCATGGCGCTGGTCTTGGCGGTGAGGAACGAAGATTCCTTGATGATGCCGCCCAGGTCCACCAGCGCCCTCGCCACCGGATTGCCGCCGACAGTCTGCCGCGCTGCAATGTACCGGTAGGTGCCCGCCAGCAGAAGGCCGCCGAAGGCGCCCACGGCAGCCGCCTCGGTGGGCGTGGCAAGGCCGAAGACGATCGAGCCGAGCACCGCAATGATCATCACCGCGAGCGGGAAGAACGACCCCAGCAGCATCTTGAAGATCTCGAGCCGCTGCCAGCTCATCAGCCAGTTGACGAGCAAGAGGCCCGACACGCCCAGACCGAAGACGATCCAGAACCAGGTAGGCGCTGGCACGCGCGCCGCTGCCGCAACGGGTGTGGCCGGCGTTGCCACGCTGGCTGCCGTCGTGGCGGGTGATGCAACTGCAGGTTCCGCTGCGCCGGCTGAGTCGGTTGCAGCGGACGCACCCCGCTCGGCCGGCGGCTCCGCCAGCCCGGTGGTGCCATCCTTGGGCGGCTCTTGCAGTCCGCTGGGCTCTGCAGGCGGCTCTGCCAGGCCTGAAGTTTCGGCGGGCTTGTCTTCACTGGCGCCGAAGGAGCCGCCCGACTGCTCAAGCCCGGTGGTGTCAACCACCGCCAGCGGCGCGGTCGATGCGCTGTACATCAGCACCAGCAGGGCGACGATGGAAATGGCGGGCAGCAGCGACACCAGCAACTGCGTCAACACCTGGCGCTTGGGCAGCGAGGCCACGCCCAGCCCCGCAAACAAGCCCATCAGTGCGTTGCCGCTGCGTGTGCTCAAGGCTTGCGACAGCGGCGGCAAGGGCACCGTGCGTTCACTCTCGGCCAACGGCGGCGCCAGGTGCGGCTTCCACTTGGCGAGGACGATGACGTAGCCCACATACAGGCCCGCCAGCATGATGCCTGGGAAGAAGGCGCCGGCGTAGAGCTTCACGACCGACACTCCGGCCGTGGCGCCATACACGATCAGCAGCACCGAAGGCGGTATCAGGATGCCGAGGCAGCCGCCCGCCGTGATGGCACCCGCCGCCAGTTTGATGTTGTAGCCGGCACGCAGCATCGCAGGCAAGGCCAAGAGGCCCATCAGCGTGACGACAGCGCCGACGATGCCGGTGGCGGTGGCGAAGATCGCGCAGGTGACGATGGTGGCCACCGCCAGCGCGCCAGGCACGCGCGCCAGCGAAAGGTGCAGGCTCTTGAAGAGCTTCTCGATCAAGTTGGCACGCTCGACGAGGTAGCCCATGAAGACGAACAAGGGAATCGCGATCAGCACGTCGTTGGACATCACCGAATAGGCGCGCTGCACCATCAGGTCCAGGATCTGCTGCACCGCCAGGTCGGGGTTGACGCTGCGGTAGGCCAGCCAGCCGAAGAACACGCCCATGCCCATCAGTGTGAAGGCGGTCGGGAAGCCAAGCATGATGGCGACCACGATCAGCCCCAGCATCAGGAGGCCGAGTGCGCCCTGGTCTTCACGGCTCAAGTGACCGTCAACAAAACCGGCCCAGGGCGTGAAGGTCACCACTGTGGCGAGAATGACCGCCATCAGCGAAAAACCAAACCAGAGTTCCTTGCGGATCCTCATTTCGTGCTCCCCTGCGGCACGACGAACTGATCGAGCTTGGCGATGTCTTCGTCCTTGACGTGGACCATTTCCTTGAGCTTGCCGACGTCCACTTCCTCCACGTCTTGTTCGCGCGAAGGCCACTCACCTTGGCGGATGCAGATCACGCAGCGGATGACCTCGACGATGCCCTGCAGCAGCAGGATGGCACCGGCCAGCGGCAGCATCATCTTGAAGGGGTAGATCGGCGGGCCGTCAGCCGTGATGTTGGAGTGTTCGTTCACGGCCCACGACTCGGCAGCAAAGAAGTAGCCTGCATAGGTGAGCGCAAAGACGCCGGGCATGAAGAACAGCGCGTACAGGATGAGGTCTATCGTGGCCTGCGTGCGCGGCTCGAAGAAACCGTACAGCACGTCACCGCGCACATGCCCGGCCTTGGCCAGCGTGTAGGCACCGGCCATCATGAAAAGCGTGCCGTACAGGATGATCATGACGTCGAACGCCCAGGCGTGCGGGTGGTCCAGCACATAGCGTGAGAACACCTCCCAGGTGATCATCAGCGTCAGCACCACGATCAACCAAGAAAAAGCCTGGCCGATGAAGGTGCTGAGCTTGTCAACGGTCAGGAGCAGTTTCTTCATGGCCAGGGCCTGTTCTAAAAACAATCAGCCACCCGTCTTGCGCCCGGATGGCTGATGGTGGACGCGAAAAAACTAGGCCTTCTTCGGCTCTGCCTTCTTGGCCCCGAAGAAGTGGTTCACGGCCATGCGGCGGCTGACGTAGGTGTCCTGGTCCCACTTCACCGCGCGCTCTGCAAAGAGCTTTTGCGATTCGACGATTTCCTTGAAGAGCGCGTTCTCGGCTGACTTGCGCTCAAGAATCGCGGTCCACAGCGTGAGTTGGGCTTGCAGGATGCTGTCCGGCGTCTTGTAGAACTTGACCTTGTCCTTGGTCTGCAGCTCGATGTAGTCCTTTGAGTAGCGGTCGATCGCCTTCCACGACATGTCGGCCGAGGCCGCTTCAACGGCGTAGGCGATGATGGCTTTCATCTTGGCCGGCAGCGCGTCGTACTTGGCTTTGTTGAAGGTGATCTCAAAGGTCTCGGCGCTCTGGTGGTAGCTCTGCAGCATGCAGACCTTGGACACATCGGGGAAGCCCAGCAGGCGGTCGGAGGTGGCGTTGTTGAACTCGGCGCCGTCCAGCAGGCCGCGGTCCATCGCCGGCACGATTTCGCCACCGGGCAGCGCATTGACGGCGGCGCCCATGGCGGTGAAGAGGTCGATCGCCAGGCCGTTGGTGCGGAACTTCAGGCCCCTGAAGTCCTCGGTCTTGGTGATGGGCTTCTTGAACCAGCCCAGCGGCTGCGTCGCCATCGGGCCGTACAGGAAAGACACCACGTTGCCGCCGATGGAGGCATACAGCTTGTTGAGCAGTTCGGCGCCACCGCCGTACTTGTGCCAGGACAGCAGCATGTTGGCGTCCATGCCGAAGGCGGGGCCGGAATTCCACAGCGCCAGCGCGTTTTGTTTGCCGTAGTTGTAGCCCAGCACGCCATGGCCACCGTCCAACGTGCCCTTGGACACAGCGTCCAGCAGGCCGAAGGCCGGCACGACAGACCCTGCGGGCAGCACTTCGATCTTCAGTTCGCCACCGGTCATGTCGTTGACCTTCTTGGCGAAGTCCTGCGCGTATTCGTGGAAGATGTCTTTCGACGGCCAGGTGGACTGGAAGCGCAGTGCGGTGACCGCCTGCGCCTTGGCCAGCATCGGCGCGGCCATGGCGCTGACGCCCACGGCGCCCGCGGTGGCGGACTTCAGGAAACCGCGGCGCGGCACAGCTTTCTTGGCTTC
>Ga0335397_10001167_pt1 | contig 35592 bp, 32 predicted proteins | sample MAT04_FD_205740 | JGI IMG/M metagenome (GOLD analysis project Ga0335397, IMG submission 205740) | Freshwater microbial communities from Lake Fryxell liftoff mats and glacier meltwater in Antarctica - MAT-04 (spades assembly) (version 2) ... | reverse complement strand
AAGCGCCTGTCGCTGAAGTGCCTGCCGCTACTGACGCGCCTGCAATGACCGAAGCTCCTGTTGCTGCTACTGAAGCGCCTATGGCTGAAGTAACTCTTGACGATTGTGTGAAGCCTGAAGTCTTCTGCGTGGGTCTCGTGACCGACGTGGGTAAAGTCAATGACAAATCCTTCAACCAGTCTGCCTGGGAAGGCGTTCAGCAGTCCAAGACTGATGGCTCGGCTGATTTGGTCCAATTCATTGAGACCGCTGATGCCAAAGATTACGCCAAGAACATCGCCACCTTTGGTGACGCTGGCTTCGATGTGATCGTAACCGTTGGTTTCGGTCTCGGTGAGGCTACTTTTGCTGCTGGCACAACCTACCCCGATATCAAGTTCATCGGCGTAGATCAATTCCAAGCCTGGCAGTATACCGATGACAAAGCAGACGATTCTGCTAACGTCACTGGTTTGAACTTCCCCGAAGATCAGGCTGGTTTCCTCGTTGGCGCACTCGCCGCGATGATGTCTGAGAGCCATGTTATCGGCGCCGTTTGCGGTACCGATGTGGTTCCTCCCGTTTGGCGCTATGGTGAAGGCTACAAAGCCGGCGCTGCTTATGCCGACGGCATGAACAAGACCACCACCGAAGTCCAAGTTGTGTACCACAGTGATGTGGGCTTCGACAAGACCTTCACGGATCCCGAATGGGGTGCTCAGACCGCCAAAGCCATGATGGATAACGGCGCTGATTCAGTCTTTGGTTGCGGTGGTTTAACCGGTAACGGTGCCATCACTGCCGCCGCTCAGGCTGGTAAATACGCCATTGGCGTGGATGCCGATCAATACCTGACCCTGCCCGAAGCTGCTCCTCAAATGCTCTCCAGTGCAATGAAACTCATCGTCCCCGGCGTGGCTGAATTGGTTGCCGCTGCCAAAGATGGTTCAATTACAGCTGGAAACTTCGTCGGACTGGGCGGCTATGCTCCCTATCACGATCTTGATGGCAAAGTTCCCGCCGAAGTCAAGACCGCCATGGAAGCTATCAATGCCGGCTTGCTCGATGGTTCCATCAAGACTGGCGTTTCTCCTGCCAAGCCCTAAGTTTTAGTTTTACCTGATATAAAAAAGGGAAAGAGGTCTACGCCTCTTTCCCTTTTTGCTTTAAATTTCCCTGCTATGGATTTCAAAAATGGGACTCAGACCTTCTTCTTTTTTTATCAGCGTGAATCACCGTACAAAAATATTTTTGTACGGTGGTGAGAATAGAATAGGTCTTTTCTTACGCAAGCACGGATACATCCACTGATTTGCCGTGCATGGTAAGATAAAAGAAACTCTTGATTTTTGGAGGCTTCAATGCGTAAGTGGCTTTTAATTTTGGTAATGGGAGTGTTGTTTGTCTTTCCCTCGTTTGCGTTCGCGCAGGATCAAGTCGCAATTCAATCAGTAAACGTGGAGTTGTGGCCTGAATTTGACAAGGCTGAAATGCTTGTGATCGATCGCGTTATGCTTTCTGCGGATGCAGAATTCCCGATTCAGTTGGATATTCGTGTTCCAGCGGATGCGACGTTGAACGCTGTCGCAGTTGGCGAGTCCAACGATAAGGTTACAGATCAGGGCATTGAATATACAACGAAAAAGGATGGAGAATGGCTTGTGGTTTCAATTACTGTAATCGGTCCTGCCGTACGGATTGAGTATTATGATCCCAGCCTGAAAAAAGACGGCAATTTACGCTCTTATTCTTATCGCTGGTTAAGCGATTATGACGTGGCCGACTTTGGGGTTGCTTTCCAACAGCCGTTCGACGCTGTGAAATTCGCATCATCGCTTCCTTTGCAGGATGCTGGTATTCATCCGAATGATAATCTGCAATATTATTCTTCCAGTGTGGGGGCGGTTCCTGCGGGTAAAACGTTTACCTTCGATGTGAATTACGAGAAGCCGACAGATGCGCTTAGTGTTTCACATCTTCAAATTCAGCCGGTAGTTGTGGACGAAAACACACCCGGTCGTGTGTCACTGAATAATTACCTGCCTTATATTATTGGCGGCTTGGGCGTGATCCTGATTGTAGGCGGGCTTTTGTATTACCGCCAATCGGGACGTTCCGGTTCGAAGAAATCCCGCCGCAGGACGCGTACTCAAGTTGATCGTGAAGAAAACGAAAGCGATGTACATTGCTCTCAATGCGGTACGCGCGCGCGCGGCGGAGATCGTTTCTGCCGTACCTGCGGTTCGCGCATCCGACAGCAGGAAGAGTAGCGCTGGAGTTCGGAAGTTCTACTTCCGAATATTAATCACAAAGGTGACAGTCACTTCAAAAGTGACTGTCACCTTATTATTTAGCCGACCATCTTGCATAAACCGCCTGTGACAGTAAACGATTGGCGCTTGTTTCGCGTGTCACGAGTTCGCCGCTGTCCATGTGCCCCTTGTACTTTTTCATCATTTCATCCAGCGCCTGCGCCACATGAATGGCAGATGCGCGCACTGCGTACAAAGTGGCGATCACAAAGAGCGGATTGTCACTCATACAAGCGCGGCAAAGTTCAAACAAATTTGGCAGGGATTTGTAAACTTCCCATACTTCGCCTTTGGGTCCGCGCCCAAATTTGGGCGGGTCGAGGATGATGCCATCGTATTTCGTGCCGCGTTTTTCTTCGCGCTGCATATATTTGACTGCATCCTCCACGATCCAACGGATGGGTTTTTCATTCAAGCCGGATAAAGCCTGATTCTCACGCGCCCATCCCACAGATTTTTTGGATGCATCCACGTGAGTCACTTGTGCGCCTGCTGCTGCGGCGGCGAGGGACGCCAGCCCTGTGTAGCCAAATAAGTTGAGAACTTTCACGGGGCGATTCTCTTTTTGGACGAGACCAGCCATAAAGTCCCAGTGAGCTGCGACTTCGGGAAAAACTCCCAGGTGTCGGCCGGGCGTCGTCATCACCCAAAAACGCAATTGCTCCCCTCTCGTATCAGGAGAGGGGTTAGGGGTGAGGTCATATTTCATTTCCCATTTTTCAGGCAATCTTTTTTTCTCGATCCAATGCCCGCCGCTTTCTTCGGCTGTGGGCTGAAAGACCGCGTGCGCGACCTCCCAATCTTTGTTGGATAGGGCGCGGCTCCACATGGCTTGTGACTCAGGGCGTGCAAAAATATATTTTCCAAAACGTTCAAGTTTTAAGCCATCGCCTGAATCGAGCAATTCATAATCCTGCCATTTTTTGGCTTCAAGCAGGGTGTAAGCGGGGGAGTTTTGCATGGTTGATACCTGTTGTTAGTGATGACAATGAAATTATTATTCTCAATTCACTTGATTTTTACCCACAAAGTTGTATAATGTGGTAAGTAGTGGTAAGAAGTGGTAGACGAGCGCCGGTGCATCCGGCGTTCGTCGCATTAAAAGGATAGTTAGCACATATGTTCTTAGGTCAGTTCCAACACAATCTCGATGACAAAGGCCGCCTGATGATTCCGGCGCGCTATCGTGAGTTGTTGGAAGGCGGTGCTTTCATCACACAAGGCTTTGATAAATGCCTGATGGTGATGACCGAAACTTATTTTACCCAGGTTTATGAGCGTATCGAAGCCATGAACCTTATTGACCCAACTGCGCGCCTTCTGCGCCGCTTGATCATATCCAACGCCTATCCTGTTGCAGCCGATAAAGTTGGCCGCATCCTTGTGCCGCAAAATTTGCGTGCCTTCCTCGGCATTGAGAATGGCGAACTGGTTGTTGCGGGGCAGGGCGAATATTTTGAAGTATGGACGCCTGCCTTGTGGAGTGAGCAAATGGCTCTTTTACAGGATACCGAAGCCAACACTCAACGCTTCTCCGCGCTTGATCTTTCATCCAAAAAGTAGCAGGTCTTGTACCTGCCCTGTGCTCGAACCGCCGTCAAGAGCAACAATACATTATGAACGCACACATACCTGTACTTTACAAAGAGATTATACACGCACTGCAACCACAACGCGGTGGTCGTTATGTAGATGGCACTCTGGGCGCGGGCGGTCACGCTCGCGGAATTCTGGAGGCTTGCACGCCAGATGGGCAATTGCTGGGTCTGGATGTTGACCCGCAGGCGCTGGCGCTTTCTCGCGAGACCTTGGCTCCTTACGAAGAGCGCGCGCATCTCGTGCAAGCCTCCTACATCACCATCACAAAACAACTTGCCGCTTTGGGCTGGGACGCAGTAGACGGTATCTTGCTTGACCTCGGCGCATCGTCCATGCAGTTTGACAACGCCGAACGCGGATTTTCATTTATGCAGGACGGCCCGCTGGATATGCGCTTCGGGCCACAGGCATTCCAAAGCGCAGAGGATATCGTCAACACCTATGACCAAAAAGACCTCGCTGACTTGATCTTTCGTTACGGCGAAGACCGTGACTCACGAAAGATCGCGCGTGCCATTGTGATAAGTAGACCGCTTCATACCACCCGTGACCTGGTCGCTGCCATCGAAAAAGCATCCCCCAGACGCGGAGACCGCGTCCACCCTGCCACACAAACTTTTCAGGCATTGCGCATCGCCGTTAACGAGGAATTGTCATCGGTGGAGAACGTGCTTCCGCAAGCAGTATCCAGCCTGAGGGTAGGCGGAAGGTGCGCGGTGATCTCCTTCCACTCGCTGGAAGACCGCATCGTCAAGGAATTTTTCCGCGAACAAAGCAAGGATATCTTCAATCCGCCTTACGAAAGACTTTATGAAGAGGAACGCAAGGCAGTTGTAAAACAAATTACTAAAAAGCCGATTATGGCTTCTGATGAAGAAATAAAGAATAATCCGAGAGCGCGCAGTGCAAAACTTAGAGTTATAGAAAAAATATGAACATACAAAACGTCAACCACCTGGTACATGCTTATAAGATTGCCCCCTGGCGCATCCAACGCCAGTGGATCGGTAACGTGTTACTTATGGTGGTTGCGCTTGCGATGGTCGCCACACTTTATTTGGATGTAACTTCGCAAGCCGGCATTACCGGGCGTGAGATACAAGACCTGACCGCTTCGATCTCTGCCAGCCAGCAGGCGAGCGCAGATTTACAAACCCAGCTTGCTTCGCTCACCTCTGCGCGGGTGATGGAACAGCGCGCACTTGATCTTGGTTTCCGCCCAATGGAATCTGGTGAAGCCGAATATCTGGTTGTGCCGGGCTACTCTGTGCTTGAGCCGGATATTCTCTCCTCTGCTCCTCTTTTGCAATTAAGTAAGCTGACGATTCCGCCCGAATACAATGAATCATTATTGGACTGGATGGACAAAAAGATCGTAACTTCTTCGCGAGGAATCCAATGAGACAGCAATATGCGCGCCGCACACAGGTATTAACCAGCGTCATGGGGTTCATTGCGCTTGCCATCATTGTGCAGATGACGCGCATCCAGAACAGCCCCGAAGCTGCCATCTTCCGTCAGCAGGCGTCGAATTACGCTTATATATTGCATACGTTCTACCCGGACCGTGGTGAGATCTATGACCGCAATGGACATTTGCTGGCAGGGAATAAATCCGTTTACGAAGTCGGCGTGGATCTGAATACCGTGAAGAACCCTCAAGCCATTGCCACTGCCGTCAGTGTGCAACTTGGCATGGATTATTCAAAGATATTAAGTGCCATTCTGGCCCCGCCCGAAAGCCTCTCTTATATCGTGCTCGCGGATTTTGTTGAAGCAGACAAAGCTGTCAATCTTCAGGAGTTGAAGAAGGCAATGCAGGATCAGGCTGAAGAAGGCACGCGCGGCGGGTTGACCGGATTGGAATTCAAATCTCATCCGCAGCGCAGTTATCCTGAAAATTCTTTGGCTTCGAATGTGATCGGGTTTGTCAGCCGTGAGGGGCGCGGTTACTTTGGCATCGAAGAAAAATACGATACCTTGCTGGCGGGCAATCCCGTGCAGACACTTGTCCCGACCGACCCGAACAAGGCTTTTGAAATTCCGCGTGTGCTGAATGGAACCACGCTTGTTCTTACCATCAACCGTGACCTGCAAGCCTCGGCTGAGAAAATACTGGACGAAGCACTCACCACCTACGGTGCAGACAACGGCACAATCGTCGTCATGGACCCGCGTAACGGTGAACTGCTTGCCATGGCCGCCACGCCACGCATGGACTTGAATCAGTTTTGGAACTACGGCACGATCTATAAAAATGCCACTGATTTCAACCCGGCCATCTCCAAGCCTTATGAGCCTGGTTCTGTGACCAAGATACTCACCATGGCCGCCGCGCTGGATAGCGGCACGGTTACACCTGGCACAACCTATTTGGATACCGGCTCCATCCTTGTGGGCGGCGCGCTGATCCAAAACTGGAATCAGGAACCGTGGGGCGTACAGGATATGACCGGCTGTTTGCAACATTCGCTCAACGTCTGCATGGCAACCATCTCTGCGCAAATGGGCGCGGGAATTTTTTATAGTTACATGGATAACTTTGGCTTTGGTCACCTCACAGGCGTGGACCTGGCCGGGGAAGCAGCAGGCAGGCTCAAGCTTCCTGGTGATGCGGATTGGTATCCTGTTGACCTCGGCACGAATGCCTTCGGTCAGGGTGTATCTGCTACGCCGATCCAGATCATGATGGCTGCGTCTTCCATTGCAAATCATGGACGCACCGTTACGCCGCACGCGCTTTATGCAATGGTGCGCGATGGCCGCCAGTACGACGTGCCCGCACAGTTCGCCGGCTCGCCCATCTCAGGGCAAACCGCCGATATACTTTCAAACATGCTCTCTGTCTCACTTGAATCAGAAGGTTCGCTCGCGCTTGTCCCCGGCTATCGCATTGCTGGCAAGACCGGCACAGCGCAAATTCCAGTTGACGGGTTTTACGACAGCACACAAACCAACGCCTCCTTCATCGGTTGGGGCCCGGTGGATGATCCGCAATTCATGATCTATGTCTGGCTGGAACGACCCTCTGCCTCCATTTGGGGCTCTGAAACTGCCGCTCCGGTTTTTGGTCAAATGGCAGAAAAGGCCGTCATTCTTTTGGACATTCCCCCCGATGCCATTCGGCAGCAAATTGTAGCAAAATAAGATGCTCACATTAGCAGACGCCCTCGAAGCCATTAACCGCAACACGGTTCGCATCGCAGCCGCGACCGCGGTTATTACCGAAGCGGCGGTTGACTCGCGCCAGGTGATTCCCGGCTCACTCTTTGTGGCGATCCCTGGCGAAAAGGTGGATGGACACGACTTTATTGCAGACGCTTTCAAGAGGGGGGCATCTTTTGCTTTAATCCAGAAAGAGATGCCCGCGCCTTTCCGTACCCTTGACCTGCGTGACGACCTATTGGCAGAATCTACCCTCGACCTTTCTGCGCCCCTCTGCCTGCGTGTGGATAATACCGTTGCCGCCCTGCAACAGATCGCGCGTTTCTGGCGCCGCAAACTGGACTTGCGTGTGGTTGGAATCACGGGCAGTGTGGGCAAATCTACGACAAAAGAAATGGTCGCCGAAGTGCTGGGCACACGCTACCGTACATTGCGCAGCCCTGGCAATTTGAACAATGAGATCGGCTTGCCGCTCACCATCCTGCGACTTGGCACTGGCTACGAGCGCGCCGTTTTGGAAATGGGATTTTACGTCTCCGGTGAAATTCAATTCCTGTGTGACATTGCCCAGCCGCACATTGGCGTGGTGACAAATGTTGGCACAGTCCACGCCGAACGTGCGGGTTCGCAGGAAGCCATTGCGCGCGGCAAAAGCGAACTGATTCAGGCGCTCCCTTTAGACGGAGTCGCCATTTTGAATTTTGACGATCCCTGGGTTCGTAGAATGGAAGAGAAATCCAAAGCGCGCGTTTTCTTCTACGGGCTTTCACCCGAAGCAGACCTATGGGCTGACCAGATCGAAGGACTTGGGCTCAATGGCATTCGCTTCCGCCTGCACTACAAAGGCGAGACGATTCATTCGCATGTGCCCATGATCGGGCGTCACTCGGTACACACAGCTTTACGCGCCGCCGCAGTCGGACTTAATGATGGGCTGACCTGGCAGGAAATTTTTGAAGGGCTTTCACACGGACACGCGCAATTGCGCCTCGTGGCAGTCCGCAGTAAGACAGGCGCGTTGATCCTGGACGATACTTACAACGCCTCACCTGAGTCCATGCTTGCGGCGCTTAACTTGCTCGACGAAATGGATGGACGCAAGATCGCCGTGTTGGGCGACATGCTTGAACTGGGTCCCTACGAAAAGCAGGGACATGAAATGGTCGGGATGCGTGCGGCACAAGTAGCAAAAACCCTGCTGACGCTGGGTCCGCGCGCGCACATGCTCGCAGATGCCGCCCGCCGCGCTGGTATGAAGGCTTCACATATTTTGGAATTTGAAGAAGCCGAGCCGATCATGGATTGGCTGAATAAAAACCTCACCTCAAATGACGCCGTGCTGATCAAAGGTTCGCACGGGCTACGTATGGATCGCATCACCGCTGCCTTGGAGATTCAATCGTGAGACAGATCGCCCTTTCACTCAGCCTCGCAGGTCTCACCTTTTTGATGACCGCTATTTGGGGCGGACCCCTGCTTCGTATTTTGCGCCATTACAAAATCGGCAAAATCATCCGCCTGGAAGAACCCGGTCATCATGGCGTGAAGATGGGCACGCCCACAATGGGCGGTGTAATGTTCATTTTGCCGGTTTTACTCTTCAGCGGCTTGCTCAATGCTGTGGCGTTGATCGGGCTGACAACCAGCGGGGTGGGGCGCTCCGTGCTGGTGCCGATGGCTGTGATGTTTGGGTACGCCGTCCTCGGCGCAGTGGATGACTGGGAAGGTATCCGCGGAAAACGCAAAGGCGACGGTATGCGCGCCCGCACGAAGTTTGCGTTTCAGGTCATTCTGGCTCTGGTCACTGCCTACATTTTGAAATATCGTATGGATGTGCCAGACCTGTATTTCCCTGGCTTGTTTTTTGAAATTGAACTTGGCTGGTTGTACGTCCCGATTGCGGCTTTCATTATCGTTGCCGAATCAAATGCGATTAATTTTACGGATGGGCTTGATGGACTGGCAGGGCTGATTGCCGCTACCGCCATCGCCGCTTTTGGCGGCATTGCCCTGGTGCAGGAACAGATTTATCTGGCGCGTTTTTGTTTTATTTTGGTCGGTGCGCTTTTTGGCTTTTTGTGGTTCAACGTGCATCCTGCCGAATTATTCATGGGTGACACGGGTTCGCTTTCTCTCGGCGCGGTACTGGCAGTCGTCGCCTTGTTGACAGGGCAGTGGCCGATGCTGTTGGTCATCGGCATTATTCCGCTCAGTGAAATGTTGAGCGTGGTGATTCAGATCGGTTATTTCAAGCTGACAAAAGGCAAGCGGTTTTTTAAAATGGCACCGATCCACTTGCATTTTGAATTGCTCGGCTGGAGTGAAACCCAGGTCGTTCAGCGCTTCTGGTTGATCGGGCTGATGGCTGCCTTGATCGGCATAGGACTTTCGCAGGTGTAAATATTATTTCGTCATTGCGAGGGCGACGTACTTTCGCCCGAAGCAATCTCCAATACGATTAGGAGATTGCTTCGTCGGGGAAGAACGCCCTCCTCGCAATGACGGACAATTGAGACTTATGAAAAACTGGACCAACACTCACACCCTCATCCTCGGCGCGGCGAGACAAGGCATAGCCCTTGCCCGCTGGCTCTCACGTCACGGCTCACACGTGACCTTGAGTGATTCGCGCAGTGCGGATGAACTCGCCTCCGTCCGCGCCTCGCTTGCGGATACGGATGTGAAGTGGGCAGTGGGTGGGCATCCACTGGAATTATTGAATAACACCGATGTGCTTTGTCTTTCCGGCGGCGTCCCGTTGACATTGCCCATCGTGCAGGAAGCAGTCAAACGCGGCATTCCGCTTTCGAACGACACTCAAATTTTCATGGAAGTTGCGCCCTGCAAAACCATCGGCATTACCGGTTCCGCAGGCAAGACCACGACCACGACGCTGGTTGGTGAAATGGCGAAGCTTTCAATTCAGAATTCTGAATTCAGAATTCTGAATTCGGTCTTCGTTGGCGGCAATATCGGTGACCCGCTCATCAACTACGTGGATGACATGACAGCGGACGATCTCGCCATTCTTGAGATTTCATCTTTTCAGTTAGAGCAAATGACCATCTCGCCAAATATCGCGGCTGTTCTCAATATCACGCCGAATCATTTGGATCGTCATGGCACGATGGAAGCGTACACCAATGCCAAAGCACGTATTTTGGAATTTCAAACTGACAAAGACACCGCCATTCTCGGTCACGATGATAAAGGTGCGTGGGACTTGCGTAATCAAGTCAAAGGTAAACTGTTGACCTTCAGCTTGAACGATCTGGACCAAGAATTCAGCGGCGCATATCTGCACGATGGATTATTAAACTTACGCGATGGCAATGCGTACCTGCCTTTGATGCTGCGCGAGAAAATCCAATTGCCTGGCGACCATAATGTGTCGAATGTGCTTGCGGCATTCACGATCGGGAACGCCGCTGGATTCAAACTGGATGACATGCTCGAAGCTGTGGAAGAATTCCGCGGCGTGCCGCATAGACTTGAACTTGTCCGCGAACTGCGTGGTGTGCGCTGGTACAACGGCTCGATTGCGACTGCGCCAGAACGAAGTATGGCGGATATTAATTCGTTTAATGAGCCGATCGTGTTGATGCTCGGCGGACGTGACAAGGATCTACCCTGGGATGGAATCGCACAACTGATTCACCAACGCGTGGATCATGTGGTGCTTTTTGGTGAGGCGGCAGAACTGATTCAGAAAGCGATATCAGTTGCCGGAGGGGCGCGAAGCGGTGACCTTCGTCGCGCAAAGAATCTTAAAGAGGCAGTCGCCATTGCCGCAGAAGTTGCCAGCGCAGGAGACATCGTCCTGTTTTCACCAGGCGGTACGAGTTATGACGAGTTCAAGGATTTTGCTGAGAGAGGAGAAACCTTTAGAAAATGGGTACTGGAACTTTCGTAAACGAACGACCTAATCTGCCGAACGCTTCGCACCGTTCAGGGTTTTCACACGGCTTCGATATGCCTTTGCTTATGGCAGTTGTGGCGTTGACCGTGTTTGGGCTTGCCATGCTGTACTCTTCTTCATGGGATTTCTCGCTCGGCGCGTATGGCGATGCGATGTACATGTTCAACCGTCAACTCACGTGGCTTGCGTTTGGGCTGGTGATCGCGGGCATTCTCGCATTCTTTGATTATCATAACTGGCGAAAATTGGTTGTGCCTGCCATGGCTGTGACCATTATTTTGTTAATGATCGTTTTGTTGATGAATGGCATTCGCTTCGGCGCGAAACGCGCGATCCTTGGCGGTTCGGTGCAGCCTTCTGAATTGGCGAAGCTGGTTTCAATTCTTTATCTCAGCGTCTGGCTGTATGCCAAGCGCGAACAACTGCACGACCTTTCTCTTGGACTGGTTCCGTTGGGCGTGATCCTCGGTGTGGTCGGCGGCTTGATCTATCAACAACCTGACCTGAGCGCCGCCGCAACCGTGCTGATGCTTGGCGGGCTGCTCTTCTTTCTCGCCGGCGGCGACTTGAAACAGATCGGCGCCCTGCTGATCATTGCCATACTTGCCGCGTGGCTGGTGGCATCCGTCAGTTTGACGGGGCAGCAGCGTGTGACCGATTTTGTGGCGGGCATCAAAGACCCGTTGCAGGCTTCGTATCATGTGCGCCGTTCCTTTGAAGCCATTGTCAACGGCGGATGGTTCGGCGTGGGGTTGGGTCAGTCACAATCCAAATTGACCGGCTTGCCTGTGCCGCCAACGGATAGTGTTTTCGCAGTGGTTGCGGAAGAACTCGGATGGTTTGGCGCGGTTGCGTTGATCGGTTTATACGGTTTTCTCGTCTGGCGCGGATTGGTCATTGCGCGCCGCGCGCCGGATATGCTCGGCACGCTTCTCGCTTCGGGTCTCGCGGTCTGGATCGCATTCGAGGCGTTGGTCAACATGGCGGTCATGGTTGGGCTTCTGCCGTTTGCAGGCAACGCGCTGCCCTTTATCAGCGCAGGCGGCTCCAACCTGGTTGCCACACTTGCCGCGCTTGGCATTCTCTTTAATATTTCCCGCCAAAAAGGCGAAGGTACAATTTCAGATGACGAATGGAGGTCTTATAGTGCGGTTGCTAATTTGCGCGGGTGGAACGGGCGGCGGGGTTTATCCCGCGCTCGCCGTTCACGAAGCGTTAACCAGTCTCCAACCCAAAATTGAAGTTCTCTGGGTTGGCGGTGAAGGCGGTATGGAAGAGGAACTCGTGAATCGCGCGGGCATCTCTTATCGTTCCATACCTGCGGCGGGTGTGCATGGCGTTGGCTTGCGCACACTGCCGGGCAACGTTGCGAAACTTACGCGCGGTGTGCTGGCTTCGCGCCGCATTCTGCGCGAGTTCAAACCCGATGTGCTTTTCTTCACCGGCGGCTTCGTTGCCGCGCCCATGGCTTTGGCTGGTTCAAATATTCCAACTGTATTGTATGTACCTGATATTGAGCCGGGTCTCGCGCTCAAATTCCTTTCACGTTTTGCGGATGTCGTCACTGTGACCGCTTCCGACTCAAATAGATATTTCTCACGCCCGGAGAGAATCGTCCTCTCAGGCTACCCGCTTCGCGCTGACCTCTCGAATTGGTCCCGCGAAAAAGCAGTTTCTCACTTTGGACTGGATGCTTCGCGTGCAAAACCAACCTTGCTCATCACCGGCGGAAGCAAAGGCGCGCACTCGATCAACATGGCAGTCTTGAAACATCTCGCCGAACTGCTGGATATTGCACAGATCATTCACATCACCGGCTCGCTTGACTGGCGGGTGGTTGACAAAGCCGCACAGGAACTGCCTGCACAACTTAAGTCTCGTTATCATGCCATGCCCTATTTACATGAAATGGGAGCCACCCTCGCCGCCGCAGATTTGGTCCTCTCACGCGCGGGCGCATCCACACTGGGCGAATATCCGCTGTTTGGTTTGCCTGCCGTGCTCGTGCCGTATCCGTATGCCTGGCGCTATCAAAAAGTAAATGCTGACTACCTTGCCGAAAAAAATGCGGCAGTCATTTTGCAGGATGAATTATTGGAAGCTAAACTCTTAATCGTAATAAAAGACTTATTAATGAATAAAAATAAACTGGAAGCCATGCGTGCCGCAACGAAAAAATTATCACACCCCAACGCGGCAACCGTTATCGCCAGTCAACTGCTTGAACTGGCTGGAGGACAGCCCCTATGATGAGCATTATTTATCTCTTTTGGATGTATGTCCTGCTCTTTGCCGTTATCGGCGCAATGCGCGGATGGGCAAAGGAATTGATAGTCGCGTTCAGTGTGGTCACCGCGCTGGCAGTTAATTTGTTGTTGGAAAAATACATTTCCCTCGCGAAGAACCTTGTGGATCCTCTCAACCCGACTCCTGAATCCTTGAGCGCCCAGTTTTGGATCCGCACCTTGATCCTGATCGCGCTCGTTTACTTTGGCTATCAGACCGTATCCATTTCAAGGTTTGCATCCAAAGCCATGCGTGAACGTTTGCAGGATTCGATGTTTGGCGCAGTGCTGGGAGGCTTTAATGGCTATTTGGTTGCAGGCTCGGTTCTTTTCTATAATCATGTGGCAAACTATCCATATCGAGAAATCGTAAGCCCCGCCACGGACCCGGTAATTATCCAGGCTATTGATGTGATGATGAAATACATGCCCCCGCGCTTTTTAGGCGAGCCGGGTATTTATTTCGCCGTCATCGTTATTTTGATATTTATTATTGTGGTGTATATCTAGCGACATGTCATTGCGAGACGATGCTTTCCCGCCGAAGCAATCTCCAACTTTGCGGGAGATTGCTTCGGGCAAAAAACAAGAGCGCCCTCGCAACACTTGCACCGCACGCAAGTGCAGGTGTGACATTAGGAACTAACTATGAAACGTGTTCACTTCATCGGCATCGGAGGTTCAGGACTTTCTGCCATCGCGCGCCTGCTCAAAGAGAGCGGGTACGAGGTGACCGGTTCTGACCGCGCACTTTCACAATTTGCGATTGATCTGCAAAGTGATGGAGTGTCGATTTATATCGGACATCATCCGCGCAATGTGGCGGGCGCTGATATGGTGATCCGCTCTTCCGCCATTGCGGATGATAATCCCGAAGTGGTGGCCGCAAAGCAGGCAGCAATCCCCGTTTACAAACGCGCGGATTTCCTCGGTCAGTTGATGTTAAATAAAACCGGTATCGCAGTGGCGGGCACGCATGGCAAGACCACCACCAGCGCCATGATCGCGTGGACGTTGTATGCGATGAAGCGCGACCCATCTTTTATTGTGGGCGGCACTTTAAATAATTTGAAAGTCAATGCGCGCGCGGGCAATGGCAGTCCCTTTGTGATCGAAGCCGATGAATATGACCGCATGTTCCTGGGTCTCAAGCCGCAGATTGAAGTGGTCACCAATTTGGAGCACGATCACCCTGATTGTTACCCAACCTTTGAAGATATGTACGGCGCCTTTCAGAGTTTTGTAGACCTGCTTCCACTTGACGGCACGTTGATCGTCTGCGCCGAAGATGAAGGCGCGGTGTCGCTGTTATCCTATGCGCGCCGCAAGGGAATCAGCGTGATCTCGTACAGCGTGCAGGGCGAGATGACCATCAACAGTCCGCAGTGGATGCAGGCTCGTACGCCCAAGCCTAACCAGCGCGGGGGCTTTGATTTTTCCGCGATGACCAATATGGGCACGGCGGCGGCTTCGGTTGTGAACGTTTCCTTGCAAGTGCCGGGCGAGCATAATGTCCGCAATGCGCTTGCAACTTTATCCGTGATCGCCACATTGGGACTTCCGCTTCAGGAAGCCGCAGATGTGCTGGGCGAATTCACGGGCACGGGACGCCGTTTTGAAGTGCGCGGTGAGCATAAAGGCGTGATCGTCATCGATGATTATGCCCATCACCCGACCGAAATCCGCGCCACACTTGCGGGCGCGAAGGCGCGTTATCCAGGTCATCGCATTTGGGCGGTCTGGCAGCCTCACACCTATTCGCGTGTGCAAACTTTATTTTTTGAATTCTCGCGCGCCTTTGCCGACGCGGATGAAGTGCTCGTGACTGAAATTTACGCCTCACGTGAACCCAAACAGGATTTCTCTTCTGCTGAAGTGGTCGGCTCCATGCCTCACTCGTCTGCGCGCTACACCGGCTCGCTCGAAGATACGACAAAATATCTGTTGAAGCACCTCCGCTCAGGCGATGTGTTGCTTGTCCTTTCCGCAGGCGATGCGGATCAGATCAGTACGGAAGTGTTGAAAAAATTATGACGTCACCCGCCCGCTTTTTGGATGTATTGCGCCTCAAGTTTGGCGCCGCAGTGCAGGAAAATATTTCTCTTGCACCGTACACATCTGCGCGGATTGGTGGACCCGCCGACGTTTTGGTCACGGTCAACTCTGCGGATGAGTTTGCAGATGCAATGAAGGTCATCTGGGATTACGGGATGCCTTATACTGTTTTGGGCAGCGGCTCGAATCTATTGGTCAGTGATAAAGGCGTGCGCGGCGTAGTGGTTTTGGATCGGGCGAAGGAAGTGATCTTCGAAGGTGGCGACCAGCCCACAGTCTGGTGCGAAGCGGGCGTCATCTTTAGTAATCTAGCGAATCGCTGCGCGTCCAAAGGCTTGTCTGGACTTGAATGGGCGGCGACAGTCCCCGGCACGGTGGGAGGCGCGGCGTATGGAAATGCTGGCGCGTTCGGCGGTGACATGTCCAATAATTTAATTTGGGCTGATGTGTTGCGAGGTAAGACGCGCGAGAAGTTGTCTGTTGAACAAATGGAATATGGGTATCGCACGAGTGTTTTGAAATGCGGTGAAATTAAGGCAATAGTACTTTCGGCTATGTTGAGATTAAAGAATTCAAGCAAAGAAGAAGTGTCTGCTAAAATCAACGAATTCAGCGAACGCCGAAAATCTGCACAGCCGCCTGGTGCGAGCATGGGTTCCATGTTCAAAAACCCTGCGGGCGACCATGCCGGACGTTTGATCGAAGCCGCGGATCTGAAAGGGACGCGCATCGGCAACGCTGAGATCAGCACGAAGCACGGTAATTTTTTTATCAATCATGGCGAGACCAAGGCGGAAGATGTCCGCGCCTTGATCCATTTGACGCAAAAAACTGTCAGTGAAAAATTTGGCATTCAGTTGGAATTGGAAGTTGAACTTATTGGAGAATGGTAGTTTGAAGAAGCTTCGCGTTGCAGTTTTATTTGGTGGTCGTTCTGGTGAACATGAAGTTTCACTTATGTCTGCGCGTTCCGTGCTTGCCGCATTGGATGCAGAACGATATACGGTGGTTCAAGTCGGCATCACACTCGACGGCAATTGGTTGACAGGTGCGAACACTTTGGAAGCATTTGAAAAGAAGGATTTTTCTGATTTGGTTTCAGTCATTCCTCCAACAGAACCTGCATCTCATCAGGACTTGTATATTGTGCGCGCCACAAAAACAGGCGCCAAACTCGAACTCTTCTCAGGCGTGGATGTATTCTTTCCCGTCTTGCACGGACCTTTTGGCGAAGACGGCACAATGCAAGGCTTGCTTGAACTTGCGGATGCGGCTTATGTGGGCGCGGGCGTGGCGGGTTCCTCGGTCGGCATGGACAAAGGCATCTTCAAGGATGTGATGCGCGCAAACGGAATTCCGATTGTGGAGTCTCTGCTTGTTCTGCGCAGTGAAATCGAAAATGATATGAACTCGGTCATCGAAAAAATTGAAAAGATGGGCACGTATCCGTTCTTTGCGAAACCTGCCAATCTCGGCTCTTCGGTTGGGATCAGCAAATGCAACTCGCGCTCCGACCTCGGCGAAGGCTTAATGGAAGCCGCGCGTTTTGACCGCCGTGTTGTGATCGAATGCGGAGTGGGCAATGTGCGCGAGGTCGAGGTCAGCGTGCTGGGCAATGAAGATCCGCAAACTTCCGTCTGCGGCGAAGTTTTGCCGAGCCGTGAGTTTTATTCCTACGAATCAAAATATGTGGACGGTACTTCTGGATTAATTATCCCCTCGCAATTGCCGCTCGAAGTGACTGAAAAAATTCGTGAGTACGCCATCCGCGCCTACAAAGCCATTGATTGCGCGGGCATGGCGCGCGCCGATTTCTTCGTCAATGGCGATACGAATCAAATCTATTTGAATGAATTAAATACCTTGCCGGGCTTTACGTCCATCAGCATGTACCCGAAATTATGGCAAGCCAGCGGGCTGACGTATCCGCAGTTGGTTGACCGTTTGATCGAACTCGCACTCGAACGGAAAGTCCAGCGCGATCACACCGAGCATCGGAGGACGACATGAGTGATAAACAAGAGCCGACCCGTTCCGAGATCGCGCGTCAGCGCCGCGCCCAGCGTGTCGTGAAAGAGTTGACTCAAACCAGCAAACGCGCGTTAAAGCCCGTTGTGAAAGTTTCGCGTGTGGCTCCGCGCGCGGTGGTCAATCGCAAGCGTGCCGCAAACCAGCGCCGCTTTAGCATTGCGCTTGGCTTGCCTGAGATCCATCTACGCAAACCAAGTCTTGCCACCCAGCGTCTTTATGACAGTTGGAAGATTACATCAATTTCTGTTGCGGTCCTGCTCAGCATCGCGATCTACCTCGCGCTCTCCCTGCCTTATTTTCGCGTTCCGAATGCCACCGTGTTGGGCAACAACCGCCTCACCCGCGAAGAAATTGGATCGGTGACCGGCGTAATCGGTCAATCCATTTTCACAGTTCAACCAGATCAAGCGGAAAAGCGGCTGCGCATGAACTATCCTGAATTGCTTTCGGCGCAGGTCAATGTCTATTTGCCGAACCATGTCTACGTCACGATCACGGAGCGCCAGCCTGTCATCTTGTGGCAGCAGGATGACGGCTACACCTGGATCGACGCAACCGGCGTGGCATTTCGTCCGCGTGGATTGGTGGCGGGGCTGATCCTCGTCCGCGGCTTGGTCACTCCGCCCGTGGGCGCTGCTCCGCTGGATGTTCCACTCAGCCCGCCGCCTTTTATTCAAAAAGAATTGGTGGATGCAATTCTCGCTCTCGCGCCGAATGTGCCTGCTGACACAATAATGGTCTTTGATCGCAGCTTTGGGCTTGGGTGGGAAGACAGCCGCGGCTGGAAATCATTCTTTGGCACGAGTGTGCAGGACATGCCTTTGAAAATTCGTGTCTATCAATCCCTCGTGGATTCGCTTGACCAGCGCGGCATCGTCCCTTCGTTTATCAGCGTGATGTATCCCGATGCGCCTTTTTATCGGACAGCAGTTGAAAGTAACTATAAAGATCTAACAGTCGATACCGGAACTGGACAATAAAAAATGGATGAAATTGTAGTTGGCATTGACGTAGGCACGACGAAGATTTGCACCCTTGTTGGGCGAGTGGACGATGTAAAGTCCATCCGCATTCTTGGCGTGGGGATCGAGCCTTCGGACGGCATCCGCAAGGGAATCATCGTGGACTTAGCTGCGGCATCCAAAGCCATTAAACGTTCGGTTGAAAAAGCGGAGAGCACCTCTGGTTTGGAAATTACCACCGGTCTGGTCAGTTTGGCGGGCGCGCATGTTTCGTCGGTCAACAGTCGCGGCGCCACCGGTGTGCCAGGCGGAATTATTGACGCCTCTGACATTGCCCGCGCGCTTGAACAGGCGCAGGCGGTTGCCATTCCGTATGACCGCGAGATCATCCATGTCATCCAGCGCGGCATGACGGTGGACGGTCAGGAAGGCGTGCGGACGCCCATTGGGATGCACGGTTACAAGATCGAAGTTGAAACCCATATCATCACCGCGGCAGGGGCAACCGTGGATAATCTCCGTCAGTGTGTTGGCGCGGCGGGAGTTGAAATTCAGCAATTTGTTTTGAATCCGCTAGCTTCTGCGGAAGTGGTGCTAACCGAGCAGGAACGCCAGATGGGCGTGGCAGTCTGCGATATTGGCGGCGGCACGACCGACCTCGCGATCTATGTCAATGGCGATGTCTGGCACACGATGGTGCTTGCCGTTGGCGGCAACCATGTCACGCAGGATATTGCGCATGGTTTGCGCCTGCCCATGTCTCAGGCGGAGGATGTGAAAAAGCAACAGGGACACGCGCTTAAGTCTGAGATTGGAAGCGATGAATATTTCTCGATCCGTCCGTTCGGCGAGGATCACGATGTTAAGATCAATCGTCAGGATTTGGCGCACATCATCGAAGCCCGCATCGAAGAAACTTTTGATCTGATCATGCAGGAAATAAAACGTTCAGGTTATGATGGCTTGCTTCCCGCCGGCATGGTGTTGACGGGCGGAACTTCCGCATTGCCCGGCATCAAGCACATTGCCAGCCAGGTATTGGGAATGTCCGTGCGTACCGCTCAGCCGGATAACCTGACCGGACTTATAGATAAATTGGGTTCGCCCGCGTATTCCACAAGTGTTGGTTTGTTGCGCTGGGCTGCCATGAGAGACCACGATGTTGTAGTTTCAAGCGATATCCGAAACCGCCGTAGACCAAAAGGAGAAAAAAATATGGATTTTGACTCAATCAAAAATTGGATGAAACGCTTGCTGCCGTAGAAAGATTAGAGATTGGTAATTGGATGATGAACATTCTCACTTACTAATTACTAACCACCAATTACCAATTTACCCTTTTAAAAATCGTCATTCTCGTTTAAGATATGGCATTCCCTGCCAGGAGGAACAAATGGATACAAACAAACGAACCCCGAATTCCGAATCCTTTGCCCGCATCAAAGTGATCGGCGTAGGTGGCGCCGGACAGAATGCTGTCAACCGCATGATGGAAGAAGGCATTCAAGGTGTTGAATTTATCTCTTGCAATACAGATGCTCAGGCGCTGACACTTTCACGCGCGCCCATCCGTGTGCGTCTTGGTGACAAACTCACACGCGGACTCGGCGCAGGTGGTGATCCTGAAGTCGGTCGCAAAGCCGCAGAAGAATCATCCGACGAACTCTACAACGTGCTCAAGGGCGCGGATATGGTCTTCGTCACCGCAGGCATGGGCGGCGGAACAGGCACTGGCGCGGCTCCCATCGTGGCGCAAGTCGCCAAGGAATGTGGCGCGCTCACCATCGGCGTGGTCACACGTCCCTTCACCTTTGAAGGCGGCAGGCGCACACAATCTGCCGAAGCGGGCGTGCTAAAAATGAAAGAGCACGCGCACACGCTCATCTCGATTCCCAATGACCGCCTGCTTCAACTCGCGGATAAAAAATCCTCCTTGCAGGATGCCTTCCGCATGGCTGATGAAGTTTTGCATCAAGGCATTCAGGGCATCTCCGAACTCATCACCATCCCCGGCTTGATCAATCTTGATTTTGCCGACGTGCGCGCGATCATGTCTGAAGGCGGCGCGGCGCTGATGGCGGTTGGTCGCGGCTCCGGTGATGACCGTGCCAAGATCGCGGCTGAACAAGCCATCTCAAGCAAACTGCTCGACATCACCATTGACGGCGCGCGCGGCGTGCTTTTCAACGTGACCGGCGGACCCAACATGACTCTCTTCGAGGTTAATCAGGCTGCGGCGATCATCCGTGAAACCGCCCACCCCGATGTCAACATGATCTTCGGCGCAGTCATCGACCCGGAAATGGGTGACGAGATCCGCTGTACCGTCATCGCAACCGGATTTGAACGGGCTGGCAGTGTTCCGCGCCGCACATTGGAACGCCCCCTGCATAGCGATAAACCTGTTTCCCAAGCTGGGACGATGTCTGTTTCCAATTCGCTTTTTGCTCGTCCAGGCGAAACTGTCAGTGTTGGCGTTGATCACAGGTCGTCTGCTGAATCAAAGTCTGCATCGCAGCCATCCGTCCACAGCGACGATCTGGATATCCCAACCTTCCTGAGAAACAGACGATAGTAGATAAATGATAAAGACCTCAAAGGTTTCTAAAACCTTTGAGGTCTTTATTTATTTTCCAAACATCTTTTCTAACGCAATCCCCACTTCATCCCGCCAGCAGGTGTAGTTGTGTCCGCCGCTGAATTCGCGGTAGGTAACATCATATCCGTTCTCCTGCAGAATAGGTTGTAGGCGGCGGTTATCTTCCAACAGCCAGTCAAAGTGACCGACATCCATCCAAATTTTGATCTCGCGTGATTTTTTGGCGCGGATCAAATCCACAGCGGCAAAGTCGCGTCCCTCGGATTCAAACACGCCCGACTGGCTGATGACCTTGCCAAAAATCTCAGGCATTCGCAACCCCGTGTAGACCGACATCAACCCGCCAAAGGATGCGCCGAGCGCACCGTAAGCGCCAGGGTGTTTTTGGGAATCCAACAAATTCAACCGCTTGCGCGCCAGCGGCAAAATGACATTGTCCAGCCACATGATGGTGGCATCGGAGCAGGCATATTCCACGCCGCGATGGTCGCCGCCATTTTGCAGGAAAGCTATTGCAATCGGTTCGATCCGTTTTTCGTGAATGAGATTACCCACGATGACATTTAATTTTGCGCGCTCAAGATAATCCGTGCCATCGTAGACAATCAGCAAAGGCACGGGGTCTTTGACAGGTGGACGGTAAAGGTACACGTCGCGTTGACCATCATCCGCCAGCATCCATGTCTCAACCTGGTGCTGAGTCACTTTTCCGCGCGGGACATGTTTTCTGCTTTCGGCAAGTGTGGTGGGGAAATGTTCGGGCATGGAAAAAAAGTGATTGTAACTTCCAAGTCCGTTGTAAACCACATTCTTGTTCAGCGGGTCTTCGATGCGTTTTTTTGCGCGCGGATCAAAAAACGAATATTCAAGATATGCCGTGACTGGAAGCTCCATCAAATATCCCCACAAATCCTTTTCGATGCGAGCCATCTTTTGCGGATGATCTTCCCAGCCGTGGACATCATCTATCAGTCGTGGCACGGTTTTTCCCTGCCACAAAAAAGTGACTTGATTCCCCTCGATGAGCGGGTTGCCGTGTTCTTTTACCTTTTCAAGGAGCGGATGATTATTCATGATTTGAGAAAACAGGTGACAGTCCTCCGCTTCGCGAAAGTGACTGTCACCTTGCTGATTAATGACTGAACGTTCCCATCAATTCCACATTGGCAAGGATGTGACCTTCCATTGCCTTGAGCAGTTCTTTCTTGTCAGCGTTGCCCGATAATGAAAGCATCGTATCCAAAGCATACAATTTGAAGAAGTAGCGATGTGTCCCCGAGGGCGGACATGGACCGTGATAGCCAGCCGAACCCGCCGAGGTCTTGCCTTGCAAACTCCCGTCGCTGAGTTGCGGATCGGTCGGCGTACTCTCTGTCAGATTGCGGGTGGATGCGGGGATATTGTACAAAACCCAATGCACCCATGTCCCCATCGGTGCGTCGGGATCATCCATGATCAGGGCAAAACTTTGCGTACCAGCAGGCGGCTCTGCCCATGTCAGGGCGGGGGAAATATCGCGTCCATCGCAGGAAAATTTGGATGGGATCGCACCTGCGTTTGCGAATGCGGGACTGGAAATCTCAAATGACATAGCGACCTCCTTTGATTGTGTTTCAGATGATTGGGGAATTGGTGTTGCTGTACATGCGGCAAGGCTGATGGCAAGAAAGCAGAAAATAATATTTTTCATGGCTCACCTTTTTTCGGACCTTTTTTACCACGAAGGGTCACAAAGGTACACAAAAGTTTTCCTTCGTGACCCTTTGTCTCCTTTGTGGTCAGGGCTGTTCAGTTCTAACAAATTTTCAGCACAAAATCCTATCTTGAAGGCGATTCATGCGACGAAACAGTGTTTTTTAACCGTTTTCCGCTCTAAAATGCCTTGGAGATGTGGACTGAGACCTTTGGAATCTAGAACTGAACAGCCCTGCCTTTGTGGTTGAGAAAATTATAAATCTTCTCGCGTCACTCCCGCAAATTGCAAAATAAAATCTGCGCCGTAGACTTTGCTTGGGGTTTGGAAACCTGTTTTGTAATCATCATCTAAAATATGCTTCATGATTTCAACGGACGTGAGCGCGGTCAGAGCATAGGCTTCGGGAGTCCGTAATTTTGCGCGGACAGTTTGTTTGCCGTCGGTCACTTCGGCGATCAACAAACTGAATCCGTTTTTATTTTGTTCTGGCGAAGGACCTGGCGCAAAGAATTTTCCGATGAACCATTTTATAAAATCTCTTGTGCTGCGCGTGTAAAGCAGCGGACCCGCAAAACGCGTCAATCGCATCATGCTGACCATTGCGGCGGGGAAGCCCATGTAGACGGTCACGTTGGGAATGCCCGTGCTGTGATATGCCGTGCTGACATCGCCCCAGCCCATCGAAACCAGCCGCGTGGCTCCGCGCCCAAAGTCCACATCTTTGACGCCCCAGACATTCGGCACGCTGACAATTGTTCCGTCACGGCGAATGCGTCCCTGCCTGTGACTATTCTCAATTCCAGAACGCGCCGTGCCGCGTGAGATTCCACTGCCGATACTTTTGATATAAAGTTCAACATGCGTCGCGCCTGCAAGTTTCCGTGCCACATGCGCGATCAAACAATCCGACGGCACCACGTCAAAGCCGCCGCCGGGCAGCAACATGACGCCTGCGCGCTTCGCTTCCTCGTCCATCGCCGCCAGCGCCTCAAAGCCTTCGATCTCGCCGCTGATGTCTACATAATGCCGCCTCGTGCGGATGCACGCCTCAGCCATCTGGCGAAAGGTCAGCACGAACGGACCCGCGCAATGCAAGACCGCATTCACTTCGAGCAAAGCCGAATCAAGCGCGGCGCTGTCTTCAATTGAAAAGGCGCGATATTCCAAACCAAACTTTTCGGCTTGCGTCCGCAGTTGATTTTCATCACGCCCCGCAAGCAGCGGTTTCAATCCCGCTTTTACAGCCTGCGCGACGATCAAACTTCCTGTGTAGCCGTACGAGCCGTAAATTAGAAAATTTTTCATGACCGCTCCGTCCATGTTGGGTTGGCGTATTTTTCTTTGACCAATTCTTCCGCTCTTTCGGATTCGGATCGGGACACTTCTCCACGCTCAAAGTGGATTCCCAACTGCGCCTCAAATCCCCTAACGAAAGCCTGGGCTGCTGTTTCCCAATCAGTTTCCACGCCGATAATTGACTCAACCGTCGTTGCGCGCGTTAGCAGTCGTTGCGCCGCAATTTCTCTCGCGGCTTCATCTTTGAAAATGAGCGCCTGACAGATTCGCGCCAGGTCACCTGTCAGCGGAAGGGAGCCATGCTGTAACACACCTTCCTTCTTGCGCGCCTGCGCCGAGCCGATTAACTTTTTCCCATTCACGGTGATTTCATAAGTGGACGGAACTTCAAAGCAGACAGGGTTCACGTAGGTCACGCTTGAAGCGTGACTTGATGGGTTTGTAGGTGTCACGCTGGAAGCATGACCTACAGAGTCTTTCATCTCAACTGGCAAGCCTAATTCACGCATGGCAAACATCAAAGCCTGCGCGAGATTGTTGTACGATTCCAAAACTCCGCCCGCGAGGATAGGTTCGTCCGTGCTGCCTGCCACAGAGTAGGTTAATTCGTCGGTGTGCAGAATCGCCCGTCCCCCCGTCAAACGGCGGACAACGTCCCAGCCGTGAGATTTCAACCGCGCCACGTCCACATCTGCAAAAGGCTGGGCATGTCCCAAAGAAAGGCACGGCGGATTCCACGAGTACAACCGCAAAGTAGGCAGCGCCTCGCCACGATAGATATGCTCAAGGATGGATTCGTCCACAGCCATGTTCCATGCGCCGTTGGATGGGGGAGTGTATAAAAGTCGCCAGTTTGTCATGGTTTACAGGTTGGAAGGTTTAAAGTTTTGCACGTTCAAACTCTTGAAATGCTTGCTCTTCAAGTTCAGGTGAAATCTCTTCCAGCGGCGGCTTGACTGCCCAGCGCGGTGTGCCGAGTAAGCGAGTCATGAGCGCTTTCAAGACGGTGGGGAAAGGCATGTATTTTTCAAGGATATGTCTTTGCTTTGAAACACGCGCCTGCACTTCCGATGGGTCTTTGCCTTGTTGATATAAATCCCAGATTTCGCGTAAATCTTCCGAGATCAAATTGGCAGGAGCGGTGATGGCTCCCTGCGCATGATTTTTCAGCGCGTGGTGTAAAAGCGAATCCGTGCCGTTGAGGACGAGCAGGTCTTTGCCGAAGCGTTGTCCCAAGTCAACGGCAAAGGCTTCATCGTGGGATGAATCTTTGATGCCTGCAAATTGATTGGGGAAGGCGTCTTTCAAGCGAGCAATCAAATCCAATGAAAAGCCGACGCCTGTTACGCTGGGAATGTGATAGCCGAGCAGATATTTATTGGCTGGCACGGCTTTTGTGATTAACTCACTGAACCACTTGAACAAGCCTTCGTCGGTTGCTTTGCGGAAATAATATGGAGGCAGAACCACCACGCCATCGTAGCCAATGTCGAAGGCGAGCTTGGTTAGGTCAATGGTTTCGGAGAGGCTGGGGGTTCCTGTCCCGGTCAGCAGGCGAAAGCCTGGCACTTGCTGACGATAGACTCGCACAGAGCGCAGCAGGGTTTCGCGTTCCTTTGGAGAAAATGACGGACCTTCGCCAGTTGTCCCAAAGAGCAGAACGCCGTGGCAGCCTCGGGCGGCGAGAATGCGTAAGAAAGCAGGAACAGCTTCGAGGTCGAGGGTGGCGTCATTTTTCAGCGGAGTGACTGCCGCGGCATAAATTCCAGCTAGTGGGTGCAAGTCAGACATCAGGTTTCTTTCCCTTTTTTTACAAATTTTCGCGCGGCTTCATGCGGCGGCTGGAGCGGTTTGCCCTGTTCCTTGGATAAATAATGCTGGTGGTCAAGCGTCCACATGTACATGTCGGCTTCGGTTTTATCGGGAAAATCTTTTAAGATGTCGCTTCTGCGGATGACCTCGACGATGGGCGTGTAGACCTTGTCGTACCAGTGTGCCACGGCTTCCTGATCGGTGATGTCGCGCTTGAGGTCGAGTCCCATAAAATAGCGATGCACGGCGATGTGTTCCAACATGCGCTCGAAGCCATCGGGAATGGTCAGCTTGATATTCGCTTCTGGACGGAGGTCATCCAACGCGGTGCGTTCAAGGAAGTTGACTTTTGCACCGAGTATTTCAAGGTCTTCGGCTCGGATGTTGGGGGTGATGTTGACGCGCGTGGAGCATTCGCGGATTTCGGCTTCGATGAATTCCTGTCCCTGCTCACGCGCCACCGAAACGCGGTGATGCCCATCCACAACGAAATATACGTCGCCTACTTTGTAGAGGACAACCGGCGGAAGATAGATCTCCTGATAAAAAGCACGGTCAACTTTTTGCCAGCGGTTGGCGAGTTGATCGTCCTTCGGAAGGAAGGCGCGGTCAAATTCCTGATAGCGGTTCAGGCTGCCTGTGATCTGATCCACGCGGATGGTTTTTACGCCCCGATAGATGGGACCGCCAATATGAAGCTTTTCCTTGATCTCGTCATAGGATAGCAAAGTGGTAGGGCGCTGTCCCGAGAGGACAGCCATGGCTTGATTAATAAAGGACTTGAATCGCGCTTTGCTAAAGTCAGCGCGGACACGGGAGTTAAGTTCGTTTGACATGGTTTTATTTTCTCGCTTTACCGCCTGGTACTGACGGTTTAATGGCTCACTTCAATTGTTTTATAAGGATAAACATTCACGATCTTTGTAATGCCAATCGTGGTTTCTGGGCTGGCAAGATTTCGTTTATAAAAATGCGTGTGCCCGTGGAAGAGATAACGCGGCTGGGCAACGCGGATCAGCCAGTTCAGTGCTTTTAATCCGTTGTGCGCCGGGTCTGTGTCATCGTGGATGCCGAACGGCGGCGAATGGCTGATGAGAATATCCAATGCGCGCCCATATTGCATACGATTCAAGAGGAGGCGGGGGAGAAGCCTGAAAGCTCGCAGGTAAGCTTCTGCCTGGGTATATTGATTAATCCCATCCGGGCGGTAGCGGATGGAGCCGCCGAAGCCGCTGATCAGAAATGTCTTGTGGCGCACAATTTTCAGGTCCAGGTTGGAGCCGCCCTCGGCGCGGGCTTGTGTTGAGCGTGGGTCATGGTTGCCCGGCACGTAGAACATCGGCACGTTTAACACGGTCACCAGATATTCCAGATATGCATAGGGCATATCCCCACAGCCCAGGATGAGTTCCACACCCTGAAAATGGCCGTTGGATGAGAGCGCATACATCCGCTCGACTGCCTGATCGCTAACCGTAAGAATTTTCACAGTCTCTTCATTTTGCCGTAGAAAGCAATTCTCTGCAAGTCGGAGAGCGGCGAAAAGAATGGGCTTTGTGCTTTTAAGGCTTCGCGTTTTGCTCATAAGTCGATTTGCCGACAAAACTGCAATTGTCGGGTATTTGCAAATCCCACTCTGCACACTATAATTCGATGAATTCGTTTTATTACGTAGGAGTCTTCTTCTGGATACAAGACATATCACCTCACCAATCGGCTCAGACTCAGAGGATAACTCTCGTCCGCGTCAACAGCTTCAGTCTGGCATCACGCTGGTCAACCGATACAACGTTCAGGATGTAATCGGTGTGGGCGGCATGGGGTCGGTTTATCGCGCCCGCGACCTGCACTTTCCCAATGTGGTGAAGTTGGTTGCTGTAAAGGAGATGATCAACTCAGCTCCTGATCCGCTTGTACGCCAGACCATTGTCCAGAATTTTGAGCGTGAGGCGAACATGCTTGCCACGCTCAACCATCCGGCTATTCCACGTATTTATGATTATTTCACCCAGAATGACCGTTCCTACCTTGTCCTGGAATTTATCCACGGCAAAGATCTTGAAACCGTGATCTCGGATGCGAACGGATTTTTACCTGAGGATCAAGTCATCAGTTGGGCGATCCAGTTATGTGATGTGGTGTCTTATCTGCACGCCCACAAGCCGGACCCGGTCGTCTTTCGTGATATGAAGCCTTCCAACGTGATGATCAATCACAATGGCGATGTAGTGCTTGTGGATTTTGGCATCGCGAAAACCTTCCAAACCGGGCAAAAAGGGACGATGATTGGCACTGAGGGATATTCGCCCCCTGAACAGTATCGCGGTGAAGCCAGCCCGCTTGCAGATATTTACTCGCTGGGCGCTACTTTACATCATGCCATTACGCGGCGTGATCCGCGCCTGGAGCCGCCGTTCTCTTTCGCAGAGCGACCGGTGCGCCGCATCAATTCCAATGTCTCCAATGAGTTTGAAGCGGTTATTAATGTCGCTTTACAATATACCCCAGCAGACCGTTTCCCCAACGCAGACGCCATGAAAGAGGCGTTGATGAATGTAGCGCGTAAAACGGGTGCGCTCTCTAAAATTGCGTCGTCTTTGCCGGTTGCAAGCAGCGGCGGCATTAAGCCGCTTTGGTCTTTCAAGTGTGAAGATGAAATACGCGGCACGCCCATCTTGCATCAGAGTTCATTATTTATTGGATGTTACGACAATAACTTGTATTCTTTAAATGCCGCAGACGGACAATTCCAGTGGAAGTATGCCGCAGAGGGCGGGATTGTAACGCGCCCGATTGTGTATGATAATAATGTCATATTCGGTTCTGAAGATCAGCGCCTGCACGTAGTCGGCGTCCGCGCCGGTAAGGTGGTGTGGACGTATTACACGGAAGGGAAGATATATTCTTCCCCGCGCATTGCAGATGGACACATTTTCTTCGGCTCCGATGATCAGGATTTGCACGCCGTCAACGTGAACAGCGGCCGCGCAATATGGAAATTCTCCACAGATGCACCGATCCATTCCTCGCCGCTGGTTGCGAATCAATTGATTTTCTTCGGCAACGAGTCGGGCGGGTTCTATGCCATTGATTTTAAAGGTGAATTGAAGTGGCGCTTTCAGTCCAAGCGCGCGGTTACTTCTTCTCCGATCAACAAGGGACAGTCCATTTATTTTTCATCTGTGGATGGTTCCCTTTATTCTTTGGATGCAGCTAATGGATGGGCCATCTGGAAATTCCGTTTGGGCAAAGGCTCTGTTTCATCCCCAGTGCTAGCCGACGACTTTATTTTTGTTGGCGCGGCAGATGGTTTTATTTACTGTGTAGATGCGCGCAATGCAAAAGAAGTCTGGCGTTTCCGTACCGAAAATCAAGTGAGCAGTTCTCCTGTCATCTATAAAGATTCGATTTATTGCGGCTCTGTAGATGGCAGCCTGTACTGTCTCGAATACCGCACAGGTCGTCTACGCTGGAAATTTGAAGCGAAAGCCGCGATTACGGGCTCGCCAGTGGTGTTTGACGATATTGTTTATTTTGGTTCAACAGACCATCACGTTTATGCATTATTCGCCTAAAAGGAGCTCCCGTGGCTGATTTTTTTCAACAACTAATTCAAAAACTATTTGGAACAAAAACAGAACCAACAGCAAGCGATCGACCTGTTCAACAGAAGCCGGTTGACTTGGCTGTTACCGCCCCACTTTCAGACCAGCAGATCAATTCCATCTTGTCGAACCAATACTTGAAATATGAAATGAAACAACTTATCGCCAGCGTGGGACAATCTGTTGGAAAACAACGCGAGCACAACGAAGACAGTCTGCTTGCGCTAACTTCCACCATTTCCGGCGGGGCAGAAAGCATTCCTTTCGGATTGTACATTGTCGCAGATGGCATGGGCGGACACCAATTCGGAGAAGTGGCAAGCAATGCCGCTGTCCGTATCATGGGCGGCAACATCACCAAAAAATTTCATTCCTACCTTTTCAATTTACCCACGCAAATTCTCCAGGAATCCCTGCAAGAGGTGATGGAAACCTCGATCATGGAAGCCCATCAGTACGTCCAACGCGAAGCGCCAGGCAGCGGCACCACAGTGACAGCCGCGCTTATTTTGGGACAGCAGGTGACGATTGCACACGTGGGCGATAGCCGCGCCTATTCCGTTTATCCGGATGGAAGGATAGAACCGATCACCCGTGACCATTCACTGGTCAAGCGACTTGAGGAACTCGGACACCTCAGCAAAGACGAAGCTGCAAATTTCCCACACCGCAACGTATTGATTCGCGCATTGGGTCAGGGAGAGGCGCTCGAAGCGGATATATTCACCATCCCCTTCCCGCAAACCGGCTATCTCATGATATGTAGCGACGGTCTGTGGGGCGTCATTAGCGACAAGGATATTTCCCGTTTCATTACCGAAGCCCCCAATCTTCATCGCGCATGTCAAAGTATGGTTGAAGCCGCCAACGCAGCTGGCGGACCTGACAATATTACTGTTGTTCTTGCACAAATGATCGGATAATCATGCCGTCAAACAGCAAGGATTATTACACCATTCTGGGTGTCTTTCGAGACGCTTCACAGGAGGAGATCAAACACTCCTATTTTGAGGCGGCTCAACGATTGCATCCCGACAAAAACATTGCCGCCGGTGAAACCGAATTATTCCTTGAGATACAGCAAGCTTACGAAGTCCTCTCGAATCCCAAGCGTCGCAATTTATATGATGCCACCCTGCCTCCAGAGATCAGTGACAATTCCATAGTAAAACATGAGATGTTGTTCAGCCGTCCGAATCTTGTGAAGTTGGGCGAGCCGCAATTGCTCTACATGCTTCTTGAAGTATCCCCGCGTGAAGAAAAAGAAACCCTTCCATCTCCCCCGCTAAACATCTGCCTTGTGCTCGACCGTTCTACATCCATGCAGGGCGATAAGATGGATATGGTGAAAGCCACCGCCATCCAATTACTGCGCAGTTTACGCCCGGTAGACGTGTTCAGTGTGGTTGCTTTTAGTGATTATGCCGAAGTCATCGTTCCCGCCGCGTTCAACTCCGATAAAAAGAAACAAGAAGGCCGCATTCAGATGATACAAACAACGGGGGCGACGGAAATTTATAGTGGTTTGAAAGCCGGTGTGCAGGAAGTGCGCCGCACAGTTGACCCCGCGCGGGTCAACCACATTATCCTGCTTACCGACGGGCAAACTTACGGAGATGAACAAGCCTGCCTGCAACTTGCTGAAGAAGCCGCCGCCCAGAATATTGGCATTAGCGGCATGGGAATTGGCAGCGAGTGGAATGATATTTTCCTTGACGCTCTCGCCAGTAAGACAGGCGGCTCTTCCTCATACATCTCAACGCCCAAGGATATTCAACGCCTGCTTGTGGATAAATTTAACGCGCTTGTCAGCACTTATGCAGACGATGTCGTTCTTGAATTTCAAGAGCATGAACATATAAAAATTAATTACGCATTTCGCCTGCACCCTGATGCTAGTTCCATTGAAATCGAACCTCAAATGCATCTTGGACCCATCCTGCGGGAAACTTCTTTGCAAGTGCTGTTTGAATTTGTCGTTAATCCTGCTGCTTTGAACGAGGATTTGCTCACGCTTTTGAATGGCTCATTAAAGGTTTCCATCACGGCACGCCCAACACCCATCCCCCCCATTCGATTAAATATCAAGCGTGAAGTTCATATTGACCCTTCCCCAGAGCCGCCCCCAACCCGTATCTTGAGCGCGCTTTCACGCTTGACGCTGTACCGAATGCAGGAACGCGCCCGTGTCGCCGCAGATGCCGGTCAGTTTGATGAGGCTGCGCGTCACTTACAATATCTTGCAACTCACTTACTCTCGAAAGGTGAGCATGCCCTAGCCAAAACAGCCTTATTTGAAGCTGATAACCTTGAAAAAATGCACGCCTGGAGCGCAAGTGGGAATAAAGATGTCAAATATAGCACCCGCGCACTTTTGTTGGGTGGCGTAAAGGAGAAAGAAAAATGATCGTTTGTTCCAACTGTAAACATCCCAATATGGCTGGTGCTGTGTTTTGCGCAGAGTGTGGCGCTCAATTGACCGGTAGGGATTCCCTCACCACTCAAAACATCACGACACAGCAATTCGAAAAAGTCAACGAGCGTATCCCCAAGAACGATACCTATCAACCGTTTGATGGTAGCGATGCATGGGGAAGCCTGCATTTGCTGGATACTGGACAGGTGCTTCCGCTATCTGTGAGAAATGAATTTACCATGGGGCGTATTAGCGAAGGTCAGCCTATTATGCCGGATATTGACCTTTCGCCCTATCAAGCCTACGCCGCGGGTGTATCGCGCCTTCACGCTGTGATCAAGCGGGATGGCAGTCGCATTATTTTCATTGACCTTGGCTCTGCCAACGGCACTTACATCAACGGAAAGCGTCTCACTCCCAACGTTGAGCAGGTGCTTAATCATGGTGACATCATTGCCCTTGGAAAGTTGAAGTTACAAGTTCTTATCAAGATATAGGAAAGAGAGTCCGCCATGTCATATTCCATCATCTTACATATAGCAGGCGAAACAGCCATTGCAGGGGAAATAGATGAGTTGCCTAAACCCACAGATAGCATTGTCACGGTCTCAAATCCACGCCAGCGTGACGGCAAAGACTTGCACTATATTGATAATAATGTCGTCAAGGTTATCTGGCCCCTGGCCAAAGTAAGTTTCATTGAGATCCTTGAAAGCGCCGAGGAAGAAAAGATCATTGGCTTTGTGAGGGAGTAGAAATGACCGAATCTATGGAACGCCGCCGCATCCTTGTTGTGGATGACGAAGAGCGCATGGTACGCTTCATCCGCATGAACCTGGAGCATGATGGCTTTCAGGTCAGCGAAGCTTTTAACGGCAAGCAAGCCATTCAAAAACTGCGCGATGTCACCCCGGATCTTATTTTGCTCGACGTGATGATGCCAGACCTGGACGGCTTTGAAGTGCTTGAAACTATTCGCGAGATCACAAACGTGCCCGTTATCATGCTGACCGCCAAAGGCGAAGAAGATGACCGCGTACGCGGGCTTGAAGGTGGCGCGGATGATTATGTTACCAAGCCGTTTAGTCCGCGCGAACTGGTCAGCCGTGTGAAAGCGGTTTTGCGCCGAACTGAAGGGGTGACTGGCTCCATGCACGGTCTGCTCGAAATAGACAAACGCCTCAAAATAGATTTTGACCGTCGCGAGATCTGGCTCGAAGGCAAACTCGTAAAACTTCGTCCGACAGAATATCGCCTGCTGTTTCATCTTGTGCAAAATGCGGGCTGGGTGGTTTCTCACGATCAATTGCTCCAAAAAGTTTGGGGCTACGAATATCGTGACGAGCCGCATTACGTCCGCCTCTACATCAACTACCTGCGTCAGAAACTTGAGAAAGACCCCGCCGACCCCAAGTATATTCTCACCGAGCGCGGCGTTGGCTATCGCTTCGTCGATTACAAACGCGCAAAAGAATAGTTAGATTTTCTTCTAAAAAAAGGAGTCGAGTTCAATCGACTCCTTTTTTGATTTACAAAATGCCGCGGAATAATCTTTTGTATAACAAGCGGTATGATTGGAGCGACTGGAGACTCATCACATGACATCATTCTCAACCCTGCGCGTCAATGCGGACCGTATGCAGGATACGTTTATCCACCTAGCATTGTTTGGCGCGACGGGGGATGGCGGCGTGAGCCGTGTCACCTTTAGCGAAGCGCATCTTGCCGCGCGCAAATGGTTTCGCGCCGAGATCGAAAACTCTGGCTTTGAATTTCATACGGACGGCGCAGGGAATCATTCTGCCGTTCTGCCAGTTTCTGTCATTGCGAGGGCGGCTGCCCGAAGCAATCCCCAACATGACAAGGAGATTGCTTCGCAAAAAACGCTCGCAACGACATCGAGGCTTCTGCTCGGCTCACATCTAGACTCTGTCCCCAACGGCGGACGTTTCGACGGAGCGCTGGGCGTGATTGCGGCTCTCGAAGTGTTGAGAACTGTCAAAGAAAACGGGATCAAACTCAAGGTTAATTTGGAGGCGATTGATTTCACAGATGAAGAAGGTACGCTTGTCGGACTGCTTGGGAGCGCGGCACTGGCTGGGCGTCTTCATCCAGAAGCGTTGAAAAATCCGCGTGGCGGACGTCAAAATTTGGTCGAAGGTTTGAATCGCGCAGGATTATCCGAGGAGGATATTTTCAAAGCGGCGCGTCCTAAAAAAACACTGGCAGGATATTTGGAATTGCATATCGAACAAGGCAAGCGGCTGGAGCGCGCAGGAATTAATATTGGTGTTATCTCTGCCATCGTTGGCATCCGTTCGTATCGTTTGAGTTTCATTGGCAGGGCAGACCACGCAGGCTCGACCTTGATGACCGACCGCGCAGATGCCTCGTTGGGCGCAAGCGCTTTTACTTTGGCGGCGCGAGATTTGGTGGTGGAGGATTTTCCGAATTGTGTCGTGAATGTTGGCAAAATGGAATTTACGCCAGGTGCATTCAACATCGTTCCCGCAAGAGTTGATCTGTCGCTTGAGTTCCGCTCGCCTGATGAAAATGAATTTGAAAGATTGGACGCCGCGTTGATGGTGTGTGCAAAAGAGCAAGCCGCGCGCTTTGGTTTGGAATTGGAAACTGAATTCTTTGAAAAACATGTGCCAAATTTGATGAGCGCAGAAATTCAAAAAGTTTTTGCAGACTCGTGCGATGACCTGAAACTGACGCACACCTCCCTTGCCTCTGGCGCAATTCACGATGGGCAATCGTTCGACGGAATTTGTCCCATCGGCATGATCTTTGTCCCCTCGCTGAATGGAGCCAGCCACGCGCCGCGCGAATTCACGAAATGGGATGACTGCGTGAACGGCGCAAATATTTTATTGCAGACAGCGCTGAGATTGGCAACGTAGGTCACGTTTTCAACGTGACGATATGGTTTGAAAAAAAGTCACGCTAAAAGCGTGACCTACGCGGTAAAATTGATTTATCGAAAAGACAGGTTCTCATGAAAAATTTTGACCCAAAATACAACGACATCCCCAAGACCGAAATCCATTGCCATCTCGAAGGCGCGATCCGCACGCAGACGATTATTGATGTGGCGCGTGAATACAACTTGAAACTGCCTTCTTATGAAGCCAGTGAATTGGATAAGCATGTGAAAGTCTATGACCAACTGCGCGATTTGCAAGCCGTGCTGGATGCCTTCGCAATTTTTCAAAACAGCATTACTTCGCCTGCCGTGGTGGAGCGCATTGCCTGGGAGTTATTTGAAGATTGCGCACGGCAGAATATCAAATTATTTGAAGTCCGCTTTTCCCCAGATTGGGCGTTTCATGGTCACAACCTAAATTGGGATGAATCTCTGGAGGCGCTCCTGCGCGCGAAGGAACGCGCCGAAAAGGAATTTGACATGGCAATCGGCATCATCGCCATCACATCACGCGGCATGGGCGCGGACTCGTGCATTAAAACGGTGGACTGGGCAATTCGCAACCGTCAGCACATTCAAGCCGTTGACCTCGCAGATGGGGAACTGCTTTACCCAATGAGTAATTTTGTGAAGCCGATCTTGAAGGCGAAGGATGCTGGCTTGAAGGTGACCATCCACTCTGGCGAAGATACTCCCGCCTCCGCAGTCTGGGACACCATCCACGCTTTTCAGCCCGACCGCATTGGTCACGGCATTCACAGTATTGAAGATATGAAAGTTGTTGAACTAATCATGAAACGAGGTGTCACCCTCGAAGTCAATCCCTGGAGCAACTACCTGACCAATTCCGTGTCGACAATTGAAGCGCATCCGCTGAAAAAGTTGTTTGATCTTGGCGTGCGTGTAACCATCAACTCGGATGATCCCGAAGT
>Ga0335397_10001166_pt1 | contig 35596 bp, 27 predicted proteins | sample MAT04_FD_205740 | JGI IMG/M metagenome (GOLD analysis project Ga0335397, IMG submission 205740) | Freshwater microbial communities from Lake Fryxell liftoff mats and glacier meltwater in Antarctica - MAT-04 (spades assembly) (version 2) ... | reverse complement strand
TTCGCATCCTGACTGGGCAGGTCATTGCGAAATATTCTGGTTGACAGTCGTTCTGAAAATCAGTCTACTGGCGGTCTCGGTGCGGCAGGTTTCCAGGCGGGCGATGATGTTGTCCTGCGACAGCTCGATCGTCTCTCCGGGGTTACCCCGGGGCAATCGACGCACCGGCATTTCGTCGCGTGAGGGGCAGTACGCTTCACGTACAATTCCTCACGCCAATCAGGTTTCGCTGGATGGTTTGCCGCACCGAGTTTTTTGAAGCACGACTTCTCATGAGCTGGATACAACAGCAGTCCCTTCGCCTTTCGGCGGCTTTGCTCGGCGGCCCATGGAACAGTACATCGATGATCGAGCGTACGTTGCCGTATGTTGAAGGTAACAGGAAACTGCTGCTGAGAGTCATTGATGAAACGTTGCAAAAGTTTCCCGAGCATCGCCCGCGCCGCCGCCTGCTGGTCGAATTCCTGAATCAGGCTTTATGCCCAGAAGAAGACTTCGAAGTACTTGAGGACGACGACGGACTGCAGATCAATGAATACCTGCAACCAACCGTCTTCGACTGCCAGCTCGGTCGATTCGCGGAAGTGGCCGTCCCTCTGTGGCAAACGGTGCGAGATCTGGCTGAATGGCTGGACCTGGACGACGCGAGGCTGAAGTGGTTCGCCGATCAAAAAGGATTGGAACGCATTGTCCGCGATGGACCATTGCGGCACTATCGTTATCGCTGGATCAGGAAACGTCGCAGTGGCTTTCGTCTGATTGAATCTCCCAAACGAAATCTGATGCAGATTCAGCGCCGCCTGCTGGTGGATTGTCTTCAGCGGCTGCCCATTCATCAGAACGCGCATGGGTTCCGGCGCGGCCGATCCGTAGCCTCATACACGTCGCCGCATACGAACCAGAAGCTCGTATTGCGAATGGACCTGCAGAATTTCTTTCCGTCACTTGTGCCCTGGCGACTGATTCACTTGTTGATGCTCGTCGGGTACTGCGAAGACGTTGCGCGAATGATCACCGGACTTTGTACCAATGTTACACCTTCCGCTGTATGGGATTCTCGAACAGCCACCGACGGCGATCAGCAAATTCGACGGATGTTGCAACAACCTCATTTTCCTCAAGGGGCACCGACATCGCCTGCGATTGCCAACCTGATCACGTTCAGGCTTGACAGTCGGTTGAGTGGTCTTGCCAGATGGGCTGATGCGTCGTACACCCGGTACGCCGACGATCTGCTGTTTTCGGGCGATGAAAAATTTCGACGCAGTATCGATCGATTTCGGATTTATGTGGCGGCAATCGCGATCGAGGAAGGCTTTGAAGTCAATCATCACAAGACACGCATTATGTCGCAAAGTGTCCGACAGCGGGCCACAGGACTTGTCCTGAACCAGCATCAGAACATTTGCCGAAAGGACTACGATCAGCTCAAGGCCATCCTGCACAACGCTGTTCGACACGGCCCGGACTCTCAGAACCGCACGAAACATCCGGACTTCCGCAGTCATCTGCTGGGACGGATCAACTATGTCGCTCAGTTCAATCCCCAGCGAGCGGCGAAGCTTCGGGCGGACTTTTCCGTGATTCAATGGGAGTAGCCGATCTGCCTTAACATCGCAGCCGTAGATTCCGGGAAACTGCACGGAATCGCAAAAAACGCCAGACAAACGCTGTGGGAGACAAGATCTGATTGATCGCCGGTCGATACGAAAGTAGACTGTCGTTGTGGTTTTGTCGCGTGTTTTTGGAAAAGTTACGCCGCATCAAGCGTTGCCGGAGTCTGAGAGATGTCGAATCAGCCAGTTTCCACGACGTTGCTGAATCAGGTTCAAACCCGTCTTCGCGCAGTAAATTTTGCTCGTGCGCTGCACTTGTGGACGTTCGGCGGATTGAGTCTGGCCTGCGTCGCTGTGCTGGCTGTGCGGTTGTTGGGGCTGCTGCCGGAAAGCCGACAGCCGCTCGTATGGCTACTGGTATTTCCCGCTGTCGCTGCGGCAGCGGCATGGATGTTTCATCGTCGAGTGGAAAAAACGGCGGCTGCGCGAGCTGTTGATGTCCATGCAAAAACTGACGATTTGTTCCTGACGCTTGCGACGTTGTCTTCATCTGCTGGCGAATATCAGCCACTGGTAGAACAATCCGCCGCGAAAGTTGCGACTCGCATCGTGCCCGCGAACGTCGTGCCTTACAAAGTCGAACGACCGCTCGGAATGCAGGCGGGGGTACTCTGCTTACTTGCTCTGCTTGTCTGGTTGTTGCCAACGTTGGATCCATTTGGCAAAGTCGAAGCAGCCACAAAAGTTGACAAGGCGAAAAAAGAAATCGAACTCATTCGAAAGTCTGTGAAGACGCGCGAAGAAAAGCTGTTGCTGGAAGTCAAAACCGCTGAAGAACGGGATGACAAGATCAACGAGCAGATGAAAGAACTGATGGCATCGCTACGGCAAATGAAACCCCTTGAAAAGAAACCAAACTCAAAAGTCCTGCAGGATCATCGCGGCTCACTCAATGACATGTGGAAAAACGTGTCCAGTGAAGAACTTCGCGAAATGCTCAGCCAGTCGATCTCCGACCAGCAATTCGGCGGCGAGCGTACCAAGAAAATGAATGAATGGCTCAAGCAGTTGCAGCAGGGCAACAGTGAAATGCTCCAACAACAACTGGATTCTGCAAGAGAAACTATGGAAGCCATGCTGGAAGCGAAGACGCCCGAAGATCGTCAGAAACTGGCATCTCAGTTGCGTCGCCAGCTTCAGGATCTGAAGAAGTTTTCGTCCGAGAAAGCCGGTTCACCAGAACTCGAAAACGCACTGAACCAGGCGATGAAGGCTCTGGAAGCACTTGCCGCCAAAAAACAAAACGGTGAAGCCGCCAGTGCAGAAGAAATGCAGATGGCGAAGGAAGCCGCCGATGCGCTGCGTGAGTCTCTGGAACTTTCAAGAACTGAACTTCAGGAATTGGCTCGATCGGCGAAAGAAATGAAGCAGTTGGAAGAAGCGTTGAAGACCATGCAGCAGGCTGAAAGACTCAACCAGGAAGGCCAGTTGGACGGCGAGCAATGTGAAGGTTGCAAGTCTTTGGCGGAGTACGCTGAACGTTACAAGAAAATGATGCAAGGCATGGGGCAGGATGGCCAGGCGGAACGTGACACGCCGGGCGGCATTCAGGATGAAGACGACAGTGATCCGGAAGGATACAAAGACGAAAAGACGAAGACTCAGATTCAGGCTGGCAAAATTCTGCTTTCGATCAAAACCAAAGAAGCGGCGACTGAGAAAGACTTCGACCCGGAAGAACTCAAGAAATACGAAAGCACTGTCAGCGAAATCAAATCGGGCGTGCAGGCGGCGATCGAAAATGAACAGATTCCCCCCGGCTACGTCGATGGCATCAAAAGTTATTTCGACAATCTGGAGTCACCAGCGGTTCCCTGATCGCCATTCCTGGATGCTCAGCGCTTTTTCGCCAGCGACGATAATGTGGTCGATCAGCGGAATGCCGATGATTTCGGCGGCGGATTCCAGGCGTTCGGTCACGCTGATGTCCTGATCGCTTGGAGTCGGATCACCGGAAGGATGATTGTGGACGACGATAATGCAGTTTGCCGCATCACGGATCGCGGGACGAAAAACTTCGCGGGGATGAACGAGACTGTTGCGCAGTGTTCCGACGGTGATCTGATGCGATGCAATCGGCTGGTTCTTGGTATCCAGCGTCACCATGTGGAATTCTTCCTGTTTGGCTTCCTTTGCAAGTCGCTGAAATTGATCGAGGCAAAATTGCATGGCCGTGGCCGGACTGGTAATCCGGATGCGTGCTTTGAAGCCATCGTCCATTGCCGAAGCGACACGTCGGCCCAGTTCGATTCCTGCCATAATCTGACAAAACGCCGGTTCGTTCACGGCGACGCTGAATTCCTTGAGTTCTTCGCGACCGAGATCCGGGAGAGTTGCAAGCCGATTTCCCAGCCGCGTGGCGATTCTCTCTCCCGCCTGCAACGCAGACTCACCGACTCGGCCCGTGCGGATAAGGATCGCCAGCAGTTCCGACAACTTCAATTGCGCGGCACCGTGTTCCAGCAGTCGTTCGCGCGGCCGTTCACTGGGAGGTGCTTCAGTGATCTGTGTTCCATGAATCTGTGCGTTGACCCAGGGATCAACATCAAATTGCTGTGGATCATTCTTCCAGCGAAATCGCGTCGTGCCGTCGGAATCGAGCTGCTGCAGGTTTCCCTGCCTGACCAATGTCGTCACGATAATTCGAGTGACTTGCAGGTATGTGTCACCGTGCGATTCACGAATCTCGTCGATTGCGAATTCCGGGCGTTCGCAGAGTCGCGTCAGGACTGCCTGATAAATCTGTTTGCGATCCGGTTTTGAAGCGCGAGGCATCAGGATGATTCTCCCAGGCTGGCGATCAGTTTGACGGTTTCTGGCCGCCGTATCGGGCGGTCATCTTACGAAGTTTCCGAAACAATTTCCCGCCAAACCACCATCCGCCGCTGAAATTCACGAAGTGCCTTTCTTCATCGCGGAGACGCGGTAAAATGTCCTTCGAGCGGTGAGAAGTTGTATCTCAATCATCAGGGGACTGACGTCCCCCCGCTCGCCGGAATAAACCGCAGATCGGACCGCTCAGAGAACAGCGTGGCAGGCACATCGAATATGCCTGCTGATTTTTAAATGTCGGGTGATTACCCAGAGAGCATTTTTATGCCAACTTATGTCTATGGTGTGATTCTCCCCGGTGACGACGAGGAAGCCGTGGGCGAAACGTTTGAACTCGAACAGAACATCAAAGATCCGCCGTTGACGCATCATCCTCAGACCGGCGAACCTGTTCGCCGCCTGCTCTGCGCGCCGTTTGTTGCCGGAACCTGGTCTCCGCTCAAATCCAAAAACCTCCTGAGCGATAAGAATCTGCGAGAAAAAGGTTTTACAAAGTACGTCAAAACCAGCAGCGGCTACGAAAAAAGCGCCGGTGTTGGCCCGGATCGCATTGGCGGGGAAACAAGCGAATAAGGATCGCTTAATGAATTAAGAGTGGTATTTCACAACCCCTCCCGGCGAAGCAGGGAGGGGTCGGGCCGAGCGAAGCGATGGTCCGGGGGGAGGGCAGCCGAGAGTTGTGCGTTGGTGCTGATCATTGACGTCCCCATTGCCTACGAAAACAGTCGATTCACGTCCACTGTCAATGAGCACCTGTCGCGGAGATCGATGTTCAGTGTTTCGTTATGAGGCATTGCCTGATACTCTCCGTCCTGCAGCCTCAAAACCTGCAATGTTTGATTGTCAGGATCGACAATCAAATACCATGCAACGCCCTCCTGCTGATAGAGATTCTTCTTGAAGGTCAAATCTCGTTCTCGAGTGCTCGCAGAAAGAATTTCAACCACCAGCGCCGGAATCTGCGTGACGTGTTTTTTCGGAGGTGGGCCACAGACGATCGTCAAGTCCGGACGCAACACAGTATCCCTGGAGATGATCCAGTCAATTTCCGCCAGCACAGTAGCATTGCACGAAACAGCATCAATTGCATTGCTTAACGCAGTTGCCATCCGAACGTGGGCACTTGCGTGCGGGCCAAAGGGACCGGGAGCCATTGCAACTGCGACTCCGTTCCAGAGTTCCCAGTCTCCCTCCCACAATTGATGGTCATCAATCGTGTAATGAGGGCGATATTGCGATGCAGTGCTCATGGAAGGTTTTCCGGAAGTGTGATGCAGCCTTCGTAAGCACCCATTGTCCGTTCGAGGGCGGGCAAGTCAAGATACGACGGTATTTACGCGGCTGGTAGCCATTGCGTACGGGACCGTAGGCCGGAGAGCAAGCCGAACTCTATTGCAGGTGGCTCAGATTGAAGCTATGAATCCTCGTTTAACCCGAGCCAACGGCGAGGCCACAGTCATGCCTCCCCGTTGGGTCGGGTTAAACGAAGAAAGCGTCAATCCACGGAGTTTGCAGTTGCGAAAGCACACCACTCATTGCAGCGGTTCGGCAAGTTATTGCGGCACATTGTGTTGTATTCGCGTCGGAAAATCGGGTATCTTTCTAATTCGGACAGCGCTACGTTTATCCGAAGTAGTAGCCCGAAGCGTGAGCGAGGGAACGAGTCAGGTACAATCCCTCGCTGACGCTTCGGGTTGCAAAAACACTCAGTTTCCGACAAAAGTGGTGCTGTCCAACAAAGCACGAACCGTTAGTCAGTAGTCCCTGCCCGAGGTTGTTAATCAGATGTCTGCATTTTTATCAGCAGTTGGTATGCCCAAAATTGCGCTGGGACGACGGGCGTTTCTGAAGGTTGGATCGCTGGCATTGGGAGGAATGACGCTTGCCGATGAACTCTGTCGTCGGGCGCTTGCGGGAGAAACCGGCGGTGAGCCCACGGCGGTCATTCAGGTGTCGATGGGCGGCGGGCCGAGTCACATTGACATGTACGATCTGAAGCCAAATGCACCTCGTGAAATTCGCGGCGAGTTTCAGCCGATTGCCACAAGTCTGCCGGGCTTTCAGATCAGCGAGCATTTGCCGTATCAATCGAGGATCATGGACAAGGTGGCAATTGTTCGTTCCGTACATCATGAAAATGCGTCTCACCTGCCAGCTTCACACTGGATGATGACCGGTCACAATCCGACGGCTGCAACAACCAGAAACATCAATCCCTCGATCGGTTCTGTGGTATCTCGGCTGCGAGGTTCCAATCACCCGGTCATGCCGGCCTACGTCAGCATTCCGCGGCGGCAGTCGTTAGGTGCATCTGCATTTCTGGGTCCAGCGTACAATCCATTTACCACGGAGAGCGATCCCAGCAAGAGTGATTTCAATGTGATGAATCTGCAAATGCCTGACGGGATGAATCTTGCCAGACTGCAGGATCGTCGCGAACTTCGAAAGTCCTTCGATCGTCTGCGAGAAGGGATTGACGTTCATCACGAGTTCGACGGAATCAACCAGTTCACTCGGCAGGCGATGGAAATGGTGACCAGTGATCGTGCTCTGAATGCGTTTGATCTCAATCAGGAAGACCCTCGCGTGCGAGCGTCATATGGTCCTTACAGTGTGGGACAGGGTTGTCTGTTGGCTCGCAGACTGGTGGAAGCCGGCGTGACGTTTGTGACCGTTCTGAGCGGTGGCGACTGGGACACTCATGCGAACAATTTTTCGGTTCTGAAAGACAACTGCCTGCCGCGAATCGATCAGGCAATTGCCGCTCTGGTGGCCGATCTTTATGCCCGAGGACTTGATCGGCGTGTGATGGTCGTGGCCTATGGAGAATTCGGTCGGACTCCTCAGATCAATAAGGACGGCGGACGGGATCACTGGCCAGGAGCCAGTTGCGTGATGTTCTCGGGCGGTGGTTTGAAGGTCGGTCAGGTGATCGGTGAAACCGATGCCAATGGGGCATTCCCGATTACTCAGCGCTATTCGCCAGGAGACGTGCTTTCGACTGTTTACAACTTCCTGGGGGTCGATACGCAGCATGTGTTTCACGATCCCAACCAGCTTCGTCCGATGCAGGTACTGCCAGAAGGCAAGCCAATTCGGGAACTGATTGGCTGAAGCGGCGGATTTCTGCAAAGTCCGGCCATTTTGTTTTCGGAGTCTTGAATGATGAATCGTTTTTGGCGGAATCTTCCGCGTTCGTACCGGCATAATCACTCACGACCAAATCACATCAATCGCTGGCAGCGACGGACGCCGTTGTTAGTCCTGATGCTGATTGTCGGTGCCATGCCTTTTGAGTCGAGATCTTCGCTGGCTGGCGTTAAGCCATATTTGCAAAACCCAGCCCCGGACGCAATGACCGTCATCTGGTTTACAGAATCGAATACTCCGGGCACACTCGCCGTGGAATTGCCTGAGGGCGAAAAGCAGGTGATCAGCTCCACCCCTGAGTTCCGGGCAGAACTGGAATATCATCCGGACGAACTAATGACAGGTCGGTCGAACGCGCCGTGGATGCATCGAGTTCGAGTCACCGGTCTGCAGCCGGGAATGCGTTATCCTTACACCGTGACTCAGGGATCGGAGACGTATTTCGGTCAGATTCGCACAGTACCAACAGAAATGTCTGCGGTGCGTTTTATGGTTTATGCAGATTCGGAAACCGAACCGGAATCCACAGGATCTCACGTGGCCTGGTCAGTTCCAGGAGATCCGGGCAACAAACGCCAGTATGTGGTCGATCAGACGATCGGCTACAGTGAGAATCTTAAGGTGATTGCATCACGCAATCCGAACTTCGTCGGAATTGCCGGTGACCTCGTTGAATCCGGCGGCGAACAACGGGACTGGGATGAGTTCTGGCGTCATAACGCGGGCGACATCAACGATGTGGGCAGCAGTATTCCGATCCTTGCCGCACCGGGCAATCACGAAGTCTTTGGTGGTCCGGGGCCGTTCGGCGGCTACGATGACGAAGGCTCCATGCGCGCTCAGGGTAAATTCAAAACCTACTGGGAAGCTCCATCGAACGGAACGAGTGCCCACGACGACCGATACTATCGGATCGACTACGGGCCGATTACGTACATTTCGCTGGACGTCACCAATGGCCAGCCAAATGGCACAGGCAGTGACACCAACTGGATGGTCGGTGACGGACCTGGTTATCCGGATTTCAATCCTGGATCGGTCCAGTATCAGTGGCTGGAAGCTCAGTTGGCTGACGCTCAGAAGCGAAGTCGATTTACTTTTGTCCAGCTTCATCACGTGCCGTATTCGACCGGTCCACATGGTTATCCGGCCGGAACCGGCACCGGATTCGACAACCAGTCAGGCCAACCGGTGCGTGTGCTGACGCCTTTGTTTGTGCAATATGGAGTCGATGCCGTATTTGCAGGGCACGATGAAACGTACCAGCATTCGTTCGCATACGGCATTCATTTCTGGGATATCGGGATGGGTGGTGACGGACTGCGTGGCCCCGCTTCTGGACCAGACAGCGCGAACCCGAAAATTCAGACAAACCCTTTCCTGAAGTTCACGACTCATCTGAACGCAGCGGAAGTCTGGAACGGCCCGCAACTGATCAGCGGAGGAAAACACTATGGTCATCTGGAAGTCAACGTGACGTTCGATGAGACGTCAGGGAATTGGAAGGCTCAACTGGACCCTGTCCACATCTTTCCATTGATGGACGAAGCCGGAAACGTTACGGGCTGGGAGCGGCGCGTCTACGACGATACGACGATTTTAACCGCCGCTCCTGCGCCTTCCGCCGCTGCCACAGGTGACAGCGGTTGTCCCCTGAAGAGCCAGACAGTGCCGACAGGGATCTGGACAGACGGAAGCCCAACCGCAAATCTTTCCAGTATCCATGTCCTGGGTGCGGCGACTCAATTGTCGAACGGCACAGTCATTGTCGCTGGCGGCTTGGGCGCTCTCAGAGCTTCCGCAATCACAACAGCGGAAATTTATGATCCTAATACCGGACGCTGGTCGCTGACAGGACCGCTTGGAACACCACGGTGGTCGCTGGACGCGATCACGCTGGACAATGGGAAAGCTCTCTTCGCAGGTGGTGCCAGTGGCTTCAGCCCTGATGCCGCGCTGGCCACGGCGGAACTGTACGATCCGGCAACAGGCTCGTTTTCTCCGACTGGAAACAATCTCTCGATCGCACGTCAGAGTTCCGGCATCAGCCGACTCAATGACGGGAAACTTCTGATCACGGGCGGCAACACCGCTGGCAACAATCTCAACGGGACCGGTGCCACTGCAGTCGATATTTATGACCCAGGCACGAACATGTTCAGTCCCGGCACACCGATGAACTCCGGCCGGTCACTGCATGCTCAGGTGACGTTGCGCGATGGTCGAGTTCTGGTGGTTGGCGGTGCGCAGCGTGATGCCGAACTGTTTGATCCCATTACAAATGCCTGGACTGTCTCCGCCAATCTGCTCCCCGCAACTCTGAAAGACATGAAGGCGTTTGAACTTTACAACGGTCGAGTCTTAATCGCCGGTGGTCAAAACACGTTGGATGGTGTGACGACGGACGACACGTGGTTCTTTGATGTCGCCACCATGCTATTCACACCTGGACCCAGCATGACGGGTTTCAACTATTCGGAATCAGGATCCCAGATCGGCGTCAGTGACTATTCCGCGTTTGATCTGTTTCCGTCCGAGCATCCTCTGCATGGACGTTACGTGTTGTTTGCCGGCGGGGAACACGATCCGCTCGAGGGTCCGGATGTGGAACTGAATTCCGCCTCAATTTATGACGCAGTGCAGAATCAGTTCATTGATGTCGGCCCGATGCCGTTTGTTCACGATGACCATACGGAATCGCTGCTCCCAATCAATGCTGCCGGAAATCCGGAAGTGCTGTTATTTGGTGGCAACCGCACAATGGGTACCAGTCGCTTTGAATTCCGTATTTCACCGCGGTGAACTACGGCAGGCGATTGACCATGCGTTTACTGTCCGGTACTGTGCAGCGGCTTTCGCTCATTATGCTCAACGCGGCGAGAATTGCTCCGACGAGCGGAGCGGCGTTAGACCTCCGAGTTTTACGCATGAAACTCGGTGGGCTGACACCGACCGTTCGCCGAACGCGCAGCGGCGCTCGTTGAATCAACAATTTAGGGTTCCCGATCTGAAGACAGGTCGGGCTACTGGGAACCAGAAACCGTGAAGATCACTCGAACGATGTTTGTTCTGTCTATCCTGTGCTTTTGTGCTGCGTTTGCAGCCATTGGCCGCGCTGAAGAGATGCCGGTGGCTTATCAGGCCACAGAGGACGTCGTTTACGGTCACAAAGATGGACTTGCGCTGACTCTGGATGTTGTGCAACCAACGGAAGATCGCAAAGGTCTCGGCGTCATTCTGGTCTCCAGCGGCAGTTGGATGTCACGCAAATCTGACATCATTGAGGAAGAAGAAAACCGGCGGAAGCATGATCACTGGCTGCAGGGTCTGCTGAAAGGCGGGTTCACGCTATTCGTCGTGCGACACGGAAGCGGTCCGCGATATACGGTGCCCGAAATGACGCCGGATATCAATCGGTCAATCCGTTTTGTCCGCGCGAATGCAGCGACATACGGAGTCGATCCCGATCATCTGGGCATCACCAGTGGCTCATCCGGTGGACATTTGGCGTTGATGGCTGCGATGACAGGTGATGATGGAAAACCGGATTCCAAAGACCCGATCGAACGAGTCAGCAGCAAAGTGCAGGCAGTCGTTGCGTGGTTTCCGCCGACGGATATGATCAACTGGGCGGCCCCGAATGGTTACACAATGATTCCCCTCTTGCGGCCTGGACTTTATGAACGCATGTTTGGCAAAATCACAGACATCGAAGCTCAATTGAAGTCCATTTCGCCACTGTACCTTGTGACCAAAGACTCACCACCACTACTGCTGATTCATGGTGATGCCGACAAAACGGTTCCATTGCAGCAATCCGAAATCATGAAGGCAAAGTATGAAGAGCAAGGTGCCGAAGTGAAGCTGATCGTAGAACCCGGAGGTGGTCATAGCTCGTGGCCTGAAATTATGGATGACTACCCATCAGTGTGGGACTGGTTTGATCAACATTTGAAATAGATGATTGTCACAAATGCATTCGCAACTTCGTGCCGCAGATATGATCGTTCTGATCGTGTATATGGCTGGCGTTTTTGGCCTTGGCTGCTGGTTCGCGCGCAAAAGCGGGACTACTCAGGAATTTATGGCTGCCGGAAACGCATTGCCTGGCTGGGCAGTTGGGCTGTCAATCTTTGGGACGTACGTCAGCAGCATTGGGTTTCTGGGTGCGGCAGGTAACGCCTATAGCGGAAACTGGAATTCCTGGGTGTTTGGTCTGTCGCTGCCTATCGCTGCGCTGGTTGCTGTGCGTTATTTCGTTCCTCTCTATCGCAGGCGCAACGCTGTCTCCGCATACGCTCAACTGGAAGAACGTTTCGGTCCCTGGGCCAGAATCTACGCTCTGGTTTGCTATCTGCTGACACAGTTCGCTCGCATCGGAACTATCCTGTATCTCGTCGCGCTTGCCTTTGCCGCGCTGACTGGGTGGGAAATCAAGACAATCATCGTCATCACAGGCCTGCTGGTGACTGTTTACACCTTGCTGGGCGGTATAGAAGCGGTGATCTGGACCGATGTGGTGCAGAGCATCGTACTGATCGGAGGTACCTTTCTTTGCGCTGGTATGTTGCTGTTTGGAATGCCGGAGGGGCCGGGACAACTGTTTGAAATTGCCAGCGCCAATGACAAGTTCAGTCTGGGCAGCTTCAGCCTGGATCCTGAGACAATCTTTCAAAAAAGTGCCACGTTCTGGATGGTTCTGATCTACGGCGTTTTCATCAATCTGCAGAACTTTGGCATCGACCAGAGTTTCGTGCAGCGGTACATCACAGCAAAGTCGGACAAAGACGCAACGTTCAGTGTGTGGCTGGGAGCGATCATGTTTCCCGTGATATCCGTCCTGTTTTTCTTCATCGGGACCGGTCTGTTCTCCCTTTACCACAGTGACACAGCGCTACTGGATGACGTGAGAACGGAGGTCGTAGAAAACGAACTCAAGGAATTTGGAATCGCCGCTCCGACAAAATCTGAAGTAGAAACAAAACTCGCAGAAAAAGCAGCGGCGCGGAAAGTGAAGGCCGAAACTGAACTCGCCGCACAGGGAGCGGAAATTACAGAATTGGCAGTGGCTGCAAAAACGACGGTGCTCTGGGACAAAGAAATCGGCGACAAAGTGCTGCCGCATTATATCGTTAGAAAACTGCCTGCGGGTCTGGCCGGACTGCTGATCGCCGCAATCTTTGCTGCAGCCATGAGCAGCATGGACACTAGCCTCAATAGCGCGGCTTCTCTGGTTCTGTGCGACATCTACCAGCGGTACATCAATCCGCAAATCACTGAACGGCAATCGATGAGAGTCCTTTACGGTTCGACGCTGTTGTTCGGTGTCATCGGAACCGTGACCGGAGTGTTGCTGGCCATCCTGAACAACAAGAGTGCCCTGGACATGTGGTGGAACCTGCAAGGCATATTCGCCGGCGGCATGCTGGGACTGTTTTTGCTCGGCATGATTTCAAGACGTGCGAAAAACGCTCATGCGGCCATCGCAGGCACGCTCGGCATTTTCCTGATTGTCTGGCTGGCCCTTTCTCCGCTTAGTAATGTCTGGCCGGAAGCATGGAGTACATGGAAAAATCCGATGCACGCGAACATGACGATCATCATCGGCACCAGTTCGATTGTACTCATTGGCGTACTGCTTGGCAGCCTTGCCGGTGGAAACCGTGGCAATAAAATGACCGATACGAATTGACTGCCATGCCAAAAATTCTGATGCCCATTGGTGACGCGACGGAAGCGCTCGACACGTTTTACGCTTACTATCGGTTACCGGAAGATGACTACGAAGTGGTTGTCGCCGGGCCGGAAGCACGCTTGTATCACACGGTCCTGCACGAGATCCCGCCAAACTCCGCCGTGCCGTGGGATATTACTCAGGAACGTCCAGGCTATCATCTGCAGGCAAAGATTGCCTTTCGGGATCTGCGCTCTGAAGATTACGCAGGCGCATTTATCTCGGGAGGTCGGGCTCCTGAATACATTCGGTACGACAAGAACCTGCAACGCTGCATTCGCGAAATTTCTGATGCCGGAAAACCGATCGCCTGTATCTGCCACGGCATCGAGATTCTCACGGCTGCTGACTGTATTCGCGGCAAGCGCGTGACCACCGTCCCGAAGTGTGCGATGGATGCCGAACAGGGAGGTGCGACCTACGTCGATGAAGACATGGTCATTGATGGCCAGCTCGTGACCGGACGCGGTTATTCAGAAAACACAATTGTGCTGCGTCAATTCATCCGCATGTTGAAGGCTTTCGGAACCTGATCTGCCATGAAGCTTTCTGTTTCCTGCCGAATTGCCGAAGGCTTCCTTTCGAAAGAAGAAGCCATCCTGTCGCTGCCGGAGCTTTGTGATCTCGCCGTAGCGGCTGGCTATGAAGCAATCTGTATGCGGGCATCTCAGATCGGTGTCCATTCATCGCCTGATGCGATCGCCGCCGCACGCGAAACGATTCAAAGCCGCAAACTTGGCGTTTCCATGGTCACGGGTGACTTCGACATCGTCTACAACAATGATCGCGGCCCGAGTTGCCTGCAGAACATCACTCCGCATCTGAATCTGGCCGAATCGCTCGATGCGACTCTGATTCGAGTGTGTCTCAAAACAGAAGACGATATCGTCGCCGCGCGCCGGGCTGCCGATGAATCGGCGGAGCGAGGCATCACGCTGGTGCATCAATGCCATACCCAAAGTCTGTTCGAGACCGTTGACAATATCGAACGGCGTCTCCGGCAGATCGACCACCCAAATTTTGGTTTGATCTACGAACCTGCAAATCTGGAAGGATGCCGTCAGGACTACGGTCCAAAGACGATCGCCCGACTTGTCCCTTGGATGCGAAATGTCTATCTGCAGAACCAGCGATTGAATCCTGCCGGTGACGTCACGCTGGATACGTGGTCGCACGGACCGGTTTCATTTGACATCATCGGTATACACGAGCCGGGCGGAATTGATTTTCCACTCGTGTTCGAAGGACTCAGCCAAGCTGGCTACGACGGTCTCGTTACAGTTCATCAGTCGGCCCCGATCGACGGCACCAGCCCTGTCACCGCAGCCGCTCAGACGGCTGAGTTCCTGCGAAGCCTGTGCTGAGCAGGGGACTATTCCTTAGTCGCCACTGAGTTTAGGTTTGTAGTCCCGCCTTTAGGCGGAAGTCAGAGCAATGTTCCGTGCAAATTCCGCCTGAAGGCGGGACTACAAACGAGTATCACCGACAAATCGAGTGCCATTGGGCTAGTGCTCTGTCAGTCGTGTTTTGATTTGTGCCACTGGCTCTGCCAGTGCTTCCTGCGGGTGGGGAGCACTGGTGCCTTGCCGCTCACTTCGTACCGGACAGTCATTTCTCGAGCGATCCTTACTGCTCGTTGGTCGCGTCTTCGGCGGCCAGTTCCAGTTGTTCAAGGACGTCGACGACTTGTTCGTGGCCTCTCCGAGACTGAAGCACGATGAGGCGATTCCCCGCGATGTTAAAATGGCCGCCTTCGCCATCTACTCGAAACCAGCGGGCCCGTGGCATGGTAAAATCTTGAATCGCCTGCATTATGTGACTCTCCCATGAGACCATAGACTGGCCGCTTGGTGATTCAGTGGTTGTGATTGCAGGCTCAGAATCTGAGGATGGTGTATTTTTTTCGTGTGATTCAGCAGGAGTACTGCTGCCGCCAGGTAGTTGTGGTTCGGGCGTCAGACTGAAGAATCCGCCGCCAGCACCCCCGCCACTTCCACCTTGCGGTCCACCACTGAGGGCCAATTTGGGTTTTGATGGCCAGGTGATCTCGCGAAGACGTGAGATATCGTAGCTGCGGAGAATCATGTTCTCCTCGGACTCAGCCGCAGCCATTGTAGTGATCAACAGCAGTTCGTTTTTCGCAATCCAGGTGAGTTCCGGATCGGTCTGAGACAGTATGTAATTGAGAGCGCTGCCGAAGGTCATCAGCCCATTCGGGATTTCGATGTCTTTAATCATGACGTCGCCCAGAACGACGGAAGCATCTTCAAGTGCTGCCATGTCTGGTATCAACAGCTTCGTCTTGTCTTGTGACTCGTTCATTCTACGCGACAGCTCTTCAAGAATGTCCTTGAGCGGAATTTCGCCCGGAAAGCTCAAATCGCCGGTTACTCTCGTCTGCATAAATTCATTCAATTCTCGCTCCGCGTCGCGTTCAGATCGCTTGGAAAACTCGGCCGCAGCTCCTGTCAGCGTCCGACGAGGTTTTGCGGCGGGTGCTTCACCCTCAACAACGATCTTCCTGCCGTCAGATAAGACGATTCCGTTCGCGCCATCCTTGAGTGGCGCATTATCGACATCTCTGACAGCCGAATCGCTCGCCTCAGTCCGCCCGCTAAGTTCCACTGTGGTCTCATCGCTTACCGCAGCGTCTCCTGCAACTGCATCAACGGCCGTCACGTCGATTTCACCATCAGCGTTCTGAAACGCTGCCAGATGTGTCATGCCCCACAGTCCGGTGGTGATCACCAGCCCTGCCGCGATTGTCAGTCCAATTTTGTTCATTAGAGGTAATCCTGTAGAGGTGAGTAGTTTCATCTGTGCCACTTCGGCGGCGTTCAACCCCGAAAGTTCGTGAGTAAACATTCCCGGTGCCCCGAGAGCAATCGTTTTCTGGATCAGCACCGGCGACGCAGCAGACGCCGCTGACTGCACGTACGCGGTTGCCAGTGCCAGCACGCCGACTTCCACGCCGCGTCGAGCCAAACGGACGCGCAACATACGCCGGGCGTCACGGATTCGACCATCGACAGCTCCCTTGCTTTCATTCAACTGGTCGGCGATTTCCTGATTGGTCTGCTGAGCGAAGTAGCTCATCACCAGCACGTCGCGATACTTCTGCGGAAGTTGATTCAGTTCTTCGTCAAGTGTTGCCAGGTCGCTGGCCTGTGCGATCACATCCAGCGGATCAGGCTCCGCTGCCGAAACATGGTCAGTTAAGGGTTGCGTCATCGTTCTTTTCCTCAGCCGCACCAGTCGTACCGATGCCCTCCATGCTACACTGTACAGCCATCCGCTCAACGATAAACAATCGAAGATGCTTGCGGGCCGCTGCGACAGTGCGAAAAATGTCGCCTGAAACGCATCATCCACGTCCGGCGATTGCCCGACAACTCGCCGACAGACAGACATGACGAGCTTCGAATGTCGCTCGACAATCGCCGCGAACGACGCCTCATCGCCATCAAAAATGAACCGCCGCAGCAGGTCACGACCCGATGGCAACGTGGAATTGCCGGTGTTATTGTTCGAGGAATGTGTCATGGCTGTCATTAAAGTGTCACTCCATGCCGTTTTGCTGCGCAAAAAGCTGATTCTGTTTCGATTTGCAACGAATCGCCTGATTTCAAACCGGATTTCCTGATCCACTCAGCTCAGCACTGCGTTTTCATTGTCAGATCCCGCTCGGTTTTGGCGGGTTCCGAGTTAAGGAGAAAAGTGATGAACATCTCGATTCATGACAACACAGAAAGTCAGCCACAAACCGGGCAGCCGATTCGAAAATTTCGGCTGCGGCGCTTTGCGATTGGACTCCTCAGCACCACAAGTGGTGCGGCGTTGATCCTGGGTATTGGGTTTCGGGTGGTCGAAATGCAGGACGTCGGGGGTGACTTCACGATGCCCTTGGTTGGAATTCTGGTTCTGATCGGCGTGATGCTGCTGGGCGGCGGCTTTGGCGTGATGGCGACGTCGTCGTCGGGATTCGACGAGGAAGAATTTGAACGGCTTGCGGCTGCCGGCAACATATCAGCCGTCGATAAGTCTGAGAACGGCGACTCGAGTCTTACTTAGGATCGCTCGAGCATTGACTGTCGTGTTTCACAACCCCGCCCGCCGAAGGCAGGGAGGGGTCGGGCCGAGCGAAGCAATGGCCCGGGGGAGGGCCGCAGCGAGTTGTGGATTCTGGATTTGCGTTCGATACGGTCTCGGGAGTGAGTGATCGAACGTTGAGTAGCAAGCCCCCTCCCCCAGACGCTCCGCGTGGGGGGAGGTTGCTTGTGAATGTCTGGTCGCGGATCCGCCAGTTATTTTCCGCACGATACTTATCTGGTCAGATTCGACGTAGTTCCCCAGGAATCTCCAAAGACAAAATCTGCCAGTGGTTTTCGTTGGCGTGCAGACGTATCGCGATCCTTGAGTTCGGCGGGCAAATTGGCCGGGTCAGCCGCGTAGCCGATAGCCATCGCCGTGACCGCCTGGACTCCGTCGGGGATCGCGAAGACTTCGCGAGCTTTGTCGGGCAGGATACCGATCATCTGATGGACGGAAAGACCGCGAGACGTCGCTTCCAGACACAAATTTCCGGCGGCCAGTCCCAGATCGTGGCTGGCTGCTGCATTGGGTTTGCTATTTCGTGAGAAGTTCAGACTCGTGCAGCACAGCAGGAGCACCGGTGCAGCTTTGGCCCAGGCCTGATTCGGTTCGACCAGACACGAAAGCACTTTCGCAAATAGTTCGGTCTGATCTTGTGTGGCCACAATGTAGCTCCATGGCTGTTCATTGTATGACGACGCAGCCCAACGAGCGGCCTCTAAAAGACCGCAAATGTCTTCACGCGAAACCGGTCGTTTGTCGAATCCATAAGGACTCCAGCGCTTGGCGATCAGTCCATGCACGGGATAGTCGGTGACGGCTTCTTTACTCATGTGATTCTCGTTTTCTTGTTGCAGTAAGCATTCATCGGCGAAAACAAAGCCCGCAGAAGATGCCGGGCATCAACTGCGGGTTGAGAAAATAATATGTCTGGCCTGCCATGGTGTGGTCGTCCGAATGTCGAACTATTTACGTCGGGCACCCGCAGGAGCATCGTCAGGCGCGGCTTCAGTATCAGGCAATTCCTTCACAGGCTCAATCGTGGCATCGTCGGATTTCGTTCCGTCGTTCCCTTCGGGAATTTGAGGCATCTTGCTCGGTTTGGGAAACGCTGATTCCGGAATGTCTTCCAGGTTTTCCTTGCGGTCTTCAGGCTTCAGCAGGGAATACTGTTCGCCGTCTTTTCCTTCAGTGTCGAAGCGCCCCCAATAATGGCGCGCGTGTGGGTTGTAATAGTAGACGTAACGTGGCTGTGACGTGTAATGGATGCAATAGTGGTAGCTGTACGTCGGATACGTGGGGGTCGGCCGGTAGTAATATCGAGTGTAGTAATAGTTGTTGCTTGGATGGTACGACCAATTGCCATAATACTGGCGACGCCCACCCGCCTGAGCTTCATTTGCATTCGCTGCCGCAAACGCGGCCGCTGCCATCAGGAACACCAAAACGATTCGACGCAACATGAGATTTGCCCTTCAAAAACAGTGAAACGGAAACAATCAACTCCGAGAACCGCCTGCGAAGCATCGCTTTATTCTACAGTCAACGCAACGTGCGGCTGATTGGGGAACGATGGTAGTGGGAAATTTCTTCCCGGAATTTTTGAACAATTTCATTTTTTTCCCCCTTTCGTTTTCGGGATCAATCCAGAAAAAATGAGCTACACTCGCCTCTGTGCGAAAAAGCTCTTCTGTCGCTTCGAACTAACTTTCCGCTGAGGCATTTATGAATTCACTGTTTCCCTATGTCGCTGCCATCGTTTTTCTCGTTGGTTTGCCTGCATTCGAACGGAACGCCCAGGCTGCCGCCGCAGAACGGGCCGCTGTGGATTTAACCAGCGCCGTCGTCGTGACTCCGGGAGATCTGTCGCCGCGCGAAAAGAAGGCCGTCACGATGCTGGTTCAGGAGGTCGCGAAGAGAACGCAAGTTGAATGGCAGGTCTCAACGGAATGGCCAGCCAGTTCAGGCGCTCGGGTCATCGCGGTCGGAACAGAGGCAAATCTGAAGCGGGATTTTCCGCAGACTGCACCATGGTTGAAAAGGCTGGCCGCTCCGGCTGGTGCTGAAGGTTACCGTGTGCAAACGGAAGTCGGCCCGGCAGTACTCGTTGTGGGCAATGATGCAAGGGGCGTTCTGTTCGGCATCGGACGACTGCTGCGAGAATTGCGCATGTCGCGCGGCGAGATCAGATTGCCGGCTGGATTTGAAGAAGCCAGTGCGCCGCAATTCGCGCTGCGTGGTCATCAACTGGGATATCGCCCCAAGACAAATTCTTATGACGGCTGGGATCTGCGCCAGTGGGAGCAGTACTATCGTGACCTCGCGGTTTTTGGCACCAATGCGATTGAGCTTATTCCACCTCGCTCCGACGACGCCGCCGACAGTCCCCACTTTCCGGCCGCTCCGCTGGACACCATGATTGGTATGTCACGGCTGGCAGACGAATACGGCCTGGATGTCTGGATCTGGTATCCAGCGATGGATAGCGACTATACCGATCCTGCGACAGTCGAGTCGGCTCTGAAGGAATGGGAAGTGGTTTACAAGAATCTTCCCAGGATCAACGACCTGTTCGTCCCCGGCGGTGATCCCGGCCACACGGCTCCGAAACCTCTGATGAACTTGCTGGAAAAGCAAACGGAAATGCTGCATCGTCACCATCCAGAAGCCCGGATGTGGGTTTCACCTCAGGGCTTCAATAAGGTGTGGCTTGATGAATTCATCGATATGCTCGTCAAGGACGAACCTAAATGGTTGGCTGGCTTGGTCTTCGGCCCGCAACAATTCGCTGGCCTTCAGGAATTGCGAAAACGAGTTCCCGCGCGCTATCCGATCCGTGGCTATCCGGACATCACGCATTCGATCAGCTCTCAGCATTCGGTCCCCGATTGGGACTTTGCTTTTGCGATTACGCAGGAGCGTGAACCTATCAATCCTCGCCCGCTGGACCAGAAGGCGATTTTCCAATCCTATCAGAACGACACGTACGGTTTTCTCACATATTCCGAAGGCTGCAATGACGATGTCAACAAATTCATCTGGAGTGGACTCGGCTGGAATCCGCAGACAGGCGTCGATGAAATTCTGCGTCAATATGGACGTTATTTTATCGGCGAACGACAGGCGGAAGGGATGGCTCAGGGGCTTTTGGCACTGGAGCAAAACTGGAAGGGACCATTGCTGACCAACAGCAGTGTGGAAACGACGCTGGCACAGTTCCAGGTGATGGAGCGATCTGCAAGCCCCGCAGATCTGCTTAACTGGCGCTTTCAGCAGGCATTGTACCGCGCCTATTACGACGCCTTTCTGCGTGATCGGTTGATCGTTGAAACAGCCCAGCAGGATCAGGCGATGGAAGTTCTGCTGCAGGCAAAACGAATCGGAACAGTAACCGCTCTTGAGCAGGCCCATTCGATCCTGGCACAGGCGACATTAAGACCAGCCGCCGAAGATCGCAGAACCAGAGTCAATGAACTGGCTGAGGCGTTGTTTCAGAGCATCCACATGCAGTTGAACAGCGGACTTTACCAGGGCCAGCGCGGCCGAGGCACTTCACAGGACAACCTCGACCTGCCGCTGAACGACCGTCTGTGGCTCGAACTGCAGTTTGATGCGATACGCAAGCTTGAGACCGAACAGGACCGAGTCAAAGCAATCGACGCACTGGTGAATCGTACCAATCCGGGGCCGGGAGGCTTCTACGATGATTTAGGAGATCCTTCCGCTCAACCGCATCTTGTGCGAGGTCTTAGCTTTGAAAATGATCCGGACTATCGGCGTTCGACATGGCTGGGGTGTGATGAATTTCGTCTCGGCTGGCCGAAGGCGTGGATCACATTTGCGATGAGCATGTACGACGCTCCACTGACGATGCACTACACAGGACTTGATCGCCATGCACAGTATGTCGTGCGGATCACCTATGCTCGAGACCGCCAGGGTGACATTCGGCTTGAAGCAGAAGGAAAAGAACTTCATCCGTTGATGGCTAAACCCGAACCCACGGAACCCCAGGAATTCGAAATCCCAGCCGCCGTCACAGCGGATGGGGAATTAACGCTGAATTGGTTCCGCGAAGCGGGCCGCGGCGGCAACGGTCGCGGCTGTCAGGTCAGAGAAGTCTGGCTCATCCGAAAAGCTGGTGACTGATATTTGCGACTCTTCGTGTGAGCGGGGGGACGTCAGTCCTTGTCATTACCCACGAAATAGAGACCCCTGCACGCTTGTCGTGCAGGTGAATACGATTTGTCGTTAGCTGCAAATGTTCGAGTACACCGTCCCCGGCTCGCTTGTCGAGCCGGAACGCAAGTGAAAAACTTTGGCTCATGCCGGACGAGCCGGCATGGGGCCCGATGGTCAATGAATTGACGTGCTAATTTCAAATCTTCGCTACTGCCGGGCAAGCCGGCAGCAGGCGGGACTTTTCGTCGGTAATGACAAGGACGTGAGTCTCCGGTTGGAGCCGTAGCACCAGGGACGATGCATGCCGCCCCGTCGTTCACGTCGGCTGCGACTTTTGTCGCTCGATCGTGATCGAAGCGGTTGCAGCGTGCGGTCCGCAGACCACCAGTTCGGCAATGGCCTCGGCGTCAGGAATCGACGATGCGGAGCCAATCAGGACTCGGCTGCCGGAATGCAGCACTGCGAACACATCCCAGCAGTGCCGGAGTGTCCGGTGACCGTTCTCAGACGTCTCGGGTCGATACCACCGACGCCCTGCTGAAGCCTGCGACCGATCGCCGAACAATAACTTCGGCGACAGCACCAGATGCATGGGTGCCTCCGTGCGTCGTGGCCGTCGGCTGGACTGTGAGCGGTCGGATTCTGAACGAGACTGATTCGGGCGAGAACTGGCCATGGTCAAACTCCTGAAGAAAGCCCTCCCTGCCGCACGTGCCCGCCCGACGTGGGCGCGCATTTTCCGTACAGAGGAAGTTCAAAGTCTTCAGGAACAGAAATTCACAGCATTTTTCGCCTCTTCATCATAGCCCGACCTGTCCTCAGGTCGGGTTCCCTCATCAAAATCACCGAGTTTTTGCGATCCGTAATTAACCCATCGCTGGAGATATAATCACCTCCGAGCCTCCGTGTGACAACAATGCAACCGAAAAGGTTCGCGCGGTTCGGACTTCCTTGTCGTGTGAATGTCACACTGTCAGGCAAATAGCCCGATCTGTCCTCAGATCGGGAGCCGAACACCGGGCCACGACGAAGGAATCCGACCTGAGGACAGGTCGGACTACGTTGCGCGAGAAATGTAGAAGCTCAATTGACGATTTTGGCTGCAATTTCTGTGAATGACAGACAAATCCCGATACGCAGCGTATCGTAGGCGGTAATTCGTTACTCGCTGGTCGTTGGAGGACTTGAATGCCATGTTGCAGTTTTGTGGTTACAAGCATAGCACTGCGGCGTTCGCTTTTGCGGCGACCTGCGTTTTGTGGTCCTTGCCGACACGTGCGGATGAGGAAGCATGGAAGTATATCGCAAATGAAGACGCGGGATTCTCGACGCAGTTGCGATTTCTGACGCTTGATCAGGCACCGCCGGAAAATATCGAGGTGGAATTTGAACGGGCGGAGACTTCAAAGTTTGCCCAATTGAGATATGGCAGCTTTGATTCGCGACGCACCGTGATGATGGTTGTCCCTTCCGATAACGGTGTGCAGTTGTTTGTCGATCGGAATCATGATCGCCGCCTGTCTCCCAACGAACGCATTGCAGGTGAAGGCGGCGAATGGACGATTTCGCTGGATGCCGAGTTTATTGATGGAACGGTGACCATCGTTGACAAACGCCAGGTGCGATTGCGGTACAGCAAGGGCAGATTGAGTGCCGGAACGGTCGGCTATGTGCAGGGGCAGATTGAACTTGATGGGCAGCTCGTCACAGTTCGTCGAGTCGATGCCAACGCGAACGGGCAGTTTGCGGATGCGGTTGATCAAGTCTGGGTGGATCTCAATCGCGATGGAAAATGGAACGTGTTCAATGAACGATATTCCATGTCGCCGTTTGTTCGCATTCAAGATGTCACCTACACCTGTTCCACAGACCTGCGAGGCCAGCGATTTGCACTGTCGAAAATGGAGGCGACGGGAATGCTGGAGCTTCAAGTGCCAGACGAGCTGCGAAGTCGTGGGCTGGTGAAACTGAGTTCTGTCATGGCGGGCCGAGCTGGTTCAATTGTGCATCTGGATCTGAACACCAAAGCCGTCGAAGTTCCTGCCGACGGCTATCGCCCAATCAGTGTGATTGCGACGTTCGAACGTCCGGAATCTCCAAAAGTCTGGACGTTTCAGTTCGTAGGCAGCAATGTTGTTGGGGAAACGGCGTGGACGAAAGTGGAATCGAAGTCCACTGCGGCGATTGATCCACTCAACAGCGTGACGTTCGGAATTTCACTCGACGGTCAAAACGAGGAATACGCAGGCGGAACGACGGTCGTCATGCAGCCAACTCTCAGCACAATTCACGGTCTGCAGATTCAGGCCGTGTATTATGGAAGAGACGTGTCTGAGTCGGCGTATGGTCCGCGAGCAAGTATGACAGTCACCGAAGGCGGCAGCAGTCAGACGGTGGGCGAATGCACGTCGGGCTTCACCTGAGGCACCTTCTGCACGGCCTCAGTTCGAGTGCCACCCGAACAAGTAAAATCATCGTTTCTGATCCATGCAGAATTCGACAGCGGGCCGCTGGCCGGAATATTGACAGCAGATCGAGCAGTGAACGTGGTTCCGAAAAAACAATAAGGACAGAAGAGTCCATCCCATGCTGCAGCGCCCCTTCATTCTGATGCTTGCTTTGATTCTGATTGGTCCGACGTTCACGAATCAATCGTCGGCGGCCGCCGCCGACATTACGATCACGTGCCGCGTTGTGGATACGAGCGGTCAGCCGATTTCGGGTGCGACGGTTTCTGTAAGAACAATCGCTCCCGTAGATCCGAATACCGGAAAGTCGTCACTGGAAGACACCGTCGAGTCGCTCGATCCGTCAGATGCGAATGGCGTTGTGAAGACTGGGGCGTTGAAGTCGGGGCGCAGCCATGTCCTGGAGTTTTCACGGGATGGCTACGTCCCGAAATGCAGCCGACGCAGTCATACCGAAGCTTCTGGAACGGTAGAATTTCCCGATGTCGTCCTGCGACGCCTGCGAACCGTGTCGGGGATCGTTGTCGATACAGAAGGTCGTCCGTTGCAGGACGTCAGGCTGACTCAGGCGGGAGACGGGCCAGTTTGGACAGAAACCTTGTCCGCTGCCGATGGAACATTTCAACTGGCAGGCGTTCCGGAAGGACTGGCACTGGTGTTCGCTCGACTTGACGGATACTGGTTTACCGGCAAGCGGGCTTCGTTGGGAAAAGAACCGCTTCGATTTGAGCTGACTCCGCGATCTCAGCCCAATCCCGAACAGTGCGATGTCAATCTGAAAACGACGTCCAAAGCAGAAACACCGGAATCAGCGGCACCGACTGTCGAAGTCCTCGTTGAAAGTATTCGGAAGGCATCAGACGAAGGAAGTCGGGCTATAAAATTTAGTCTCTGGCAGAGTCTGGCGAAACTTAATGAAGTCCGAGCGATGTTGCTTCTTGATGAGTTGGATTTCTCCGCCTCCGATCGTAGCTTCGTATTCCAGCAACGTGTTCCGGTCGAGATGAAAGAAGACTTTCAAAACGGTATGGCACGGCTGATGGAATTCGAGAAGCCAGAAGATCGTGCTTCAATTGTTCTGTATTACATACTTCGATTGGTGCCACTGGAACTCGAACAAAAGCAGACGCTGTTGGCTCAAGCCGTCACGGATCTGCGTTCGATTCAGGATCCCTTAAGTCGAGTAGGTCTGACAGCCCTGATCTTTCGGCCATTGAGTAAAATTGGTGCGAACGACACCGTAAAACAATTGGTCGATGAGTCCGTGGCGTTGCTCGAAAAATCCGGCGACTCACCTGCGATTCAATCGACGTATGGAACGCTGGCTGAGCAGCTTGCACCAGTTGATCCTGATCGAGCTTTGCTTTTGGCAGATCGCGCCGCACCGATGTTCTCGGCGTGGATTGCGACGGGGATTGCGCGGCACAATCCCGTTAAGGCGACCGAGATGTTTCGGGCCTATCAGTACAGCGGCACAGGTGGCTCTCGTCTGGGGCATTGGTACAACGTCCCGCGTGCGGGATACAATATGGCGTTTGCTGACGTCGATGCGGCGTTGGCCATCGCGGAATTGAGCAACGGGATCACAGGTGAACGTGTTGCTTTCAGTGCTTACAAACCTGTCGCATTCGGCGGCAAGGGTTTGAAAAAGAGCAACGCTGCCGATCTGTTCGGGTCTGCCGCAAGTATCATCAGCGCTGCGATACCAGGGACAGATGACGCCTCAATTGATCCGGTCGTTGTTCTGCTGAAAGCACGCACTTACGGACTGATTGTAAAGGCGATCACGAAGACGGATTCACCGCGAGCAAGGGCGATCATTGAACAGGCGGCAGCGATGATTGAACCACTTCGTGATGGCGTGCAGAATCAACGAGGCGGATTCAACTATCCGCCGTCAAATTTCATGGCGAGTCTGATTCCGACGGCATCGGAAATTGATCCCGGTCTTGCGGCAGAACTCTGCTGGCGTACACAGGCGCTGCGTTGGCCGATGAGTGGTCATGATGACGCCGAAGCCAGCACGATGGACTCGGCCCATCTGATTGAACTGATTTCACTTGCAACACTTGACATTTCGCTTGCGGAGGATTTGACTGAGCCTATTGGCAATCGTATGGCAGAACGATCGTATGATGGTATCTCAACACCATTCTGGATGGTCTACACGCTCTTCCGCATCAATCCTGATCGCTGCAAGAACTGGGCAGAAACCCTCGGCGATCAAGGTTTCAACGAAGCCACATCACCACGTGAAAGTGCTCTGAAAATCATGATTACAATGCAAGGACAAAGTGAGGTCGGGCAATCCAGGCCCATCATGAAACAGGCAGCACAATGGATCGACAGCACAATGTGGTTGGACGGCATTGTTGACGACGAGTAACACGACTGCTCGGAACTCAAGGAATCAATGGCGCAACAAAAAACGTTGCAGTTTAAAGACTGCAACGTTTCTGTGAAGTGCGGTCGAGAGGACTTGAACCTCCACGCCAGTTACGGCACATGCTCCTGAAGCATGCGTGTCTGCCAATTTCACCACGACCGCGGAAGGCACTTCGGCTGCGAAGTCTATCTGTTTGGGACATGCAAAACAACCACAAGGTTCGCGAAATATCGCAATTGAAAATCAGCGATTTCGCTTAGCATCGAGCGGAAAATAAGTGTCGCCTTTCGCTCCGCGAAAGTTGCGAATTCGCTGCTTTCGCCGAGCGAAAGGCGACTCTAAAAAGCCCTGCGATCCTTAGCTCAGTCGTCTTCGAGCACCAGCATGTCGTCCGTATCCAGATCCTCCAGAGACTGCTCGATCGCTTCCGCGTCTTCGGTTGGATCGTGCATCTGTTCGTCACTGAGTTCCGTCAGTTCCGGAGGCTCGACGTCCTCGAGACGCGGTCGGTCAATCCCGAATTCTTCCGCCGATTCATTCCGTCCACGCAGAATCAACCGAATAGGAACTTCCTTAAACGGCGTCACTTCACGCAGAAACCCCAGCAGGTAGCGCTTCCATGATTCGTCCAAAAGCGAGGGGTCGTTGCACTTCAGCACGATCGTTGGTGGCGAACCGGCAACCTGCGACGCGAAGAAGATTTTCGGGCGGCGATTGGCTCGCATCGGCGGCTGTACTCTGTCGATTGCCATTCGCACGGCTTTGTTCAGACGTCCGGTACTCATGCGAAGACTGGCTTGCTTATGCACAGAACTCGCCAGATTCAGCAGTTTGCGAACGTTCTTTCCGTCTTTCGCGGTAATGATGGCGATCGGAACATGTCGCATCGAACTGAACGCAGTGGTCAGATATTTAGACCACTTGTCGGTCGTCATCTCCAGATCCAGCGCCTTATCCCATTTGTTGATGACAAAAATGCAGGGCTTGTAATGCTCACTGATTTCTTCGACGAGTTGCTTATCAACTCTTGAGATCGTTTCCGTCGCATCGAAAAACATCAGCACCAGATCGGCTCGCCGAATACTTCGCTGTGCCCGAACCAGACCGTAGAATTCGATATCGTTGGCCAGGCTTTTCTTCTTACGCACGCCAGGTGTGTCGATGGCAACAAAGGCTTTACCATCCACTTCGAAGCGAATATCAATACTGTCGCGCGTTGTGCCGGCGATTTCGCTGACGATGACACGTTCAGTTTGCGCCAGTTGATTAATAAAAGTACTCTTGCCCACATTGCGGCGTCCAACAACCGCGATTCGCATGTCGGCAGGCATCAGCAGTTGATCGCCTTCCGCCGTTTCCGTCGCTGACGCTTCGGGCAGGAGTTCAACAATTTTCTCGACAAGTTCGTATCGATTCCGGTTGGCTTTGACGCTGGTCGTGATGATCGGCACGTTGCACAACTGAAGATACGATGCCGCCTCAAGGTCCAGTTTTGTTGAATCACATTTGTTGACCACCAGCAGAGTGGGCTTGCTGACACGTCGCAGGCGGTCGGCGACTTGTTCATCGAGCGGCGTGAGTCCAGCTTTGGCATCGACGACGAAGAGCATCAGGTCACATTCGTCGAGCCCATTCTGGATCTGGCGTTCAATATCATCCGACAGATCGTCACTATCGACGATGCCGATACCACCGGTATCCACAAGTTCGAAATAGCGATCGTGTTTGTGCATGATCCATGTGACGCGGTCGCGAGTGACGCCGGCGGTCGGATCGACAACGGAAATCAGTCTCTCCGCCAGCCAGTTCAGCAGCGAGCTTTTTCCGACGTTCGGGCGACCGACGATCGCCACTTTCGGAATTCCCATGATGCTGTGCCTTTGATTCTGACGAGTTCGACGTGTGAAGAGTATTCGTAGGTAGTGCGTATGTTTCCCGGCAAGATATCGTGTTGCCGCAGCGGGTTCATTCCATTGCCCAGCAAACCTTGCTATTTTCCGGAGAACGCAGTCATGGAATCCGCCAGAATTACCGGACCTCAAACGTGGCGGGAATCAGTTTCATGTGACGAATTCCGGATCCCACATTGTAAAACTGGAATCGACCGTATTGAAAACCATACATCGGGACGTGGGTGTGTCCGAAATAGATGTTGTCGATATCGTCCAGAAATCCTTCGCCCTGACGTTCCAGATAATGGATAAGTCGCTCACACGTTTTCTTCTGAGTGTGTCGCAGGCGAGGGATCAGGCCGTGCAGTCGCGTTTGAATCACGGCTGAATAGAGCAGGTTTTCTATTCTTCCTTTTTGCCGATCTTCGTGAAATGATTTTCGATATGCGTGCAATCCGCCGATGTGACGTTCTCCGTCCAGTACATCGCCGTGAAGAAACACGGAACCGCCGTTTCGCCAGATCGTGGAACGCCATTCAAAGTTGCCATGCCGCTCGGCCATCGATTCGAGCATCGTGGTGATGCGTGGATGGCAGTCATGATTTCCGAGCAGATAAACCCAGTTCGCTGTTGGATTGAGAGCGATTGCGGTTTCGACCCATTCGTTCGCGGCATGAATCGTCGCATCCAGACTGCCTAACTGACTCCAGCGAATATCAAAAATGTCGCCACCGAGCACCACAACTTTTGCAGCGGAGACCAATTCCCTGTTCTGGTTCCAGTAAGCCTGACCAATCGATCGCTGACTGAACAGGTGGAGGTCAGAAATAAAGAGCCCCGTCAATGTTGCCTGCACTTTCTATACTCCGCGTGGTCAAGAGTGAGAGATTTGGCGAGCGGCATGCGTCAGCTTGCCGGAACAAGAACGCAGTACCGGAGGGCTCACGCCACTCCGCTCGCCAGGCTCATTTCTGGCTGCGCGAAGTATAAATATAAATTCTTCCGAAGTGAAATCTGGCACTTCGAACCGTTGGTGGAATTAGCCGCTGACGAGTTGAAACGCTTTCTTCATCGCCGCCACCGTAGCCGCGCAGGCGGGGTCGTTGTCCATGGCGTTGAGTTTCGCATTAAACGGTTCGCTGCGTACAGGTCCATCATAGCCGATTTCCACCAGGACGCCCAAAAACGCTTTCAGATCAATCACTCCCGTCGCGGCAGGAAGTTCGCGCTGCTGGTCAAGCTGCTGATCGATCTCAAGACCCTTCGGAGCATCGTTCAAATCACAGGCAATGATGTCGCTGTTCGTGAGCGTCCGCAAATCGTCTGCCGTTTCATGGGCGGTGTACCAGTGCCAACTGTCCAGCACAAAGCCCACATTGGCCTGCCCGATTTCGGCGATCAGATCTTTGGTTTCTGCCATTGAGTGAATAAAACTGTAACGTGCCGCCGCCCACAATGTTTTTGGGCCGACATATTCCATCCCGAACCGCAGTCCGTGGTCGTTCAGGATTTTCACACATTCCCGCAACCGCCGGGCATGTTGACGAAAGTTCTGAACATAGGTCAGTTCGTTGTGATTTGGCATCAGCCATGTGCCCACTCGCGTCACACCGAACTGCTGCAGGGCTTTGGCATGTTTCGGCAACTCCTTCAGGCCATTGTTGAACGTCACTTCATCTTTGCGAAACTCCACCGTCAGCCCGGCAGCTCCCCAAACGATTTTCTGCTCTTTCAGCAAAGCGAAAAGTTGATCCCGGCCTTTGTCATCCAACGCGGCAAGTTCCCCGGAATTCGGCGCGACAGATTCGAATCCGTACTTCGCCGCCAGCCGGATCGTCTCACTCTGGTCCGCCTGCACACCAATTGCACCGGGATTCAAGTTCATCGTAAACCGACGGCTGGCTGTGGACAGAGCGGCCTGCACGCGGCTTGAGCGTGTCAGTATTCCCAAACCAATTCCGGCTGTGCTCGCCAGCATCTGACGGCGGCTGATGGTGCGCATGATGAGTTCCTGTGTTTTGGGGATTTAGGATGCAGTATCAAGTAGGCCGGACCGAAGCTCGCCGCGCTGCCGGAACTGCGGTCGCAGTGTATCGACGTCGTGAATGAAATGCTTTGCCACGACGAATTGTTCAGCGAGCGAAGTTCCGGCAACGTGCGACCTTGGTCCGGCCTACGGATCTTAACTCAGGACTGCTTCTGAAGCGAAGTCAAAATGGTGAGCCTTCGCTCCGCTTGTCACACCCTGCGGTTTATGGTCAACTGAGATGCCGTGTGTGTGACAAGAGAGCGAACGCGATCGCTGGCACACCAATCCAACTTTAGAGACTCAGCACCATGTCAGAAAATCCTTACGAGAGTCCCGAGGCGATTGGAAACGTCGCAACGGTAAAAAGTCCCTGGAAAAAACGTGTTGTCGCGTACATTGCTGTTGCCGCGATTCTGTTGATCCTTGTTGCATTGTTGCTGCCGACGACTCGGAGAGGCCGAGAGCCTGCATATCGCACACAATGTAAAAATAACCTCAAGCAAATTAGCCTGGCGTTGCACAATTACCACGACGCCTATGGTGCCCTGCCACCGGCGTACACTGTCGATTCAAACGGCAGACCACTGCATAGCTGGAGGACGTTGATCCTGCCGTACCTTGAGCAGAAAGCACTTTACAATTTGATCGATCTTTCGAAGCCGTGGAATGATCCAGCAAACGTGGAGGCGTTCAAAACTGTGTCGGACGTCTATCGTTGTCCCAGCGCGGACCTGCCGCCGGGGTTTACGACCTATTTGGCAGTTGCTGGTGCGGACTGCTGTTTTTCTCCGACAACGTCGAGACGGTTTGACGAGATCACCGATGGCCTGTCAGAAACGCTGATGGTTGTTGAGGTCGCTGCAGAAAATGCTGTACCGTGGATGGCACCGCAGGATGCTGACCAACAGATCGTGCTGAGTTTTACGAATGGTGGAAAACTCGCTCACACCGGTGGAACTCAGGTAGCTCTGGCGGATGGCAGCGTTCGATTCGTTTCGCAAGACACCGATTTGATCACGCTTCGGGCTTTGACGACAATCGCGGGTGGTGAAGATGTCGGGGAGTTTTGAAATACCGAATGGACTCTGTGGCTTAAACGAGATTCTGTACTACACGCGGTGCAGATTCAGGCATTTACTCGTATTTAAGCGATCAAACATTCCACTTATCACGGGTGGAGTATAGGCTATGTGAGAGCACCAACTTGACCAACCCCGTTTTGTCCTGGAGTTTTGAAGATGATTTCCATCAATCGCGATGAACTGCAAAAAGTGATCGCAAGAGTCGCCGAATGGCCCGCGCATGACCGGATTACGCTCGCGAGAAAGATTCTGGAAACGGTCGAAGATATCGCAACGCCTGCCCAAAAAGGGCTTCGGGGCGAAGAGGTTATCAAACTGCTGCAGATTCCGCAGCCAGCTCCTGATGACGACGAGTGCGTTCAGATTATTGAAGAGCAAAGATTGCGAAAGTATGGCCGATGAAAGTGCTGCTGGAACAGCCCGTTATCATTGTCGGCTCACTTCATACGCCAACAGCGGCAGAACCCAACTTGCCCAGGCAGCGACGGGGTAAACCCATTCGGATTCGACTCCGGCAACGGTTGCCAGTCCGCCGATGAATCTCAACACGACGGCCGAGAACAACAGCGCGTAGCAGCGAGACATCCAGTGACGATGCTCGGCAAATCGTCGCTTCACAGCCGACCGCCATCCCAATGCGATGCAAACCGCCGTCACGATCGCCAGTGAGCCAAATCCGGTTTCTGCGACCAACCCTGCATGGGCGTTCCAAGCCATCCAGAGGCCGCTCGGAGCTACGAGCAGCAGGACGCATGCGACCTGAACTCGCCCGATGCAGCGATGCCAGTACGAATACTGCCGCCGAAATCTTTCGTTGAGCAGAATCATTCCCAGAACCAAAGACATCGGGCCTGACGTGATGTGAACGGTGAACGCCCATTGATAGCTGCCAAAGAAATAGCCCTGTCGTCCCTGCAGGAATTCATTCGCGAAGTTCGGCGGCATGTAATCGCGATAACTCAGCACGACCGCGATCACGATCTTGCAGATCAAGACGCACGTCAGCAGCTTCAACAGAGTCTGCAGTGCTGATGCGTCGGGTTTGTGCATGGGGCGGCTTTGCGTGACGATTCTTATCGCACACCTCAATGTGACATATGGTCGCGCCGTGGTGTGCGGATCTGGTAGCTGTGTGCGTTTTCATGATATAGACGGCGGCGCGGTTCTGCGGTCAGTGTAATGACTGGACGTGGCCGAGCTGAATGAATGAATAGTTTTTACAAGCCTGGTTTCGTGACGCCACTTGCACCAGAGGCTATTCCATCCGGATTTCGGGATTATCTGGCTGAAAAAACAGGTCGTTGGTCATTTGGCATAGTCAGTGCTTAGTGCCACTCCAAACGCATTCTTTTCATGTTTCAGCGGTGTCTGATTATGTCGTTCTCCATCCGATCGGTGACCACGTCAGGTCTGATCGTCGTTTGTTTAGCATTCAGTGGTTGCCAGCGGGCTGAGCCCGTGCAATGGGCGGCCAGCGAGCAGGTGCAAAAACTAGCACCTGAGTTAGCCACCCAGGTCAGCACTGCGGTGCAGGCGCATTCCGGGACGGTGCTGCTCCCGAAGATGCTGACGGACGTTGCTCCGAAGTCAGAGCGTGACAAGTACGCTCGTGAATTGACTCTGAAGCATGGTCAGGATGTTTATATGAAGCGATGCGTGCAATGTCACGGCGTTTCCGGCGATGGAAATGGGCTCGTTGCAGCCAGTTTGTACCCACGACCTCGCGATTACCGTCGCGGAATTTTCAAATTTACGTCAACTCCTTACGGCAGCAGGCCGCGACGAGAAGACTTGATGGCAACATTGCATCGCGGCATCGTGGGAACCTCGATGCCGTCGTTCAGTCTGCTGCCAAAAAAAGACATTGAAGCCGTTGTGGATTACGTGCTGGTGCTGGCTCAGCGTGGTGAGCTGGAGTATCAGCTCGCAAGTGAAGCAGAAGCCTCTGAAGAATTACTTGAAGAGGACGTTCCCGATTATGTGGATGTCGTGGGCAATAACTGGAAGCAAGCGGCGGTGTCATTGACGCAGCCACTGACGCCACAGCCGGAACTGACTCCGGAACGAGTCGCACTTGGGCGCGAAGCTTTTCTCAGCAAGGGCTGCAACAAGTGTCACGGTGACGACGGCCGCGGGCATACCAAGGACAACATCGGTAAGGATTCGTGGGGACACTCGACGCGTGCAGCAGACCTGACATCCGGAATGCTGCACGGTGGACAGGATCCGGTGGATATCTATCGTCGGATCATGAATGGAATCAATGGAACCCCGATGCCAGGCTTCAAGAGTGCTCTGGAAAGTGAACCGGAAACAATCTGGAATCTGGTCAGCTATGTGCTCAGCGTTTCGAATCGCCGCCGTGAAGGCACGGCAATTCCAGCGGGTCTGATGAAGCCGTATGCAGAACCAGTTGCCACGGACGATGCAGGCGAGCGGGGGACGTCAGTCCCCTGATGCGACAGTTTCAATCGGAGACTCACGTCTCCGGCTCGCCAACCTGACTTCACACAGTTCAACGTATAGACAATCCCACCGCTTCTCAGGCGAGTCGTGCTATGGCTGACCAGAATTCACTTGAACATAAGCTGAAAACGCTTGAGTCTCTCAAAGCTCAGGTAGTAGCCCTCGAAAAAGAACTTGCGAATGGTCAGGTTCCTCCAGACTGGAGTCCCGCAAAGTTCTATGGGACGTACTATGCAACGGTGGGATTCGTCCTTGGCGGATTCGCCGCCATGGTGAGCCTGTTGTTCAACGTGATCGGATCGACGGTTGCTGGTAAGCATTCTTTGGAGATCATCCGCGTCTATCTCACGTTTCCGCTTGGCGCAAGAGCATTGCCATTGGGGACGCAAAATGCCGATTCTGCATTTGTCATCAGCGACGGCACGATTCTGGCGCTGGGTTGCTGCCTTTACATCGGGACCGGGATGGTGCTGGGAAGCCTGTTCCATTGTGTAATTTCCAGATTCGCGGGAGACAAGTCACTGGCCGCGAGGCTTGTTTGGGGATCCCTCCTCGGAGCCGTGGTCTGGTTTGTGAATTACTATCTGATTCTGTCATGGTTGCAGCCTGCAATGTTTGGCGGCAACTGGATCACTAACAACGAATATCTTCCGTGGTGGGTCGCTTTGGCAACTCATCTTGTCTTCGGCTGGTCCATGGCAGTCATGGCACCGTTCGGAGCGTATGTGCCCTACCGCAGGCCGACAGAGGCGTGAGATCATCGCCGACAACAGAATCAAAATCACCAGTGAACCCATCTTTCCTTGAAGCGAAATCATGAGCGCATCTGCTGTTACGCACGATACCAAGACACACGAAGAGCTTGTTGACGAGAAGATCGTCAAATTCTACTTCATCACAGCGTTGGTTTTTCTGACCACTTCGATGCTGGCTGGCCTGCTGATGGCGCTGCAATTGATTCGGTACAATCCGCTTGCCGGGATGGAGATGTTTTCGCCGGGTCGCTGGCGGATGGTGCATACGAATGCGATTGCTTACGGTTTTCTGGCGAACGGCTTCCTGGGTTGCCTGCATTGGGCTGTACCGCGATTAACTCTGCAACCAGTGGCAAGTAAAAAGCTGTCATGGTTCATTTATTTTGCATGGCTGGTTGTCGTGGGTGCGACGGCTGTCGGGATTCTTTTTGGCGAAGCCCAGGCACTGGAATGGGGCGAAACTCCGGTCTGGATTGACCCGTTGGCTCAGCTTGGACTACTGCTTGTGGCGATCAACTTTATGACGCCGATTGCCCGCATGAAGGGGCCGATGTACGTGAGTCTGTGGTATTTCATGGCCGCGTTTGTCTGGACCTTCCTGACGTATGCGATGGGGAATTTTGTGCCGCAGTACGTCGCGACGGGAACAAGCGCAGGAGCCGTCGGTGGCCTGTTTATTCACGACCTTGTTGGTTTGTTTGTCACGCCGCTTGGTTGGGGATTGATGTACTACTTTGTGCCGATCCTGCTGAAGAAGCCGATCTGGAGTCATGGACTTTCGCTGGTCGGATTCTGGGGTTTGGCATTCTTTTATCCGCTGCAGGGGATTCACCATTTTCTATACACGCCGATTCCGATGTTCCTGCAATACGGAGCCGTCGTTTCGACGATTGCTGTCGAACTCGTTGTGAC
>Ga0335397_10001165_pt1 | contig 35602 bp, 29 predicted proteins | sample MAT04_FD_205740 | JGI IMG/M metagenome (GOLD analysis project Ga0335397, IMG submission 205740) | Freshwater microbial communities from Lake Fryxell liftoff mats and glacier meltwater in Antarctica - MAT-04 (spades assembly) (version 2) ... | reverse complement strand
CCCTGGTAAGTACCGTCCAACACTTTCAGGCCGTTGAAGGTGGTGGTATTCGCAATACGCGAAAGTTCCGTCACCAACTGGTTAACTTCGGAGTTCAGCGCTTGCCGGTCATTCGAGGAGTTTGTCGCATTGGCGGACTGAACAGACAGTTCGCGTATGCGCTGCAAGATATCCCCGGACTGTGACAGTGCGCCTTCCGCCGTCTGAGCCAGCGAGATGCCGTCATTGGCATTTCGTGAGGCTTGATCCAGGCCGCGGATTTGGGACGTCATCCGATCCGAAATCGCCAGACCCGCAGCGTCGTCTTTCGCGCTGTTGATGCGCAGGCCAGAAGACAGGCGCTGCAACGATGTCGCCAGGGACGACTGGGAGTGGTTCAAGTTACGTTGCGCATTCAGCGACGCTACGTTGGTATTAATGATCGCAGGCATGGTTGTTTTCCTTCGCCATCAATATTTGGTTACGGCTGCACGTCCAACCAGCCGCGATCTGATAGACGGGCGACTGCCGTGTTCAAGTGCTTTATCGGAATAAGCCCGAAAAACTTGAATGTGGCCGGCGGAATTACCGCCTTTTTTCACTTCTTATTCCCGCATTGCGGCCAGCGCTCAGCACCGACAATGACTCGCGGTTAAAGCTTTTCGGTTATCGGTCGTAGTTTTGTACTAAGCCAGGTGACGGAAAACGTGGACAAGCAGGACAAGAGGTGGGCGGTTGCGGCGCGAAAGTTGCGCGCAACCGCTCGCGATAGGGCGATTCGCCGGCTTGGTATGCATCGAGTCGGCGGAGTGTCAGTTACGAGGGGCTCCCTTGCTCATGGCAGATATATTTCGCATCGACAGTCACAAGCTCATTTACCACCCGGCACGCGTCGGGCAGTTTCTCGATGCCGGCGACGACTGGGATAAGGCCAAGCACGTCTATCCGATCTACGTCGAAGTGTCGCCGGTGGGGGCCTGCAACCACCGTTGTACTTTCTGTGCCGTCGATTACATCGGCTACAAGAGCCGCATGCTCGACGTCGATCTATTTTCCAAACGTCTGGAGGAAATGGGGCGGCTGGGCGTCAAGAGCATCATGTACGCCGGCGAGGGCGAGCCGCTGCTGCACAAAGGCATCAATGAGATCGTCCGGGCCACCAAGGACGCCGGCATCGATGTCTCATTCACCACCAATGCCACCGTGCTCAACGAGGCCTTTGTCGAGCGCTCGCTGCCGCTGACTTCGTGGATCAAGGTATCCATGAACGCCGGTACGGCGGAAACCTACGCCAAGATCCATCGCACGCAGGAGAAAGATTTTGGCCGTGTGATCGAAAATCTCAAGCGCGCCGTCGCCGCCAAACGCGCGCGCGGCCTGGATTGCGCCATTGGTGCGCAATCCCTCCTGCTGCCGGAAAACGCTCACGAAATGGAAACCCTGGCGCGGCTGTGCCGCGACGAGATCGGCCTCGACTATCTCGTCGTCAAGCCATATTCGCAACATCTGTTCAGCGAAACCCATGTCTATGAGAACGTGGATTACCGCGCCTACCTGGCCATGGCCGACGCGCTGGCGCCGCTGAATACCGACACCTTCCAGGTGGTGTTCCGCGAGAACACCATGAAGAAATACATGGAAGATCCCAGTCAGCGCTATACCAAGTGCAATGCCACGCCTTTCTTCTGGGCCTATGTGATGGCCGATGGCGCGGTGTATGGCTGTAGCGCCTATCTCCTCGATCAGCGCTTCGATTACGGCAATCTCAATGAACTCGGCTTTCAGGCTATCTGGGAAGGCGAAAAACGCCGCGCCAATTTCCATTATGTCCGCAACGACCTCAACATCAAGGAGTGTCGTAAGAACTGTCGCATGGACGAAGTGAATCGCTACCTCTTTCCGCTGCGCGAAAACCTCGTGCGGCACGTCAATTTCATTTAAAGACTATTGCCATGAAAACTCTGGTTACCGGCGGCGCCGGCTTCATCGGCAGCCATCTCGCCGAACTCCTCATTGCACGCGGCCATGAAGTCATCGTGGTCGACAATCTGCTGTCCGGCCGCATGAAGAATCTGGCCCGCATCGCCGACCATCCAAATTTCCGTTTCGCCGAAGTCGATATTCGCGATCAGGTAGCATTGGCGCCACTCTTCGAGGGGATTGACTGGGTATTTCACCTAGCGGGCCTGGCCGATATTGTGCCCTCGATCGAAATGCCGGCGCAGTACTACAGCACCAATGTCACCGGCACTTTCAATGTCCTGGAATGCGCGCGCGCGGCCCGTGTGCGGCGCTTTCTCTACGCCGCATCCTCCTCCAGCTATGGCGTGCCGGAAATTTATCCGACGCCGGAGAGCTCGCCTATCAAGCCGCAGTATCCCTACGCCCTGACCAAGTACGTGGGTGAAGAATTGGTGCTGCACTGGGCGCAGGTCTACAAGCTGCCGGCGCTTTCGCTGCGCCTGTTCAATGTCTATGGCTTGCGCTCGCGCACCAGCGGCGCCTATGGCGCGGTGTTCGGCGTATTTCTCGCACAAAAGCTCGGTGGTCGACCCTACACGGTGGTGGGCAATGGCTCACAGACGCGCGACTTCACCTATGTCACCGATGTCGCCGAGGCCTTTCTGCGTGCCGCCGAAGCCAAGGTATCTGGAGAAGCCTACAACGTCGGCAGCGGCGATCACTACAGCGTGAATCACTTAGTCGATCTCTTGGGCGGCGAAGTCGAATACATCCCCAAGCGGCCGGGCGAGCCAGATTGCACCTTTGCGGATGTGCGCAAGATTGAACGACAGCTCGGCTGGAAGGCGCGTGTCTCGCTGGAAGAAGGCGTGGCATGCATGCTGGACCACATTGAAGACTGGAGGGACGCACCGGTATGGAATCCGGCAACCATCAACCAGGCCACCGCGTCCTGGTTCCGTTATCTGGGAGGAGTGCAAGCATGACCACAGAAGTCTCGAATATGTCGCTGGCCGCACGCGTGGCCCAATTCGGCACAGTGTTAGAGCACTGCGAAATCACCGGCATGCACGGCAAGCGCTTTAACCTTGAATCTGGCCTGTCCAGCATCATGCGGGTGCTCAGCCAGGCGCGCGAAAGTCGCGCCAGCGTTTTCGTTATCGGCAATGGCGGCAGCGCAAGTATCGCCAGCCATGCGGTTAACGACTTCGTCAATGTCGCCATGCTGCGTGCCTTCACGCTGCACGACAGTGCACTGCTGACCTGCATGGCCAACGACTACGGTTTTGAAAACGCCTATGCCCGCATGTTGGGAAAAATGGCCAAGCCGGGCGATGTGCTGATAGGTATCAGCAGCTCGGGCCGCTCGAAGAATATCCGCAACGCTGCCGCCCAGGTCGCCGACATCGGCGGCACTGTCATCACCTTGAGCGGCTTCGATGCCGCCAACCCACTGCGCACTTTGGGTGACATCAACGTCTGGCTGGACTCCAGCGATTACGGCATGGTCGAGGTGGGGCACCAGTTCGTGATGCATAACCTGTCCGACCGATTCGGGGCTGAATAGTCGCCATGGGCGCCAATGACGTGACTCCCACGCCAGCACTCAAGGCCAGCCAAAAGCTGCTGGCTGTCGACGCCTTGGCGGAAGTCTCGCGCAAGCTGCGCGCCGAGGGTAAGACGGTGGTGCTGTGTCACGGCACGTTCGACCTCATGCACACCGGCCACATCCGTTATCTGCAAAGAGCGCGCGAGGAAGGCGATGTCCTGCTGGTTACGGTCACCGGTGACGCTTACGTCAACAAGGGGCCGGGTCGGCCGGTGTTCAATGAGCAACTGCGCACCGAAAATCTCGCGGCCCTGGCCTGCGTGGATTACGTTGCCATTAATCACGCCGTTACGGCGGTCGAGGCGCTGCATCAGATCCAGCCCGGCGTCTATGCCAAAGGCAGCGACTACCGCGCCGCCAGCGACGACGTGACGGGCAATATCGCCCTCGAACAGCAGGCCGTCGAAGCTCACGGCGGGCGCATTTTCTACACCGATGAGCTCACTTTCAGTTCGAGCAATCTGCTCAATGAACACTTCGGTGTCTTTCCGCTGGAAACCAAGGAATTTCTGCGCAACTTCCGTGGCCGCTGGTCAGACAAGGATATTCAGAACCAGATTGCTTCGCTGGCGGACTTGCGCGTGCTGGTCATCGGCGATGCCATCATCGACCAGTATCACTATTCCACGCCACTGGGGCAGAGCGGCAAAGGCAACATCTTTGCCGTGCGCTATGACTCGGAAGAGCAGTTCGCCGGCGGCGCCATCGCGGTGGCCAATCACATCGCCGGCTTCGCCGAAAGCGTCACGCTGGTCACCGGACTCGGACGCGTAAACAGTCACGAGCAGTTCATCCACGACAAGTTGCTGCCCAATGTTGACCCGGTGTTCTTCTATTTTCGCGATGCGCCGACAGTCACCAAGCGGCGCTTTGTCGATTCGGACCTGGGCAAACTGTTCGAGGTGTACTTCTTTCAGGAAGACCCGGCGCTGGGCGAATCCGAAGAGAAGGCTTGCCGCTGGTTATCCACCTATGCCGCCTCTTTCGATGTGGTGGTGGTGCCGGATTTTGGTAATGGCTTTATCACCCAGAACATGGTCTCGGTGCTCAGCGACAAAGCCAAATTCCTCGCCGTGAACACCCAGATCAACAGCGGCAACCGCGGCTATCACGTCATTACGCGTTATCCACGGGCCGATTTTGTTTCACTCAACGAACCCGAGTTACGCATGGCGGCGCATCGCCGTCACGATCCGCTGGAATCCATCGCTGAGAGCGTAGGCGGCATCGTCAAGGCGCGCCAACTCGCCGTTACGCGCGGCACCAAGGGCGTGATGCTCATCGACCGTGAGGGCGGGGCGGTACACAAGATTCCGGCGCTCTCAACAAAGGTGGTGGACCGTATCGGCGCTGGCGATGCCTTTCTTTCGCTGGCGGGCGTGTGCCTGGGCCGCGGCCTGCAAGCGGAAGTTGCGGCCTTTATCGGCAGCGCGGCGGCAGCCATTGATGTGCAAATTGTTTGCAACCGCGAGCCGATCACGGCCTCGACCTTGATGAAATATGTGGGGACGCTGCTGAAATGAATGACCGACTGCACACCGCTGCTAAATTCGCTACGCATCTGTCCGATAATTTGCCCGCTCATTTGCCAGCTAATTTGCCAAATGTAGCCGACACCGACGTTGCAGACATCGCGCGCCGCATACGCCGCAGCGTGATCGATCTGGCTCACGTGTCGCAGGGGCCGCATGTCGGTTCGGCGCTGTCTTGCACCGACATACTCGCCACCCTCTATTTCAAACTGCTGCGTCTGGATGACTGGGCACAGCGCGACATCGGCATTCTAAGCAAAGGCCACGCCGCCATGGCGCTCTACGCCACGCTGGCCGAGCGCGGCATCATCGACCGCGAACTGCTCAAAGGCTATTGCATGAACGACGGCACACTGCCGGCGCATCTGGATCGTTTTTCGGCCAAGGGCATCGAGGTTTCAGCGGGTTCCTTGGGCCACGGCTTCGGCCTGGGTATTGGCATGGCCTATGCATACAAAAAGCGTCACGAGGACCGCCGTGTGTATGTGGTGATCGGCGACGGCGAAAACCAGGAAGGCTCGATCTGGGAAGGCGCGCTTTTCGCGCCCAAGATGGGCGTGGATAACTTCAGCGTGATTGTCGACGCCAACAATCTGCAAGGTTACGGTCGGCCCTCGGAGTTGTGCGATCTCTACCCACTGCGCGAGAAATGGGCAGCCTTCGGCTGGCATGCCGTGGAGGTGGACGGCCACGATCATGTCGCCATCGAACAAGCGCTGCGCGAGCCAACCAATGGCAAGCCACGCGCCGTGATCGCACACACCATCAAAGGCAAGGGTGTGCCCTTCATGGAAGACGAACTAGTCTGGCATTACTACCTCGTCACCGACGATATACGTGCGCAAGCGATGGAGGCATTGGCATGAGAAACGCCTTCGTCAACACCATCATTGAAGCTTCCCTCAAGGAAGACGACATCTTCATCATCAGCGGCGATGCCGGTCTGGGTGTCTTCGATGATTTCCAGAAGCACCATCCAGAGCGTTTCCTGAACCTGGGCGTGGCGGAACAGAACGCCATCAGTGTCGCCGCCGGCATGGCGCTGGCGGGCTACCGTGTCTATGTCTACAACATCGTGCCCTTTGTGCTCTACCGCTGCTATGAGCAGGTGCGTAACGACATCTGCTACCAGCACTTGCCGGTGACGCTGATCGGTATTGGCTCCGGCCTGACTTACGCGCCGCAGGGCATGACGCATTACTCGGTGGAGGATTTGGGCATTGCCCAGACGCTGCCGGGCTTGCGCGTGTTTTCGCCGGCCGACCCCACCGAGGCGGAGGATGCCGCGCGCATTACGCTAGCGGACAGCCAGCCGACGTATGTGCGCCTGGCCAAGCGTGGCGAGCCGCGCATCCATGCTGGCGCCACGGTGGATGCCAGCCGGCCGATTCGCCTGGCGGAAGGTCATGACGTGACCATCGTCTTTCACGGCACCGTCGCCAACGAAGCCATGAGCGCGCACGAGCTACTGCGTGAGCAAGGCATCTCGGCGCGCGTTGTGTCGCTACCGCAGGTTGATCCTTGCAATTACGAGCTGATCAATGCGGCGGCGGCAGGCACCCACGACGTGGTTACGGTGGAAGAGCACTTTGTGAACAGCGGCCTGGGCGCGCGCCTGGCCTTCTGGCACGCCGCCAATCGGCCTGACTGGCGCTTGAGCTGCCTGGGCATCACGCCCGAATACATCCACGCCATTAAAAAACAAGACGGCATGCGCAGCCATTACGGCATCTCGGCGAGTCATATCGCCACGCATGTGCGCGAACTGATGAATCACCCCTCTGGAGCACGCTGATGTCCACCATATACAGCAACCTAAAATTCCTGCGCTATATCGATCACGTCGCCGCTTTCCGCGATCAGCGCGTGGTGGCGCCGGTGCATATCCGCATCAAGCCCATCAATCATTGCAATCATGACTGCTGGTATTGCGCCTACCGCGTCAGCAATCTGCAACTGGGCGAAGACATCGATTACAAGGACACTATCCCAACGGACAAGATGTTCGAAATCGTTGAGGACATCATCGCCATGGGTGTCAAGGCCGTCACCTTCTCGGGCGGGGGCGAACCGCTGCTCTACAAGCCGTTGCCGGAAGTGATTAAACGCCTGGCCGAGGGCGGCGTGCGCGTGGCGTCGCTGACCAACGGCTCGAATCTCAAGGGTAAGGTCGCCGACGCCTTCGCCGAATACGGCACCTGGGTGCGCGTGTCGACCGATGCATGGGACGATGCCAGTTTCGCCAAGTCACGCGGCATTCAGCTTGGCGATTTTTCAAAGCTGCTGCACAACATGAGCGAATTCTCCGCGCGCAAATCCAAATGCGTACTGGGTGTGAGCTATATCGTTGGCGAAGACAACTGCACGCACCTCTACGATGCCTGCAAGCTGCTCAAGGAGGCCGGCGCTAATCACATCAAATTTTCCGGCGTTGTCGTGAGCAATTCCGGCGCGGAGAACAACGCCTACCACGAGCGCATCCGCGACACCGTGGCCGAGCAGATCGCCCGCGCGCGTGCGCTGGAGGATGACAGCTTTTCGCTTATCAACCACTATCACGACCTCGACGAGCGCTTCGACAAGAACTACACGCAGTGCCCGCACCTGATGTTTCTCACCGTCATCGGCGCCGACTGCAAGGTCTACACCTGCCAGGACAAAGCCTTCACCGTGTCCGGCACGCTGGGCTCCATCAAAGAGCGGCGCTTCAAGGATTTCTGGTTTTCCGAGGAAAACAAGCAGCGCTTGTTCGGCCTCAATCCGTCCGAGGAGTGCTCGCACCACTGCGTTTCGCACAGCAAGAACGTGGCCATCATGGACCTGGTCAATATCGACGAAGAGCACGGCGCGTTTGTTTGAAAAGGCCCAACGCCGATGTCTCCGACGCATGTCAAACTTTTGCCGTCATTCCCGCGTGAGCGGGAATCCAGCGTCTTGCACCTAAGGCTGCTGGGTCCCCGCGTTCGTGAGGACGACAACACTGAAATGCGCTGCTTGCGTCACACCTAGCCATGGGCCGCCTTCAAGAATTCTTCACGCCTTTGCATCGCCAGACCCGGCGCGACTATCTGGCGCGCATGGTCGATGACAAAGTGCATTGCATGCAGAAGGCCAAGGAGTACGAGTTCGATTACTGGGACGGCGACCGTCGCTACGGCTATGGCGGTTACCGCTTCGACGGGCGCTGGAAGCCGGTCGCCGAGAAGTTGATCGAGACATATAGTCTGCAGCCGGATGCAAAAATCCTCGACGTCGGCTGCGGTAAGGCGCATCTGCTGTATGAGCTGAAGCTGCTGTTGCCGCAATCCACCTGCGTCGGCCTGGATATTTCCCGTCATGGCCTCGCCGATGCACCGGCAGCGATTAAACACTCGCTGTCACATCATCGCGCGCAAGACCCGTTGCCCTTTGCCGATGGGAATTTCGATCTGGTGATTGCTTTGGGGTGTTTGCACAACCTGCGTGTCTTCGATCTAAAGAAGGCTTTGCGGGAAATCGAACGGGTCGGACGGCGCGCCTACGTCATGGTCGAGAGCTACCGCAACGAGCAAGAAATGTTCAACCTCGAATGTTGGGCGCTCACCGCGGAATCGCTATTCGACAGCGAAGAATGGGTGTGGCTTTACAAAGAATTCGGCTATACCGGCGATTACGAATTCATCTACTTCGAGTGAGCGTATGGCCTTGCCTCCCCAATCAGCAAGCGCGATCCCGAGTGAGGTTAGCCGCATACCGACTAGCCAGCGCATCCTCATCGTCGGTGGCGATTCCCGCATAGGCGCAGCGCTGTGTCTGGCATTGCGGGCGCATGGCGCCAAGGTAACCGCCACCACGCGGCGCCTGGAAAATATCGCTGCCGCTGCGCCCTTGCTCGATCTACAGGACATCGAAAGTATCAACGCGCTTGATGTCAGCACTTACGACATCGCCTATCTATGTGCTGGAGTCTCGACCTTCGCCGCCTGCGAAGAAGGCGACCTCGCACGGCGTGTGAATGTCGACAACACCTTGCATCTCTGTGAGCGTCTGCGTGGCGCCGGCTGTGCAATCTTTTTTCTGTCCACCTCCGCCGTCTTCGATGGGCGCCAGCCAGACGCATCCGAGCATACGCAGCCTACGCCCACCACGGCCTATGGCCGCCAGAAGGCCGAGGTGGAGGGCGCGCTGTGCAAGGTGAACATGGCGCAGCATCCCTTGGCAGCCATCGTGCGCTTGTCCAAGGTGCTGACGCCAGATGCGCCCATCGTCCTCGACTGGCGCCAGCAACTCAAGCAGAAAGGCGACATCCACCCGCTTGCGGATTTGTGGCTCAGCCCCATTTCGCTGGCCTATGCGGTGGAGGGTTTGATTGTGCTTGGCCAGGTCGGGCAGGGTGGCGTATTCCATTTGTCCGGCGAGCGCGATGTGAGCTATGCCGATTGCGCCATCGCACTGGCCTTGCGCTGGGGCGAGCCTACCCGTCGCGTGCAGCCGCGCAGCCTGCGGGACGCCGGCATCAACCTGCCCTATTGCCCGGCGTATCCGACGCTGGTCATGACGCGGACGACGCAACTCACGGGTTTGGCGCCGCAACCGTTCGCTACCTGTATGGATGAAGTTGCGCGATGAGCGTCGCTGCCCCGCTCGTTGCCGGCAAGCCCGGCAATCTCATCGACCGGGCGCGCGGCGCTTTGGCGGCGGGCAAGTTCGCCGAAGCCCGGAAGCTTCTAGACAAGCTGCTGGCGCGTCGACCGTGTGAGCCCGCGGCTTTGCATCTGGCCGCGATTACCCGCCTGCGCCTGGGCTGCGCGGCAGAGGCGATACCCTTGCTGGAAGAGGCGGTCAACGCGCAACCCGCAGTGGCGGACTACTGGTGCGATCTCGGCACGGCTTACGATGCCGTCGGTGCGTCGGCCAAGTCTGAAGCGGCCTACCGCGCAAGTTTGTGTCTGGACGGTCAGCATGCGCTGGCGAGCTACAACCTCGCCAATGTCTTGCGCCATGCCGGTGGCGCGCAAGAAGCCCTGAAGCTATATACCGAACTTCTGCAACGCGACCCGACGCATGGCAAGGCCTGGAATAACGCCGGCTTGGCCCTGCTCGACATGGCGCGCATGGCAGAGGCGCGCCGCTGCTTTGAGCAGGCGCTATGCATCGATCCAGAGAATACGCAGGCGCTACTCAATCTCGGTTACATGCAAAAGGAAGCGGGCGAAGTTCATCAGGCCATCGCCACCTATCGCAAGGCGCTGGGCATTGCGCCGTTTTACTCGGACTTACATGCCAATCTGGGCACCGCGCTTGCCGCCATCGGCCAGACCGCCGAAGGCATCGCGCACTTGCGCCGCGCCATTGAACTCAAGCCGGACAACCCGAATGCGCACGCCGCGCTGATTTTTACCCTGGATTTCGCCGACGACGCAACGACCGCCGACCAACAGGATGCGCGCCGTGCCTGGTACGAGCAATGCATCGTGCCCCGGCACATCCCGCGCCTCGACAGCTACCGCCAGCCTGATCCCGAGCGCAAGCTGCGCATAGGCTATGTCTCGGCGGATTTCCGCGCTACCTCGGCGGCCATTTGTTTCGCCCCGCTTATCCTCGAATGTGATCTCGAGCAGTTTGAGATCGTGTGCTACTCGAACAGCAAACAGGAAGACGGCCTCACCGACACGCTGCGCGAGGCTGCACACGCCTACCGCGTTGTCGCCGATATGAATGATGGCGCCCTGGCGGAGCAGGTGGTAGCCGATGGCATCGACATCCTGGTCGACCTCTCCGGCCACATGAAAGGCAATCGCCTGGGCGCTTTTGCCTACAAGTCAGCGCCGCTACAAATGACCGGCTGGGGCTATGCCAACGGTAGCGGCATGCCGGAGATGGATGCGCTGTTTGTTGATCGCGTCTATCTACCGCCCGACGACGCACGGCATTTCGCCGAACGGCCTGCCTATGTATCCTCGGTGATTCCCTATCGACCTTTCGACGTGCCGCCGGCCGTCGCCGAATTACCTGCCGCGGCACGCGGCTATGTGACGTTTGGCTGCTTTAGTCGCTCATCGAAGATCACCGACTACGCCATCGCGCTATGGGCCAAAGTGCTCAAGGCGCTACCGACCTCGCGCCTGGTCATCAAAACTTCGCAGCGCGCCGACGGCAATCTGTTCGAGGAGCTCAAGGCGAAGTTCACCTTGCTGGACGTCGCGCCGGAGCACATCCACTTTCTGCCTAACACGCCCTGGCAAGCGCATATGGGAGCGTTCGCAGAAGTCGACATCTTGCTCGACCCTTACCCGCACGGCGGCGGCATATCCTTGGTCGATGGCCTGATGATGGGCGTGCCGACTATTACGCTGGCCGGCGCTACGGCGCCGGCGCGTCTCGGTGCTGGGCTGCTGACGGCGGTGGGCCTGACAGACTGGATTGCCAAAACGCCGGCAGAATTCGTCGCCGTTGCAGCAGCCAAAGCGAACGATGTTGCGGCCTTGGGCAAGCTGCGCGCGCGCCTGCGCGCACAGCTCATGGCCAGTCCCATCGGCGATAACGGACGCTATGTGCGCGAGGTCGAGGCGCACTACCGCGCGTTTTGGCGGGATTCTTGCGTTGCGCTGCAAGCGGACCGCGAACGCCGTCTGACTGCGGCGCGCGAAGCGCTAGCTAAAAGTGGCGGTGAGTCGGTGGACGCCTTGCTCGCCCCGCTGCTCGCTGCCGATGAGCAAGACGCGGACGCCTTGCATCTGGCGGCCTTGGGCGAATTTCGCAGCGGACGCTTCGACGCTTCGATTGCGTTGTTGCAGCGCGCGCTGGCTGCCAGCCCAGGGCGCGTCGATTTCTGGATAGACCTGGGCACGGTGCTGACCGAAGCGATGCGCTATGGTCAAGCCATAGACGCGCTGGACCATGCCGTCGGACTCGCGCCGGATAGCGCCCTGGCGCACTTCAACCTGGGCTGCGTCCTGCTCAAAGCAGACAACACGGCGCGCGCTCTGACCATCTGCGAAAACGCCTTCAGGCTTGCCGGTGACGATGCCAAGATCGTGAACAACTACGGCATCGCGCTTGAGCGTGCGGCCGATGTCGCGCAGGCACGGGCGATGTACGAATCGGCCTGCCAGCTTGCGCCGAGCTTCGCTCAGCCGCACGAAAACATGGCGCGGCTCATGCTGGAGGAGGGGCGTCCTGAAGAGGCGTTGGCGCACTTTGAGCGCGCGCTGGAGCGCGATACCAGCCTGCACCATTTGCGCTATGAGTTGGTGATCTGGTATGACAAGCTCGGCCACCAGGATAAATTGTCTGCGCTGTCGACGCTGGATTTCAAGACTGGCCGGTCCGCTCATAAGGGTAAGGGTCATAAGCGTGCGCCGCAGGTCGACGCGGCGCAGGCGCTGGCGACGATCAGCCGCATGGTCAAGGCAGATCTGGAAAGACAAGGGAAATCAGCCCGCGCCTTGGTCACAGAACTGCTCAACTTTGGCAGCCGCATGAGGGAGGTCGATCATCCCGGCAAGCTCTGGCTGCACGAAGAAGCCGTGCGCCTCGACGCCGATTTTCTGCACAGCTATTTGCGGCTGGGCCTCTGCCATTACCACGACGGCAAGTTCAAGACTGCCGCCGCCGTATGGGCCGAGGGATTGCGGCGCCGCGAGGCACTGGCGAAACAGGTCGGCCTTGCCGATTGCCCGCATCGCATACTCGACAGCACCTGGAATCTCGCCGTCGGCCATACCGCGCTGCTCGACACCTATTTCAAGTCTATGGCCTTGGGCTGGCGACCGAAGAAAGAAGTGTGGCTGACCGAAGTACCTGGCAGCAAGGTGCCAAACCGCAGCTATCTGGAGTACTTCCGCGAGAATTTGCATCTTGTGCCGCCGGACAATGCCGGTAGCAATGTGCTGGCGCTGGCAGAACAAACCGGCGTGCCGCTACCGCAATTAAGCTTCGTTACCGACCACTTCTTCGCCGATTATTTGCCCAATGTTTTGCCCGATAAGCCAGGTAAAGATCAATTCCTGTGGCACCAGGAAACCGCCGCCGCCGTGCAGCGCGCCTGGGAGGCTGAAGGTCGCGCCCCCCTGCTGAAGCTTTCCGACGAGCATCTCACCTTGGGCCGCGAGACCTTGAGGCGTCTCGGTGTGCCAGACGGTGTCTGGTACGTTTGCCTGCATGTGCGCGAGCTGGGCTACTGGTGGAAATGGAATCGCCACCACCCGAGCATACGTGAGGCCGTTATCGACACTTACGACGCGGTGATCCGCGACATCACGGCGCGTGGCGGTTGGGTGATTCGTCTGGGCGACAGCAGCATGAGCAAGTTGCCGCCCATGGCGCAGGTGGTGGACTATGCGCACAGCGCTCACAAGAGCCAAGCGATGGATGTATTTCTCTGTGGCAGCGGCCGTTTTTTCATCGGTGTTAACTCCGGCTTGAGCCTGGTGCCGCCGACCTTCGGCGTGCCCTGCGTACTCTCGAATTTCACGCCCATCTCCGTGCCTTTTCCCTATGGCACGGACCTTATGGTCCCCAAGCTGTTCCGCTGGAAAGAGGGTAGCCCGATGAGTGGGGAACTGCTCAGCTTCGAAGAGATGTTCAAGCTGGGCCCTGCTGACGCGCAATTTACCAAGCTCATTCCAGAAGGCGTCGAAGTCGTCGACAACTCACCGGAAGAATTGCTGGAAGGCGTACGGGAAATGTTCGACCAGTTGGAAGGAAAGATGACGGCTGCGGAAGCGGCCGTCACGACGGAATTGCGCAGCCGCTACGAGGCGCTGGTGTTGCGATACGGCGGCTTTGTTGGCACGCCACTCAGCGGACGCTTTTTGCAGCGCCATCAGACCCTGCTTTAGAAAGACATTGCGATGCAAGTCGATTGCCAATTATCGCCAGACATAGGGCAGGAACAAGCCGATCCCGTGACGATTCTGCGCGAACTCTATTGCGCTGGCGATACGCTGGCGACCCGCCGTGCGCTGGGTGCTTCCCTCGACAAGCATGCGAATGCCCCGGAGGTCTCGCATATGCTTGGCTTGCTACTGGCGCAGTGGGGTGAGGTCGATGCGGCCATCGTTACGCTGGAGCAGGCGCGGCGCGAATCGGCGACGCTCCATCCGTCTGAATTTGCGCCGCCGCTTGCCATGCTCCACAACGATGTGGGCGTGCTTTATCACCGGCAGGGCCGCTTGCACGAGGCGCTTGCCGCCTTCCACAGCGCGCTGGCCTGCGATGCCACGTTTGCGGCGGCTCACGAGAATCTCGCCAGCCTCCATGCGGACGCCATAGTCGCTGCCACGCCGACGCTGCTGCCGGATCGGGCCTTATACAAATACCGGCTGCGCGCACTTTACCAAGAGGCCATACTCGCTTGCGTGCGGCATCATGTCTCACGCTGGTGGGTCTGTGCCGGATTGGAGAACCTCTTCTACTGCAACGCCGAACTCCCGTTGCGGCGCATGCTGCGGGAGTTCATCTTGCATGGCGCGCATGACGTCGCCACTTACCGCCGCTTGTCGCAGCAGCTTGACGCCATCGGCAATGAAGTTCGCAACGAAGCCAGCGAGACGACAACGCCATTGGAAGCACCAATACGCGCTAAGGCAGATAACGATCAGGCGCCGGTCTCCTCGGCGGCGCTGATGAATGGTCTACTCTCATTGCATGTGGCGGAAACCCATCCGGCTGCGCAGACGCAAGTGTCGGCTTTACGCGAGGCCGCGCGTGAGATATGGGCAAGTGGTCGCGACCTGATCACGCCGGCTTCCGATGCCGAACACCTGCATCAGATCGTGCGCATGCTGGGCCATTTCGACCTCTTGCCTGAAGCGCGGGATTGTCTATCGCACTATGCGCCGCAGGGTGTGCATGCCCGCGCTCTCAGCGACTGGATGCGTCTGCGCGACATCAACGCCGCCTACGCACAGAATCTCAATGCGCAAGGCGACCACGGTGATGAGACTTACGTCGTTGGAATTACCGTGTGGGGACCAGAATTTCTGGATTTTTTCGGCAACTATCATCTGCCCTCACTGCTGGCCAAGGGCAACCTGCCGGCCTTGGCTGCCAGGGGAAAGTTGATCGTATCCATCGTTACCGACGCGGCGGGCCGGGGGTGGATAGAACAGAACGCCGCGCTTGGCGCCCTCGCTGCTTATGCCACAGTGCATTTCACCGTCGTCGATTGCGTGCCGGGTCGCGCCACCCCCGAGGAAGCGCGGACCTTCTACATGCGCTATGGTTTGCTGGAGCACCACCATGTTTATCTGGCGCACGACCTGGGCACCAATCTGCTGCTGATGCCCACGGACACCATCATTTCGCAAGACGGCTACGCCACGCTGGCCCGCGAGATTCAGGCCGGTTATGACTGCTGTACTGTGGCCTGCATGGAATCGCAGCGCGAGGCCGTCAAGCCAGAGATTGAGGCGTTTCGCCAGGAAGGCGTGGTTGCGGCCGATGCCGAGGCCTTGATGGCCATCGCTGTGCGCCACAAAACCGATTACTTCAATAGCCTCATCGTGGATCCGGCCCAACGCATGAACGCGCATCCGCGCGAATTCTTCTGGCGCGTGGCCGGCGGGTATGTCTGTCACTCGCTTTTCATGCATCCCATCATGCTCTCCGCCCGCGTCATGGCGCGCGAGTTTCACCCCAATCACGAAAACGTCGACTGGGCACTCTTGCCGCGCGCAATGCAGGGCGATGGCCGCGTCAAAGTGCTGGACGATGCCAGCGATCTGTTCATCCTGCATTGCAGCGACGGTAGCCCGCGTGATCAGGATTACACCCCTTTCACGGGCCGAATCACGCCGGAACTGGGCGAGTATTTACTCGGCATACACGAACATGATTTTCCGATTCACCGCGGCTTGCTGCGGCATGCTCAGTTCTTTGCCGCGGAGGATGGGGCTGTGGCGCAGTCGTGCAACTACTTGTCTGAGTCACTCGCGCTGGCCGCCATGTTTGACATGACACTGCCGGTTTCCGGCTAAGCGCGCGATGAACGCCGCCGAGCAGTGCTGTCATGTGTGCGGTGTGCCGCATCCCCAGGCGCTGGCTGGCATGGAGCAGTTCGTGCCGATCTCCTCCGACATACGCGTCGTCGATGGACGGCTGGTCTTGATGGTGTGCGAAGCCTGCGGCGTCTTGCAGAAGCAGGTCGACCTTGCGTGGCGTGAGTCGGTTCGGCGTGTCTATGAGGGCTACGCCATCAATCACCAGAGCGGCGGGGCGGACCCGGCGATATTCAATTCGCTCTATGGCGCCGGCCCGCGCGCCAGCATCCTCATCAAGCACCTCACGCAGACCATCGCCCTCAAGCCGCAAGGGCGCATGCTCGACATCGGCTGCGCCAGCGGCAACATCCTGCGTGCTTTCGGCGCGGCGCATCCGGGCTGGGCGCTGCACGGCCTGGAGCACAACGACCAATGGCGCAGCGACGTGATGCAAATCCCCAACGTGCAAGGTTTCTACAACGACCTCGATGAAGTGGTGGGAGTGGTGGCAAATGAGCACTTTGATCTCATCGTGATGTCGCATGTGCTGGAGCACATTTCCGATCCCGCTGCTTATCTTGCGCGTCTGCGCCGCCACTTGAGCGTCGATGGCGTGTTGTATGTGGCCGTGCCGGACATCCGCCAGAATCCCATCGACCTGGTGGTGCTGGATCATTGCACGCACTTCGATACCGCCACGCTTGGCGCCGTGCTCACGCGCGGCGGCTTCGCGACCAGGACGCTGCGCGGCGACGTGCTGGGCAAGGAAATCATCGCCTTGTCGCGTCCGGGCGTCGGCTCGCTTTATGGCGAGCCACCCTACAAGCTGCCACTCAAGGCCGTCGCCGAAAAATATCTCGCGCTGTGCCGGTCGCTCGCCGAACAAGCGCGCCGCCTTCGCACCGAATGCGCCACGCTCGGCGTCATGGGCACCTCCACCGCTGCCGCGTGGATTGCCGGCGAGCTAGGCCTGCAGGTCGATTTCTACGTCGACGAAGACCCGCAGCGCATAGGCAAAACTCTCTTCGAGCGTCCCATCTACAGCCTGGCCGATATTCCTCCCGGCGCCCGTCTCTTCATCCCCATGTCCGCCAAAACCGCGCAAGGCATCATCACCCGCGCCAACCGACCTGACGTGTGCTTCGAATACCACCCCGAAAACCAGATCGACGATGTGCTACAGCGCGCCGGCTTTCTCGCCATGCATGGGGCGGGCGGGTTAACCTGTGATGGGACGGTGTGTGGGTAGTCCGGATTTTGCGCGACCAATAACTTAGGCGATGTATCTGTGTGACAATCTCATCATTCATTTGGGAGCGTTCCATGCAGATTGACCATTTCGATCTCAATGACATCCTGCACGAGCCCACCGACGAGCAGTTGGCGGCACTGATGAATGCCGTTGTCACCGAGGCAATCCGGCGTTCCGAGCAGGCGCGGAAGGAACTGCTGCGCTGATTGCGGGAAGATATTGCAGCGGCCAACCAGCAACAGCCGGCAGCATGACCGAAGCGGATAAACCGCGACTGATTGTTGTCGCCGGGCCGAACGGCGCGGGCAAAACCTCTATCACCGAGCAGCTGTTGCGCCATGAGTGGATGGGCGGCTGCGAATATGTCAATCCGGACTACATCGCGCGTGACGAGTTTGGGGACTGGAACGCACCGCATGCTGTGCAACAGGCGGCGTTACGTGCGAAGGAGATACGTGAGCGATGCCTACTGGAGCGGCGCAGCCTCGCTTTCGAAACCGTGCTTTCAATGCCAGACAAGATCGAGTTTATTCGACGCGCCAAAGCAGCCGGCTTTTTTGTGCGTTTGTTTTTCGTTGGCACGGACGATCCAACTATTAATCCTAAAAACCGCAGTTGAACGCACCCGAGTGTGCGGCTGGCGGGTCGGCTGGCAAGGCGCGAGGAGGACGCAGGATCGGCCCCTGCTACGACGAGCAACGCAGCCAGACGGCCCGCCAGCCGTGCAGTCGGGTGCGTAGCGTGCTCACCCCTCGGGTGAAGTGCGTCGAAGACACAAGAGCCAGTATCCATGCGGATTTCCAAGGAGAGGTAAGCGGTCAACTGCGGTTATTAGGTTAATGCCAAGCGGGTCGCGTTGCGTGTGATGGAAGGCGGGCACGACGTCCCCATCGGAAAAATTATCGCCCGCTATACCCGATCACTTGCCAACTGTTCTGTGGCGGCACGCTTGGCTGATCGGGCCTACGTCTATGACAACTCGGCCGACAATGTGGCAGCACGCCTGTTGCTTAGAACTAGCGAGGGTAAGGTGATCAATCGCTATGGCGATATCAATTCGTGGGCTACAGAGATTCTGCGGGACATTTAAGCGGCTGCTAGCGCATGGTGTACTGAAACGGATTCTCTATCGTCGTAGTGCCATCCCGCTCGTAGGGGTTTTTGGTGGCAAGCTCAGCGATGAGTTGGGCATGGTCGCGGAAATATCCGGCCAGCTCGGTTTCGCCTTGCCGCAAGGCTTCTTCATAGAGCGATTGCACAAACGGGTCGGCGATCATGGCTGTTGATCCTGAAAGTGGTTGATCAAGTGGTTGGCATAGCGCGTGGCGATGAGCTCGTCGCCGACGGGCGATAGATGTACGAAGTCGAAGAAATGCGTTTCGGTCGCGGGTTGCTCAGCGAAGGCGGCATGCAGATCGATAAAGTCGCCGATGGGCGAGGTCGCTGCCGAGTGCACTGTCATGTCGTAGAGATGTTCCATGTTGCGATAGCAGGGCAAGAAGGCATGGCTGCTGTGCAAGGCTTTGCGTTCGAATTCTTTTTCCTGCGCTGAGCGCTGGCGTTTGCTGAGGAGGAAGGGCTGCAAGCCCCAGATGAATTTTCCGCCGTCGTTCGTGACGGTGCGAGCGAACTGCGTTTCTCTTTGCAGATAGGCGGACAACACGGCCGGCGGCATGCTTTGCACCTGGCGAACGCCGTTGACTTCCCGCTCCACCGGCAGCGCATGGGCATTGCCATTCAGTGCGGCGCCCCAGGTTTCGAGATTGGTTTGATAAGCGATGCCATGGCCGGCGAGCAGGCTGGCGTCGGAAATCTGTCCGTAGGCGAGATCGTTGAAGCCGTCGTGGGCGATGACGACTTCCGGCTTCAGGTCGTAGACGAATAGCTGATAAGTCAGCAACTGGTTGAGCACGACATTGCCGTGCTGGCCGAAATTCAGCACGGTGAATTCGAGGCCGTTTGCCGTTTCCTCCGCCCAGGCGTTGAGCCGCGCTTCCAGACGCGAGGTGAACATTTCGTCGTGCAGGCAATACATGCTGAAGCACGACGAGCCGCCGAAGCAGGCGATGAGCTTGTGATGCGCCGGCCTCCGGCGATACGCCGCCAAATCTTTCGCGATGCGATGGCCGAATGGATTGATGGGGCCGAAGCCAAGATAGCGATAGAGGTAGCCGTAGGGGAAGAAGTAATAGTGGTTGTGCAGTTCCGTCGTGACGCGGTTGAACACATGGGCGGAAATGTGCGGGAAATCCGATTCGTTCGGGCTGCGTCCGACAGGCATCAGCCGCATTTCGAAGCCGGCGTCGCGCTGGTCGAAGCGGTAGACTTTGTCGTGCGATTGCGCGGCCAGATCGGCTTCATTGCGCCCATCGAATTCCTCCGGCCCGTCGATGAAGATCACCTCGCTGTAGTTGGGAAGTAGGCTATCGTCGAAGCGATGCGTCACATGGCCGCTGGCATATTTTGGCGTTGCGTGGTCACCCCGGTAGGCGACTTCGATTTCAATATCGCCGAGGTTTTGCTGTATCGATTTCACAAAGCGCGCGAATTTCTCCGGGCTCAACGGACGCGGTGGCAGTACCAGCAGGGCGCGCCCAGGGACTGGCCCCCAGTCGTGCGCCAGTGTGGATTGCTGGCGTCGTTTCAACATTCTTGCTACCGCCGTGGCGATGGCGGGATCGCTGCGATACTGTTCTTTAATGAAGCCATACAGCGCAGTCGCTTCGTCCTCGGCGGCAATCGAGAATAGATAGTCCAGATCCGCCAGCAATCCGGCAGTCGATTGCGTTTCGGCATGGTGGAAGGCCAGCTTCACCAAATTAGCGATGACTTGCTGGCGACCGTTGGGTGTAGGGTCTATGCGATAGGCCAGCTTGGTGTATTCGGTGGCGGCCTCCAGGCGGTTGGCGCTGGTGTGCAGGTCGGCGAGCAAAAAGGCACTACGGTAGTGCTTTGGGAATGCGGCGAGCGCCGCTTCAAACAGGCGCTGCGCCTCAACTGCATCGCCTTTGCGCTGCGCTGTGTGCGCCAGGTTGCACAGCGCATCCGCAGCGGCGTAGTCGCTGGGCGATCCGTCCATCCTCGCGTTCATTCCTGCGTGGCTTGCTGTTGGCGGGTGCGTTCGATCAATGCCGCCAGCTCTTCCGTGCTGCCTTCTGGTGCGCGCAGGCAGTTGGTGCAGGCCTCGCTCAATTCGCCGCGCAACAGATTGCGTCGCCAATCCTGTAGCGGCGCACAAGACAGGGCGGCTTCGAGACTGTCGAAGTCGGCCAGATTGCCCATGGGCGTGCCGCAGATTGTGCAGGGGAGTATGTCCCCGTTGCCGTAGAGTACGGCAGTGTCCCAAGGGATGGTGCACAGCCGCGTCTTGTCCGCATTCAGTTTCTTTGCATGGAAAGAAACCCGGCCTAGCGCTCCCACCAGCTCATGGCGCGCAAAAGCGGGCTCAGTGTTTTTAGTGCTCGCCTCGCTTGTCATAGCGGTGCGCGCGGCGCGTTCCTCGAAGAGGTCCTGATTGTTGAGCGTGAGGGTGACGTTGTGTGTTGCGGCGAAGGCAATCGCCTCCTTGATGGTGTCGTAGGCCTGCTGAAATGCCGCATCGGGCAGATCGAGCAAGTCGGGAATCTTGGCTTTCGAATCGGCAAATTGCAGCAGTGGGTTGATGTCTATCGCGCGAATGCCGCAGGCGATGGCGCAACTCACATATTCGAGCAGATACGGCATGTTCTCCGGCGTCGGTACGCAGATCCAGGAAAGCCAGGGTGGCGAGCGTCTATGCTGTATTGAACGACCCCGGATGCGTTGGATGTTATAGAGGATGGTGCGCAGGTCAGCACCTTTACGCAGGGCCTTGAGGCGCTCGATGTCTATGGTGTCGACGCTGTTCTGCACCGAATTGCATTGCGAAAATACATCGATTTCCTCATCCGTCAGCACGCGCGCCAGGTTGCTGATGATGTTGACGCTGGTGCCCATGTCGATGACTTCCTTGACCACGCGATGCCAGCCGGCAACGGTGGTGGTCTCGGCATAGCAGCCGAAGCTGACGCGGCCGGGCCGCCGCTCGCGGATGAAGCGCATGACTTTCTCCAAAGAGTCGGTGCTGAGGTCCGCATCGACGTAGCCTGGCGTGCCTACGGTGCAATAGACGCAGCGCAGATTGCAGCGCGAGGTGAGATTGATCCACACCGTGTCTATCTTTAGCGGCGCACACAGCGCGTCTTCCGTGAGCGTAACGGCGCTCTGCTGCGGAGGCTGGATGATCGCGATGGGGCAGGCCTGGTCTTGCGCGTTCCACTCGCTGATCCAATCCGGCCGGTCTTGCTTGGTCAGTACCTCGGCCATGGCCGAGGCGATGGCAGGATCGCTGCTGTATTGCTCCTTGATGAAGGCAAACAGCGCCGTCGCCTCCTCATGCGCGCCGACCGACAGCAGATAGCCGAAGTCGGTGAGCAAATCAGGGACGGCATCGCATTGCGCGTGGTGGAAAGCCAGTTTCACCACAGCCTCGATGACCTTCTGCTGGCTGCTCGCGGAAGGCGCAATGCGGTGAGCCAGCTTGGCGTAGGTGGCTGCCGGTTCGAGCTGCTCGGCCAATGCATGCAGATCGGCCAGCAAAAATGCGGCGCGGTAATGTTGAGGGAATATGGTCAAAGCTTGTTCGTAGAGCCGCTGCGCCTCGGCGCGGTCCTGGTGCTCCACCTGGAGTGCCAGCGCCCAGTCGCACAGGGTATCTGCGGTCGTATAGGTGTCATTCATGGGTGCAGACCTCCTCTGAGTGGTCGCAATCTCGGTCAGGTTTTCCATACGATGACGTTCTCCATGGCCAGGCAATCAAGACCACTGTAAAAAAAGGTTTGCAAGGCGTCGCCGGGGGTCGCGACGATGGGTTCGCCGCGCCGATTGAAAGAGGTGTTCAGCACCACCGGTATGCCGGTCACGGTAAAGAAGCGCTCGATCAGACGGCGAAACATGGAGTCACCCGCGCTCACCACCTGTACGCGCGCCGTGCCGTCGACATGCGTCACCGCGGGAATGACTTGAGCCTTGTCGGCGTGGACCCGGCACACCGAGAGCATGAAGTGTTCTGGGGTGAGCCGGCTGTGCTGATCCGGAATATCAAAATAATCAGCGGCGCGCTCGGCCAGCACTGCCGGCGCGAAGGGACGGAATAGTTCGCGAAACTTGATTTTCTCGTTGATGGTTTTTTTCATGTCCGGCAGCGTGGGGTTGGCGAGGATGCTGCGTGCGCCCAGTGCGCGCGGCCCCCATTCGAAGCGCCCCTGAAACCAGCCTATGACCTTGCCTTGCGCGAGGATGTCGGCGACGCGCTCGCAGTAGGCGTTGTCATCGGTAAATGTTTCGAACTGCTGGATGCCGGCCTTGGCCAGCGCGGCCAGCACATCTTCTTGCGAGTACCGGCTGCCGAGCAAGGCATTGGTGAGCGGCTGCGGTCGCGCCAGACCCAGCGTGACGCAATGGTGGAACAGCGCGGCACCGAGCGCGCCGCCGGCGTCGCCGGGCGAAGGGTGCACGTAGAGCGGTATGCCCAGCTCGCGCTGGATGCGGCCGTTGGCAAGCGAGTTGAGTGCGACACCGCCGGCCATGGCAAGTGCGCGCACGCCGGTTTTCTCGATCGCAGTTTTGGCATAGGCGACGATAGTGTCTTCCGCGACTTTCTGCACGCTGGCGGCGATGTCGGCGTAGGCGCGGCTTGCCGTGCCGACTTCAGCTCCGTCGTTTGGATCGAAGTCCGATTCCGCCTGCCTGGGCGGGCCCAGCAGCTCGCTCAATGCGGCGGTGTACGGTGCGGCCTCGGGCGCGACAAAATTGAAGTAGCGCTGATCGAGATGGATGGCGCCGCTATCATCGAAAACGAGTTTGCGTATCTTGTCGTAGTGGATGGGCTGCCCGAAGCCGGCCATGCCCATCACCTTGTATTCACCTTCATTTACTTCGAAGCCCAGAAAGGCCGTCATGGCGCTGTAAAAAAGGCCGATGGAATTCGGGTAGCGCATGGCGTCGAGCTGGGTAATGCCGCTACCTTTACCGATGGAGATGGAGGCCGTCTCGTATTCACCGATGCCGTCGATGGTGACGATAGTCGCTTCATCAAAACCGGATGAGAAGAAGGTGGAGGCGGCGTGTGATTGATGGTGAGTCACGAAATGGATGCGATCGACAGCGATGTCCAATTCGTCGGCAATCCGTGCCGCGACGGAGAACTTGCCTTTCTTCAGCCAGTAGGCAAGCGTGTCCTTAAGATAGGCGTCACCATGAGACAGGCCATGCGCTGACTTGAAGATGCGGCCGAATTTGAGCATGGGCTGTTCGTAGAACACCACGGCGTCCACTTGATCCATGCGGAGCCCAGCGTGCGCAAGCGCTGCCTGCACAGCGAGCTTGGGCAGGCGTTGGTCGTGCTTGAGGCGGGAATAGCGTTCCTCTTCCGCCGCGAAAATGACTTGGCCGTCGACCAGCAGCGCGGCCGCGGCGTCGTGATAATCGAAAGAGAGGCCAAGGATGATCATGTTTTTCTGACGCGGATTACGCGGATAAGGTCAAAGGTGTTTCCATGAGCCCATGTGGAACTCGGCTTCCCGCGCAGGACTTCGACAGGCTCAGCCTGAACCGGTGGGGACATGGAAATTGAGAATTTGGTAAATCCATTCCGAAAAAATCCGCGTTCATCCGTGTAAATCCGCGTCGAAAGCTTTTCGCGCCGGCTTGCGGATCAGCAGCGTGCCGTTGCCCATAGGCAGTATCACGCGGTTGTAGTCGGCCGGTAGCGCGCTCGCCTTGGTCAGCAGTTGCCGTATGCCGGCGCCCTTTTCCGAATCCGGTTGCGTATTGAGGGAGTCGCCGTTCATGAAAATGTCGTCCACGACAAGCAGACCGCCGGGCGCGAGACATTGCAGGGCCGGCTCGAACATGGTGGCGTAGGCTTCCTTCGCGGCATCCATGAGGATCATGTCGTAGTGCTCGTTCTGCGCCGCTTGTTGGCGCAGCACATCGGGCGCACTGCCTAGCATGGCGTGGATACGCCCGGATAAGCCATTACGGGCGAAGTTGCGCTGGGCGATGGCGTGGAATTCCTCGCCCAGTTCAACGGTGGTGACGGTGCCTTGCGAGCCGACCGCTTCGGCGAGGTAGAGGGCCGAGACACCGATATAGGTGCCCAGCTCCAGCACGCGGCGGATGCCGCCCAGGCGGATGAGCAACTGATAGAAGTGCAGGGTGCAGATATCCGACCCGAGGCTGGCGTAGGTAACGCCGGGCTTCAGTTCCAGAGCCCATTTTTCTTCCACGCCGGTGGAAGGCAATACTGACAGCAGTAGCGATTCGAGCCCACTGTGAAAGGCCTCATCGTCGCCATTGAAAAGTTTGCGCATGACGGGCTGTGAAGGCAGCATGCGGTCGACATTGCGGATGCGCCCCATTTCGGAAGCGGAAAGAATGTCGGCGGGCTTGTTTGATGCGGCGGCTTTCATGGTGCTTGTCATGGCTTGATGAGATAGGCACCTGGCGTGTTGGTCCAGGCCAAGGTTTGCAGGCGCACGGGTTTGTCTTTGAAGAAATTGTCTACGGCGCGGGTTTCGCCTGGCCAGTCGGCGATGGCGTATTCGTCGAAGATGACGACGCCGCCGCGCGACACGCGATCCCACAAGGCTTCAAGCGCCGCGCCGGTGGGGCGGTAGAGATCGCAGTCGAAGTGCACCAGCGAGAAGCGCACACCGGGGTTGGCATCGGCGAATTGCGGCACGGAGGTTTCGATGTCGCCGGCGAAGAGCTTGACGCGCGGTTTTGCCGGAATAAAACGATCAGCGTCGAAAATGGCGATGGCGCTTTTCAGTTCTTCCAGATAGCGCTCCGGGTTGAAGCCGCCGATGACCTTGCCGCTGCTGTCGTCCGCTCTGCCATCTTCAGGCGAGAGCTTGCCGAAGCCTTTCCAGTTGTCGAAACCGTAGACGACTTTGGTGCGGTCGCCGATGCAATAGGCTTCGAGCAGATTCGCCCAGGTCATCAGTCCGCCGCCGCGAAAGACGCCGAGCTCGGCGATATCGCCGGGTACGTCTAGTGTGAGCTTGAAGAGTTCCACATGCGCGAGGAAGCGCTTCAAGGCTTGGCGGCGCGACAGCACGGTGAAGTGCTTGATGGCATCCAGCGGCTCGATGCCGTAACGCTCGCAATGTATGGCGAGCTGCGCTTCGATCTCCGCATCAAGCGAGGATTTCTTGAAGCCGTCGGTGACGTCTATAACGGGGGCATTCATGTCAGGCAGTGGCAGTGTTGATGACTTCGAGCGTGTCGAGGTTCATGTGGTGTTTTGCCGAGCGCGTCGCGGCGCCGAAGAGGCGCATATCCAGGCTGAATCGCGTGCGGGTCGAGGTGTTGGGCGCGCTGGCATGTACCACGCGTGGCGAAAAAACCACGGCGTCGCCGAGATCCAGGCCGACCAGGGGATGGCGCTCGTAGGTGCTGACATCGATCGGGCTCAGCCAGCCGTTGTCGGCATTGGCGACCTGATGCACCTGCTGGTGGCCGCCTCGGTACATGACAAGGCCGCCGCATTGATGATCGATGGGCACCAGCGGTGCCCACACCACCAGAAACTCAGCGATGTGCGTGTTGTAGCTGATGTCCTGATGCGGCGGCACGGCGGCGCTCTGGTAGCGCGGCGGCACGAAGCGCGCCATAGGTGGCATGTGCATGTGCAGCGTGTCGGTATGCAGCAGGGCTTTCAGCAGCGGCGAGGCGCCCATGAATTGGGCCACCGGCTTGATCGCGTCAGACAGCCGAACTGAGAGCGGAAAGTGGCCCAGCAACAGTTGCTTTTCGGCAGGGTCGAGCTGCTGGTTTGCAAGCAGCCGCGCGACGTGCGTCGGCAACTCGGAATCTTGCGGATCGAGCCCGAGACGGCGGTAGACCGGCCACACTTCTTTGTCCAGCGCGTGTTCCAGAAAGCGCAGATACTCGCGCAGCAAGCTGCGCGGGAAAAAACTCTTGAAGACCGCGTATTCGCTGTCGCGAAAGCTCGCGGGTATTTCCAGCAGTTCCGCCACCATGATCATTCAAGCCACCTCGCAATCGGCCAGGCTGCTCGCGCGCCGTGGCGGCCGTTCCAGCTTGAATACCGTGTAGGCATCGAGCGGCTTGTCCTGCCCGACATAGGGCACGATGAACTGGTCGATAAACTCGTGGTCTTCGCCGCAGATGCAGGAGGGCTTGTTGCCGTTGAACCATGGCGTGCCGACGATGGCGCGGCGCATGTCGGCGATGCGATAGTCCTTCACGTTGCCCAGCGAGTATTGCAGGAAGTTGCAGGGCATGAACTCGCCGTCTATGGACATGCCGACAAATTCCGTCGCCGCCGGGCAGTGGTCATGATCGCCGCTGAAGATGTCGCGATTCACTACTGCTTGACCGTTCGGTAAATAGCCGAGATCTTGGCGCAGTTGCTTGATGTAGGCGGCATCCTCGGGCGTGATGAGCATGTCCTTGCGGCCGTCCCACTTGCCGACTGGCTCGGCAATTTGCACATCGATGCGGATTTTCTTGCGTTTCACGAACTCGACGGCCTGCTTGAAGCCTTCCGAATGCAAGGATTCGTGCGTGACCACCGTCGACACGGAAGTCAGCAAGCCTTCGTTGAGTACGGTGTCGATGGCTTTCATCACCCATTCATAGGAGCCGGGCAGGCGGTCGCTGTCGTGCTCGGCGGCGATGCCGGAATCCAGACTGAAGGCAACTTTGTCGACCTTGAGCGCCTTCAGCCACTGAATTTTCTTCGGCGTGATGCCCCAGCCGTTGCTGACGACGTTGATGTAGGTCTCGTCAGGGAAGCAGTTGCGCAGGATGAACTCCAGGCGATCCGGCTCAGTCAGCGCCTCGCCGCCTTGCATAACGTAATGGAAGACGCCCAGCTCGTAGAATTCCAGCAGGGCCTGCTTGAGTTGCGCCTGGCTTAAAGGCGGCTTGTTGACGAAGGTTTCCGCATAGCATTTGCTGCAAGTCATGTTGCATTTGGAGGTGACATCCAGCGCGACGGTGCGCAGCGTGCCCGGCTGGTGCGCCTTCTGGCGCGCATGCAGAAGTGGCTTTGCGGCATACATGGCTTAGCTCCCATAGGCGCGCTGTCGTTGCGCGCCGTTGTTGGTCGTGCAAAGTGCATCAGCCTCATGGCCCGGCGCTGATGCAGGCGCCTTGAGCAATTCAGCGACGTCGATGACTACTCGGGCGTGGTCATATACGGTTGTCTGCGCTGCGGCCATCCATTGCGGATAGCCAAAGCCGGTGAGCAGCAGCGTGCCGCCCTCGGCGATCTGCGGCAATGCGCTGCTGGCGTGTATGGGAATGTTGTGGCCGATGAGTGGCAGATAGCGGCCCACTTTTGCCGGGTCGTCGTCTATGGTCGCATCGACCAGATCGGCGAGGCCTGAGAAGTTGATGAAGTTGGCCTGGGGATGCGAGGCGCCCATGGCGACGCGCGGACGCGGCGCGGCGGCGACCGCGTGACGTAACTGGTCGGCAACCTCGCACCAGCGCTGGCCGAAGCTGGCACACAGCGCGACGGCTAGCGGATCGGGTGTCAATAGCGTTGCTGTCCTGGCCTTGCGCGCCCAGACCACCAGATTCTCCATGCCGCGATGTGCTTCGATGGTGAGACTTTCCACACCCCAGCCAGCGGCATCGAGCGCGGCAGCCAAGTTGTGGGGCAGGAAATAGGTCAGATGCTCGTCCCACAATTCTTCGATTTGCAGGTGTGCGACGAGCGGGGCGAGGCTGGGCACTTCGATGCAAGCCAGCCCATCGTGTGCGAGGAGGCTGTGCAGTGCCGTGAGGAAGCCCAGAGGATTTGGCACATGCTCCAGCGTATGCCGGCAGACAACGATGTCGGCCTGTCCATGGCGTGTGACGAATTCGTGTGCCTTGTCCGCGTCGAGCGGACATTGAGTCACGTCGTGGCCGGCGGCACGCGCCGTGGTGGCCAGAACTTTCGAGGGTTCGATGCCATAGCGTCGCGTGTAGCCTGCCTCGCGCAATTCGCTGAGGAAGGTGCCGTCGTTGCAGCCTACTTCAACGAGCAAGCCATCGGGTTTTTCCTGACGCAAACGGGCAATGATGTGATGCGCATAATCTGGCAACTGGCGTGCCGTGGCGCGCGCCACGGCGGCGTAGTCGATAGCCTGTAAGGCATTGATGCGCTGGGTGACGCAGGCGCAGGTCGGGCAGTAGTCATAGGCAAGGTCACGTCGGCGCACCGATCTGTCCGCAGCGGCGCTGAGGAAGCCGCTCGTTGGAACGCCGGCAAAGGCGGCGAAGGGCCGCAGCCCCGGCGCCGCGCAGAGTGGGCAGGGCGTCGAGTGGGCGCCGTCCTTGGCTGGTGTGGGCATCGCTACGCAGGCTCCATATGGTGATATGGGGTTATAGGGGGTTATAGGGGGTTATAGGGGGGTTATAGGGGGGTTATAGGGAAGAAGGCGGCGCAGTGGCAGGCAGCCACCCATGCCACCTACGCAATCTACCTAGCGAAAATAGCAAAATTGCGCTTTGGCGATCCGCGAAATAGGCGCGGGTTTTGCCCCAAGTTCGAGCGATTGAGGCGATCAGTCGGCGATGACGACGCGGTTCTTGCCGGCCTTCTTGGCTTGGTACATGGCCGCATCGGCGCGGCCGATGGTTTCCTTGCTGTCTTCTTCCTCTCGCACCGTTGTAACGCCTGCGCTAAAAGTGACCAGCAGTTTTTCGTTGTTGTTCATGAAAAACTTTTTAGTCAATTCGCGTTGCAGGCGCACCAGGGCGTTCAAGGCGTCATCCTCATCGGTGTCTGGCAGCAGTACGAGAAACTCCTCGCCGCCGTAGCGGGCCAGGGTGTCGTTGGGCCGCAGCGCTTCCCGTATGACGCGCGCGAGGTGCACCAGGGCCTCGTCACCGACTTGGTGTCCGTGACGGTCGTTGAGCTGTTTGAAATTGTCAACATCGAGCAAGGCGATGCACATGGGCGCATTGCGCCGGCGCGCGCGCGCCACTTCGCGATCATAGGCTTCGTCCAGCCCTTTACGGTTGAGCGCGCCGGTAAGGGGGTCGTGACGCACCATTTCGCTGGTCTGCGCGAGTTCGTTTTGCAGTCGGACGACTTCACGCTCGGCTTCGTCGACGCGTCCTTTCAAGGTTCCCAAATCATCGCGCGACCGTTGCGCGTTGATCTGGACGATACGCGTCTCGTGCATGACTTCTTCGATGACGTCGTTGAGCTCGGTGAGGTCGTTGGCGGCGCCGATTTTCTGCGCACAGCGCTCAATCTTGTCGTGATAATCGCTGGTCGATTCGGAGAAGCTGGCGAGGTGATCGACGAAGCCGACTAGCATGGTCTTCAGTCGTTCCTTGGCCTCCGAGAGGCTTTTCTTCAGCATGCCTTGCTTGTAGATCACTTCCTTCAGGCGACGCTCTACGTCATCAATCTGGCGCACGTTGAGCGGTTGCGCGACGAGATCCAGCACCAGCGCGATCTGACCTTGCAGCCACTTGTCGTCCTCGACCAGCTCAGTGATATTTTCGATGACCAGCTGCAAGAGCTTTTGCAGCGCGAATTTCAACTCGGCCTGATCCTCAGCGACAAAATTCAGGCGGTAACTGATTTGCTTGAGGCGCTTGGCGACAGCGGCAAAGCTGCCGGCATTGGCGGCACGACGTAAATCGGCCGCGATGGCGCTGGCTTCGGTCGCCAGCTCCGGGGTATCCACCAGCAGCAGGCTCATGGAGCTTTCCACCAGCGCGGCGATTAACTCGCGCAACTCTTCGCCGGGCATGTTTTCGACCGATCCGGCGTTGGGCGCTTCTATGGCGCGCGATGGTGCAGCCAATTCCGCTGTGGTGTCAGGCGCATCGGTGATGGGGGCAGCGGGTAATTCGGCGGCGAGTTCGGAAGTCAGCGCCGACGGTTCGCCCGCGGGCCCCTTGGACCAGGAGCGCAGCAGCGAACTCATACGCTCGAAGAGTGTCGCCGGATCCGGACCACAGGACTCCAGAATGTGGTCGATGGTTTCACGTTTTTTGCCGGGCGTCATGCCGGCGTGGCGCCTTTCTATCTGGGTGAGCAGGTCACCGATCAGGCTGCGCCAGGCCGGCGGTTCAGTCTCGAATTCCTTGAGGAGGGTGGTCAGCGCGGTGGTCAACGCGGCCCAGTCTTTGGCGACGATAGTCGCGTCCAATTGCTGCCCGAAGCGCGACTGGGCTGGTTTGCTGCGGGGCAGGCGGCCCGACAGGGCTTTTAAGGCACGCTCGGGGAAGTCGTCACTGTCCGTCGTGCCCGCAATTTCATGATAGAGCGTGCGGTAGTTATCAGGCGTCGGCTGCATGCGCTGCGCGGCAAGGCGACGCAGCGTTTCGCGGGCGATTTCGGAGGGTTGGGTGATGTCGGCCATGGGTACGCACTTCCTTCACACAGCATTAACGGCTTGGCGGCGCGGCACTTGAGGGCGGCGTCATTGAGGCGATAAAACGCATGAAAACACGCCCTAAGCTGGGCAGTTGGGTGCCCGTCAGCCTAGTCGACCAACCCTTGCTTCAAGCCGTAGTGAGTCAGCTCGGCATTGTTTTTCAGGTTCATTTTTTCCAGCAGGCGGGCGCGGTAGACGCTGATTGTCTTGACGCTCAACTTCAGCTCCTCACCGATCTGCGTCAGCGTCTTTCCAGAAGCTATCATGCACAGCGTTTGGTATTCGCGGTCGGAAAGCTTTTCATGCGGCGCTTTGTCGCTGTCGTCGGAAATGGCGTTGGCGAGACCCTCCGCCAACGAGGGGCTGACATATTTTTTCCCGGCCGCCACCTGGCGAATGGCGGTCACCAGCAGATCGGGTGCGCTCTGCTTGGTGAGATAACCCGAAGCGCCAGCTTTAAGAGCGCGTATGGCGTAGTGCTCTTCAGGGTGCATGGAGAGCATCAGCACCGGCAGCTTGGGAAATTCTTTCTTCAACTGCTTGAGCGTGTCGATGCCGTTTTTTTCCGGCATGGAAACATCCAGCAGCACGATGTCCCACTCGCCCTCGCGCGCGAGTTGCAGCGCCTCGACGCCGCTCTTGGCTTCGCCGGCGACGACCATGTCGGCTGAATCGGAAAGGATTTGCCGTAGTCCATGGCGCACGATGGCGTGGTCGTCGGCGATCAAAATTCGGATGGGGGAGGCCATGGCTAATTCCAATCAGAGTTTGTCTATGGCGTGCGTGGCGAGCCTGGCGACGCGGGCACTAATCATCGGTGCCCGTAGGATGATGCGCGCACCCACCGGTTTGTTCGGGGCGATTTCCAGCGCTCCCCCCAAGCCCATCATGCGCTCACGGATACCGCGTAAACCAAAGGACTTCGGTTTGTTCATGTCTTCGGCCGAGATGCCGTGGCCATTGTCGGCGATTTCCAGCAGCAGAATGCCGCTTTCGAGGGCCAGGCGGATTTCCACGCGCGTGGCCTGCGCATGTTTGGCGACGTTGGTGAGCGTCTCCTGGAAAATGCGGAACAGCGCGAGCGCGGTTTTTTCGTCCGGCGCGATATCGTGACTGATACCGTCGGTGTCACACACAACATCAGTGCGCTGGGCGAAGTCGTCCGCCTGACATTCAATGGCGGCGGCCAGGCCGAAGTCTTTGAGTATGCCGGGCCGCAGTTCGCGTGCAACGCGACCGGCGGTGCTGATGGCTTCGTCGATCAAGCCTTCGATGGCGCGTACGCGCTTGCGCAATTGCAGGGGGTCGCCGGGTAGTTTGGAGCCCAGCAGCGAGGTTTCGATCTTGATCGCCACCAGCGTACCGCCGAGTTCGTCGTGGATGTCGCGGGCGATGCGTTCGCGTTCCTCTTCCTTGGCGGCTTCGAGGTGCGAGGACAGTTCAGCCAATTGCGTGCGCGATTCGCGCAGTTCGGTCTCGATCACCTTGCTTTGCGTGATGTTCGAGACGATGCCTTCCCAGTGGATTTGGCTATGATCGGAACGGCGCGGCGCGGCGCGCAGGTTGATCCATTTCACGTCGCCTTGCGGTGCGAGGATGCGGCCGTCCCAGTTCACCAGCGAGAGCTGTCGCGCCGATGCGGCCATCGCGCTGTCGAAGGAGACGCGATCCGTGGCGTCGATGGTGTCGAAAAATTGCCGGGATTCGTCGCATAGCTGTTGCGGCGCGACGCCTAGCAATGCAGCGGCGCCTTCGCTGACATAGAGGAAACGCAGATCGCCATCGTCGCGACGTACGAGCTGGAAAACCATGCCTGGAATATTCGAGACGAGGGCGCGGAAACGCGCTTCGCTTTCCTGTACCGCATCCAGCGCAGCGCGCCGCTCGGCGCGGTTTTTCGCTTCCCGCATTTCGCGCTCGACGGCGGGAACCAGTCGGTCGAGCCGGTCTTTGGAAAGGTAGTCATGGGCGCCAGCGCGCATCGCCGCAATGGCGGTTTCTTCTTCGATGACGCCGGAAACAATGATGAAGGGCAGATCGAGCGCTACTTCCTGCATCAGCTTTAGTGCCGCGTTGGCGCTAAAGTTGGGCATGCTGTGGTCGGACAGCACGGCATGCCAGGGATGCGCGAGCAGGGCGACGCGCGTTGCTTCGGCGCTTTCCACCCGCTCATAGTCAAGCGCGTAACCGGCGCGTCTGAAGCAACTCACGAGGAGTAGCGCATCATCCTCGGAGTCCTCGATGATCAGTACGCGTAGCGGTGTTTGCTTGTTGGACTGCGTCGGACCCATCGCAGAGTGGCCTTAAACGTGTTTTTTCAGTATGCCCCCAGCGCATGGGGGACGCAAGCGCGAAACTTGGGGGCAGGCAATATCCATATGCCACGGTATAATCCCGGCCGCGCCGGCATAGCTCAGTTGGTAGAGCAGCTGATTTGTAATCAGAAGGTCCCGAGTTCGATTCTTGGTGCCGGCACCACTCAGGTGTGGAAGCGGGCAGCAGCGCGTTCCAAGTCGCCAGAAAGGGTGTGCAACCTCTGTATGGCCTGCGCCGTTTCCGTCACTGTCTTGCATCCTTCTTCCGCGCGGTGCGCGATCAATTCAATGTTGCGAGCGATGCCTTGCGTCGCGACATTCTGTCCTTGCACGGATACCGAAATATTTTCTACCCCCTGGGTGGCTTGGGCAATGAGCTGATTGGATACTGTAAGCGCGCTCGTGACGTTCTTCATGAATTCTTGACTCGACACCAGGGATTGCTGGCCTTTGCGTATGGCGTGATCCACGCTTTCGGATTTTTGGCTCAACGTGCGTGTGACTTCGTCGATCTGACTGGCGGACTGCGCGGATTTTTCCGCCAGCTTGCGCACTTCATCGGCCACCACGGCGAAGCCGCGGCCTTGTTCGCCGGCGCGGGCGGCCTCAATGGCGGCGTTCAACGCTAGCAGATTGGTTTGGTCAGCGATGTCGCGTACTTGCTGCGTCATGGCAATGATGCTGCGGGTGCTTTGCAGAAACTCCACCACCGCGCCATCGATTTCGCGCATGGCCGATTCTGCCACGTCAATTTCGCCCACCAGTTCCGAGAGTTTGACGTTGCTGGTGTGTACGTTTTCCAGGCTGGCTTCCGCCTGGTGCTTTACTTCTTCGGTACTCTCAGCGATGGTCTTGATGCTGACGGTGACTTTTTCAACGTCGTTGGCAATGGAACTTGCCGAGCCACTTTGTTCGTTCGAGCTGTGCGACATGGCCTGGGCCGTCTGGGCCAGACGGGCCGATTCTCCGGCCACGGCCTTGGCAGAGCTTTGCACTTCGCGCACGATTTGCCCGAGCTCAATGCGGATTTTCTCGGCACTCTGAGCGATCTGGCCGAATTCGTCGCTGCTGGTCAAGGCGATCTGGGTGGCGAAATCGCCGGCGGCCAGGCGCGCCAGATTTTTGACCAAGGCGTTGGCGGGCCGACTGATGGCGCTATGCATAACCGAATAGAAGGCCACGAATGCCATGCCGGCTGCAACACACATTAAGGCCAGACTGACCATGATGGGGCCGGTATCGGCGTGGAGTGCGCTCAATGCGACCCAGCAGCGCCAAAAGCCAAAACCAGCCGCGGAGGCGAAGAGTAGCGTTCCTACCCCTGCTACAGCCAGGAGCTTATTGCCGACACTGTTGCTGATAATGCTCATGGCCATTCCCATTCCCAGTTGATTTCGGACGCATACGCGGTGTTACGGCATTTGCGGGGAATGGTTTAGCGCAATTTGGCGCGAGCCTTTGCTAACCCGATAAGGCCGGCGTGTTCAGTCCACCGAACCGTTCGTAAAAATAGGGCGCGGCTTCGGGCAGTCGGCCAGTGGTGGTTTGCAATGTTGACATAAGGTGGACTTCGGCCCCTTGCTGGGTGCTTAGATAGAGGTCGCGGCAGAGTTGGCGCGCCGCATCGCCCGGCCAATCTGACGGCAGCAATTGTGCCGGCAGTTGTGGATCGCGTAGCAAGGTGCGGCGGAATTCGTGCATGAGCAGCGTTCGTACCAAAAAGCACTGTTCTGGGTCGAGATCGGCGCTGGCCTTAATGGCGCGCAGCAGCGGATGGAAGTGATCAAGAAAGAGCTTATAGTCTTTAGCGACGCCCTCAAGATTCCAGCACTCGCGGACCAGTTCGCGCAATGGTTTCACTGAGAAGGAACCTAGTGTTTTGGCCGTCAATACGACCAGTTTGTCCTGTGCCTTATTGCTTTGCAGGATATCCATGAGCGAATCGACTTCGGCCGAAGGGTGCGCCAGCACGCCTGGCGCGATCATGCCGAAACCCTCCCACAGCAACTCTTTGCGCACGGCCTCGCGCTGCTCGGGTGGTAAATCGCTGCCGGCGCTCAGTACCAATTGCCACTCACCTGCCCACTGTATTCTGGGTTGCGCATAGATGCGTCGATAGGCGTGCTCGAAGCGGCGATGGCCTGTTGCCGTCAGGCTGTAATAACTCAACCTGCCGATGTGTTGCGATTCGAGCCACTGGTCGCGAGAAAGACGAAAAACGCTGGTGCGCACCAATCTGTCGTTGAGACCCAATGGGCGAACGAGCTTGATTAGGCTACCCAGCCACACAGTCCCGCCATGCGGCGCAATGGAGTCGCCATAGATGGTGATGATGAGCGAGTTGGCGCGAACCGGACGCTCCCGCAGTGAATCTGCAATCCATTGTGTGAGGAATCGACTTTTCATTATTTTGGAATGTATTGGCAAGGGACATCGTCTTCCCGGTGTCACAAATGATACCAGTTCAATATCAGGTGGATATCGAATGAATCACGATAGCCGCAGCGCGCTACGCGGCTGCGGCTATCGTGATCATGGCGCAGGTTTTCT